>Ga0207720_100015_pt1 | contig 304947 bp, 345 predicted proteins | sample A23P2SouthBayCA_2_FD_187751 | JGI IMG/M metagenome (GOLD analysis project Ga0207720, IMG submission 187751) | Aerobic enrichment media microbial communities from Eden Landing Ponds, California, USA - A23 E3 (2) (SPAdes) | ecosystem: Environmental > Aquatic > Marine > Unclassified | place...
AGAAGCGAGCGGGGAACGAAGTGACCCGCGAGCAGCGGAACGCGACTAATGAGGGATCGGAGATCCCTCATACCACTCGAACGGGCCGCGGAGCGGCCCGTGAGAGGACGCAGCGAGCGTCCCGGAACCGCGAACGGTGGGCGTAGCGAGCATCTCGGAAATGCGAGCGGCGACTGGAAGGAACCGCGAGAGACGAAGAGAAGCGAGGCCGCGCCCGATGGCTTGGACCCCCGACGCCCGGGACCGCAGCTGTCACACGATGGGAGAGACCGACAGGCCAGGGCTCCGAAGCGCGGTCGCCAGAGCAGTCGTGAGAGCGCCTCAGGCGGTCCGCCAGCCGGAGTACCCGGGAATGACGTCCGCGTACGACACGTCAGCGTCCGCACCGTAGGCGTTCCCGGAGAACTCGAAGTTCTCCCAGTCGGAGACGTCGCCCTGGACGATGGCCTGGCTCGTCACGTCCGGCTCGCCGTTCGGGTCGGGGGCGTTGGAGTTGAAGAACCAGTTGTCCCGTACCGTCGCACCCTCGTCCGGGACGCCGTCGATCTTGACGATCTCGTTGACGCGGCCGTCCCATTCGCGTTCGACGGTCTCGACGACGTTGTTGTAGACCTTGAGCAGTTCACAGCCCGGTTCGTGTGCGTCGATGTTGTGCATGACCTCGGTCGGGCCGAAGTGATTGTATCGGCAGACGTAGCCGCGGTGAGACCCATCGGAGGCGACCGAGTGGCGGTTGTAGTTGAAGTAGTTGTACTCGAGGCCGTTGTAGCCCGCGTACATCGCGACTCCGTAGCCGAGACCCGCCTTGTTGCACTCGGTGATCACGTTGTGGTGGACGTGGCCCCAGCCGTCCTGGACGTAGACGCCAGCGAAGGGGAATCCGCGGATCTCGCAGTTCTCGACCTCGGCGGCCGTGCCGACCACGGTCGCCCCCGAGGCTCTGTCCGAGGATCCCTCGTCGCTCCCGGTGTTCGCCCCCCGGAGCCGGACGCCCGAGAGCGTCGCGCCCTCCGCGAGTCGAACGAGGTCGGCCGGCTCGGACTCCGTGGCGAGGAGCGCACCCGCGGATCCGTCGACGCCGCGGTTCGACGCGAGCGTGACTCTCGCAGGAACCGAAATCGTCTCCTCCCCCAGATCGACGGTCGCGTCGCCAGCGAGGAAGACGACGTCGCCCGCTGCCGCGCCCTCGAGTGCCTCGACGAGGTCGTCGAGCGACGCGGCGACGGCGTCCGCGTCGGCCTCGGTCACCGCGTCGTCGTACGCCGGACCGCCGCCGATCGGGACGCGATCGTCCGGCTGGCCGGAGCCCGAGTCGCCAGGGCTGTCCGTCGACGTTTGGGCCGCGGCGGTGCCCACGCCGAGCGTCGCCGCCGCCAGACCGCCCCCCATGAGTTGCAAGGCCCGTCGCCGGGAGACCGCGCCGTCCCGTTGCCGGGTAGGTTCTGTGTCAGTGCGAGTTTGGCTGGCCTTTCGTCCTGCCATGGTCCGGTATGCCCACCTTTCTTGTAAATCAGTTATTTCGAGGTGCACCGCGAAAGGGGACGACGAATGACCACGGAGGGCCGGGTAGTCGACAGGTGTCGACCGGACGGCGACGGACTGTGCACCGTCCCTTCCGAGGAGTTCGATCGGCGATATGATCCGTCTACCCGGAAGAAAGCGGATCTTACCGGGCATCGAGGGGCCGACGCGGTGACGTGGCGCGCGGAGGCGCTGGTGGACTACTCGGTCGCTGCTTGCCGGCAGGACTCAGTTCCCCGCAGGCCCGGGACCGTCCCGCGGTACGACGCTACTACTGAATGGAAAGGCCTCCTTACCGGTCGTATCGGCCCGCATTCGGCTACAGTGCTATCGACATCTGTGGAGGAGGCCGAGGACCGCGAGTGCAGCCGCCGCGGTGGCGAGGGTGAACCCAGCGCCGTCGCCGCCGGTCGTCGCCGCGGGAGTCGTCTGTGCATCGGCCGTCGAGCCGGGTGACGGCGTCGTCACGGTGCCAGGGTCCTGGGTCCCCGCACACTGAACCGGCGTCGGCGTCTCGGGGTCGTCGACGTTCGCTTCGGACATCGCATCGGGGTGGAACGCCGCCGCCATGGAACGAAGCGGAATCACGTTCCGGGGCCCGGGCTGATTGATGAAATTCGCGTTGACGCGAACGACGGTGGTCGCGTTCGTGATGCCGGGAGTCTCCGGGACTGGCGAATCCTCGTGGACGATCACCGCCGAGAGCGTCGTGTTGGCGAGGACCTCCTGGCTGATGGTGTCGTAGCGCTCGATCCCCGCCCTGGTCGCGACGTTGTCCCCGCCCGCAGTCGCGATCAGGTCGCCGACGAACGTCGCGTTCCCGGCCGTCCAGCCGTCGCCGAGGTCGTAGTACACCGTGGGCCGGTCCGCGTCGGCGACGGCGTCCCGAATCGCCGCGACGGTTCCTTGCATCTCGGCGCTGACCTGGGCCGCGGTCTCGAACTCGCCGACCAGTCGCCCGGTGCGTTCGACCTCGGCGTAGACGTCCTCGATGGTCCGGGCTTCGCCGTAGCGATAGACGGTGAGACCGGCGTCGCGGAGCGATTCGACGGTCTCGTTCTGGATCACGTTGGGCGCCAGGACGAGGTCCGGCTCGAGTCCCACGACCTCCTCCGTGACGGGCTGGCCGTCGTCGCCGACTACGTGTACCGCCTGGTCGCGGTCGTCGAGGTAGGCCGTGTACTGACTGACCGGCATCCCGACGACGCGGTCCTCGGCCCCGACGGCCCAGAGCTGCTGGGCCGCGCTCGGGGCGAGCGCGACGATACGGTCCGGTTCCTCGGTCACGGTGACTTCGGCCCCCGTCGCGTCCGTGACGGTGACCGGGAACGAGCAGTCGACCGATTCCTGCGCACCTGCGGGCGCGACGGCCAGCGGGGCGACGCCGGCCACGACGACCAGCAGTCCGACCGCGGCGGCGAGTCGTCCGTCCATGCACGAACGCTGGACCGTCTGCAACAAGTATTTGCCTAACGCAACCCCAGTTGACAAGTAATGCGTCCGAGCGCGCGGGCGAGCCTGTGGTCCGGGGGGCTCCTCGCCACGCTGGCCGGCGCCGCCGTCGTGAGCGCCGCGATCGGGCCAGTATCGGTCGATCCCGTCGTCGTCGCCAAGGCCTGCCTGAACGCGATCGGGGTGCCGACCGGGCTCGGGTTCCAGGTCGCACCGGCGACGGTCGGCGGCGCGAGCCTCCCGGTGCCGGTCCCCGTGCTCGACTACACGTATCCCTTCGACCTCGCGGTGCCGTCGACGGCCGAAACCATCGTCCGACAGCTTCGCCTGCCCCGGATCGCGCTGGCGGCCGTCGTGGGCTTCGCCCTCGCGAGCGCGGGAGTGGTGATGCAGGGGTTCTTCCGGAATCCGATGGCCGACCCGTCCATCGTCGGCGTCTCCTCCGGCGCGGCCGTCGGCGCCGTCGCGACAATCGCCCTCCCGCTCGCGCTCCCCTTCGGCCTGCAGGCCGCCGCGTTCGCCGGCGCCCTGGTAACGGCCTTCGCGGTCTACGTCATCGCCACGACCGACGGCCGGACTCCGGTCGCGACGCTCCTGCTCGCGGGCATCGCGGTCCAGACCTTCCTCGGCGCGGTTATCTCCTACATGCTCCTCCAGTCCGGCGAGAGTCTCGAGCAGGCGGTCTACTGGCTGATGGGGCACCTCCGGAACAGTAGCTGGGGGGAAGTCGAGGTGACGCTACCCCTCGCGATCCTGGCCTTCGCCGTCCTGCTGGCCTACGCCCGCGACCTCAACGTCATGCTGCTGGGCGAGGGTGACGCCCAGGCGCTCGGCATCGAGGTCGAGCGCTCGAAGCGGATCCTGCTCGCCGTCTCCAGTGTCATCACCGCCGCGGCGGTCGCCGTCGCCGGTGTCATCGGCTTCGTCGGCCTGATCGTCCCCCACGTGATGCGGCTCCTCGTCGGGCCAGACCACCGCGTCCTCCTGCCGACGAGTGCGCTCGCGGGCGCGACCTTCCTCGTCCTGACGGACACGGTCGCCCGGGCCGGGCCGGTCGAACTCCCCGTCGGCATCGTCACCGCGGCCGTCGGCGCGCCCTTCTTCCTCTACTTGCTCCGGCGGCGGGAGGTGCACGCACTGTGATCGACGTCGACGGCGTCCACCTCGCGCTGGGCGAGACCGACGTCCTCTCGGGCGTCGACTGTTCGATCCCGGAGGGGGAGTTCGTCGGCCTCGTCGGCCCCAACGGCGCGGGGAAGACGACGCTGCTCCGGACGATCAACGGCCTGCTCGTCCCCGACGCGGGGACCGTTATCGTCGACGGCGACGACGTCGCCGATCTCGGGTCGAAGGCGCTCAGCCGCCGGGTCGCCACGGTCCCCCAGACGACGAGCCTCGAGTTCGCCTTCACCGTCGAGCAGGTCGTCGAGATGGGACGAACGCCCCACCGGTCGCGACTCGACTGGACGGACGCCACGGCTGCCGTCGAGCGAGCGCTGGCCCGCACCGAGACGAGCCACCTGGCCGAGCGCCACGTCGACGAAATCAGCGGCGGGGAGCGCCAGCGGGTGCTCCTGGCCCGGGCGCTCGCCCAGGAGGCGCCAGTCCTCGTCCTCGACGAACCGACGGCGAGCCTCGACGTCAACCACCAGGTGCGAGTCCTCGAACTCGTGCGGGACCTGGTCGACGACGGCCGGACCGTCGTCGCGGCCATCCACGACCTCGACCTCGCGGCGCGGTACTGCGACCGCCTCGCGCTCCTCGACGACGGGCGGATCGTCGCCGCGGACGCGCCCGAGACCGTCCTCTCGCCGTCGAACCTCGCGGACGCGTTCGGCACGACGGTCGGCGTGACCGAATCGGAACTTACCGGCTCCCCCCGGGTGACCGCGGTCGCGGACCGTCCCGAGCGCGACGCGCGCGTCCATGTCGTCGGCGGTGGACGGCCCGGAGCACGGGCGCTTGGCGCCTGCTGGCGGGCCGGCTTCGACGTGTCGGTGGGCGTCGTCCCCACCGGCGACGTCGCGGGGACACTCGCAGACGACCTCGACGCCACGGCGATCACCGCAGCGCCGTTTGCCGCCGTCGACCGCGCGACGCGAGAGGCGGTCCACGACCGTCTCGTCGCCGCGGACGTCGTCGTCCTCGCCACGGACGACCCGGATCCTGCCTCCGCGGCCGCCCTCGAGGAGTGCGAGCGCGTCGTGGACTGGCGGGCGGGGGTCGAGGACGACGCGGTCGCCGACCTCCACCGGTCACCTGCGGGCGGTGCCGGAGCCGAACCCGGCGCGCCGGCCACGGACGCCGCCGTCGTGGACGCGGTGCTCGACGAACTGCCGGGTGCCACTGGAGACGATTGAGCGCGTCACCGAAGGAAAGGGGAGGGGTGGGGGGCACTCGGCGGAGCCGACTGGGGGACCCAGCCCCGGAACAAATAGCCACGAGGCGCACACGTTCGGCCCCGAGATGGGCGAAGCGAGGGGCCTAAGTGCACCCCGGGTGTACGACGGCCTAGATGATTCGACGGTGGGTTCGGCCCACGGACGCGGGGCTCCTCGCGGGCACCGCAATCGGCGTGTACCTGCTGCTCATCGCCGGGGCGACGGCCGCACTCGCGGACGCGGCGGGCGCCTGCAGCACGTGGCCGACCTGTTCCGGGTCACTCGCGGACCCGTCCGTCCTCGTCGCCATCGGCCACCGGATCGCCGCGGCGCTCGTCGCCGTCCTCGTGCTCTGGACCGCCGTCCGCGTGCTTCGCTCCGACGCGAGTCGCCGGGTCCGCGGCGCAGTCGCGGTCGCACTCGTCCTCTACCCCGCCCAGGTGCTCCTCGGCGCGGTCGTCTCGACCGCCGGCAACACCGTCCCCGTCCCGGGACTGCACCTCGCCGTCGGGGTCGGCATCTTCGGGACGCTCGTCCTCGCGCTGGCCTGGCACCTCGAGAGCGAGACCGGGGCCGACGACGCCACCAGCGAGCCCGCGGTCGCGGACGGCAGTGCCGTCGCGGCCGACGACGGGGCGTCTCCCGCCCCGACCGGGACGCCGCTCGCGGAGCGGTCCCTCCCGGCGCGGGTCCGGGCTCGAGTCCTGGCCTACGCTCGCCTCACCAAACCCCGGCTGATGTGGCTCCTCTGTCTCGTCGCGGCCGCGGGCATGGCGCTTGCGGCGGCGCCCGGACAGGCGCTCACGGTCCGCACGGTCGTGCTGACCCTCGGCGGGGGCGTCCTCGCCATCGGCGCCAGCGGGACCTTCAACCACGTGATCGAGCGGGACACGGACAAGCGCATGAACCGGACCTCGGACCGGCCTGTCGCCACCCACCAGGTCCCAGTGCGACGGGCGACCCTCTTCGGCCTCGTCCTCGCCGCGGCCTCCCTGCTGGTCTTCTGGCAGGTCAACGCCCTGGCCGCGGCGCTTGGCCTGATCGCCATCCTGTTCTACAGCGTGATCTACACCGTCGTCCTCAAGCCCAACACCGTCCAGAACACGGTCATCGGGGGCGCGGCGGGCGCGCTCCCGGCCATGATCGGCTGGGCGGCGGTCACCGGCAAGGTCGGCCTGCCGGGACTGGCGCTCGCGGGCGTCATCTTCCTGTGGACCCCGGCGCACTTCTACAACCTCGCGCTGGCCTACCAGGAGGACTACGCCCGCGGGGGCTTCCCGATGATGCCGGTCGTCCGCGGCGAGACGACCACGCGCAAGCACATCCTCCTCTGGCTCGCGGCCACGTTGGCCGGGGCGGCGGCGCTCATCTGGCTGACGCCGCTCGGGTGGCTGTCGGCGGCGACGACCGTCGCGCTCGGCGCCGTCTTCCTGTGGGCGGTCGTGGACCTGCACCGCGAACAGACCGAGCAGGCGGCCTTCCGCGCCTTCCACGCCTCGAACGCCTACCTCGGGCTGTTCCTGATCGCGATCGTCGTCGACGCCCTGGCCGTATGACTGCGACCAGCGCGCGCTCGCGGCCCGGGTGGCGGCCCGATCCGATGACCGTCGCGTTCGCCGCGCTCGTTCTCCTGGCCGAGTTCGCCGTCGGTGTCGTGGCCCTCCAGTCAGGCAACACCGTCCTGACCAGGCCGCTGTTCGCGTTTGGCGTCCCCTTCGTGTGGATCAACGGGAGCCTGCTCGCGTTCGCGTTCGTCCGGCCCGGCCCGGACGCCGGCCGACGATTGCCCGCGGTCGGCGTCGCCGCCGCGTACTTCGTCGTCCTCGCCGCGCTGGGTGGCCTGCTGACGTGGGGTGGGCCGGGTGGTGCGAGCGTCCGGGTCACCCTCGCCGGCATCCCGGGCTGGGTCCCGATGGTGGTCGTCGGCGGGGAGGTCGTGAACCTGGTGATCGTCCCGTTCAAGCTGATCGGGTACCTCGCACTGACGTACCTGGTTTACGTGACGGTCCGGGAGGCCTCTGGCGCCCTGGTCGGTGGCGTCCTCGGCCTGTTCTCCTGCGTGTCCTGCTCGCTCCCGATCGTGGCCGCACTGGTCTCGGGACTCGCCGGCGGCGGTGGCGCGGCCGCCACCGCGGCGTACGGCAACTCCTACACCCTTTCGACGGTCGTCTTCGCGATTACGGTCGCCCTGCTCGCCTGGCGGCCGTCCGTCGGCGACCTGCGCCGGGTGCGCAACGGAAAGTAGCATCCGGCCGGCCCGCCAACACAGGGGCATGACAACTGTCGAAATCGAGTACTGCGTCCCCTGTGGCTTCCGCGACCGGGCGCTTGACGTCGAGCGGGCGATCCTAACCGCCCTCGAGACCGACCTCGCGGAGCTGAGGCTGACGATGGGCGACCACGGCGTCTTCGTGGTCCGCGTCGACGGCGAGGTCGTCTACGACAAGAGCGAGGACGAGTTCGACGTCGACGAGATCGTCCGTGACGTCCGCGAGGGCCTCTAGACGCCGCTCGCCGCACGCGGGACCGGGCGCCGGTCCCACACCTGGACCGACGCGCCTTTGAGCAGTCCCCTCCGAACGCTCGGCATGGACGCGCTGGTGGCCGAGGACGTCGGGCGGCGCTACGGCGACACCGTCGCACTCGACGGCGTCTCGCTCCGCGTCGAGGCGGGCGAGGTCTTCGCCCTCGTCGGTCCCAACGGCGCCGGAAAGACGACGCTGGTCCGGGCGCTCACGGGGACGACGGACGCGACGGGCACCATCTCGGTGCTGGGCGAGTCCCCCCGGGCGGTCAACCGCGAACGCCTCGGCCTCCTCCCGCAGGACTTCACGCCGCCGGAGCGGCTGACGGCCCGCGAACTGCTCGCCTTCTACGCCGGCCTCTACGACGACGCTCGCGATCCGGCGGACCTGCTCGGGACGGTGGGCCTGGACGCGGCCGCCGCGGACACCCACTACGAGAACCTCTCGGGCGGCCAGCAGCGCCGGACCTGCGTCGGGGCGTCGCTCGTCAACGACCCGGACGTGCTTTTCCTCGACGAGCCCACGACCGGGATCGACCCGGCCGGCCGCCGGGCGCTCTGGGACGTCCTCGAGGACCTGGCCGACGCCGGGACGACCATCTTCCTCACCACCCACGACATGGCCGAGGCCGAACGACTGGCCGACCGCGTCGGGTTGCTCGCCGACGGGAGTCTCCTCGCCGTCGACGCGCCCGCGACACTCGTCCGCGAGTACGGCGGCGAACAGGTCCTGCGGGTCGGGACCGACGCCACCGAGGCCCCGGTGCTCGACTACGCGGCCGACCTCGCGGACGGAACGCTCACCGTGCGGGACGTGCCACCGACGGCCATCGGCGAGGTGGTCGCCGACCTCGAGGCGGCCGGCGTGGCCTACGACGAACTCACCTGGACCGAACCGGACCTGGAGGACGTCTACATGGCCCTGGCCGGGGACGACGGCCCTGGCAGCGGGGGAGGTGGTCTGGCGTGAGCCGAACGCGGCGGATCCGGGCGACTGCGGTCGCCGGCTGGCACTCGTTCCTCCGGCGGCGGACGGCGGTCTTCTTCACGTTCCTGTTCCCGGCGCTGATCGTCCTGATTTTCGGGGCGCTCGTCGAGACGAGCGGGACCGGGGGCGGCCTGTTCGCGGAGCCGCCGAGCTGGTACGTCGCGGGCTACCTCGGCGTCGTCGTGCTGTTCACGCCCCTCTCGCGGCTCGGCGCCGAGGTCGCCCGGACCCGGGACGGCAACAGATTCGAGAAGCTGGCGACGACGCCCCTCTCGCGCGCCGAGTGGCTGGTCGCGCAGTTGCTCGTCAACGTCGTCGTCATCGGCCTCGCGGCGATCCTCGTCCTGGGACTGCTCGTCGCCCTGACGGGCGCACAGATCGTCATCGCGCCGGCGACGCTGCTCGTCGTGCCGTTCGTCGTCCTGGGCGTGGCGCTGTTCTGTGGCGTCGGGGCGATCCTCGGGAGCCTGGCGGACTCCCAGGACGGCGCCGTCGCGGCCAGCAACACCATCGCCATCCCCCTGCTCTTTCTCTCCGAAGCGTTCGTCCCCCTCTCGATGCTGCCCGACTGGCTCCCGACCTGGCTCTCGCCGCTGACGTACTTCTCGCGGGGCGTCCGGGCGGTGACCTACGACGGCGGGAGCGGGACGACGCTTGCGACCTTCAACGCGCCCGACCCGCTCGCGAACCTCGCCGTCCTGGCCGTCGCGGCCGTCGTCTTCCTCGCCCTCGGTGCCCGGACGCTGCCGGTCACCGACTGACGGGAGGAGGTCACACCGACCGGCAGCGGGACGGATCAGTCGGCGACGCGAGCACGGAGGGGCGCGGCCAGCACGAGGAGCAGCGACGCGGCGTGGCGGGGCTCCGAGCCGTAGACGTGCGCCAGGAGGACGTAGGTCACCACGCCGAGGAACAGGCTCAGGCTCCAGGCCGCGGCGGCGATCCGCCCGACGCGTGCGTGGGCGGTCTGCCGGAGTTCCGACGGCGTGTGGGTCAGTCCGAGGACGACCGCGTGGATCACGACGGGGACGGCGACGACGGAGAGCCCGATGTGGACGAACAGCATGAGCAGGTAGGCGATCCGCGGGAGCCCGGTCGCCAGGATCGCCTTCTCGTAGCCGCCGCCGATCTTCCAGAGGTAGACGACGAGGAACAGGAGGATGAGGGAGAAGGCGGTGAGCATCGCGGCCCGGTGGCGGCGGACGTTGCCCTGCCGGATCGACCACCAGCCAAAGAGGAGAGCCCCGAGGGCCAGCGTGTTGATGACGGCGATGAGGTGCCCGAACAGGTCCACCGTCTCGTTCGCGAGCGCGGGATAGATGGGCAGGTACCCGCCGAACGTGCCGAGGACGAGGACGTATCCGAGCACGGAGAGGATCGCGGTGACGGTCTTCGGGCGCGCCCGAGCGCGATCGTGAACGCCGTCGACGACTGCCATGGCGGGAGGTCGGTGGGCGACCGCCATCCCTCTTGGGATCCTGGCCGAAATCGGCCTCGCGTCCGGCCGTGGCCCACCGTAACAGTAAAACGGTGATCGCCACTAGTCTCACGGTATGGCCGCGGACCCGGAAGAACGGACGATTCGCTGTCTCGTCGCCAAAGTCGGCCTGGACGGCCACGACCGCGGCGCTCACGTGATCGCGCGGGCGTTCCGCGACGCTGGCTTCGAAGTGATCTACTCCGGCCTGCACCGCGCGCCCGAGGAGATCGTCCAGGCAGCCGTCCAGGAGGACGTCGACGTCCTCGGCATCTCGATCCTCTCCGGGGCCCACGACACCCTGGTCCCGAAGATCATGGACGGGCTGCGGGAGTACGGCGCCGCCGAGGACACGCTCGTCCTGGTCGGCGGCATCGTTCCGGAGGACGACGAGGCGGAACTGAAGGAACTCGGCGTCGCCGAGGTCTTCGGCCCCGGCGCGTCGATGGACGAAATGATCGACTTCGTCGACGCGAACGCCCCGGAGCGTCGATGACGGACGACGCGACCGGGGCCGCGGCGCCGGAGAGCGGCGACGCAACCGGGACCGACCCCCTCGTCGCGGACCTCCTCGACGGCGACCACCGGGCGCTGGCGCGCACCATCTCGAAGATCGAGAACCGCGCCCCGGGGTATCGCGACCTCGTCTCGCAACTCCACCCCCACACCGGCGACGCGGAAGTGATCGGCGTCACCGGCAGCCCCGGCGCCGGCAAGTCGACGCTCGTCGACAAACTCGCCGAGTCCTACCGCGACCAGGGCCTCACCGTGGGCATCATCGCCATCGACCCCTCCTCGCCGTTCACCGGCGGAGCGGTGCTGGGCGACCGCATCCGGATGGGCTCGACGGTCGGCGACATGGACGTCTTCGTCCGCTCGATGTCGGCGCGGGGCTCGCTCGGCGGCCTCTCGACGGCGACCGCCGACGCCGTGCGCGCCCTCGACGCCTTCGGCAAGGACCGCATCATCATCGAGACCGTCGGCGCCGGCCAGAACGAGATCGACGTGGTCAAGACGGCCGACACGGTCGCCGTCCTCGTGCCGCCGGGGAGCGGCGACGACGTCCAGATGCTCAAGGCCGGGATCCTCGAGATCGCCGACCTCTTCGTCGTGAACAAGGCCGACCTCGACGGCGCCGACCGGACGGTCCGCGACCTCCGCGAGATGCTCGACTACGGCGACGGGTCCGCACCGGCCGACGTGGGCCACCACGGTGCGAGCGCCGCCGTCGAGGGCTACGAGACCGACGCCGCGGCCGAGGGAGACGAGGACGCGTCCGACGGCTGGGACCGCCCCATCCTCGAGACCGTCGCGAAGACCGGCGAGGGCGTCGAGGACCTGCTCGACGCGCTCTCTGGCCACCGCCAGTACCTGGCGGAGAGCGGCGCGCTCTCGGACATTCGCCGGGCCCGCTTCGCCGAGGAGATCCGGACGCTCCTGCGCGAGGACCTCCACGCGCTGCTGGCGGCCGAGATCGAGCGCCGCGGCGGCCTGGACGACTACGCCCGTCGCGTCCAGGACGGCGAGATCGACCCCTACGCCGTCGCGGACGAACTCCTGGAGCCGATCCGGGAGCGGTACCCGGCCGATCCCACGCCGGAGTAGGCGGATCGGCCATTCCCACGACGCGAGGCAACGCGGTCGGTATTTCAACGCGGGGCCCGAACACGTTCTCATGGATCGACCGATCTGTGGCGAGTGTGGTGCCGGACGCGAACACGTCGATCGGGACCGGCGCCGCGTCCTGGCCGGGACGGGCGTCGCACTGGGGATCGGCCTCGCGGGCTGTCTGGGCGGGGACGGTGACGGCGGCGAGGTGCCGTCGCCGGTGACCATGGGCCAGCAGGACGAGTGTGACGTCTGCGGGATGGTCATTCCGAACCACCCCGGGCCGACCACGGAGATCTTCTACGCCGACCAGCAGCCATCGGGCCACGACAACCCGGCCCGCTTCGACAGCACCTGGGAGGCCTTCCAGTACGACTTCGAGCGCCAGAACCGCGGCTGGGAGCGCCAGGTGATGTACGTGACCGACTACTCGGCGGTCGACTACGACCTCACCGAGGACGGGGGCGACCTGCTGATTTCGACGCATCCCGAGGCCGAGGCCTTCGCGGACGCCAGCGACGTGACCTTCGTCGCGGGGTCAACAGTGATCGGCGCGATGGGCCGAGATCTGATCGCCTTCGGCGAGGAGGGTGACGCGTCGACGTTCCGGGACGAACACGGCGGGGAGACCTACTCGCTCGCGGAGGTCACCCCGGAGGTCGTCGCCGGGCTCGGCCGCGACTGAGATGCTCGACGTCAGGTACGCCGGCGCGGCCGTGCTGATCGTCCTGGGGCTGACGGCGACGACGTTTCTGGCGAGCCCCGCCACAGAGGAGGGGCTCTCGCCCGTCCAGTTCGACGACACGCTTACGACGGGCATGACCGGCGTCGACGTCGGCCAGGCCGAGGACGCAGGGTACGTCCTCCCGCGCGCGCAGGTCTTCTACTCGCAGTACGAGTACGTGGTGGGGTACTACGGACTCGAGGCGGTCGTCGACGGCCTGGCGGCCGCCGAGGCGGGCGGGTACTTCGGCGATCCCATGGCGGTCTTCGTCACCGACTTCGCCGGGAGCGAACCGACCCTGACCGACGAGGGGTACGTCCGGGTGAACTTCTCGACCGCCGTCGGCTGGGTTCCCGCGGCCGAGGCACACTACGTCGTCGACAGCGGCGCGCGGACGCCCGCCGGGCCGACGCCACTCCCGTTCGCCGAGCGATCGGCGGCGGCCGCCTTCGCGGCGGCGCACGACGGGACGGTCGTCTCCTGGGACCGCGTCAGGAGCCGGTTCGGGAGCGACTCGGGCGGCACCGCCGAACGGTTCCTGGACCAGCGCGCGGCGCGGACGTCCTGGGCAAACGGGTCGGTCTCGGCGGCACGCGCCCTGCGGGAGCGCGACAACGGAACGGTCGTCGTCGGCGACGACGCCCCGACGCTCGAAGCTGCACTCGAGCGCGCACCGGCGAACGGGACCGTCCGGTTGCCGCCGGGGACTTTCGAGGGCGACCTCGACGTCGAGAAGCCCCTGTCGATCGTCGGGGCCGGGAACGACACGGTGATCCGCGGCGACGGCACGGGCTCGGTCCTCACCGTCCGGTCGCCACGCGTGGCGCTGACCGACCTTCGGGTGACCGGGGTCGGGGACCGTCCGCTCGGGAACGTCGAGAACGCGACCGGCGAGGGCTGGGACGAGCGCATCCAGCTCGTCTACGGCCGCGGCGACGCGGCCGTCAGGCTCGCCGACGCGCACGGCGCCCTCGTCGCGAACGTGACGATCGACACGCCGACGAACGGCGTCGCCGCACTGAACACCTCGGGGGCGGTCGTCGAGAACGTGACCGTCGACGGCAACGACGACCGCTGGGAGGGGGGCATGGGCGTGATCGCGATGTACTCCGACCTCGTCGTCCAGGACTCCGCGATGGCCGGGGGCCGGGACGGAGTCTACACCCACCACAGCCACGGCGTCGTGATCCGGGACAACACCATGGCCGACCAGCGGTTCGGCGTCCACGAGATGTTCACGAGTCGCGCGCTCGTCGAGAACAACTCGGTCCGCGGAACGGACGTCGGCATCATCGTCATGACCCGGCCGGCCGGAAACGTACTCGTGGACAACGACGTGCGCGACAGCGAGCAGGGCATCTCGACCTCCGGGGCCGCGTCCTACGCCGCCGGCAACGTCCTCGTGGGCAACGGGATCGGGCTCTCGATCGGGACCGACCGATCGTACTACGCCCGGAACGCGGTCGTCCGGAACGACGTCGGCGTCCGGTCGGCGACGCTCCTCCCGACGAACGAGGTCGTCGACAACGACGTCGTCGCGAACGACGCGGCCGTCACGACCGGATCGGGCGTCCAGAACGTCTGGGCCGTCGACGGCCGCGGCAACTACTGGGGGTCGATACCCGGCGTCGACCGAAACGGCGACGGCGTCGTCGACCGCTCGTACCGGCCCGCCAGTCGCCTCGACGGCAGCGCCGCCGAGAGCCACGGGGCCGCGAGTCTCGCGCACGCACCCGCCGTCGGGGCCATCCGGGAGTTCCAGTCCCAGGTGCCGGGGCTGCGTGGCTCGAGCGTGATCGACCCGGCGCCCCTCGCCAGGCCGGTGCGGCCGGGAGTGCTCGACGGCCTCGGCGTGGAGGTGGGCGCGTGACGGCCGAGGAGTCAGCCACGGCAGCGGTGGCCGGTGAGGAGCGAGCGACGGACGAACCGGTGGTCGCCGTCGAGGACCTCGAGCGGTCCTTCGGCGACCTGGAAGTCCTCGACGGCGTCTCCTTCGACGTCGCGCCGTCGTCGGTGACCTGCCTCGTTGGCTCGAATGGCTCCGGCAAGACGACGCTTCTCCGGATCGTCGCCGGCCTGCTGACCGCCGACGCCGGGACAGTGCGGATCGACGCGACGGGCGAACGCCCCGTGGGCTACCTCGCCCAGCGCCCGGACTTCCGCCACCAGTTCACCGTCACCGAGACGCTCGCCTTCTACGGCGACCTCCTGGCGACCGAGGTCGACGTGGCGGCGACGCTCGACAGGGTCGGCCTCGGGCCCGTCCAGGACCGCCGCGTCGGCGCGCTCTCGGGGGGCATGATCCGACTGCTCGGCATCGCCCAGGCCACCCTCGGCGACCCGCGCGTGCTCGTCCTCGACGAGCCGTCGAGCGGCCTCGACCCGACGGTCACCCGCCACGTCCGCGGCGTCATCGACGATCTCGGGGGCTCCGGGCGCTCGATCGTCCTCGCGACCCACGACCTCGGGACCGTCGAGCGGGTCGCAGACCAGGTGCTCGTCCTCGACGACGGCGCCATCGCGGCGCGTGGCACGCCGGACGACCTGACCGAGGCCACCGGGACCGACGCGCTCGCCGACGCCGTCCCCGAACTCCTCGGCGGGAGCGGGCCCGTGTCGGTGTCGGCCGGGCGACGGCGAGGTGAGGACGCGTGAACCGGCACACCCTGACCCAGGTCCGGACGGTCGCCCAGCGGGAGTTCGGCACCGTCCTCCGCTCGCGACTGACGCTGCTCTTTCTCGCGGGCTACCTCGCGCTCGTCGTCGGCCTCGCGTGGCTCAGCGCGACCGGGACCTACCTCGGCCTAGTCCTCGACCTCCTCACGCCGACCGAGGCGCTGGTTCCGGTGCTGGCCTTCGCACTCGGCTATCGCTCCATCCTCGCCGACCGGGAACACGGCGAACTCGACACGCTCCGCACCTACCCGCTCTCCCGAACCGCCTACGTCGCGGGGGTGTACCTCGGGCGTGCCGTCGTAACCGTCGCCGTCGTCCTCCTCGGTCTGCTCGGGGCGGCCCTGCTGGTCCCGCTGACGGAGGGCCGACAGATCACGGTCGTCGCCGCCCACGCGACGGTGGACTCGCCGCTGCTCTACGGTCGCTTCGTCGCCCTGACCGTCGCGTTCGCGCTCGTCGCGCTCGCCGTCGCCCTGCTCGTCTCGGCGGCCGCCCAGTCATCGCGGGGCGGGCTTGCGCTCGCCGTCGGGGCCGTCCTCGCGATGGTCGTCGGCGTCGACAGCGCGCTCGTCGCGGCGCTGACCGGCGGGTTCGTCTCCCCCGATGGCCTGACCTGGCTACTCGCCGTGAGTCCCAACAGCGCCTTTCGCAGCCTCGTCTTCGCGCTCACGCTCGCACCGGTGGGCGCCTCGGTGCCGACCGGCGCCGGCGTCGCCGCGAGCGTCCTCGGCCTGGTCGGGTGGACCGCCCTGGCACTCGTCGGCGCCGCCGTGGTCGCCTGGCGGTCCTGAGACCGGACTGCCGGCACCACCGTTATTGGCGTGTGGGTCGCCGGGCTAGCCATGAAGCTCCGGAACGTGGTCGGAATCGCGGCAGGGACGCTCGGCGCGACGGCGGTCGCGAACCGGCTACTGTCGGCCAGCGCCGACGAGTTCGAGCCGGGCGTCGCGGGCGACCAGGGCACCTACCGCTGGCGGGGGTTCGACGTGGCCTACGCCGAACGCGGCGATCCCGCCGATCCCGACGTTGTCATGCTTCACGGCGTCTCCGCCGCGGCGTCCGGCCACGAGTTCCGGCGCGTCGTCGAGGACCTCGCGACGGACCACCACGTCCTCGTCCCGGACCTGCCGGGCTTCGGGCACTCCGATCGCCCGCCGCTCCTGTACTCCGCGTCGCTGTACGTCACCTTCGTCACCGACGTCCTCCGGGACCTGAGCGACGAGCCGCCGACCGTCGTCGCCTCCTCGCTGACTGGCGGGTACGCGGCCGTGGCCGCCCGCGACGTCGACGTCGCGGAACTCGTGCTGGTGTGCCCGGGATCCGGGATGGGTGCGGGGCGACGCCGCTGGCTCCGGGCCCTCCTCCGCTCGCCCGTCCTCGGCGAGGGCCTGTTCAACCTCCTGGTCAGCAGGCCCTCGCTCCGGTACTTCCACCGGGACCACGGGGTCGCCGACGTCGATCGGCTCCCCGCCGCGGTGCTCGACTACGAGTGGCAGACGGCCCACCAGCCGGGTGCCCGGTTCGCACCCGCCTCCTTCCTCTCGGGGTACCTCGACCTGGAGGCGGACGTGGGGGACGTGCTGGCCGACCTCGACGTGCCGGTGACGCTCGTATGGGGACGCGAGGCCGACGTGGCGCCCCTGGAGCGAGGTCGCGAGTGGGCTGACCGGGCGGACGCGCGGCTGGTGGTCTTCGACGACGCGAAGCTCCTCCCCCACGTCGAACACCCCGCGGCGTTTCTCGACGTGCTGCGCGACGACGTGCTCGCAGCGCAGTGAAAAGACGGGTGCTCGCGGCTCAGCGCGGCTCGAAGGTGACGACGCGGTCGCCGGTCGTCACGCGCTCGCCGACGTCCAGGCCGACGACCATGCCGACCTCGGCGTCGTCGCCGTCGAGGTCCGGCAGCAGTCCGGTGATCTGCACCGGCCCGAAGTTCGCCAGCGCGGTGATGTAGGGCGCGTCGTCCGCGAAGTTCGGCGCCGCGACCGCGATCTCGGTGAAGCTGACGACCTCGCCGGATTCGGGAATCGGCTCGCCGGACAGCTCGCGGGAGCCACACTCCGGACAGATCCGGCGCGGGGGCAGCCAGCCGTGGCCGTTCTCGCACTCGAGGTACTCGGCCTCACCGTCCTCGATGGCGTCGAGGAGGTCGTCGAACGCTCCGTCGCGTGCGCGCTCGAAGTCCCCCATCAGTCGCTCACCTCCAGGACGTGGACAGTCGTGCTGGCCGCCGTCCCGCCGGCGTTGTGTGCGACGGCCGTGGATGCGCCGTCGACGGCGTCCGATCGGCCGTGGTCCCCGCGGAGCAGCATCGTGATCTGGGCGATCTGGGAGGCGCCGGTCGCCCCGACCGGGTGGCCCTTGGCCTTCAGGCCGCCGGAGACGTTGATCGGCATCTCGCCGTCGCGGGTCGTGACCCCCTCACGGGCCTTGGAGATGCCCTCGCCCTTCTCGAAGAGCCCGAGGGCCTCGGCCGCGAGGACCTCCGCGATGGTGAAGCAGTCGTGGACCTCGGCGAAGTCGACGTCGTCCGGCCCGATGCCGGCGTCGTCGTAGGCCTCGTCGGCCGCGTTGGCGGCCGCGGGCGTCTCGGTGATGTCCTCGCGGTCCTGCAGCGCGAGGCGGTCGCCGCCCTGGCCGGTGCCCGTGACGGCGACGGTGTCGTCGAGGCCGTTCTCGGCGGCGTAGTCCTCGCTGGCGAGGACGATGGCGGCGGCGCCGTCCGTGATCGGACAGGAGTCGTAGAGCCCCAGCGGCGAGGCGAGCTGTGGCGCCTCCTGGTGATCCTCGACCTCGATCTCGCGGTGGAGCTGTGCGTGCTCGTTCTCGAGGGCGTTCTCGTGGTTCTTGACGGCGATGTGGGCGAGGTCCTCCGTCGACCCGCCGAGCTGGTCGAAGTACGCGCGGGCCATCAGCGCGTAGGCCCCCGGGAAGGTGATCCCCTGTTTCACCTCGTAGAGGTCGTCGGCGGCGATGGACAGGGCCTCCGTCGCGCCCGCCGTGCCGATGTTGGTCATCCGCTCGGCGCCGCCGACCACGACCAGGTCGGCCTCGCCGTTGCGGACGTCGCGGACCCCCTGGCGGACGGCCGCACCGGCCGAGGCGCAGGCCGACTCGTAGCGCGTCGCGCCCACGCCGTCGGCACCGATGGCCTCGGCCATCATCGGGCCCTGGTGACCCTGGTGGTCGGCCATCTCACCCATGAAGTTGCCGTAGTAGAGCGCCTCCACCTCGTCGGGCGCCACGCCCGCGTCGTCGAGGGCCTCGAGCCCCGCCTCCGCGAACATGTCCCGAGCCGTTCGTTCGGAGTCCTGGCCGAAGTGCGTGTGGCCAACCCCCGATACGCGTGGATCTGACATCGTACATCGTTTCGGTCAGGTTCCATAAATGCTTGCCGGGACTCGGGCTCTCCGGGACGAATCCACACACCATCGCAGACCGCGCGCGACCGCGTCGGACCGGCCGCCGACACCCGCCGCCCGGTCAGGCGAGAATGTCGCCGATCCGTCGCGGCTCCCCGGAGAGGGCCGGGTCCTCCTCGACGATCTTGAGGACCTCGTGGTCGGTCACCTCGGGGTAGTCCTTCTGGATCGCCTCCTCGATGAGGACCTTCTCCAGGCGGAACTCGGTCTCCTGGTAGACGACGTCGACGCCCTGTTCGTCGAACGAGAGAGCGGTCATGCAACCGGCTTGGCGACGGGCGCGCAAAAGCGACCCGGATCGGGCGTCGGCCGGCGAGTGCTCCGCGGGGTTTTTGGTCGCTCGCCAGCGATTTCCAGCCAACCACGGCCCCCCAAACCGTCCAGCGCGGCCACCGGCCACCTGTGCGGTGGTCGCACGTCGCGGTGCGCGTGGTCGGTGACCGGGACCAGGGCGGAGCCCGACGGCCCGTCCGGCGTGCCCGACGCGGCTCGCCGGTTACGGGCGCCGACGCGTCCCCCACAGCGTACCTCACACGATGCTCGACACACTCACTCGATCGGTCCGCGCCGCCGCGGGTGCGGTCTGGCGCGCGGGCTGTCTCGCCCGCGAGGACGTCAGACACGCCCGGGCCAAAGACCCCGCCGCCGGGAGCGTCGTCGAGGTGTTGACCTACCCGGGGCTCCACGCGGTCTGGCTCCACCGCCTCGAACACCGGCTGTGGACCGGCGGCTACCGGCTCCTCGCCAGGACGTCCTCGCAACTGACGCGGTTTCTCACCGGCGTCGAGATTCACCCGGGAGCGGACCTCGGGCGGCGCGTCTTCGTCGACCACGGGATGGGACTCGTCGTCGGGGAGACCGCGGAGATCGGCGACGACGTGTTGCTCTACCACGGCGTCACGCTCGGCGGGGGCTCCATGCGCCGCGAAAAGCGCCACCCCACCCTCGGCGACGGCGTGACCGTCGGCGCCAACGCAACGCTCGTCGGGGCAATCGAGATCGGTGACGGCGCGACGGTCGGGGCGGGCGCCGTCGTCGTCGACGACGTCCCGCCGGGCGTCACCGTCGCCGGGAACCCCGCCGAGGTCGTGGGCCGGGACGGCACCGAAGTGACGCCCTACGGCGTCGAGTCGGACGACGGTGGCGCGGACGAGCCGGGCCCCTTCGAGTGTTGACGGGTCGCGAGCGCCTCTCTCACCGCAAGCGGGGGACCATCACCTCGATCGTGGCGACTGATTCCAGTGCGTATAAGACGCCGCCGGCGATGGCCTCGCCCATGTCGACGACGATCCGCGGGACGATCCGTGGGATGGCAGCCCGGGCGAACCCCGCCTTCGCGGTGGCGGCAGTCGCAGTTCCCCTGGTGGCACTCCTCTATGCAGTGACGATGGGCTCTCGCGAGGTCCACACGTACGTCCACGTCATGGCGGGCGTCCTCTGGACGGGCACGGACGTGTTCATGGCGCTCGTGCTCGGTCCCGTACTCGGTGGCCTCGACGTCGACGAGCGGGCGAGCGTCTTCCAGCGGTTCACGCCGAAGATGACCTTTCTCATGCCGACGCTCGCGCTCGTCACCATCGCCGGCGGCATCACGCTGGTCCCCCGCGTCTCGACGCTGTCGGTCACCGACCCGTGGCTGGCGCTGTTCACGTTCTGTTCGACGGTCCCCGCGCTGCTCCTGATCGGCTGGCAGTTCGACGCCTGGACGGACTGGCGCTGGCTGGCCGTCTTCGGCCTCGCGCTCGTGGGGAGCGGCGCCTGGCTCGCCCTCTCGCTGCCAGCGTTCGCGATGACGAGCCACCTGATCGCCGTCGCACTCGGCATCGTGACGGTCCTCTCCGTGATGGGTTTCGGCGTGCTCCTGCCCGGTGAGGTCCGGATGTACCGCGAGATGATCTCCGACAACCCCGACTCGCAGGTCATCGGGGACATCGGCCTGCGCAACGCGAAGCTCTCGGGACTCCAGGGCGCCTTCCAGCTGGCGATCGTCGTCGTGATGGTCTACATGCGCTGGGGCTACTACTGACCCGCCCGTCGGTGCGACGGCGCCAGTCCCGGGTGCCGCGTCGGTCGAGCGGGGAGCATCGTCCCGGCAATCATGGGTCGGCAGCTGGATAAGGGGAGCGTACCCTGCCCACGCCATGGGAACTGGCCGCATAATTTACCGCCCGTTGCGCGGATGTCATAGCGGTGAGTAGAATGCAAGCCTTCGTCATGGAAGAACTCGGAGAAGTCGGCTTCGCGGAGAAGGACAGACCGGACGCGGGACCGAACGACGCCATCGTCCGACCGACCGTCGGGCTCGTGTGTACGTCCGACGTCCACACCGTCCACGGCGCGATCGGCGAACGCGAGAACCTCACGCTCGGCCACGAGATCGTGGGCGTAGTCGAGTCCGTCGGCGAGGAGGTGTCCGTCTTCGAGTCCGGTGACCGGGTCGCCGTCGGGGCGATCACCCCCGACTGGGGCTCGGCGGCCGCTCAGAACGGCAACCCCTCGCAGTCCGGCGAGGCCCTCGGCGGCTGGAAGTTCGCCAACGTCAAGGACGGGACCTTCGCCGAGTACGTCCACGTCAACGAGGCCGACGCGAACATGGCCCACATCCCCGAGTCGGTCAGCGACGAGGAGGCCGTCTACGTGACGGACATGATGAGCACGGGGTTCATGGCCGCGGAGAACGGCGACGTGCCGATCGGCGGGACGGTCGCCGTGTTCGCCCAGGGCCCCGTCGGGCTCATGGCCACGAAGGGCGCGCGACTCCAGGGAGCCGGACGCGTCATCGCCGTCGAGACCGTCCCCCAGCGCCAGGACCTGGCTCGCAACTACGGCGCGGACGAGATCGTCGACTTCGCCGAGGGTGACCCCGTCGAGCAGATTCTCGAACTCACGGACGGCGAGGGCGTGGACACGGCCATCGAGGCGCTCGGCACCAGCGGGACCTTCGAACAGTGCGTGAAGGTGACCAAGCCCGGCGGGACCATCTCGAACGCCGGCTACCACGGCGAGGGCGAGTACGTGAACATTCCACGCGAGGAGTGGGGCGTCGGCATGGCCGAGAAGGACATCGCGACCGGACTCTGTCCGGGCGGGCGGCTCCGCCTCCGGCGGCTGCTCCGCCTCCTCGAGGCCGGTCGCGTCGATCCCACGCCGATGACGACCCACGAGTTCCCCTTCGAGGAGACCGACGAGGCCTTCCGACTCATGGACACCAAGGAAGACGACATCGTCAAGCCCCTGATAACCTTCGAGTGAATCGCTCGGTCGGCGGCCTCCGGTCGAGGTGCCGGGCCCCACCCCGGTACCGGCCGTCAGACCGCCGTCAGACGCCCGTCAGACCCGGGGAGGGGCTTTAATACCGCAGAAACCCCAGGTTTCGGTATCATGCCGCCGTTTCGCTCAGACCCCCTCGACGAACTGGTGCTCCCGGACGGGACCCACGTCGAGGAGCACGACCTCGTGACCGAGGGGGACGTGATCGTCGGGGGACAGAGCGTCGTCGAGTTCGGGGTGCGCGGGCGGTCGATCGTGGCCGGCGAGCGGGTCCGCTTTGGCGGCCACATCGAGGCCGAGGGTGACTGCCGGCTGGACATGTGGTGTGTCGTCGAGGACAACGTCCTCGTGGGGGAGGACGCCTACCTCGGCGAGCGCGTCGAGATCGGGGGCGAACTGAAGGTGGCCGGCGACCTCGACATCGGCGACGACGTCGACATCGAGGACGGCTTCGAGGCCAACGGCTGGATCGTCATCCGCAATCCCATGCCGACCATCGTCTTCCTGTTCGTCTACCTCGGTCAACTCCTGCGGATCGGCGAGGAGGAGGCCGCCGAGGAAGTCCTCTCGGCGATGGTCGACGACGGCGACCGCGAGCACCAGCCCGCGATCATCCCGCGGGGCGCCCGCGTCGGGGACGACGCCTGGCGCGTCTCGACCCCGGCCCGCATCGGCGACGGCTGCCGGCTGCACGGCAACGTCCGCGCGGAGTCGCTGACCGTCGGGCGCGACAACGAGATCTTCGGCGGCCTCCGCGCGAAGGAGGGCGTCACTCTCGGTGCCGGCACGGAGGTCGCGGGGAACGTCACGACCAGAACCGGCACCGTCCGGATCGGTCCCGACACGCACGTCCGCGGCGACGTCGCCGGCGAGCACGTCGAGGTTCACCGCGAGGCCGAGATCGACGGCAGCATCCGCGCCCGCGAGGAGACGACGATGGTCACCGAGCCGGTACTCGAGGAACCCGCCGTGGTCTCACTCGACGAGATCGACGAGGACGCCCAGGTGGCGGATGACAACGCCGACGAGGAGCGCGGCGCCGAGGAAACCGACGCGGTCGACGACGGGCACGACACTGCGGACACCGACGCCGCCACCGACGAACCTGACGCCGAGGAAGCCGACGGTGCCGCCGACGGTGGCGCCGATGGCGAAGACGGTTCGACGGCCGAACCGGCGACGCCAGACGTCACCAGCGACGGCGACTGATCGACCGATTGCGAGTCGCGGGCCGAACCCACCAGTATTCCGACCAGTAGCCGTCGATCGACCGCTCACAGCCCGAGGCGATCGAACTGCGCCGCCGGTGCCGAGAGATCGGACAGCCCGCGCCGGAGCAGGTCGACCATCCGGTCGCGAACGGCCGGGTCCGAGGCGGCGACGTCCGTGGACTGCTGTGGATCTGCACCCACGTCGAAGAGCAGCGGATCCTCGTGCTGGAACCAGGTGTCGGCGCTGACTCGCCAGACCGGGCGGTCCGTGTGCGGGAGGGTGCCTGCCGTCACCTCGTCGGCCGTCGGCGTGTCGCCGCCGTAGGGGGTGCCGGCGTACGTGGCGCCGTAGCGGTGGACCGGAGCGTCGGCGGCTGCCGGCGGGTGGAGGTACGTGTACCGGCCGTCGGTGACGTTGACGCCGGCGCCGAAGTAGCCGTAGAGCGCGTAGTCCCGGTGGTCTGCCGGGTCACGCTCGCCAGCCACGAGGGGCAGGAGGCTGCGGCCGTGGGGGGACTCGCCTGCGAGACCGAGGGCGTCACGCACCGTCTGGTGGACGTCGACGGCGGACGTGAGGCCGTCGACCCGGTCCCGCGTCTCGCCGGGATAGTGGACGAACAGCGGGGTGCGCGCCACCTCGTCGTAGGCCGGCTGGTGGTTCTTCGCCAGGTGGCCGTGGTCGCCGAGTGCGTAGCCGTGGTCGCTCGTGACGACGACCATCGTCTCGTCCCAGCAGTCCCGCTCGTCCAGGGCGTCGAGCACCTCGCCGAACCACCGGTCGGTCATGGTCACCTTGCCGGCGTACTGGGATCTGACGAAGTCGAGTTCGCGGTCGCTGACGTCCTGGGCAGCGACGGACGCGTAGGCCGGCCAGATCGGGAGGTCGGGGTCCCGCGGATCCTCGTCGGTGTACATCGAGGCGTAGGGCTCGGGGTTGTGGAACGGCTCGTGGACGTCGAAGCTGTCGACGTAGCAGAACCACCGGTCCAGTTCGGGGGTCGCCTCGCGGAGCCAGTCCGCGGCAGCAGTGAACGTCCTCGCGGCGAAGAAGTCCCGCTCGTCGGCGGGGTCCACGTCCGCAACGTTCCGGGGGTACTGGGCGTTCGTGCGCGCGACCGCTGGTGCCTCCTCCGGGTCGATCCCGGACTGGGCGAGGAGGGTCCCGGCCGGCCGGCGCGGCGTCGTCCGCAGGGCGTCTCGCTCGTGCCCGCGGACGAACGCGAAGGAGAGGAAGTCCGGCCAGTACCCCTCGCCACCGCGCTCGAAGTAGTGGTAGTGGTCGGTGACGAGGTGGGGGTAGACACCGGCCTCGCGGGCCAGGGCGGGGAGGAGGTCGTCGAACGGTTCGGCGGGTCCCCAGGGGCGCCAGAGGAACTCCCGAACCCCGGCGAGGAACTCCCGGCGCTGTGGAATACACGGGAGTGACCCGGTCCAGTGGCGCTCGAAGACCGTCGCGCGGTCGGCGAACCGATCGAGTGCGTCGGTCTCGATGGCGTAGTCCGTGACCATAGGCGTCTCGCGGTACGCGCCGGGAACGTCCCACCGGAGGCTGTCGATGGTCACGAGGAGGACGTTCGAGACGGGTGGCACGCACTCGCGTTCGGACGACGCGGCCATGAGTAGACGGCGACTGTCGGTCCGGAAACGGTAGCTTTCTCGCCCGAACGGCCGTCTGTGGCGCTAGGATGCCGGTTTGGCCAGCCTTCGACGGGGCGCGCTATTGTGATCATAACAATCCCAGATTTCGACGAACTGTGACCAGAGGCATGAACGGACCACGGAGCGACGGGGGCCACCTCCCCCGAACGACGACGCGTCGACGCATTCTGCAACTCGGCGCCGGAGCGACCGGCGCGGTACTCGGGTTCGGCGGACTCACCGGGACGGCCGCAGCCTGGGAACGGTTCGACGTCGACTTCCGCAGTACCAGCGAGGTCTGGCTGATCGTCGGCGACGACCTCGAGTACGATCCACCGGCCGTCGCCAACGTCGTCGTCACCGACGGCGAGGCGGTGACCTGCAACGCGGTCGAGGTTCGGCCGTCCAACGCGGCGGCCAGTGACGAGTACGACCAGGCGAACGTCGTGCGGTACGAGGCACCGACCGGGGAGAGAGTACTCGGCGTCCTGCCGTACAACCGGGGCGGTGGCAGTCGGTTCAGTCGGCCCCGCTGCCTGATGGCGAACGATCGGGTGGATCCCGCCACGGTTTCCGAACTCGCGCCGCGCGCCGACTGCGTGCGAACCGCGATGAAAGGTCCCTGGAACGGCGGTCTGCAGGACTGCTGGTGGGACCCCATCAGCTCCGGCGCCCGGGAGATGTCCGGTGGGACCCGTCTGCGCCCCGACGACGGCGAGCCCGACGGCACCTTCGGACGGTCACTGTCCGTCAACGCCGACGGGACGGTCCTGCTCGTCGGCGCTCCAGACCGGGAGACGGCCGGGGGCAGCGACGGTGCGGCGTACGTGTTCAGCCGTCGGGAGGGCGCGTGGCGTCAGACCGCGCGACTCGACCCCCCGGCCGGGAGTGGGACCACCTCGTTCGGCGACGGCGTGGCCCTGGACGCAGCGGGACGGACGGCACTCGTCAACCACAGCCCCGACGACGTCGACGCCAGGGACCGGGTCCTCGTCTTCGAGGCCGACGGCCAGGACTGGACGCGGACCGCGACGATCGAGGCGCCTCCCAGCAGCGGTCCAGCGACCGACCTGAGCGGGTTCGGCTTCGCCCTCGCCCTCGACGACGCTGGCGAGACCGCCGTCGTGGGAGCCGAGTGGACCGGCCTCTCCGCGGGTGAAGTCGCAGTCTTCCGGCGCGACGGGACGGTGTGGGTGGCGCAGTCGACGTTCACGCACGCCCAGGGCGACGACAACTACTTCGGCAGCGCGGTCGACGTCGCGGAAACTGGCGACAGCGCCGTCGTCGGTGCGCCCGTTCCGCGGGAGGGACCGGGCGAAGGCGGCTACGCGAGCGTCGCGACGAGGACAGACGGCGACTGGCGCCCGACCCACCGGCTTCGGGCCGCGGACCGCCGGCCGCTCGACGCCCTCGGGTCGTCGGTCGCCTGTGACGCCTGCTGTGAGACGGTCGTCGCCGGCGATCCCCGGCGAGCCGTCGGCGACGACCCGGACCAGGGACGCGTGTCGGTGTTCGTCTCCGAGAACGACGAGTGGGTGGAATCCACGCAGGTACTGGCTCCCGACGGGGCCGCCGGCGACGAGTTCGGCCGCGCGGTCGCAGTCGATCCGCGAGCGGACACCGTCCTCGTCGGCGCTCCGGGACGCGACACTGCCGGCAACTCGAGCGCCGGCGCAGCGTACGTGTGTGCCCCGAACGGTGGCGGCGGGTGGAGCGTCCGGACCACGGTGCTCGCGAGCGACCCCGAGGCGGGCGACCGGTTCGGCGAGGCAGTCGCGGTGGACGTAACCAGCGAGACGCTCGTCGTCGGCGCACCCGAAGCCGGTGAGACCGGCGCCGGCGCCGTCTACGTGTTCGATCGGTCGGCGGCGCGAGACGCCGATCGAAGCGGGACGGAGTCCGAGTCGTAGCCGTCACCGCCAGCCGGATCCCCGTCGCGAGTGGCCCGAGACGGCCACTCAGCTGCGTGTCTCGGCGTCGACCGTCTCCTCCCTGGCGCCGGGCACGTGGCGCTTGACGCGGGTCACGGCGGCCGTCGCGTCGCTCCGGTCCCGGTACCCCTCGCCGGAGTCCCCGAGAACGTTGCCGTTGCGGTGGCGGAGTCGCCAGCGCCACTCCTCGCCGGCGTCCTCGTAGATCTCGAAGGCCGCGTCGCCCACGTCCAGGACGTCGGCCTCGGGGGCGTACTCGCTGACGCGCTCGACGGCCGCCTCGGCTCCGCGCGCCGTTGCGTATCCCTCGCCCGAGTCGGCGATGATCTCGCCGTTGGCGTGACGGAGCCGCCACCGGTGGTCGCCGCGGTTGTCCTCGTAGACCTCGAATTCGGCGTCACCGTCCGGTCCCACGTTTCGGGCCACGCTCTCGGCACCCTCGCGACAGCGGGTCCGGCCGGAGTAGCCCTCGCCCGAGTCCGCCAGGATGTTCCCGTTCTCGTGGAGCAAGCGCCAGCGCCACTCGCCGGCGGCGTCCTGGTACAGTTCGAAGGCCGTCGGATCGACCCGCAGGTACGCCGCCGCGGGGACGTAGGCCCGGACGCGGTCGACGGCCTCACTCACGCCCGACGGCGAGGCGTAACCCTGGCCGGAGTCGGCGACGATTTCGCCGTTGTCGTGGCGGAGCCGCCAGCGGTGCCGGCCCTCGGCGTCCTCGTAGACCTCGAAGGTCGCCTGGCTCTCGGTCTCCGTTACCAGCGGCGGTGCGTCGTCACCGTCCGTGGCGTCGTCGGCGTCGTCGACGGACGGGGAAATCGGTTCGACGTCGAGTACCGGCCCGCCGGGCGCGTTTCGCTTCACGCTCTGGAGGCCCTGCTGGGCCTTCTGTTTGGAGGCGTAGCCCTGTCCACCGTCGGCGATCACGTTGCCGTTGCGGTGGCGCAGCCGCCAGCGGTACTCCCCCGCGGCGTCGACGAAGAGTTCGAACTGGGCCCGGCTCGACTCGAACTCCGCCAGGGCGGCCTCCACCGCGGCGCGATCCGCGTCGGCCTCAGCCGCCGCGGCCGCTTCGGATTCCGCCGCTCGTTCGGCCGTCGTTGCCCGTTCCGCCGCAGTCGCTTCCCGCCGTTCTGCGGCGTCGGCCCGCTCGTTGGCAGCACTCGCGGCGGCCTCCGCCGCCTCGCGCTCGGCCGCCTCGCCGTCGGGGACGAGGGGAACGATCACGGAGGCGATCACCATGAGCGCGACGCCGGCCGCACCCAGGCCGAGGACGTTCCAGACCTGCGCGCTCCCGAACTGCCAGTCGGTCGGGTAGACGAGCCAGAACCAGCCGACGGCGACGAGCCCGACGACGGCCCCCAGGATCGCCAGGTAGTTGGCCCGCCGCTCCAGTTCCAGCCGGAAGACCGTCCCGAGCACGAAGACCAGTAGCGCCACGCCGGCGATGGCGATGCCGAGCCCGCGCCTGAGAGAGTTGATTTCGCTCCCGATGACGACCAGGAGGCCGAGGAGGCCGAGTAGGAGGCCCAGGACGATCAGCCAGTAGCCGGTGACCTCGTCGTCCGTTCGCGGTTCCCGTACTCGCGATCGATACACCCGGTCCAGGACGTCCGGTCCAGTCGTCGACATCGACCTTCCTTCGGAGACCGAACACATAGTAGTGTGGTGCCTGCTAACAGCCGTCACCCTGAAGTGGACGCCCTCGGACGGTGCGAACCGAAAACCCCTTCCGCCGAACTGCGGTAGCAGCGGCATGCTCTCCGTGGCTCTCGCGGGCAAGCCGAACGCCGGCAAGTCCACCTTCTTCCAGGCCGCGACGATGGCCGACGTGGACGTGGGCAACTACCCGTTCACCACCATCGACCCGAACCGCGGGGTCACGCACGTGCGGACGGACTGCCCCTGTCTCGACCGCGAGGAACGGTGTGGCGACGAACACTGCCACGACGGCAAGCGCTACGTCCCGGTCGAATTGCTGGACGTCGCCGGCCTCGTCCCGGGTGCCCACGAAGGCAAGGGCCTGGGCAACCAGTTCCTCGACGAACTCACCAACGCCGACGTCATCTGCCACGTCGTCGACGCCTCCGGCGGGACCGACGCCGAGGGCGAACCCGTCGAGGTCGGCGAGCACGACCCCGTCGAGGACGTGGACTTCGTGGAAGAGGAAATGGACCTCTGGCTGGCGAGCATCGTCGAGCGCAACTGGGAGACCGTCGAGCGCCAGTCCCGATCCCCGGACTTCGAGATCGACGAGTCGCTGACGGAACTGCTGACCGGCGTCGGCGCCACCGAAGCCGACGTGGCGAAGGTCCTCCGTGACCTCGACTACCCCGACGACCCCATCCAGTGGGGCGACGACGAGCGCGAGGCCCTCGCCACGGCCATCCGCGAGCAGACCAAGCCGATCGTCGTCGTCGCTAACAAGGCCGACGTGGCGCCCGCCGAGAACCTCGACCGACTGGCCGACGCGGCCGAGACGGTGATTCCGACGACCGCGGACGGCGAACTGGCCCTCCGGCGGGCCGCCGAGGCCGGTGTCGTCGACTACGACCCGGGAGACGCCGACTTCGAGATTCTCGGTGACCTCAGCGATGAGCAGGAAGCCGGCCTGGAGCGAATTCGCGACGTGATGGCCGAGTGGGGCGGCACCGGCGTCCAGACCGCACTGGACACCGCCGTCTACGACATCCTCGACCGCATCACCGTCTACCCGGTCCAGAACGAGTCGAAGTGGACCGACGGCCAGGGTAACGTCCTGCCCGACGCCTTTCTCCTCGTCCGCGACGCGACGCCGGTCGACCTGGCCTACGCCGTCCACTCGGACATCGGCGAGGGCTACGTGCACGCCGTCGACGCGCGCTCGGGTCGGCGGATCGGCGACGACCACGAACTCGGCGAGGGCGACGTAATCAAGATCGTCAGCACCGCGTCCTGAGGCCGTCCTGGGCCACCTGATTTGAAGGCGGATGGGGGTGAAGCGGGGCCATGGGCATCCTCCACCGCCTCCGCGTGGGCCTCAGCCTGGCCCGCGGCAGCCTCACCGTCCTGCGCGACCATCCCCACCTGCTCTGGTTCCCGGCCATCGGCGCCGTCGCTGGCCTCGTCTTCGTCGTGACGCTGCTCGGCAGCGTCTTCCTCGCGGGCTTCGGCGACGACGGGTCGGTCGTCCTGTACGCGACCCTGTTCGTCGTCTACGTGGGGTCGACGTTTCTCGCGGCGTTCACGACGGCGGGACTGATGCACGAGACGAACCGCTCGTTCCACGGCGAGACGCCGTCCCTCCGCGGTGGCCTCGCGGCCGCCTGGGACCACAAGTGGCAACTCCTGGCCTGGGCAGTCATCGCAGCCGTGGTCGGCGTCCTCATCCGGGCCATCGAGGAGTCGAGCGACATCGCCGGCCAGATTCTCGCCCTCGTCTTCAGCCTCGCCTGGGGCGTCATGACGTACTTCGTCGTCCCGGTCATCGTCTTCGAGGACCGGTCCGTGACCGGGATGTTCAAACGGAGTGGCGGCATCGTCCGCGACGTCTGGGGCGAGTCGCTGGGCGCCGAGACCGGCATCGGGATCGTGACCGTCCTGCTCGCGCTCGTCGGCGTGGCGGTGGCGGCGGTCACGTTCCTCCTCGTGCCGACCGGCTCTGCGATCGGACTGCTGAGCGTCCTGGTCGTCGGCGGCGGCGCGATTCTGCTCGCCGTCCTCGTCGGCGAGACGCTGTCGGGCATCGCGAAAACGGCGGTGTACGTCTACGCGACGGCGGACGAACGGCCGCCCCAGTTCGCGCACGTTGATTTCGGGCGGCGCTGAATAGAGGGGGAGGAGTTACAAAGGCGTCCATGGTTGACCCAGCTCACCGAACGTCATCGGGGGTTTTCGCTCCGAATTCGACCAGTTCACTGTCGAAGGTGACGAGCGTCGCATCGACACTGTCGGCAGCAGCGAGGACCAGGGCGTCCATTGGATAGAGTAGCGTCTCCGACTGGAGCTGATTGGCCGCCATCACGTCCGATGCGTCTGGGACCGTAACCGCTGCACGGGACGAGATGCGATGTTCGATCTGGTCGATTCGCTCGCGTTCGAACTGTGTTTTTTTTTTTCTTCGCCAGGACACTCCGAAGCTCCATCAGGTTCAATACCGAGACGTAGGGGACGTCCGCGCTGTTCAGGAGGTCGACAGCTGCGTCAGATCGTTCCGTATCGGCTGTCACTGCTGCAACGAGGACGTTCGTGTCTAAAAAGGCGCTCACAACCGTTCGCGAACGTCACGGACCGCCTCGACGGAATCGACCTCGATGTCGACAGCGAGGTCTGCGAGTGCATCGCCGAGCGGAAGGGATTCGTCGTCCTCGGGATCCGAGGTCATGAACTCCCTGAAGTCCTCCGTGGTAAGGCTCATATCGTCCACTACTTCGTCTCTTTTCAAAAGTTTGCGGGTAAATCATCGTAGAGCACCAACAGAACTACGAACAACGACCGTAACTCCTCAGTAGAAACCGGCAACGTCCATTCAACCGAGCGGCCGGAACCACACGGCTGCGACGAGCACCGCCAGGAAGAGGTACGACCCCCGTATCAACAGCATCGTGGCGAGTTCTGCGTCCGCCCGGCGCGAGACGAGCGCCACCGCGCCGAACGGAACGACGGCCAGTCCCGCGCTCGGCGGCATTTCGGGGAGGGCGAGGGCGAGCGCGACGACCACCACCGACCCGGCCGCAAGCAGGCCGTAGGCCAGCCGCCGGGCCCGGGTCGGACCAAGCACCACCGCGACCGTCCGCTTCCGAATGCTGGCGTCGTAGGTCACGTCCGTCGCGTCGTCGATCACCTTGATGCCAGAGAGGACCACGAGGAACACCGCGGCGAGGCCGAGCACTGCGGGACCCACGGTGCGGACCTGGACGTAGTAGCCGCCGACGAGGGCCAGCGCGATGCCGAGCGGGTAGCCCGTCGTCGCCGTGACGGGATTCGTGTCGAGTTGGGGCGCGTGGAAGTAGCCGATGAGCCAGCCAGGGATCGTCAGGAGGGCCGCGACGACGTTCACGGCAAGGGCGAGAAAGAGTGTGCAGACGACGAACACCCCCGTTGCGAGCCCGAGCGCGACTCGACAGCCCAGCCGCGTCAACGGGTGATCGTCGTCCTCGCCGCGGACGAAGAAGTCGACGTAGCCGTCGGTAACGTGGGCCGTGTAGAGCGCACAGAAGACGGCGACGAGGTGGGCGGTCCCGACCAGCGGCTCGACGGTCCCGGCGAGGACGGCCCCGAACAGGGCCGCCGCGAGCGCCGGGAGCATGAACACCGGATGGACCTGGGAGGCCAGCGCCCGCAGTGCGGGGCCTGGCCCCGACCCGTGACGGGCGAGTGACACGGATTACCATTGGGCAACAGTTGGCAAAAATCGACGGGGCGTTCCACGGCAGTAGGACAAGCCGAACGGGGACAGAGCCTCGTGACAGCGACCGTGCGACCGCTACCGGAGCGAGCGCGTCGCGGTCGCCATCAGTTCGATGGCCTCCTTCAGCGTCTCCAGGTCCGTCGCGTAGGAGATGCGCGCGTAGCCCGCCCCGCCCTCGCCGAAGGCCTCGCCGGGGACGATGACCACGCCCTCGTCGATGACGGCGTCGACCCAGCCCTCGGGGACCTTCGGCATCGCGTAGAAGGCGCCCTGGGGCGTCGGGCACTCGATTCCCACGTCCTCGAAGCCGTCGAGCAGGACGTCGCGGCGCTCCTCGAAGGCCGCGACCATCTCGTCGACGCGGTCCTGCGGGCCCGAGAGGGCAGCCTCGGCCGCGTACTGGGCGGGGGCGCTCGCGCAGGCCTGGGCGTACTGGTGGACGCGGAGCATCCGCTCGACGCGTTCCGTGGCCCCGGTCACCCAGCCGAGGCGCCAGCCGGTCATCGAGTACGTCTTCGAGCAGGCGTTGACGACGACCACCTCGTCGCTGGTCGCGAACTCGGCGGGCGAGCGGTGTTCGCCCTCGAAGACGATGTGCTCGTAGACCTCGTCGGAGATACAGAGCACGTCGTGCTCGTCCGCGATGCGGGCGAATTCGCGCATGTCGTCGGGAGATTGTACCGCGCCCGTGGGGTTCGCGGGACTGTTGACGACGAAGGCGGCCGTGTCGTCGCTGATGGCATCCTCGACCGTCGCGGGGTCGAGCGTCAGGTCGTCCCGGAGGGGGACCGGCCGCGGTGTCCCGCCGGCGAGGTGGGTGAGGGCGTCGTAGGAGACGAAGCCGGGATCCGGAAAGATTACCTCCTGGCCGGGGTCGACGTGGGCCTCCAGGGCGAGGTGTAACGCTTCGCTGCCGCCGGCGGTAGCGATGACGTCCCCGGGATCGACGTCGAGGTCGTTGTCCCGGGCGTGCTTGTCGGCGATGGCCTCGCGGAGCGACTCGGTTCCCTTGTTCGAGGTGTAGGCGTCGGCGTCGCCAGCGCGGATGGCCTCGACTGCGGCCTCGCGGGCGTGCTCGGGCGTGGGAAAGTCCGGCTGACCCAGCCCGAGGTTGATGGCGTCGGCGCCGGCGGCCTCGAAGACCTCGCGGATCCCGCTGATCGACACCTGCTCGACGCGCCGGGAGAAGCCTGTCATACCCCGGGAACGGACCGCACGCCCGATAACTGTTTAGGTCCGCCGTCGCGAGTCAGCGCGGCGAAACCGGGAGACTCAGCGGCCGTCGGCAGACAGGGTTTTGCCGGTCGCGACCGGAGACAGTCCATGGACGACCTCGCGGCGACGGCCGGCCTGACGTTCCGGGACCGCGCCGTGCTGGTCGACGACGTTCTCGTCCTCGCCGATCTCCACCTCGGCCAGGCCGAGGCCTCGCGGGTCGATCTGCCGGTGGGCAACGGCCGCGACGTGCGCGAGCGGCTCGGAGCCCTCCTCGACGCCACCGAGCCGTCGACGGTCGTCGTCGCCGGGGACCTCCTCCACTCCTTCGACACCGTCCCGTTTGCGGTCACGCGCACGCTGGAGGGCCTCGTGGACGTGGTGCGCCAGCGCGACGTCGACCCCGTCGCCCTCGAAGGAAACCACGACACGATGCTCGAGACGGTCTGGGACGGCGAAATCCGCGGCGAGTACCGCGTCGGCGATACCGTCGTCTGCCACGGCCACGTCGAGCCCGAGGCCGAGGCCGGGCGCTACGTCGTCGGCCACGACCACCCGACCATCGAGGTCGAGAACCGCCGGCGGCCCTGCTACCTCGTCGGCGACGACCAGTACCGTGCAGCCTCGGTGGTCGTCCTCCCGTCGTTCAGTCGCCTCCCCCGCGGCGTCGCCGTCAACGACATGACCGCCCGCGACTTCCAGTCGCCGCTCGTCACCGACGTCGACTCGCTCGCGCCGATCGTCTGGGACGCTGACGCCGGTGAAACGCTCACCTTCCCGCCCCTGGAATCCTTCCGGCACCGGCTCTGAATCGGCGGACGGACAGTCCGACCCGTCAGTCGGTCCCGACCAGTGCGTCGACGGCGCGCCGGCCGCTCTCCAGGGCGCCCTGGATCGACGACCAGCGCGTGTAGTCCCCGGCGAGGACGACCGGTCCATCGGGTGCGTTCGGGTCCGGGACGCTGGCGCGGAAGCCAGGCTCCTGGACCAGTTGGGCGGCTGGGATCCGGTGGGTCGCGAGCAGGTCGAGGTCCGCGAAGGAGTTCTCCGGAAACCAGGACGCCAGCGCGGCCCGCACCTCGTCGGCGAGTTCCGCGTCGTCGGCCTCGGGCACGCCGAGGAACGTCGCGCTCAGTAGCTGGGTGTCCGCGGGCGCGTAGGAGGTTGCGACCTCCGAGAGGAGCGCGACGTGGTTCGGGCGGGCGTCCTCGGCGTTGACGATGAGCCGACGGTCGATCGGGAGGTCCTGCGTGGTCGGGAGCGTGAAGTGCTGGGTCACGCAGCCCCGTGACTCGGTCGGGATTCCCTCGACGTCCGTGAGATCCCTGGCCGTCCCGGGATCCGTCGCGACGACGACACCGTCGACCGTGAGCGACCCGGTAGCGGTCTCGACGGTCACGCCGTCCTCGGTCCGGTCGATGGCGTCGACGCCCCTGGCGAGTTCGATCTCGACGCCCGCCTGGCGACAGCGGTCGGCGAGCTGGTCGGGGATCGCCTGCATGCCCGCCGCGGGGAGGGCGGCCCGGCTCTCGACGAGCATCTTGAACGCGTAGTCGAACACGAACTCCGCCGCGGCCAGCGAACGGTCGAGCGTGATCCCGCCGAGGAACGGGGCGGCGAAGGCCTCGACGAAGCCATCGGAGAAACCGCGGGCTTCGAGGGACTCGCGGATCGTCAGATCGTCGCGTGCCAGTATCTCGTCGACGTCCGTGTGCCGGAGTTCGCGCCGAAGTGAGAATACGCGCCAGGCGTCGCCGATGGTGATCTCGTCGTTGAACAGCGTCGGCGTCAGAGCGCGCGGATCGCGCAACGGATCCGAGAGGATCGAGCGCGTGTTCGGTCGGGTGATGATGGCCCCGGGTCGGAAGGACTGGAGCGAGAGCGCGTCCAGGTCGAGTTCCCGCCGGACGGCGGGATAGGCGGGGAACAGCACCTGGAAGCCGCGGTCGAGGGTGAACCCGTCGACGCGGTCGCTCCCGACGCGGCCGCCGAGGCGGTCGCTCTGCTCGAGCAGCTGCACGTTCGCGCCGCGGTCGGCCAGTCGGCGCGCAGCCACGAGTCCAGCCAGTCCGCCGCCCACGACGGCAACCCTGTCCATGGCTGACGCTGGGACGCGAGCCTCAAAACCACACCGGGCGCGAACGGACAGGGCTTAGTCCGTGGGCGGTCGAGAGCGGCTATGACACCCGCGCCGACGCTCTCGGCACTCGACTGTCCCGACTGCGGGGCGGCCCACGACCCCGACGCCGTGGCGGGGCCGTGCCCAGACTGTGGCGGCCCGCTCGTCCCCGAGTACGATCTGAGTGCCGTCCGCGACGCGCTTACCCCGGACGCTACGGACGCGACGGCATCGGTCCTCTCGGCGGTCGGCCTGGACGCGCTGCTGCCGATTTCAACCGAGGACTCACTCGCCCTCGGCGAGGGTGAGACGCCGCTGGTCGACGCGCCAACGCTCGCCGAGGATCTCGACGTGGCGAGCGTCGCGGTCAAGGACGAGGGGTGCAATCCGACCGGGACCGTCGCCGACCGCGAGATGGCCGTGGCGGTCGCGGCCGCGGCGAGTGCTGGCGCGACCGACGTGGCGCTCCCGACGATGGGCAACGCCGGGCAGGCGGCCGCTGCCGCCGCGGCACGGGCCGGCATCGACTCCCACTCGTTCGTGCCCTCCCGGACCCCCTTCGTCAACAAGGCGATGATCAACGTCCACGGGGGCGACATGAGCGTCGTCGAGGGGCGCTACAGCGACGCGCGAGCGGCCTTCGCGGACGCGATGGCCGACGCCGACTGGCACTCGCTCGCGCCCTTCGAGACGCCGTATCGCCAGGAGGGCGTCAAGCCCATCGCCTACGAGAGCGCCGCCGCTCGCGACTGGACCGCCCCGGACTGGGTCGTCGTGCCGACCGGCCACGTGACTACGCTGGTCGGCGTCCACCGGGGATTCGCGGAACTGGCCGCGCTGGACCTGATCGACTCGGTGCCGCGGCTCGTGGCGGCCCAGTCGGCGGGCTGTGATCCACTCGTGGCGGCCCACGACGCCGGCGCGGCGGACACGACGGCCGTGGAGACGCCGGACTCGGTGTGTGGCCCCCTGGAAATTCCCGACCCCGCCGGCGGGTCGCTCGCGCTCGACGCCCTCCGTGAGACCGACGGCTTCGCAGTCCCCGTCGCCGACGACGACCTCATGGCTGCCGCGGCGTCCCTCGCCGAGGCGGGTGTCCCGACCAGCGTGACGGGCGGCGCGGCCGTCGGTGCGGTGCGGGTGCTCGCCGACCGTGGCGCGTTCGCGGCCGACGACGAGGTGGTACTCGTCAACCCGGTCTCCGCGAACAAGGAGGCCGACCTGATGCGCAGCTACCTGATGAGCCAGGGCATCTGAGGAGTGGCGGGTCGGCCGTACTACGACGCCTCGGCGTGCTGTTTGGCGGTCGCGTAGGCCTCGCGGAGCCGCCGAAAGGCGTCCTCGTCGCCGCCCTGGTCGGGGTGGGCGTCCTTGACCCGTCGACGGTACGCCCGCTTGACCTCGTCGACGGGCGAGTCGACGGGCACACCCAGCTCGGCGAACGCAGCGCCGATCGGATCGGGCTCTCCGGCGACGGTCGGGCCGAAGTCGACCTCGGGCGTCTCGAAGGGCAGGCGCGCGCCGAGGACGGAGCCGGGCATTTCGTGTTCGACGAGCACCGGCTCCGTCTCGGTGCGGAGGATCCGGTAGTAGGCCCGCGCGTCGAAGGTGATCGCCACGTCGCGGGCCGGGAGGTAGAAGGCCACGGGCTGGCCGGCGACGGGGTGGTCCTCCGCGAACGGTTCGTCGATCGCCCGCAGGTAGTCGCGAAACTCCGTCCGGCGGCGCGACTCGCCCGAATACCCCTCTGTCTGCCCCGTCGACGGCCACCGTCGCTGCGCGAACACGAACAGCCCGACGGCCCCGAGGCTCCCCAGGACGCCCAGGAGGACGCCGACCAGAAGCGACGGCGGCAGTGCGGCCACGCCCACTCCTGTCACGGTCCCCGGTTGGGGGCCGAGGTCAATCAATGTCTCGCCAGCGAGCGGGACGTCGACGACGACCCGAGTTCGCCCTCACCCGATGTACCGGAGGTCCTCGTCGGTCGGCGCCTGGTTCGCGCTCTCGAGTTCCTCCATCTGCCTGACGACCTCCTCCATCTCCTCGGCCTGGGACTCGAGGGACTCGTAGTCGATCTCGAAATCGAGGACCGTCTCCAGCACTTCCAGGACCGCACGCGCGCTCTTGGGATCGACGAGGTAGCCACTCGTCTCGCCCATCAGGCAGGCCGCGGTGGCGTCGCGGCGCTCGCCCAGGCCGAGCAGGAGGCCGCTGACGCCGACGATGCCCCCGGCGGGTTCGTCGTCGGGAAACTCGACGCCGGCGTCTTCGAGGTCTTCGATCTGAGAGTCGTCGGTGACCGCGCCGATCACGTCGTACTCCTCGATGAGTTCGCCCGTCGGCACCCCGCCGAGGGCGAAGATCCGGCCGCCGTCCAGTTCGTCGTGGACGTCGAGGATGGCCTCCGTCAGGCCGTAGTGGCCCATCGGCGTCTGGGCCTGGTGGTCGCCGACGAGGACGAGCAGGTCGCGCTCGTCGGTCTCGACGGCGTGGACCTCGGCACAGACCAGGTCGCTGACGCCGTCCTCGACGGTCACCTGCGGCGGGAAGTGCGTCGAGTAGATCCGGCAGACGGACTGGCTGTCGAGTTCCTCGAGCAAGTACTCGGCCGCGAGTTTCCCGACGTGGCCGACGCCCGGCAGCCCCTCGACGAAGGCGGGGTCCCGGAGGTCGGGTCGCTCGTCCCACTCGATCTCGAAGTCGTCCATACGGCCTATTCGCGCCGTCGGCGTTTAAGAGCGCGTCGATACTCCCCGTGTGGATCCTCGGGGTTGAAGGGCGCCGGCGCGCTGTTGACGGCGTCGCCACCGCAGTCGGGACATGTCGCGCCGAGGGTGTAGACCGGCCGCTCGTGGCGGTCGCGCCAGTTCGCACAGACGTGAATGTCCGATTTCACGAGCCAGTCACCCCGTCGCCGCGCCCGTCCTCACTCCTCGTCGGTCGTCCGCTCGCGGTGGAACAGCGCCTCGCCACCGTGGTCCTCGACGACCGCACTCGCCCGGTCCGCGCTGTCCTCCAGGGCCGTCTCTGCCCGCTTGTAGTCGGGCGCCCGGACCTCGATGCGGTACTCCGGCGCGCCGACGTAGGTGACCTCCAGGTCGATTTCCTCGGCCACTTCGCCGTTGCCCTCCGCAGCCTGGAGGGCCTCCTTGATGACGTCCACGCCGCCGCTCTCGGGGCACTCCAGGTCGACGTAGCCGGTGACCGTGACGTAGGGGACGGAGACGTTCTCGCGAGCCGTCTCGACGATGGCCTCGATCTCGTCCGCGGAGAGGTCCGTCGACTCGAGCGTGGACTCGCCGTGGATCGCCGCCTGTTCGAAGCCCTCGTACATCGAGCCGAACTCGCTGAGGAGTTCGTTCGCGATGCTGGCGTAGGTCTCGTCGTCGACGTCCTCGCCGAAGGCCAGCAGCATCCAGTTGTCGGCCTTCTGTTCGTTTTTCCACTCCTGAATTTTGTCGCTTCGCTGGTGGTCGTTGACGTCCTTCAGCGAGAGGTCGATCTGGTGGGCGTCCCGGTCGACGTCCAGCACCTTCGCGACGACGCGCTGGTCCTCGTTGACGTGGTCACGAACGTTCTTGATCCACCCCGAGGCGACCTCGGAGATGTGCGACAGGCCGCGCTTGTCCTCGTACTCCAGCAGGTCGACGAAGACGCCGAAGTCCTCGATCTCGTCGACCCGGCCGACGACGAGTTCGCCCTCTTCCGGCCAGCCGCTGTACTTCATCGAGCCTCGACGGTCTCGGTGACTTCGCCGGCGATGGTCGCCTTGCCGCCGGACGGGCGCACCAGGTCGGCCCCGCAGTCGGCGCACGCCACGGTCGTCGCGGCCTTCTCGAAGACGACCTGCTCGTTGCCACACTCCTCGCACTCGACGCGAACGAAGTTCCCCGCCATGATTACTCCTGGAACTCGAGCCGGCCCGCGCGCCAGCCTTCGCGGAGGTGGGCGTTGCCACACTCCGAGCAGCGGTACTTCAGGTCCGTCTTCTTGGTGGGCTTGTCCCCACCGGGGACCTTCGAGAACTTGCCGTCGTTCCCGATGCCGGAGTTGCGCTTTTCCTGCCGATCGATCCACTTCATCCCGGTCTGGCGACCGGTCCGGACCTTCTCGACCTCGTGTTCCTGGTGCTCGTTGCAGTGCGGACAGTACGTATTGAAACGTCGCGGCATCTGCATGAATATCTACCTTGGGCAGTCGTTCGGCAGGCCCGCTTAAAACCCGTTTGGTTCGACGTCGGGTGATCTTGGTGGCGTGACCGTCGGCTCGATCGGGCGTATCCGCGTCCTTCGAAGTCACTAAGTACCGGATGCACCAATCGACGCACATGCAGAAGCTGATCATCCACGGGGACCCCGGGATCCGGAAGGGGGCCGAGATCGAGGTCGACGGCGAGGAGTTCACCGTCTTCAGCGTCCACCGCCAGGGTGACTGGCACGGTCCCGACCGGCCACAGCTCTGGTGTACGGTCGGCTCCCCGGACGAACGGGAGACCTACGACCGCCGCGAGTACGTCCCGGTCGCCCTCGAGACGGAGGCCGTCGACGCCGAGGCAGTCTCCGTCACGAAGGCCCGGGCCTGAACCTGTCCCCTCTCACGTCCTGATTCTTTTCCTGCAGACCGTCAGCGCTCCGGCAGGGCCGACTGGTCCACCGAGTAGATCGTCACCTCGCCGAGTCGTTCGACCGGCGTCACTGCGGCCAGTTCCTCGACGGAGATGTCGCCGTAGGTCTCGTGTTCGACCGGGCCGACGTAGACGTACTGCACGTCGTACTCGGCGAGGAGGGCCCGCTGCGTGTCGGAGTCGCCCTCGTAGATGGCGTCGACGTCGTCCGCGCGCTGGCGGACGGTCTCGATGGACCGGCCGAACCCGTTCTCGTGGTGCTGCCAGCCCACGACCGTCGGGACGCCCGTGTACGCCGACGGCGCGCTCGACCACTCGTAGGCGTTCCCGGGGGCGGTGACGATGGTCGGGGTCCCCGACCGCTCGGCGAGCCAGTCGATCGCACGGGCCTCGCCGGGGTGGTAGCGATCGACGTACTGCGTCCCGTCGAGCGTCGCCGTACCCGCCGAGGTCGCGAACTGTCCGAAGTGCAGGCCCATTCCGATGGCGCCGTAGACGGACAGCCCGAGAACCAGGACCACGACGAGGGTCTTGACGAACGTCGGCCAGCGCGGCGAGGGTGCGCGCACGCTTGCGAGTCGGAGCAGTCGCCCGAGGGCGACGGCCGTCCCGACCGCGAAGAAGGCCCAGACCTGCGTGTAGGTCTTGAAGACGGTGTTGAAGCGACCGGAGCCAGCGCTCTCGTCGAGGAAGGCGAACTCGACGAGGAAGACCAGTCCAATCGCCGCGACGACGAGGACGAGTTCGAAACCCGGCAGGGACGACAGCGTCTCGTCGGCCCCGGGCCGATCGGTTGCCGCATCGACCAGCCGACCGCGGAGCAGGTATCCGACGACGAAGAAGGGCGCGAGGAGCCCGACGGCGGCGACGCCGAGAAGCTGTCCGAGGACCGCGCTACCGACGGCGAGACCCGTCCCGGTGGCCAGCGCGCGTCGAGAGAGATCGAAGCGAGCCCAGGCGAGGTACCCGAAGTAGAGCGCGATCGGCAAGAGGAAGCCGCCGTGGACGACCGCGAGTTCGGCGAGGCTACTCCGATCGGGCAGGACGGCCACGGTGCGGCCGCTCGCGTTTGCCAGCCAGAAGGGCAACGACCAGAGGACGCCGAGCAGAGCAACCGCGACGCCCGAGGCAAGGGCGACGCCGAGCGCGACGAATTCCCTGGTGACGGCGCCAGCCGACGCGACGCGGGCCCGGAGTGGCTCGGGAACCAGGGTTGTCGTCGCCTCGTCGTCGAAGAAGACGGCCAGGACGGTCAGGCCGGCGACTGACGGGAACGACCAGGTGTTGACGACGGCCAGAGCGCCCCCGACGAGTGGGACGACGCCGAACAGCAGCGCCACCCGTCGACGCCGTTCGCTCGCGGGCGTCTGCCACCAGGCAAACAGGGCAGTCGCGGCGAGCAGGGTGAACGCCGGCGCCATCATGTGTGCGTGGAGGTCGCCGTTGGTGAACGCGAACAGCGGCATCTCGTTGATCGTCCCGTCGATGACTCCGGTCGCGTCCCACATCGAGAACGGCTCGGCGTCCGTGATGAGCGCCGCCCGGCTGCCGCCGGGGAATCGCCCGTTCCAGACGCCGAGCGTCCGTGCGATGGACTCCGCGAGGCCGTCGGGAAGGGGCCGGAGCAGGAGGCGGAGCGGCGTGAAGAGGTTGCTCGCGAAGCCGACGAAGAAGGCACCCAGCACCCCGGCGCGACGGGCGAACGTGCCATCGCGCGCGGCGACGTTCCCGGCGAGACCGTAGGCGGCGGTGACGTACGTCGCGTAGAAGCCGGCGACCGCGATGTTGTATGCCACGCCTGGGGTCGTTTCGACCAGCCGAACGACCTGGCCGACGATCAGGTGGCCCCCGAAGTAGTACATCACCGGCTCGCCGGCGAACCAGAAGTCCTCGACGGGAAGCGCGTCGGCCCGGAGGACCGACTGGAGGAGGCCGAAGTCGAGAAACTTCTCGCCGCCGGCGGGGGTGATCGCCGGATCGACTGCCCTGACGGCGACGAGGAAGAGAAACGCGATCGTCCACACGAGGGCGGTCTGGAGGTAGACGTCGGTGTCGACGTCGACGCCGCGGCGGAGGGCGACCCCGGCACTGGCGACGACGAGGAGGACGGCGAGAGCGGCCGCAGCGACGAGGGAGACCCGGCCGAAGACGTAGCTGACCACGAAGACCAGCAACAAGACGAGGGGGAGGGCGACGCTGGCACCCCGATCCGCGAGGCGCGGGAACAGCGCCGACGCGACCGGGAGACCGACGAACAGTCCAGCCAGCGAGAGGGCCAGCCACAGCGCCGCCGCCCCGTACTCCATCGGTTGAGTGGGAACGCCGCTGTGGGATAGCTCTTGTGACACCTGCCAGTCGAACCTTTTTACTCGCCGGGACAGTCAGTCACGGCAATGACGGACACCGTCGGGCTGGTCCTCCCCGCGTACCGTCCGGACGTCGAGGCCCTCGCCGACTACGTCGACGCCATCCGCGAGACCATCGACCCGGTCGCCATCCGGATCGAGGTCGACGCGGCAAGCGAGCGCGTTCGGTCGGAGCTCGATACGCTCCCCGCCACGGTCAACACCGTCCCCTACCGCCGCGGGAAGGGAGCGGCGATCACGGAGGGGTTCGAGGCGCTCGGGACCGACGTCCTCGCCTTCGCCGACGCAGACGGTTCGACTCCGGCGAGTTCGCTGGCGGACGTCATCTCACCGGTGACATCGGGTACAGTCGACCTCGCTGCGGGTTCCCGTCGCCATCCCCGATCGACCGTGGTCAGCCACCAGACCTGGGCACGGCGGTTCATGGGCGACGGGTTCGCCTGGCTCGCCCGCCGCCTGGTGGAGGTCCCGCTCCACGACTACCAGTGTGGCGCGAAGGCCATCTCCGCCGCCGGGTGGGCGACCGTGCGGGACCACCTCTACGAAGCGGGCTTCGCCTGGGACGTGGAACTCGTGGCGATCGCGGGGGCCCTCGACCTCTCGGTCGGTGAGGTCCCCATCGAGTGGCACGACCGCCCCGGGTCGACGGTCGCACCGGTCGGTGACGCCGTCAGGCTCGGCCAGGCCCTCTTCAGGTCGCGCCATCGGGCCAAGCGGCTGCGAGACGACAGACTCCACACCGCCGTCGCCGCGGCGCGTAACGATCCCACCGCCCTCGTCGACAGGACGGAATGAGCGACGGCACATCGGAGTCCACGGGGGGACCCCCTTCGGGGCGGCTCGACGCCCTCCTGTCGGGCGTGCGGTTCGGCCAGTTCGCGTCGGTCGGCATCGTCGGCGCAACCGTCGACGTGACCGTGCTGATGGTTCTGAGCGAGGTCTTCGGCGTGCTACCCGAAATCGCCACGGCCGCCGGGATCGAGACGGCGATCCTCGTGATGTTCGCGATCAACGAGCGGTGGACCTTCGCCAGCGTGGGCGAGACGGGGCTCTGGCCCACGGGCCGACGGCTCGTCCGCTCACACCTCGTCAGGGCCGCGGGGAGCACGACCCAGTTCCTGCTCTTTTTCGTCATCTACCGGTACTTCTTCACGGCCATCTCCGTCGCAGGGATCGACCTCTGGCTGCTGGTCGCGAAGGGGACGGGGATGGCCTTGGGCGTCGTCCTCAACTACACCTTCGAGACCCTGCTGACCTGGCAGGTCCACCTCGAGTAGGGTGGGGAAATCTCCCGTACTGCACCGGATCACAATCCTTAAACGGTGTTCGTAGTTACGTGCAGGTAGCGGGATGGGATAGCCAGGAGATTCCGGCGGGCTCATAACCCGCAGATCGGTGGTTCAAATCCACCTCCCGCTATCTTCTGCGAGACATTACAGGCGCGGAGTCTCGTCTCCGCGCCGTCCGTCGAGCAGAGATGCTCGCGTGGATTTGAACGAGAGAAACGCGAGCGGAGCGAGCGTTTCGCGTGGTTCAAATCCACCTCCCGCTATGTTTTCCGGTCACCATCCGAGCGAGGAGCGGGTGGTCGACCGAAGGGAGACCACCTGCTGCTGGGACGGTAAACGAAGTGAACCGTGACAGCGTCAGCGACGAGCGAGCGAGTGACCGGAAAAGATCGGTCACGGTGATTCGAACTAGACCGGGCGCGCACAGTAGAGCGAGCACGTCCGGGCGTAGTGCAAATCCACCTCCCGCGACGTCACTCAGAACGAACGAGACGAATCGACCGGCACAGCACGGGTCAAATTCACCCAGGCAGCACGACAGACGACGACTGCGGTAAGTAACGACATCCCACCACTTCACTGCCGATCCAGCACGCGCTTCCCGGCCCGCTCGGCTGCTGCGACGTGCTGGTCGGCCTCCTCGTGGCCGGTCCCGTCGACCTCGTCGAGCAACTCCAGCACCTTCTCGACGCGCTCGACCAGCGTCTGCTCGTCGAGGTCGCCCTCGGCGACGTCAGTGGCGATGGCGTGGGCCTCGCCGAGCCAGCGGTTCGCTTCCTCTTCGAGGGCGAGTTCCTCGGTCGCGGCGAGGTGTGCGTCCATCGACGCGACGAGTTCGGCGACGTCGTCGCGCGGGTCAGTCATCGCCATCACCGTCGACGATGACGACCTCGCCGTCGACCACGTCCACGTCGACGAGGGCCGTCGGTTCGTGCGGCGTGCCGTCGAGTGCCTTCTCGCCGCCGACCTTCCGGATTGCGACGACGACGTCGACGACGTCGGCGCCGATGTCGTCGAGTGCGGTGGTGATGGCCTCGAGGGTGCCGCCGGTGGAGTAGACGTCGTCGAGAACGAGGACGCGGTCCTCCGCGGTGACGCCGTTGACGTACATCTCGCTCTCGCCGTAGCCGGTGACCTGCGAGATGGCGACCTCGCCGTCGAGCCCGTACCCGCGCTTGCGAACGACGACGACGGGAATGTCGGTGGCCAGCGAGACGGCAGTCGAGATGTGGATACCCATGGCCTCCGGGGCGACGATCTTGTCCACGCCGTCCAGGTCGGCCGCTCGGACGATCCGGACGACGAGTTCCCGGAGGAGTTCGGGGCGGAGGAGCGGCACCCCGTCGCTGATGGGGTGGACGAAGTAGTGATAGCCGTCCTTCTCGACGACGGGGGCCTCGAGCAGGGACGACTCCAGTCGATCCATGACGGCGGTACTGCCAGCCACGCAAAAAATGGTGGGGTTCCTCCGGACTAAGATTTGCGAGTTATACTCCAGATCGAACAGTCAGTCCTGATCGGCCATGAGTGGAAAGAATGCGAAAATCGAAATACTAGTAGATGAGATTCAGGCGTCGGGGCCACTCCAGCGGCGGAGTGTACTCGACTGCTGACCGGTTTGAGATTCCCAATTGACGCTTACTGTGTCAGTACTATTGATCCAAACTTCGAAATCATCGCCGGCCGTAATTTTTTCAGTGGCATTATATTTGTTGGTATTTGTATTGTTCCAACCGCCACTACTAGTTGGTCCACTGACAGATAACTGTCCAGCAACTAACGAATCTCCGCCCGCATGAGTGATTGTCAACAACCCATCAGCATTTACAGAAGTGCCTGTAGTACCTAAGTCGTCGTCATTAGTTAGATCTGCACCTTCGTCATAATCAAACGTAAACTGCGCTTGCGGTGCCGTACTACTCACTTGCTCACCCAGTCCGAGCACGAAGGTAGCAATCACTGCCGCCAGAATCACCGTAATTGCCACCATCAGGATCACACCGATGACCGGGCTCACTGCGTCGTCGTCGTTCCAGAGGTTGCGAAGTTCCATAGTTCTCGTTGTTGTCACGGCGCCCGTTCGGGATGGAACCCCGTCTGGCCCTCGACTCCTGTCGACCGGGAGTAGTCCCGTCGTACCGAGCGGGCCAGACTGGAAGGACGCACGTTCTGTTGAAGGGAAGCCACCTGGCCATATAAATCCTCACTCACCTTCAATCAGTGATAACGGCTGAATCGGCCGAAATCGCTACCGTTAGCCCTTCTTGTCGTCGATTTTACGTTATCATAATCTGGAACGAAGGGGAACGCCGTCCTAAAGCGACAGGACCAGCACGACGAGCGTGCCGAGCGCGACGACCAGCGCGACGCTCGTTCCGATGCCGGCCCGAAGCGAGACCCGTCCCTCCGCGGGGCTCCGGCGGCCGACACCGACCAGGAGGTTCTGGACTGCCTCCCGCGGGTGGTTCGCAATCCACGCCGACGTCGAAGCGAGGCGAACGGCAACGCGGTCGACGGCGGCGTAGGTCTCGGTCGTCCCGACGACGGCGGCTCGCGTCCCGTAGAAGGTCGCCGGATTGTAGAGGGCGTCGACGTCCGGCAGCGCCGGTATCTTCTTCAGCGGTTTCTTGATGACGACGAAGACCACGAGCGCGATTCCGGCGAGGGCGAGCCCTTCCAGGATGTGGCCGGTCGTGAATGGGTGAGCCGCTGAGGCGCCCTCGCCGGGGAGCATGGCGAACAGCGGGTCGGGGTAGAGGCCGTAGAGGACACAGAGCGCGGCAATGGCGACGAGCGCCACGACCTGGCCGCGGTTAGCGTCGGAAACCTGGTGGCTGACCTCGCCGACGAGGAAGGCGTAGTAGCCGAGTTTCATGAACGAGAGGAAGGTCCCGACGCCGGCGGCGAGCAGCAGGTAGTAGATGGCGTCGTAGTGTTCCTTGTGCGCCGCAGCGGTGACCATCCCCTTGCTCACGAAGCCGTTGAAGCCCGGGAAGCCCGAGATCGAGAGCGCGGCGACCGCGAAGACGCCGGCCGTGACGGGCATGACCCGCCAGAGGCCGCCGAGTTCGCTGAGGCGCTCCTTGCCGGTGCGGTAGATGACCACGCCGACGACCATGAACAGGAGGCCCTTGTACAGGATGTGGTTGAAGACGTGGGCCATCCCGCCGGCGGTCGCGAGGGCCGTTCCGATGCCGACCCCGGCGACCATGTAGCCGACCTGGGACTGGATGTGGTAGGAGAGGAGGCGACGCATGTCGTCCTGGAGCAGTGCGAAGAAGACGCCCCAGACCGCCATCGCGGTGCCCATGTACGCGATCCAGAGGTGACCGTCGGGGAAGGCCCGGGCCATCGCGTAGACGCCGGTTTTGGTGGTGTAGACGCAGAGGAAGACGCTGGCGGCGACGTGGGGCCGCGGGTAGGTGTCGGGCAGCCAGGCGTGGAACCCGACGAACCCGACGTTGACGCCGATGCCCAGTGCGGCGAGCAGGGCCGGGATCCCGGCCGCGATGCCTGTAGCCTCCGAGAACAGGAACGAGTCGACGGCCACGTAGTGCCAGAGGACGGCGGCCATGAGCAAACTCCCGCCGATCCCGTGGAGGATGGCGTAGCGGAAGCCGGCGCGGACGGCCGGGCCGCCGTCTTCCCAGACCAGGAGCGTGCTCGTCAACGCCATCAGCTCCCAGAAGAAGACCAGCGTCAGCCAGTCGCCGGCGAAGACGGCCCCGAGGCTCGTCCCGACGTAGGCGAGGGCGAACGTGACGGTGCGATCCCGAGCCCCCGAGTAGAGGCCGTAGAGGATCGCCGCCGCACCGATGAGTCCGAAGACGAAGCCCATCAGCCGCGAGAAGGCGTCGACGTTGAACAGGACCGCGTCGAAGCCGAGGAAGGTCACCGGCAGGTGGGCGCTCTCGGGCACGAGCAGGACCCACGGGATCACGAGGAGCGTGGCGACTAGCCCGGTCAGGTGGCCGACGCGGCGGCTCCCAACAACCGCGACGAGCGCTGCGAAGAGGACGAGAGTGGCCGGCGGGACGGCCGTGGCCACGTCCGGGAGCGCCATCAGAGCGTCACCCCCGGGAGGCCGCCGACGATCTCCGTGACGATCCGCAGGAAGACGAACGCTCGCGGCACGAGGCCGAGCGCGACCGCGCCCGTCGCTGCGGCGAGGATCGGACCGAGCATGAACCAGGTGCTCTCACCGCCGCGCCAGCCGCGGACCGCCCAGCCGCCCGCCGGCGGGCCGCCGTGGTGGTCATCGGCGACGTGGTCGACGTGTGCGGGGTCCGGTTCGTCGGCGGTGGCACTCTCGGCGTCCGGCCCGCTGCCGTCGTCGGCGTCGGACGCCTGGCCCCCGTCCGGCACGACGTCCGTCTCGGCCGACGCGGGCGACTCTCCGTCGGCGCGGTCCCGGGTCCCGCCGAGTGCGTTCTCGATCAGCGGCTTGGCGTCGTGGTCGTCCTCGCTCTCGAAGAAGGCCTGGTAGACGACGGGCCAGAAGTAGGCCACGTTGAGGACGCCCGAGAGGAGGAGGCCCGCGGCGAAGACGGCCTGGCCGGCGTCGATGGCCCCGATGACCAGGTACCACTTGCTCACGAAGCCCGCGAGCAGCGGCATCCCGGCCATGCCCGCCGCGGCGACGGCGAAGGCGGCCATCGTGAGCGGCATCCGCTTGCCGATGCCGGCCATCTCGCTGATGTCGTCCGTGTGCGTCTCGACGTGGATGGCGCCTGCACAGAAGAACAGCGTGAGTTTCATGAATGCGTGTGCGGGGACGTGCAGTAGTCCGCCGATCAGCGCGGTGGGGTGGAGCAGAGCGAACCCGAGGACGATGTAGGACAGCTGGCTGATCGTCGAGTAGGCCAAGCGGCGCTTGAGGTTGTCCTGGCGGAGCGCGATGACGCTCGCCAGGAGGACCGTCGCCATCGCGACGACGGCGAGTGGCAGGCCCAGTCCGAGGTCCGAGAGCACGTCCGGGCCGAAGACGTCGAGGACGACCCGGGCGATGGCGAAGACGCCGCTCTTGACGACGGCCACGGCGTGGAGCAGTCCCGAAACCGGCGTCGGCGCGACCATCGCGTCGGGGAGCCAGGAGTGCAGCGGCATGAGGGCGGCCTTGACGCCGAAGCCGGCGATCAGCAGGACGAAGGCGACGCGAGCGGCGACGGGGTCGCTCGCGAGGCCGGCGATGCCACCGGCCGCGAAGTCGGTCGTCCCGGTCAGCCAGAAGACGAGCACTGTGCCAGCCAGCGCGAGGACGCCCCCGGCGAACGTGTACGCGAGGTACTTCCGGCCGGCGGCGCGGGCCTCGTCGGTCTCGTCGTGGGTGACCAGCGGGTAGGTCGCGACGGTCAGGAGTTCGTAGCAGACGAACAGCGTCAGGAGGTTGCCCGCGAAGGCGACCCCCATCGTCGCGCTGAGACTGGCCGCGAACGATGCGAAGTACCGCGTCTGGGCGTGCTCCCCCAGTCCGCGCATGTACCCGACGCTGTACAGACTCGTGATGATCCAGAGCCCCGAGGCGAGCAGCCCGAACAGGACGGCGAGCGCGTCGGCGCGGAAGGTCACCTCGATGCCGGTGGCGAGAGTGCCGAGGTTCGCGGTGTAGGTGTCCCCACCCAGGACGCCCCGGACCATGACGGCGACGACGCCGAACATGAGCAGTGCGGCCGCCATCGTGGCCCCTTCCCGAAGGTTCGGGCGGCGGCGGAGCGCGAGGATCGCCGGGACGGCGAGCGCCGCGATCAGGACGGGCACCACCGGCAGGAGCGACGGGACGTCGCTCATCCCGCGAACACCCCCTGGAGCGTCGACTCGACGAAGGGCTGGACCGCCGACGCGCCGAGGCCGAGCGCGACGGCCGCGACGGCCGCTCCGACGACGACCGCGATCATGGCCGGCGACGGTCCCCGGGTACCGCTCCCGTCGGGTGCCGCCGCGGGGTCAGTGGCACCGGTGCTCCCCGGCGACTCCGCGGTAGGGGTCGGCTGGGCAGTCTCCCCCTCGGCCCCCGCGAAGTACATCCGCTCGACGATCGAGGCGAAGTACGCGAGCGTCAGGACCGTACTCACGAGCAGGACGGCCGCGATGGGCCAGGACCCGGCCCGGAACGCCCCGACGACGATGTACCACTTGCCGACGAAGCCGACGGCCGGGGGCACGCCGACCATCGCCAGGGCGAGGACGGCGAAGGCCGCGGCACCGATCGGGCTCCGGCGGTGGAGACCCGCGTAGTCGTCGATCGTACGCGCGTCGGTCCGGGTCGCGACGAGGCCGGTCGTGGCGAACAGGCCGCCCTTCATGATCGCGTGCCCGACCAGGTGGATCAGTGCGCCGACGACGGCCGCGGGGGTCGCGACGACGAAGCCGGCGACGACCATGCCGAACTGGGAGACCGACGAGTACGCGAGCATTCGCCTGACGTCCGACTGGAGGACGGCCAGGACGCTGCCGGCGACGATGCTCACCCCGGCGACCGTCAGGACCGCTGTCCTGGCGAGAGGCACTGCCGCGAGAAAGTCTACGGTGAACACGGAGAGGACCATCCGGCCGAGTGCGTACGCCGCGACGGTCGACATGAGTGCAGACACGATCGTCGCCACGCTGACCGGCGCTGTCGCGTAGGCCTCGGGCTGCCAGGTGTGGACCGGGAACAGCGCGATCTTGACGGCGAGGCCGACCACGACGAGGCCGAAGGCGGTGACGACCAGCGGCGACGTGAAGCCGACCGTCGCGATCCGGTCGGCGAGGTCGGCCATGTTGAGCGTCCCGGTGGCGATCAGGAGGAAGCCGACGCCGAGCAGGTACAGCGACGCGCCGACGGTCCCGACCAGGAGGTACTTGAAGCCGGCCACCGCCGAGTCCGGATCGTCGCCGCTGGCGACGAGGGCGTAGGCCGCCAGTCCCGAGATCTCGAGGAAGACGTAGAGGTTGAAGGCGTCGCCGGTGACGGCCATGCCCGTCAGCCCGCCGACGAATAGCGACAGGAGGCTATAGAAGGACGTGGCGTGGGGGCCCACCCGGCGAGAGTAGCCCACGACGGCCGCGTAGACGACCGCGATCAGGACGACCAGCGGCGCGGAGAGGCCGTCGACCACGAGTTCGATGCCGAAAGGCAACTCGAAGCCGCCGGTCGCGTAGGAGATGGCGCCGCCGGTGACGACGCGCCAGGCCAGGACGGCCGAAACGGCGACCTGGGTGAGGGCACCGGCCACGGCCAGCCACCACCCCGCCCGCGAGAACCGGAGGCCGAGGAGCATGGCCACCACGGCGGCGACCAGCGGAACGAGTACGACGAGGACGACCGCGTCGTCGATCACTGGCGGAGCCTCCTGAGGACGGATTCGTCCAGCGTGCCGTACTCGGCGTAGATGCGGATGGACAGCGCCAGCGCCACCGCCGTGAGGCTGACGCCGACGACGATGGCCGTCAGGATCAGGACGTGGGGCAGCGGGCTGACGTAGGGCCCGGGTCCGGAGACCAGCGGCGGCCCGCCGCCCTCCACGTAAGCCGCGGTGATGAAGATCAGGAAGATCGCCGCCTGGAAGATGTTCATTCCGACGACCTTCTTCAGGAGGTTGCGGTTCTCGATCATCATGTAGAGGCCGACGCCGAGCAGGAGCAGCGCGGCGACGTAGTTGTACCGCGTCAGGAGCAGGTCGACGACCATCAGGCCTCTCCCCCCTCGGCCGCTGCCTCAGCCTCCGAGGCGTCGGCCTCGCTCCCGTTCTCGGCCCCCTGGCCGGGGATCGTCCCCTCGAAACCGGCGGCCAGCGCGAAGTACAGGCCGACGACGACGGCCGCGACGATGGCGCCGATTCCGAGTTCCACGAGTTCGATGAGGTACTTGCTCGCGTGTGGAATCAGTCCCGCGTAGGCGTCGTACTCCAGGAACGACTCGCCCAGCAGCAGGGAACCGACGCCGACCCCGGCGAACGTCAGCGCGCCTGCGACCGCGATTCCGACGAGGAGGTCGTTCTTGACCCACTCCCGAGTCGGCTGGACGCCGAAGGCGAAGCCGATCATGACGATCACCGACCCGACGAGCACGCCGCCCTGGAAGCCACCGCCGGGCGTGTCCGCGCCGTGGAACATGACGAACAGCCCGTAGGTGAACACGAACGGCGCGATCAGCCGGACGGTCGTCATGATGATCGGGCTCTCGACGTAGGGCGCCTCCTCGGGCGGCGGCCCGACGTCGGGCCCTTCTGGGGCGTCGCTCACGTCAACACCTCCCGCCCGAGGACGACGAGTCCGGCGACGGCCGCCGTGAACACGACGATGGCTTCGCCGAGCGTGTCGAGCCCACGGTAGGCGGCGAGGACGGCCGTGACGGCGTTTTTCACGCCGGTCGCCTCGTAGCCGTTCGCCAGGTAGTGTTCGGTGACCCGGTAACTGACGACCGGGGCGTTCGGGTCGCCGATGGCCGGAAGCGCGGGCAGCGCGAGGGCGAGCACCCCTACGAAGGCCCCCACGAGCGCGACGGACCGCCAGCCGATCGGTTCGAAGAGCCGCGAGGTCGGTTCGCGGGCGGTCTTGGCGATCGCCAGCAGGAACAGGATCGTCATCACGCCGGCGCCCACGGCCGCCTCGGTGAGGCCCACGTCCGGCGCCTGGAGGATGACCCAGAGGATCGAGATGCCGAGGCTGTAGGTTGCGAACGCCAAGATGGCGCCGAGAACGTCCTCGATCAGTGCCGCGCCGACGGCAGAGGCGAGCACGAAGGCCAGCAGGACGACCTCCAGGGCCGTCGGGGTCACGGCTCCTCACCCCCCTGGGAGTCCTCTCCTCCGAGCGTCCACGGCTCGATGTCCTCCTCGAAGGCGGCCCGGGAGATGGCGTGGGCGGCCGTCGGATTCGTCAGGAAGGCAAAGATGAGCAACAGGACCACCTTGACCGTCGGGAGGGCACCGCCGATCGAGATGGCGACGGCTGCCAGCGTCAGGATCGCACTCAGCGTCTCTCCCTTGGAGGCGGCGTGCGTGCGCGTATAGAAGTCCGGAAGCCGGATCACGCCCAGCACGGCGACGAACCCGAAGAAGGCACCGCCGGCCAGCATGGCGAGGACGAGGTAGTCGACGACGGCCATCAGAGCACCCCTCCCCACTCGACGGAGACCTTCGAGATGGCGATCGAGAGCAGGAAGTTCAGGAGGGCGTAGACGAGCGCGATGTCGAGAAAGGTCGGCTCGCCGTAGGCCGCCGCGACGAGCGCGATGGCGAGGACCGTGTTCATCCCGACCGCGTTGACCGCGAGGATCCGGTCGAACAGCGTCGGTCCCTGGTAGACGCGATACAGGAGGACGAGCGCGTAGAGAACGAACGCCGTGGCGGCAGCCAGAAGTCCGGTCCCGACCAGCGGCGTCGGGTCACTCATCGTCGGCCACCTCCCGCGAGCGTCGTGCCCGTTCGTCGGCTGACTCCCGCTCGCGCGGACTGGGGATTCGCGAGGCGCTCCGGCCCCAGAAGACGTACCGGACCGACCGTTCGAGGGCGCCCTCCAGCAGGTCCCGACGGGAGTCCCGCGTCAGGGCGTGGACGATGTACTCCCGGTTCCCGACGTCGATGGTCAGGGTGCCCGGCGTCAGCGTGATGCTGTTGGCGAGCGTGGTTACGGGGAGGCCGCTCCAGACGGCGGCCCTGAACCGGACGACCGAGGGGTCGATGGGCAACCGCGGATCGAGGATCACCCGGGCGATCGAGAGGTTCGCCTTCGTCACCTCGTAGAGCAGATAGGGGACGTAAACCGCAAACCGGAGCAACTGTCTGACGGTCCGACCGGGTGGCAGCGGTTGGGTGAGCGACACCCGCGAGAGCGCGACGCCGACGATCCCGGCCCCGATGGCACCGGTCGCGAAGTCGAGTACCCCGCCGAACCAGGCGAGGACGAGGTAGAAGGCGTAGGAGACGCCGAACATGGTCAGGAACTGCAGGAGGCCGCGCGGCTGGGGAAAGGGGCGGCGGCGCGCCGGGCGATCGACGGGTGCCTCCTCGACGGACAGCGATCGCGCGGAGAGTTCTGACTCGAGCGGCCGCAGCAGGGGGGAGTTCCCGACCGGTCGATAGCCCGGGTCCACGACGATCCGGTCGAGGTCGTGTGCCTCGGCGTAGGCAGCCAGGTCTTCCGCGTAGTCCGTCGGGCTGAACAGGTAGCGGTCGCCGCTGATCGCAGCAGTTTCGATGACGACCGACTCGGGGGCGACCGACTCGTCGCCCTCCGTCGCCTCTTCCAGGTCGCTCTCGGCCCAGATGGCCACCTGCGAGAGGAGTTCGCGGTGGGCCTCGTCCGCTTCCTCGAAGTGTGGGTCCCCCTCGCGCCACTTCTCGGCGTAGACGAAATGGACCGCGGCCGGCGCGTCGGCAGTCGCCGACGACACGGCCTCGGAAACCACGTGGGCGACGGTGTCCCGGAGGCTCCGTGACTCCTCGACGGGTACCAGAATCCGGCGCCCAGGTTGGTCTGTCATGATCCAGAGTGGCAGGGACGGAACGGGGACGTAGTCTCGTACGTACCCAGCCCCACTCGAAGGAAAACTATTACGCATTGGGCCGGTCCTGCGGGCCCCACAGCGACCCTCAGGCGAGTGCTGTGGCCAGTTCGTCGGCGACTCTGTCTCCCAGGCCGGCTTTCGTCCCCTCGTAGCGATCGGTCCCGTCGGGCCGGACGACCACCGCGCTGGTCGCCGCTTCGCCCATGACATCGGCGTGGTTGCCGACGACGAAGGTACAGCCGACCCGCTCCAGCAGCGCTCGTGCTTCCCCGACGACGTCGGCTTCCTCGCCCGCGGTCTCGGCCTTGAAGCCGACGATCGGCAGGTCCGGATCGGCCTCGCGGACCGCATCGAGCAGCTTCGGCGTCGGCTCCAGGTCCAGGGTCAGGTCACCCCGCCCGGAGCGGATCTTCTCCGGGGCCGCCTCGACCGTGTAGTCCGAGATGGCCGCCGCGGAGACGAGTGCGTCGGCGCCGGCAGGCTCCCCGTCGTCCGACGCTCCGACGTGCTCCTCGACGGCCGCGAGCATCTCCGCCGCGCTCTCGACGGACTCGACTGTCGCCCAGGGCACGTCGGGCCCGTCGTGGACCAGGACGACGTCAGCGCCGCGGGCGTAGCACGCCCGCGCGACCGCCCGTCCGGTCCGGCCGGACGCCCGGTTCGAAAGCGTCCGGATCGGGTCGATCGACTCCGTGGTCGCGCCGCTCGTGACGACGACGGTCTGCCCGGCGAGCGATGCCGGGGTCGTCGCCCTGGCCACTTCGAGCACGATCGCGTCGTCCTCGGCGATCTTGGCCTTCCCCTCCTCGAGTCGCGGATCGACGAAGTCGACGCCCCACGACTCGAGGGTCTCGATGGACGCGAGGACGCCGGGGTGGTCGTACATCGGCTCGTGCATCGCCGGCGCGACGACGACGGGGACGTCCGCCCCGAGCGCCGTCGTCGCGCAGGTCGTGACGGGCGTATCGTCGATCGCCGCGGCCATCTTGCCGACCGTGTTGGCCGTCGCCGGCGCGATCAGCAACACGTCGGCCCAGCCGTCGCGGCCACAGAGGTCCACGTGCTCGACGGCGCCCGTGATTTCCCTCACGGGTGGGCGCTCCGTGGCGAACTGGAGCGCCCAGGGGTGGATGATCGACTCGGCCGCCGACGTAGTGACGGCCCGGACCTCGGCACCCTGGCGGCGGAGCTCGTGGGCCAGTTCCACCGTCCGGACGGCCGCGATGGAGCCTGTCACCCCGAGCGCGACGGTCACTCCCGAGAGCATGCCACTACTGGTGGACCGCGCGCACATAAAGCCGGGTACGTCGACGGCCGGCGCTCGCGGATGCTCACTCGTCGTCGGCGACGCTCGGGTGCTGGGTCGGCTCCTCGGGGTGTGGCTCGGCGAAGTACGCCCGCATGGTCTCCCTGGCCTCGCGTTCGCGGCGCTCGCGCTCCGCGTCGTCGATTTCCTCACAGCCCGGCGGGACCTCGCGGCCACGCCCGGTGAAGTAGCCCTCGGGGGCGACCCAGTCGTGGTAGAAGGGGACCTCGCTCTCGTCGATCACCGTCAGCGCGACCGACGCGCCGTCGCCCGCGGCCACGACGGTCTGGTGGTGTGTCTCGGCGATCCGACCCGCCGCGTAGAGGCCGTCCACCGCCGTCGCGCCATCGTCGTCCACGTCGACGTAGGTTTTGCTCCCGCGCTTCGTGATTCCCACGGCGGGCAGGTCGCCGAGGTAGTCCGTGTCCGCCCAGGAGGTACAGATCACGTAGTCGGCGCGAATCGCCTCGTCGTCCGCGACGTCGACGGACAGGCGGTCGGCGTCCGTCTCGGCGATCCGGGTGACGCGACCCTCGCGGATATCGGCGCCGTTGCGCTCGGCCTGATCGCGGGTCATTTCGAGGAAGCGCCTGGCGTCGACGCCCGCCGGGAACCCGGGGACGTTCGCCAGGTGGGCGTTTCGGGCGAGGATCGGTTCGTCGGCGTGCAGGACCAGCGTGTCCAGGCCCGCGCGTGCCGTGAAGATGGCCGCCGTCAGGCCCGCCGGTCCCGCACCCACGATGCAGACGTCGCGCGTCTCTGTCGTCATGAGGTCTCGACTGGGCACTCGCCGTCCGGAATAAGGAGCCTGCTGATTCGCCGTCGCTCGCGGAGGTCAGGCCAGGTCGAACTGCTCGGCCGCCGTCTGCATGTCCTTGTCCCCGCGCCCGGAGAGGTTCACGAGGATGGTCTCGTGCTCGTCGGCCAGGTCCTTCGCGAGCGCGAGGGCGTGACTCGTCTCGAGGGCCGGGATGATCCCCTCGGCCTCCGCGAGTTCGCGGAAGGCCGCGAGCGCGTCGTCGTCGGTGATCCCGCGGTACTCACAGCGCCCGACGGCCCGGAACATCGCGTGCTCGGGGCCGGCGCCCGGGTAGTCGAGGCCCGCGGAGACGGAGTGGACGTCGACGTCGTCCTCGATGACCCGCGTTTTCATCCCGTGGATGACGTCCTCTTTGCCGGTGTCGAGCGGCGCGGCGTGGCGCTGCGAGTCGGTCCCCTCGCCACCACCTTCGGCGCCGTAGAAGGCGACGTCGTCGTCCCGAAACGCGTCGAACAGCCCCATCGCGTTCGAGCCCCCGCCGACGCAGGCCACCGCGGCGTCGGGCAGGGCACCGATCCGGTCCTGAATCTGCTCGCGGGCCTCCCGACCGATGACGGACTGGAACTCCCGGACCATCCGCGGGAACGGGTCGGGACCGACCACGGAGCCCACCAGGTAGTGGGTGTCCTCGACGTTCGCCGCCATGTCCTCCAGCGCTGCGTCGACGGCGTCGGCCAGGCCCTCGCCGCCGCGAGTGACTTCGTTGACGGTGGCGCCCATGAGGCGCATCCTGAAGACGTTCATCTCCTGGCGCTCGACGTCCTTCCGGCCCATGTAGATCTCCGTGTCGAGGTCCAGCAGCGCCCCCGCCATCGCCGTCGCGGTGCCGTGCTGACCCGCACCGGTCTCCGCAATGAGGCGCTCTTTGCCGGCCATCTTCGCCAGGAGCGCCTGGCCGAGCGTGTTGTTGATCTTGTGGGCGCCGCCGTGGAGGAGGTCCTCGCGCTTGAGGTAGATGGCCGCCCCCCAGCGCTCCGAAAGCGTCCGGGCGTGGGTTATCGGCGTCGGCCGCCCCGCGTACTCCGCCAGCAGTGCGCGGTACTCCTCCTGAAACTCGTCAGTGGGGACGATCTCGTCGAATCCGGCCGCCAGTTCGTCGAGTGCCGTCTCGAGGGCCTCGGGAACGTGTCGGCCGCCGAATTCGCCGAAGGTCCCCGGGTCGTCTTCGCCGGTCATGGCCTGTCTGACTGCCGGTGTGGCCAAATGCGTGTCGGTCCGCTCCGTGGCGGTACGCCAGGCTTATTTTTCGGAGGGCGCCGGGGAAATGTAGCCGCCCCTGTCCGGATGGGCGGTAGGCCGAACCTGACGGCGCCCTAAACCTTTTTCACACATAAGGGTAGATGAAGCGTAATGGCAATCGATGACACTGGGGGGAGCGACGAGGAGGCGTCGGGCGTCGTCTCCTCGGGCGACGCCGACGCGGTCGTCGGCGACTACTCCTGGAGCGACTTTCGCCGCGAGGAGCACGACGGCGGGCGCTTCGATCGATCGGAGTACCTCGGCTTCGATCCACGCGATCTGCCGCGACTCCTCGACGCCGGTGCCAGCGCCGGCAAGACGCTCGCGGAACACTGGGAAGCGTACCGAGACCCGGCGGACCGCGGGATTCGCCGTGGCGAGTACACCTGGGAGCACTTCAAGGCGGAGTACTACTACGACGAGGCCGGCGAGCCGCCGCGGGACAGCGACGGGACCAAGATCCCCTTCGAACCGGCAGACTACCTCGGTTTCGAGCCCGAGGAGACGGAGTCCCGGCTGAACGGCGCAGAGTCCAACGCCGCTGCCCTGGCCGAACTGGTCGACGAACGAACCGTCGACGTCAACCCCGACCTCGACGAGGACGCCTTCTTCTCGACCGTCGAGGGCGCGACGACCATCGTCAACCGGTACGACCTGGAGAAGGCCGTCCCCCAGTCGAAGAAGAGCCACTTCGTCGAGGAGGACCGCTACTGGGTCAACAAGCCCTACGGCTGCGTCGTCATCTTTCACTCGCGCAAGGAAAACGAGAAGAAGTACTACGTCGTCGAACCCCACCTCACCAGTATCGAGACCGAACTCCGGGAGTTCCTCTCGGGGAAGCTCAAGACCGCCATCAAGTACTCCGAGGACGAGGTCATCGTCCAGGGGAGCGAGGCCGACCGCGCCAGCGTGATCCAGCGCGAGGCAGAGGACCTGCTCAACCGCTACGACCTCTTCCACGGCAGCGTCGTCGATCCCGACGAGGGCGGCGGCATGCTGGATTCGGTAAAGGGCATGCTCGGCATGGGGGACGGCCCCGCATCCGAGGAGTCGGCCGAAGCCCGCCAGATCGACGGGATCGAAGCGCGTCCCGAGCCCGTCCTCCTCGAGGAAGACGCCGAGACGCTCAACGAGTACCAGGTCGAGAAGATCCTCTACGTCCTCAAGCGCAACTTCATCGGGTACGGGCCGATCGACCCGATCAAACACGACATCAACGTCGAGGACATCTCCTGTGACGGCTACAACTCCCGGGTGTTCACCTATCACACCGACTACGAACAGATCATCTCCAACGTCGAGCACGGCGAGAGCGAACTCGACGACTTCGTCGTCAAACTCGCCCAGCGCTCCGGCAAGGGCATCTCCAAACGCCAGCCCCAGGTCGACGCCACCCTTCCCGACGGCTCCCGCGCCCAGCTGACCCTCGGCCGCGAGGTCTCCGACCACGGGACGAACTACACCATCCGCCAGTTCAAGGACGTCCCGTTCACGCCCATCGACCTGATCAACTGGAACACGTTCAACTTGGACGAGATGGCCTTCCTGTGGCTCTGCATCGAGAACAACAAGAGCCTCATCTTCGCCGGCGGGACGGCGTCCGGGAAGACCACGAGCCTGAACGCGGTCTCCCTGTTCATCCCCTCGAACGCCAAGATCGTCTCCATCGAGGACACGCGCGAGGTCGAACTGCCCCAGCGCAACTGGGTCGCCAGCGTCACCCGGCCCTCCTTCGGCGAGGACGACGCCGGTGACGTCGACGAGTTCGACCTGCTGGAGGCTGCACTGCGGCAACGGCCCGACTACATCGTCATGGGCGAGATCCGTGGGGAGGAGGGGCGGACGCTCTTCCAGGTCATGTCCACCGGGCACACGACCTACACGACCTTCCACGCCGACTCCGTCGGGGAGGTCATCAAGCGGTTCACGACCGACCCGATCAACGTCTCGAAGACGCTGTTCACGGCGCTCGATCTCGTCTCGATCCAGACCCAGACCCGCGTCAGCGGCTCGAAGGTTCGCCGGAACAAGGTGCTGACGGAAATCAACGAGTACTCCCCGGAGAACGACGAGATCAACGTCCGCGACGTCTACGAGTGGCGCGCGGAGACGGACAACTACATCCAGATGGGGTCGTCCTCGACGCTGGAGGAAATCAAGTTCGACCGCGGCTGGACCCAGGAGCGCCTCGACGAGGAACTGTTCAAGCGCAAGATCGTCCTCGCGTACCTCATCGACGAGGGGCTGAACACCTACACGGAGGTCGCCGCGACCATCCAGGCGTTCATCAACGATCCCGACACGATCCTCTCGATCATCGCCGAGGACGGCCTCGAACGGTCCCTCGAGGACCTCCGGGAGATGGAGTCGGTCCAGATCGAGATCGACCCCGAGAAGGAAGAACTCGTCCCGCGGCCCGACCCCGGCGACGACCTCCTCGTCGAGACCCAGGAGATTCTCGAGAACGCGGAGCCGCTGTTCGACCGGTACCGGGAGCGGGACACGACCGGCCTCGTGTCCGCCCTCTCGGGAATGGAAGAGGAGAGCGCGATCGAGGCAGGCGAGGAGTCCTTTGACTTCGGCCAGTTCGTCCCGAAGGCCGGGTCGGAGGCTGACGAGGAATGAGCCTGGACGCGGAGCGCGGCGGGCGACAGCTCACGGAGGGTGGCACCTCGCTTGGCGACGCCTTCTATCCGCTGTTCCAGCGGCTGTTCGACGAGGAGGGGGACTTCGTCGACGGCGTCGAGTCGAAACTCGGCCAGGCGCGGATGGCCGACAACGTCGAGATGTTCCTCTCGCGCGCGCTGGCCGTGGGCGTCATCGCCGGCCTCGTCCTCTGGCTGCTCGGGATGTTGCTGGGGTGGCTCTTTGCCACGCTGTTCGTGACGCCGGACTCGGCGCTCATCGGCATTCCGATTCCCGAGAGCGTCGGCCCGGTCGTCGAGGCCCTCAAGATCCCCGCGATCATTCTGATCGGGGGCCTCATCCTCGGGACGATCGGCTTCCTCATCGGCTTCGGCTCGCTCGTCTCGATTCCCTACTTCCGTGCCAACGCGCGCAAGCGCGAGATCAACGTCCTCCTGTCGGACTCCATCTCGTTCATGTACGCCCTGTCGGTCGGGGGCATGAACCAACTGGAGATCCTCCAGGCCATGGCGAAGGCCGACGACACCTACGGCGAGGTCGCAAAGGAGTTCCAGTCGATCGTCCTCGAGACCGAGTACTTCGACACCGACTACCGGACCGCGATCCGCAACCAGGCCCTCCAGACGCCCAGCGAGGAACTCGCCCAGTTCCTCACCGACATGCTCTCGATCGTCAACTCCGGGGGTGACATGACGGACTTCCTGGAGGACCAGAAGGACAAGCACATGCGGACCGCAAAGCAGGAGCAGAAGAAGATGCTCGACACGCTCGAGCTCTTCGGGGAGATGTACATGACCCTCTCCCTGTTCCCACTCTTGCTCATCATCATCCTCGTCATCATGGGGATGATGGGCGACGCCCAGACGGAGCTGTTGCTCGGCACCGTCTACCTCCTCATCCCCCTGGTCGGCGCCGGGTTCCTGGTGCTCGTCTCGACGGTCACCCAGGACAGCATCGGCGACGGCTACCTCCGCCCCGGCGCGGGCGAGGAATTCACCGTCGACGAGGGCATCGGCGTCTTCAACCCCGGCCTCGTCGAGCAGTTCACCGGCGGTTACAGCGTCTTCGACCGGATCAAGCGCCGCGAGGGGACCCACGAACTGATGGAGATTCTCCGGGCGCCCCACCTGTTCTTCCGGGATCACCCGCTGCTCGTCCTCGTCGTGACCGTCCCCCTGACGATCCTCGTCCTCGTCGGGGCGCTCCTGACGGGCAACGTCCCGCTGTCGGCCGACGCACTCGTTTCCCGGCCCGTCTACGGGACGTTCATCTGGGTCTACGTCCCGCTGTACATCAACTTCCTGCCGCTGGCGATCTTCTACGAGTGGAACGTCCGCTCGCGGCGAGGCGTCCTCGGCAACCTCTCGGAGAACCTCCGGAAGCTCGCCAGCGCGAACGACACCGGGATGACCCTGCTCGAGTCCATGCGCGTCGTCTCGGAGACGTCCTCGGGCGTCCTCTCCGACGAGTTCGAGACGATGCACGCGAAGGTCAACTACGGGACCAATCTCAAGGACGCGCTCCGCGAGTTCAACAACGACTACCACATCCCCCGGCTCGCGCGGACGGTCAAGCTGATCAGCGAGGCCCAGGAGGCCTCCAGCCAGATCCAGGACGTCCTGTCGACGGCCGCCCAGGCCTCGGAGAACCAGGACGACATCGACCGCGAGCGCCGGTCGCGGACGCGGATGCAGGTCGTGATCATCATCATGACCTACCTCACCCTGCTCGGCGTCATGGCGCTGCTGAAACTCCAGTTCCTCAACGTCATGGCCGGGCTTGCCGAACAGGCGGCGGGCACCGGTGGCGAGGCGGCGGCCGGCACCAACGCGGACTTCGGTGGCGGCGTCGACACCAACCTGCTGTCGCTGTTGTTCTTCCACGCGGTCACGCTGCAGGCGATCATCTCCTCGTTTATCGCCGGGTACATCCGCAACGTCCAGTTGCTCTCGGGCGTGAAGTACGCGGTCGCGCTGTCGACGGTGGCCCTGCTGACCTGGATCGTGGTGAACCAGATGTCCAGCGGGGCCGAGAGCGAGGCGGTGCTGTTGCTGGCCGTGGTCAGCGTGGGGCCCACCGGTGACCGGGTCGCGGCAGCGTACCGGGACGCCCTGTGGAAGCGAATCCGAGACGTACGGGCATGGGCAGCAGACATGGGCGAGCGCCACCGTCCCTGAGGTGAGAAACGTGAGTGTCGAAGGGATCTTTGCGCACACCAGACGGCGGCAGTTGTGCCATCAAGATGGGTCGTATCTGGGACGTCAGCGGGTCGCAAATCGCAGGAAAACGGCCGACCAGGGATGTCGATCCACCCACAAGAATAAAGAGACTGGGTGTGAGATGGATAGCAAGATCGTCTTTCCACACATAGCCCTTGTGGCCGTTCAGCTGTCACGTTCGGGCCGGTCCCGTGACGTCGACGGCCCGTTCGGGACAACAGTGGGAACCGAACGGGGCAGACGGGGACGGCGACCGGAAACGCTCCACACATGACCCAGGACTGGCACCGACGACGCGGATGGCATGGCGACGAGCGGGGGCAGACGCTTCACGACTACGTGGCGGGCATTTCTGTGTTCATTCTAACAATTACGGTCGTCATCGGACTGTTGCCGGGCTTACTCGCGCCGTACCAAGCCGGCGGAAATGCTGCCGATGCCACCGCAGTCAAAAGAATCAGCGACCAGCTGGTGTCGAACCTATCCACGGCGAGTGCTCCCAACGTCCTCGACAATGCGCTGCTCTCGGACATCATGGCGAAAAACGACACCCAGCTCCAGGAACGATACGGACTCGCCAACTATACTAATGTAAACTTGAGTGTCGTGACCCTCAACGCGTCCGCGTACGTGAGAAATGAGACCGGCATGCCGCTCACCGGCGGGGCCGGGTGGTACGGCAACGACCCGACATCGACAGCACGCATCATCTCCATGGGCGACCCCTCTTCCGACTGTAAACCTGCTTGTCGATTGGTGGTGAGAGTATGGTGAGCGGTTCGGACGTTAGGGGTCAAGGGTACACCCTCGAGGGTGTAATCGGCTCGCTGGTCGTCCTGAGCGCCGTTCTCTTTGCGATGCAATCGGTCGCGCTGACTCCGAGCGCTGCGGGGAGCGTCGACGTCAGCGAACGACAAAATCTCCGGAATCAAGCGACGGATATCCTCGTATTGTCCTCGCAGAACGAGACGTTCAGCCTCTCGACGCTGGCTCGCTACTGGAACGAGCGCAAGCGGACTTTTTCTGGTGGCCTGACGCCCCGGCTTGGATATGGGAGCCTCCATCCACCCGGAGCCATGGGTGAGATGCTGAACGAGACGTTCCAGAACCGGTCGCGAACGTACAACCTCGAGTTGCGCTACCTGCCGGAGAACGCGAGTGAGGACACGCTGACGACACCGGTAGTGTTCCAGGGGGCACCGAGCGACAACGCAGTCGTCGCTAAGCGGACTGTGACGCTGTTCGACAATCAGACGTTGACGTCGCCGCAGGCCAGTGACGTCGAACTCTGGCAATACGGGACGACCTACGCTGACGACGACGGGTACTACCCGATTCCCAACGCAGTAGATGGACCCGTCTACAACGTAGTGGAGGTGCGACTGATCGTATGGTGAGCGACCGAACCAAGAGCCGTGGCCAACTCATACTCATTGGCGCACTCATGCTCGCGACGGTCATCTTGGGGCTCAGTATGCTTCTCAATTCGATGCTGTTCACCGGGGCGACGGGTGACACCGGAGCGAGCGCAGCGGTCGAGGAGACGAACTTCGTAGATTACGACGTCGAACTGGGGGCGCGGGAGTTACTGGTCCGGTTGAATCACGACACACGAAACGTCACGGCGAGCGAGTTGGGAACTGAGGCCACTCGACAGTTTCGAAACTACAGTCGGGCGCTCGCGGAAGCCAGAGCGCGTTCGGGATCCGTAGCGGTTTCGGTCGACTTCAATAGTAGTTCGAGTTTCAACGGGACGCGGATAATACAGAGCCACAACACGGACATGAACGATCCAGATCCGGTTACTGGCGGATACCGAATCGGCTGGTTTTCGATGAGTGCGAATGCGAGTGCGATGGACGACGGCGACGAAATAACAATCCGCGCAGAAAACAGTACATCCCCTACACCAGCAGTCGAGATTACCATCGAGAGAAACGCATCGGGCGTCAGGGTCGAATCGAGTCCCTCGTGGCGTACAGAGCCACATGCAGACTGCAGTGCAGAACGCGGTCGCGTGCTCCTTGATATCTACGCTGGGAGGAGCTTTACCGATACTTGCGAGTTCACGGGGATTGGCGCTCTCGGAGAACCAACCCATCTCGAATTCTCTGGCGGGGGAAACTTCGAGGGGAAGTACGCGATCGTTACCAATCGGTCGTATAGCAATCCACCGAGCAGGTACCAGAGGTGCCGATACGGGGGAACAAACCTCTCACCAGCCAATGCTGACCCGTGCATCGCCCCCGTTATCTGGAACACCTCGGTGACGACGACCGTCGTTGGCGACTCGATCAACTACGAGAACACGTACAACCTCACCGTCTACACCAACGAACGATGACCAGGTATCAGCCAGACACCCGGGGGATGTCCACGCCACTCTCGCACGTGTTGAGCGTCGGGATAACGACGATTCTGCTCGTCGGGCTCGTCTCCGGCGCGGCGGGCTTTCTCGACTCCCAGAGTGAACGGACAGCCAGACAAGAGATGGACACCATTGCGAATCGGCTGGCCAGTGAACTCGATCAGGCAGATACCCTGGGTCGGCAGGGGGACAACGTTACGCTGAATACCACCCACAAACAGACCATCGCCGGCAGTACGTATACCGCACAGCTCGCCGATGCTTCCGGTGACTGTACAGCGACGTCCACGTCGGTTTGTTTGAAAGTGGCAGCAACAGAGTACGAATACAAGGCGACAATCAACGTGACGAACGAGACAGCATTGAGCCTTCGCGAAGCGGAGAGTGGAGAGTTCGTAATTCGGTCGACTGGCGGCAGTGCGAACGTCCAGGCGCCGACCCGCTCGCTGGACCTGAGTGCCCGAGTCGGCATCGGGGGTGACGTCGGCGCGGGGCCGCCGCCGGGAGTTGGGACGGCACTCGAACAGAAGCCCGTTCCGCGGTTTACGTACAGTCCCGGACTCCCGAGAGTCGACGAACAAATGCAGTTCGACGCGAGCGACAGTTTCGATCCGGATGGCAATATCTCCACATATGAGTGGGACTGGACGAGCGACGGGAGCATCGACGATACTGGCGTGTCACATCCGAACACGTTCGTCGACCCAGGATGGAAGAACGTCACGTTGCGAGTAACGGACGACTCCGGATCAACCGCGAATTATACGCGCGAAGTTCGAGTGGCTGGATTGGAATACGTGAGCGGTTCCCTCCATAATGTGTCTGGAACGACGAACAGTTTCAGCTTCCAGATACGGAATAGGGAGGGAAAAGACATCGAGATTAACAGAATAATGATTGATCCGGCGAATACCTCCCTAAACGAGATCTTCGAATCGAATCCACCCGGCAACGACTTAGACCATGATTCACCACACGAAATCGAAATTGACCTCGGGGCAAATGGATCATACGAGGGGTACGTTGATTGGAGAAACGAAGTTGACATTCCGTCAGATGGAAAGATAATTCGGGTTGACAGAGACGGATATTATCGGGTTGATTGGGAATGGTACCGGGCCGACTATGAGGCCATGACGCTGAACCCAGGACAAAGAGCGACCGTTAGAGTGAGGGGTTTAAATGGGAATGTAGTCGGTGAGCACATAACATTTGGAGTTCGGTATCTGGTTGACGGTTCCTACAATGCAGCAGTTTTCAAGGACAAAGAGGTTGACACTCCATGACTGCCGAGGGCAAGGGCAAATATTGTGGGGAGTGTGGGAGACATCACCAACCAGAATCAAAGGGTGTGAAACTTCGATGGATGCAACGGTTTAGGGGTTTTACAAACTCCTCGGGGTGCACTAACCGCGGCGTCAGCGACCTGGTCGGCTTTGTACTCACGGTCGGCATCATCCTCGTTGGCGTCGGCATCGTCGCGACGGTCGGTGTGGATCAAATCGAACGCTACCAGGGAACACAGAACGTCGAGAACGCCGAACGGGCAATCACGGTCCTCGCCGGAAACCTCGAAGAGTTGCAGGAATCACGGGCCACGGTACTCACGAGCCAACTCGCCGTCCACAACGGAAGACTGGCCATCGATGCCGGGAACGGTCCGACAGGACCATCCAATATTACCGTCGATGTGAATGGGACAGACGTTCGTCTCGAAAAGGAGCCACTGCGGACGATTAGCTACCGCACGGAGGACACCCAAGTCGTCTACGAGGGCGGTGCCGTGATCCTCGACAATCCCACGGGAGACTCGATCACCCTTCGAGAACCGTCGTTCATCTGCTCCGGTGAGCGCGCGACGGTTTCCTTCGTCTCGATACACGCCAGCGACGTGGGCCAGGGATACAGCGGTGCGACGGCCAGCATCACGACTCAGGTGAACGAAACCCGTCTACACTTCCCGGTCAACAGGAGCGGTCCAGACAGCCTCGGCGATTCCGTTGGCGTCAACGTGACTATCTCGTCGAGCCACGAAGCTGCCTGGCGCGATACGCTTGAAGGGCGTGGGTGGCAAAACGAGTCGACGATTTCGGACCCAGTCAAGTACGAATGTGACGCATCTAGCGTGTTCGTGAGGCAGACTGTAGTCGGCGTGAACGTCGATCGATAGTATCTCTGGACTTTGGATACCGGACGTGGGTCATTCTCCCCATGCGGACTAGGTTATCTCCGCCTCGGCGACTCGAACTGTGACGATGCCCGTCCCGTGAGCATCAGTTTCAGCGAGACCCGTTCGAACGATCAACGCGAGCGTGTTTCTCGTCCCAGATCCACCTGGTGGCAAATCGTACACGACGAGCGCCTGATTGCTTGACGTGTCCAGATAACCGCTAGATGTAATGTTTGTAGATGGATACTGGTCGCTATTGATGGCTCTGGTGAGGTTCGTCTGCCAATCGGTGTACGTCGTCCGGTCGAGTATCGACGCGTAATCTCCATCGACGTAGACTTCACCGTCGAACGATTCGTTCTGATTCGTTAATTCAGTACAACGTACGACGGAGCGGGTTTGGCCACCAACCGTGACGGTCCTCCCAGTGGTGTTATAGTGGTTATCTTTACATCCGTATTCGGTGACGTTCAGTTGGAAGGGGTCCCCATCACCTATCGAGAACGAGTGACTGAACATGGCTGGTGCAGTCGGGTCATTGACGTTGAGGTACCCCGCTGAATTATTCGCAATGTGATTGACGTCGCCCGGAATTTCTGGTTTAAAGTGCTTGTTTGAAGTGGTGTTCGTGACCTGAGTGGTTATCGGAACGTTCGCAACTGCATCTTTGGGCTGGATGCGCTCGCTAATGTTCTTGAACGCGTCGGCGAGCGCCGACGCATTGTTAGCCTGGTAGTACTCACCGTCGGATTTATTCTCGGCAATATCCCGCAGTAGGTCCTCGTCGGCTCCAGATCCAAACCCAATCGTATAGATAGTCACGCTATCATTCTTGGCTTCCCAAGCTGCTTCGCGTGTATTCTTGTTGTTTTCACAGTGATATAAATCATCGTCCGCATCACATCCGTTGTTGATACCGTCTGTTAATAGGACTGTAACCTTCTGGTTGGTATCATTCCCCTTGAGGTCGAAGATGGTATTCGAATAGTCAAGTCCAAGGTCAATCCGGGTTCCTCCTCCGTCCTCTAGATCCTCTATCGTCTCATTGACCACGTCAAAATTTCTTGAGAAGTATTCGTCTGTGGTTCGGTAGTGTGCGTAGCGCTCATAGCTAACGATGCCCACTCGGTCACGCGATTCGTTCATAAAGCCTACAAACTTCTTCGCGGCACATTGGGCTGCCGCCATTTTATCGTCGTCCACGTCCCCATCACCGTCTGGATCTGCACAGGACGGGGTCAAATCTCCCCAACCCATTGAACCAGATTCGTCGAGAACCATTGTCACATCCAGCGGTGGCCCGGTGACATTCGTTCCGTCGACACTAATCTGTTTCCCAATGTCCAGACTGTCATTCGCCACCGGACCGACGTAGGTCATGTACCGATTGCCTGCCCGTTTGTCCACCTCGATAGAGGGGGGTTTCCCATCATCGAGTGTGACACCCGGGGAACTCTGTGTAGGCGAATCCGTGGGAGCCATGTAATCTGGCGTCCCGGGATGTCGATACTCTGTCAGATTAACGACATTGTTCGTCGCGTCGTTCGCCGAGTCGTGCAGGTACGTGTTGTTGAGTTCGACCCAGGCCGGTCGAGATCCAGGGGCAGAACTGTTCACAGAAGGTACTCCCGATTCTGAGACGAGATAGTCCCGCCACGCAGGAGCAAATTTGCTGTCGACCGTGACGTTGACCGTGTCGGGCCGAGCACAGTCGTGGCGAAGCAGCGCAGACTGGAATTCCGTCGTCCTGTTCCTGGTCTCGGAGACGTTTAGTGACACGGTGTTTCTGGACTGGTCGAACGTCCCGGTGACGTTGACCAGGTTGACGTCGACCATCCCCTTGGTGAAACTCACGTCCGGTGGCGTGAGCATCGCACTCCCGTTGACTCCCGCGCGCCAGACGCCGCCTGCCTCGTACCCGACCACGTTCCCGTTGGAATCCTCGTATCGAATCGACGACAGCGGTTGCTGGAACGAACAGTCAGCATTACCGTTGATCGTCACGTTCAGGTAGCCGCTCCGGTCGACGTGGTAGTCCTTCGCCGCCGCGTCCTGAGGGTCGAAGACTACATCTGGATCGTCCGAGGACGCCGACAGCGTCGCAAGACGCGAGTCGACGGTCTCCAGATAGTCCGTCGCGGCCTCCGTCGTCGTCCGCTGCGTCGCGTCGCTGATGGCCGACGCGCCGAATATAATCACAGTCGCCGACCCGAGCAGAACCATCGAGATGAGAAGCACTGTGCCCAGTATCTCCGAGATCCCCCGCTCGTCGCTTCCCAGGTCGTCGTACATTGGTTCCAAACTCCTAACGAGTACACTCATGTTGCTGAGCAACGAAAAAAGTCTACCGGTCAGTCCAACCGCCGTTATGCACTTCGGTGGCAACTGTACCACCATCCGGGTTGCCACCCGCCAAGATGTGCACCCGAGAACGGCAAGCCTCAGCCGAGTCGGTCCGCGAGCGACGTCAGATGCCCGTGCCCGACGACAGCGACGACATCGCCTTCGCCTCGCAGGCCCCGAAGCCGCGCCGCCATGTGTGCCTCTCGCGTCTCGTCGCGGAACTGCGCGGCCCGCGAGGGCTCGAAGGCGTCCATGACGGCACGCGCCCGGTCGATCTGCCGCCGCTCGTCGGCGGCTTGCGTCTCGGGGTCGTCATCCGGTCCGCAGTCGTGCGTCACGCCGTTCCGGACGGACGGTGACCGCGACGTGTGCGACGCCAGCGTCGCGCCGAGCCGACACCGAATCGCCTGCCGACCAGCGGACGCCGCGCCGGCCAGGACGCCCCGAAGCGCACTTCGACCTGGGCGCTCGTCACCGAGTTTCGCGGCGATGGTCCGCGCGTAGCCGAGCGACGGGCCGTCGATGCCCACTACACGATCGGTTGCGGCGGCCGAAATCGCCGCAGCCATTTCCCCACCAGCAGACCCCGCGGAGTCTGGCCCCTCTCTACGCCCGGCCGCCAGCTTCTCGAAGAGCGGGAGTGCGAGTGGCGGGAGTTCGAGGGCGAGGACTGCGGGGTCGCGCTCGGCGACCACCCATTTTGTCCGGCGGACGCTCGCCGGGTGGTCGTGGACCGTCCCCACGAGCGTCACCGTCGCCCCGTCACGCGGGATCGTCCGGACGTGGTCCCCGGTGAGGCGGGGATCCGACGCGTCAGAAGCGCTGTCCGCTGGGGTCGACCGTGACCGGCCAGTCCTGCGAATAGGCACGAATTACCGCCCGTAGCCCGAGGGATAGGATAAACCTTCTGTCGACGCTCGCTGCAGGCCCTGCTGGCCAAGTCAAAAAAAAAGGTATCGCAGCGCCGGTCGAATCTGCCTTACCGGCTGAGCCGAACTTCGTCGTCGGTCACCGTGTCGATTTCTGACTCCGCAAGCGCGTAGTCGTCTTCGTCGACGTCCTCCCAGCCGAGCATCGACTTGATGCGGTCGGTGATGCCGGCGTCGGGATCGACGTAGGCCGTGCCGCCCCTGACGCCGGATATCATCCCGATCTGCTCGCCGTCGGCTGTCTTCACTGGCTTGCCCTCGTCGTTCTCGGTGAGTTCTGTCATCGGTCCGGTTCAACCGCAGGCCCACCGCCCCCTTTGTTATAGAGCGACAAGGAGAACAGGGACGGCTTACCGCCGAATCCGATCGCCGTCTGGCGGCCAGTCACCTTCCAACCGGTGTCCGTTCGCAGACAGGTAGTCGGAAACTGCGGTCAGGTGGAGACCGCCCCGTCACCTGCGGGGCGAACTGTCACCGTCCCGGTCCCGGCGACGGTCACGTCGAACTGCGCGTAGGTGAACGACACTTCGACGGCCGGAGACTGGGTGCCGTCGAAGAGGGCGTTCAGTGCGTCCGGGTCCACGGCGTCGTACAGCGGCGGACAGTCCGTGGGGTCGCAGTTGCGGGCCACAGCGAGGGCTTCGACGGTGGCGAGCGCCGGATCGTCTTCGGTCCAGTCGCAGTGGTGGGTGATGGAGTTGCATCCTCCGGGGCGCCCGGTCACTGTCCGGGTGTCCTCGCGGTCACGCATTCTAGTTGAACCGCCTCGATGCTCGAAACGTCGAATGTGGGATGCATATACCCCACACCGGTCTTTCAGAGCGTGAAATAACCCGGTGACGGCGATCCTGTCGGCGACCGACGCTCGGTGTCGAGTGAGCACCCACGGGGACGGCGCTGGGGCACGCTGTGGGCGGGAGGCGGTCAGTCCTCGGGCCGACGGGCGACCAGTTCCAGGGCGATCCAGGAAACGACGACCTCACCGTCGTCCCTGAGTCCCTCGACCCTGGTGTCGACGTAACCCCGGCCGGGATCACTCTCGGAGGGGCGCCTGTCGACGACCTCGGTCCGGAGGTGAAGCGTATCCCCCGGGCGGACCGGGTGTCGCCAGCGGAGTTCGTCGACGCCCCGGGCACCCATGGTCGCCCGCTCGGCGAGCGGGCCGTCGACGAGCATCCGCATGCACATCGCGGCCGTGTGCCAGCCCGAGGCAACGAGTTCGCCGAAGGCCGACTCCGTCGCGGCGTCGGGGTCGGTGTGGAATGGCTGGGGATCGTACTGCTCGGCGAACTCGACGATTTCGGCCTCCGTGACGTGGTACTCGCCGAACTCGGCGGTGTCGCCGACCGAGACGTCCTCGTAGTACTCCATCGAACGAGTGGTGCGTGCCGACGGCCATGAACCTGGGGGCAGCGGCGAGTCAGGCATCTGGCGCCGCGACCCAGATCGGGCCGGCCCAGGCCATGCCGCCGCCCGCCTGCCGGACGCGGACGTAGTACACGTCGGCGTCACTCCCGCGTTCGCCGTCCCAGGCCATCCCCCGGACCGGGTCGTCGTCCATCCACGTCTCCTCGCGAACGTAGGTGTCGAGGGCAGCCTCGGGGTCGTCCGTCCCCTCGACGACTCGCCAGGGCTCGTTGTTTCGGACGACGGTCGCCCTGGCGATCGGCGCGGTGCCCGCGACGGTCAGGGTGAGTTCGCGTTCGGCTGTCGGGCCGTCGAGAACGAGCCTGCTGTTTTGCTCGCCGACGGCGACGCCGTCGACGGCGAAGTCGACGAGGATCCGGTGGGGCTGGGAGGTGCCGTAGACCCGGCGGCTGGCCAGACTCTCGAAGATGGCCTCGCGGCTGAGTTCGGGGGCGCGGAACGCAACCAGGCCACCGGGGTAGCTCGGTTCGTTCCAGATCCGCCAGACGTTCCCCCAGCCGAGCCCGCCCGGAATCCACTCCGAGAGGGCGGGCAGGTGCGGCTCGGCGTGGAGCAGCGAGTGGCCCGGCATCGGCCCGTGGAAGTCCGCGGAGGCCATCATCCCGACGCGGTAACCGAGTTCGTGGGCGTCCTGGACGTAGTGACCCGGCTCGTCGGCCTCGCCCTGGCCCATCAGGACGGGGTGACGGTTCCCCTCGCTGCCGGGACGCTCGCTGGAGCCCCACTGGGAGTAGACCTCGACGAGCGGTGCCACCTCGTCGTCGTAGTCGATCGCCGAGAAGTCGAAGGGAAAGGTCGCCTCGGCGGGGTGATGGGGGATTGCGACGGCGCTCGCGTCGCGCGTCTCGTTGTACTCCCGGACGCGGTCGAAGAGCTTCTCGTAGGTGTCGGCGTCGGGGGCCATCGAGTCGTACAGTTCGGCGGACGCGACGTCGTCGAAGTAGACGTTGACGTGCCCGCCGACGTTCGGCTGTTTCGTCCACTCGTAGCCGAACAGCGTGACGAACTCGCCGGGGTCGTGGAACTCGCTCGTCACGGCCTTCATCTGCTCGAAGTACCGCCGGTGCATCCGCCGGCGCTGGAGTCTCGGTGGGATGAAAAATCCCATCGTGTCGTGGTCGGTGTACGCGACGACGTCCAGATCCATCACGTCCCGGCCGAACCGGAAGCCCTCGGCCATCGACCCCGAGCCGTCCGAGCGGTTCGAGTGAAGGTGGACGTCCCCCCAGTAGACGCGCGTCTCGGGCTCGGCGGCGGTGACGCGGACGGGGTTCGAGACGAACCGCTCGCCCGTCTCACCGTGGGTGAATGTGAGGTACTGGATCCCGGGCGACTCGAAGGTGAGTCCAGACGCCGTTGCGACGCCACCGTTCTTCGGTGGAAATGCGATCCGGTCCGGGTACGCCGCCGCCGGGTCGGTCGCGTCGAGCGTGAAGGCCGCGTCGGCGTCCTCGATCAGTCGCTCGCACTGGTCCCAGGCCTGGAGTGTCAGCTCGAGGGATTCGCCGGTGGCGGCCGTCGACGGGAGGACCGCGTGGGCGCCGTCGAAGTGCTGGCGGCGGTTGCGCCAGAGCTGGCCGACCGAGGGACGACGCTCCGCGAAGACTCGCAGCGTCTCTTTGGCCTTGAACAGCAGACCCTCGTCGGCGAGTCCTGCCATGGTGGCCAGGTGTTCAGCCGCGGCCGGCAAAAATGCGAGGGCAGCGACGGGGTGGAGTCGGGCGAGTGCTCAGTCGCTCGCGAGGAACCGTTCCTGGAGTCGCTGGGCTGTCCCCCGGAGGTGTGCCTGCCCGAAGGCGCCCACGAGGAGCGCCCCCACGGAGTTGAACATGAGGTCGCGAACGGTGTCGTCGAGGCCGCGCTGGGCCAGCGGCATCGTGTAGCCCGTCTCCGTGGCCGCCACGTCGAGGCCGAACTCGAAGAGCTCCCAGATGACGCCGAAGGCCAGCACGATCACGAAGAGGTACGCGAAGGCGAATCGGCTGGGAAACTCGATCTCCTCGCTGTGGATGTCGACTGCGCGGGCCGTCGTGTACCCACCCGCGGCGACGAGCGAGGCCGACGTTGCGTGCGTGAGGTGGTCCCACCAGCCGATGCCGCCGTACAGTCCCGCGGACCCGAGGGTGTGCAGGAAGACGGCCGTGGTGATCCACAGCCCCAGCCAGGGGTCGAGCGGAAAGGCGTAGTTGCGCTCGAAGACGGCGGGGAGGGCAGTGATAACGAGCGCGACCGAGCCGTTGGAGATGGCCTTCGGCTGGCCGGCGAGCAGGCCGTAGCCCACCATCGCCACGAGGACGACCTGCATGGCCCGCGTCAGGCGGCGCTGGTTCCGAACCGAGGGACGTGGGAGCAGCGTCACCGGCGAATCACCAGCGCGAGGGCTCGGCGAAGGACGCTCTGCCGGCGCCGGAAGTAGGCGTCGAACAGGAGGCCGGCCGCGAACCCGGCCGCGGTCACCCAGGCGAACTCCACCATGAGCGCCTCGTTGGTGGAGAGGTACGACGTTCCGAGGTACCGGTCGAAGTTCCACCGGACGACGGACCAGGCCGCCACCGCCGCCATCGTCGTGAGCACGACGAGCGCGACCGCGAACCAGTGGGTGACGGTGAGCGCGGTGAACGTGTGGAGTTCGACGACGACGATCAGCGCGAGGGCGGCGAGCGAGAAGTAGGACGCGAAGGCTCCGATCTCGCCGCCGAAGAGGCCACGGACCAGGATGGGCAAGAGCGCGAGCACGAGCAGTTCCCAGGGGAGCATGACCCGCCAGTCCCGCGCGGCGAGTGCCGGCAGCGAGACGAGCGCCCCCACGACGCCGACGAAGACGATCCACTGGAAGTCGAGGTCGGCGACGCTCTCGGCGAGGACTAGCGCGAGGACGCCGACCATCGCCCAGGCCAGGACCGCGTTCGTGCGGCCGTCGCGAAACAGGCGGGCGAGGCCGTCCTCGACCGCGGTGCCGACCCCCGTCTCGACGCCGTCGTGGCCGTCGTCCATGGCGGGCGAAGCGGCGGTTCCCTCATAAAGGCCCCGCCCAACCGGGACGGACGCCGACGACCTTATGCCCTCGAGTCCCCTTCGCTTGGCTACGATGATGTTGCCGACGCACGTCCTGGCGGGGCTCGCAGTGGGCGCAGCACTGCTCGGTCTGCTCCCGGGCGAGGCGCCGGCGTGGCTCGGCCAGGTCGCCCTCGTGGGGGTCGCGGCCGGGAGCATCCTCCCCGACCTCGACATCTACGCCGGCCACCGCCGCACCCTGCACTATCCGAACCTCTACGTCGCCGGGGTCGGACTGGTCGGCGTCGCCGCGCTCGTCCGGCCGACGCCGCTGCTGGCCGCACTCGCCTTCGTCCTCCTCGGTGCCGCCCTGCACTGCCGGATGGACCGCTACGGCGGCGGCCTCGAACTCCGGCCCTGGGAGGGCACGTCGGACCGGGCCGTCTACGACCACGTCCGCGGGCGGTGGCGCACCCCCAAGCGGTGGATCCCATACGACGGCGCGCCGGGGGACCTCGCACTCGCCGGCGTCCTCGGCCTGCCGCTGCTGTTCGTCCTGGGGACGGAGGGACGGACGGTCGTCGCGCTCGCGCTCGGCGTCGCCGTGACCTACGCACTCCTCCGGCGCCGCCTCGCGAACCTCGCCCCGGCCGTCGTAGCCTTCGCCCCCGACCCCGTGACGGGGTACGTGCCGGATCGCTACCGCGAACGATAGGCAGTCACAGCCGTCTATTTTCCCACGGCGGTTCGCGCGGACCCGCCGAGGGGTTTACTTCCCCTCGTCCCCTACGCCGGTCGTGTTCGTCGGTCACGGGCTCCTGGCGTTTGCCCTCGTCGCGAGCCTCGCTCGGTGGCGTGGCGCCGCCCGCGACCGCGCCCTCGCCGTGGGGTTGCTCGCGGCGGGGTTCGCCACGATTCCGGACGTCGACGTCGTCCACCCGCTCGTCTCGCTCCTGCTCGACCCCGTCCACCCGGCTGCCACGGCGGATGCCTTCTGGGCGCTCTCGACGGAACTCCACCGGACGGTCACCCACTCGCTCGTCGTCGGTGGGATCGTTGCAGCCGCTATCGCGGCGGTCGTCGCCCGCTGGCCACCGAACGTGGCCGGCACTTCCACCGGCTCCAGCGGCGACCGTGTAGCGTGGGATCTTGCCGTCGGTGGCTTCCTCGCGCTGGCCGGGCTGGTCGGCCTCGTTGGGTTCCTCGATGGCGCGGCCGCGGGGGGCGTGCTGGCGGCGATGGTCCTCGCCGGCCTGGGGCTCGCGGCGGTCGCCGTCCGGCACGGCCTCGACGCCCGCGCCGTGGCACTCGCGGCGACCGTCGGTCTGGCCAGCCATCCGTTCGGCGACCTGTTCACGGGCCAGGCGCCACCCCTCCTCTCCCCGCTGCCCGCCGACCTCGGCCTGACGCGAATCGCGCTCCACGCCGACCCGACGGTCCACCTCGTCGGCGCGTTCCTCGTCGAGCTCGGGACCGTCTGGCTGGCGCTCGCGGTACTCGCGCGCCTGTGGGACGTGCGCCTCCGGGCGCAGGTCAGCCCCCGGGCGGTCGCCGGCGTCGTCTACGCCGGCGCAATCCTCCTGTTGCCGGCCCCCACGCTCGACGCCGCGACCGGCTTCGTCTTCAGCGTCCTGGCCGTCGGGCTCGTGGGCGTGCCCGCTCGGTGGCGCTCCCGACACGCCTGGCGGGCCGTCGGGACGGGACTCGCGGCGATCACGCTCGCCGCACTCGCCTACGTGCTGGCGTACCTCGTGGTCTGAGCCCTGCTCACGGGTCGTCGTCCCAGTCGGCGACGCGGTCCCCGAGGTCCGCGAGCTGATCGTTGATGTCCGCCCCGGAGCTCTCGCCGGGGAGGATGTCCCCGAGCGCCCCGCCGAAGCTCGCGACCGCCCAGACGGTGCTGATGCGCGCGAGCGCGACCGCGGGGTCCTGCCACCCGTCGAGGCGGCCCCACATCGTCATCAGCGCGGCGGCCGTCAGGAAGGCGACGACGGCGATGCCGAGGAGTCGACGGGGGACGACGCCGAAGATGGGGCGCGTGACCTCCACGTCCTGGGGTCCCGTCCAGTAGAGGATGGCCGCGACGGTCACGACGACGAACGTGGCGTGGGCCAGGACGGCGACTGGCAGCCCCGCCACGGACAGGGAGAGCAGGAAGTCCGCCACCTCGTAGACGCCGTCCTCGACGAGCAGGGGGATGGCGAAGAAGACGCTGCCGACGAAGGCCTCCGCCACGTCGCGGGACGTGTACTTGTCGATGTGGTCGCCGAAGCCGTCGTCGGCGGCCGCCCTGGTCGCCCGGGCCTCGATTCGCCGGAGTGCCTGGCGGTCGCCCTCGTCGTCGAGGACGGCGTGGAGGTCGTCGAACTGGCCGTGGAGCGACTCGACGACGTCGACCTGGTCCGGGTCGTTCCCGGGCGTCCCTGGCGGATCGACCGGCGTCCCGTCGGCCAGTTCGTCACCGGAGACGATGTCCCCGAGCGCAGCGCCGAGGGCCCCGACCGTCCACAGGACCGTCACGCGGGCGAGGGCCTCGGTCGGCGTCAGCCAGGGGCCGACGCGCCCCCAGACGACCATCAGGGCGCCGGTCGTGAGAAAGGAGACGGCGAGGATCATGACGACGCGGGTCGGCAGGACGCCCGCGAGCCGGTGTGGGTCCTCGCGGTCCCGGCCCGTCCACTCGACGAGCGCGTAGGTCATCAGGACGACGAAGGCGACGTTCGCGAGGAGGAAGACCGGGAGGCCCGCCACCCGCGTGCCGAACACGTGGGTGGCGATGTCGAAGATGCCACCCTCGACGAGCAGCGGGGACGCGAAGACGACCGTCCCGACGAGGGCCTCGGCCGCGTCCCGGAGGTCGAGTCGGCGGACGCCGGAGTCGATCAGCCCAAGCGCCCCCGCCAGGCGGACGAGCGCCGTCGCCTCGCCGATCTCCTCGTGGACGGTGGGGGAGTCTACGCCCGCCGCCAGCGCGCGCAGATCGCCGACGAGGTCGTCGACGTCGACCGGATCGTCGGCGCTCGCGGCGGCTGTCGAGTCGACGGGCTCGCCCCCGCGGTCGGTCGGTCGGCGCGCTGTCACGTCGGGGGGTTCCCCCGGCACCACAAAAAGCGTGCGGACGCGACCGGCCCGTCCAAAAAGGGAATACCCTGGCCGGTCGAACGTGGCCCACATGGCCCTCCCCGCCGGCGTCGGACTGCTGACGCCGCTCGGTCTCCTCGCCCTCGCCGCAGTCGTCCCCGTCATCGTCCTCTATCTCGTCCAGCCCGACCCCCGGATCGTCGAGCTACCGACCCTCGCGTTCCTGCGCGAGGAGGACGAACGGGACGCCTCCCACCCGCTGCTCGAGCGACTCAAGCGGAGCCTCCTCTTGCTCCTCCAGGTGCTCGTTCTCGTGCTGCTGGCGACGGCGCTCGCCACGCCCTACGTCGCCGTCTCCGAGGAGACGACCGTCGAAGAGACGGTACTCGTCGTCGACGGGAGCGCGAGCATGGGCACGCAGGCGGACGGCGCAACGCGGTTCGCCCGGGCCGTGGCTGCGGCCCGCGACGACGCGACGGGCACCACGTCAGTCGTCCTCGCCGCCAGCGACAGCCGGATCGGCCTCCGACAGGGCTCGGCCACCGACGCGGAGACCACGCTCGACGGGCTCTCCGTCGCCCACACCGAGGGGAGTCTCCGGACGGCCATCTCGCAGGCCGCCTCGATCGCCGGCGAGAACGCCCAGATCCGGGTCTACAGCGACTTCGCCGACAACACGGCCTGGGCAGACGCCGTCCAGTCGGCCCGCGCCCGCGACGTCCGCGTCGACCTCCACCAGTTCGCGGCCGGCGGGACCGACAACGTCGGCATCGTCGGTCGGTCGTTCTCGGGGCGGAACGTCACGCTGACCGTCCGAAACTTCGGGCCCGAGGCGGTCGAGCGAACGGTCACGCTCGGGGACCAGCGCCGGTCGCTGACGCTCGCTCCCGACGACGTGGCCACAGTGACGTTCGTCGTCCCCGCAGGCGGTGGCGAGGTGCGGGTGACGCCGGGCGACTCGTTCCCCATCGACGACGTGGCCTCCGTCGCGGCCCCCGCCGAGACGACCGTCGACGTCCTCGTGCTGACCAACGACCGGAACCGGTACCTCACGACGGCGCTGTCCGTCGTCGACACCGTCGACCTCACCGTCCAGGAGCCGCCACTCCCCGTGAAGGACGACTACGACGTGATCGTCTACAGCAACGTTCGGGCCGAGCGGCTCATCGGCGGGAACGTCGAGGCCGGCCGCGAGACCATCGAGCGCGGCGGGGGCGTGGCGGTCCAGGCCCAGCCGGCCATGCCCGACCGCTACGGCGACCTGTCCCTGCTGGCCCCGGCGGGGACGGCCGCCAATCCGTCGCTGTCGGCACCGGCGGCGAGCGACCTCACGCGAGGCATCGACTTCCCGCCGCCCGAGGAGTACCGCACCGGCGACCTCCGCGAGGGGCGGGCCATCCTCGAGACGCGGGACGGCACGCCCATCCTCGCGACATCCCGGCGGTCGGGCGGCCGCCTGCTGTACTACGGGTACATGGCGGACCACTCCACGTTCAAGTTCAACTACCAGTACCCCGTCTTCTGGAAACGAGCCGTCCACTTCCTGGCGGGACGCGACCCCCTCCCCGAACTCAGCCGCGCGACTGGCAGCAGGCTGGAGTTCGACAACGAGACGACCGTGGGGACGCCCTCGGGGCCGGTCACCGGGACTGCCGTGCCCCTCGACCGGACCGGGTTCTACGCCGTCGGCGACCGGCGGATCGGCGTCTCGCTGTACAGCGAGCGGGAGTCACAGGTGGACGCACAGTCGCTCGACGCGCGACGTGACACGGGGAGCGTTCCCGCCCGGACCGAGGACCGCCGAGTCCCGCGACCGCTCACCGGGCTCGTAGCCCTCGCCGCGCTCGCAATCGTGCTCGTCGAGGTCGCCTACCTCCGCAGACGGGGTGACCTCTGATGGCGGGCGTGACACTTCCCGGCGGGACCGTCGTGGGAGTCGCGACGCCCCTGCTGCTCGGACTCGTCCTCCTCGCGGCCGTCGCGCTCGGATTCCTGGTGTTCGTCCGCGCCGACGGCGCGGCCTCGCGGCGGAGTCGCTGGCTCTTCGCGCTCTCCCGGCTGGCGATCGTGACACTGCTCGTCGTGGCCGCCGCCGGGCCCTACACCGTCGCGACGGCCGAGACCAGCGGCGATCCCAGCGTGACGCTGCTCGTGGACCGGTCGGCCAGCACGAACGTCACGACCTCCGTCGCCGACCGCGTCGCTGCCGGTGTCGAGGAGACGGGCGTGCCGGTGACGGTGGCGACCATCGCCCAGGGGACCGACTCACCGATCGGCGACGGCATCGCCGCGAACCTCCGGGCGAACGGCAGCGTGGTCGTCGTCTCCGACGGCCAGGTCACGGGTGGTCGGAGCCTCGGCGAGGCAGCCGAACTCGCACGGAACGTCAACGCGACCATCAGCACGGTCTCGCCGTCGCCCACGCGGACCGAGCGCCACGTGTCGGTCAGCGGGCCGGCGAAGGCGAGCGTCGGCGTCGAGAGCCGCTTCCTCGTGGAGGTCGGCGGGGTTCGAACCGACGGGTCCGTCCCCCTCACGGTCGAGGTCGACGGGGAGCCGGCCGTCACCGAGACCGTCGACGGCGCGGGGACCGTCGAGGTGAGCCACACCTTCGACGAACCCGGCTCACACCGCGTGACCGCGACCATCGAGAGCGACGACCGGTTCGACGCCAACGACGTCTTCCGCAAGACCGTCCGGGTCGTCGAGCGGCCAGACGTCCTCTACGTCTCCCGGGGGTCCTACCCCTTCGAGGACTACCTGGGCGAGATATACGACGTCGAGACGGCGTCGTCGGTACCGGCCGACCTCGATCCCTACTACGCCGTCGTCGTCCAGGACGTGGCCGCTGCGGACCTCGGCAACGTCGACGCCCTCCAGGAATACGTCATCGACGGCAACGGCCTCTTCGTCGTCGGCGGGCGCAATGCCTACGAGAACGGCGGCTACGAGGGGTCGCCGATCGCCTCGATGCTGCCGGTGACCTTCGGCGAGGGCGGCGTCGGGACGACGACAGTCGTCTTCGCCATCGACGTCTCCGGCAGCGCCGGCGAAGGGATGGCCGTCCAGAAGGCCATCGCGCTGGACGCCCTCTCGCAACTGGGCGACGGCAACGCCGTCGGCGTCGTCGGCTTCAACTACCAGGCCTACCGCGTCGCCGCGCCACGACTGCTGGCCGACAACCGAACCGAACTCCGGGATCGGATCCGGCGGCTCCAGGCCGGGGGCGCGACGAGCATCGCGACCGGGCTCCGCGGCGCCCAGGAGATGCTCGGCGACCGCCAGGGCACGGTCATCCTCGTCAGCGACGGCCAGGACGACACCACCGAGACGGCGAGTACCGCGTCCCAGCTCGGTCGCCAGGGCACGCGCGTCATCACGGTCGGCGCGGGCCCCAATCCCAACGAGGAGGTCCTCCGCCGGATCGCCGCTCGCACGGGCGGAACCTACTTCCGGGCCGACGAGACGAACCGGCTCCGGCTCCTCTTCGGGGGCGCCGCGCGACAGTTCTCCGGCGACGGCCTGACCGTCGTCGACTCCGGGGCCTTCATCACCTCCGGCGTGACCCTGGAGTCCAATCCCGGCCAAGCAAACGACGTGGCGGTCCGGAGCGGCGCGGACTACCTCGTCGCGACGGACGACGGCACGCCCGCCGTCACGTCCTGGCGGTACGGACTCGGCCGCGTGGTTTCGCTCACCGCCTACGGGTCCGACGGCACGTTAGACGGCCTCCTCCAGGAGCCGGACTCGCTCCTCCTGACGAAGGCCGTCAACTACGCCATCGGCGACCCCGAGCGCAAGGAGACCGGCGTCACGTCCGTGTCGGACACGCGCCTCGGGGAGTCGACGACGGTGACCTACCGCGGCGAGGAGCGCCCGACGGGGACCGACCTCCGCTTTAGCTCGGTCGAGCCCGGCGTCTTCCGCGCGACCGTGACGCCGACCGAGGCCGGGTACCGGCCGGTCCTCGACGCGGAGTACGCCGCGAACTACCCCGCGGAGTACGGGGCCTTCGGCACCGCGTCGGCGCTCCGGGCGGCCGTCGACGCGACGGGTGGCCGGGCGTTCTCGGTCGACGACGGGACGGCCATCGCGGCGTTCGCTCGGCAGCAGTCGACCCGGGTGCGAGACGTCAGACGGTCCTGGGACTGGCTGTTCGTCCTCGTCGCGCTGCTCGCCGTCCTCGGCGAGGTGGTCGTCCGGCGGCTTCAAGTGTACAACGGGCGTACACGACACGAGAGTGGTTTGCCATGACCCTGATTGGTCGGTCGATCAACCTCCCCCTCCTCATCCTGCTGTGCGTCGCGGTCGCCGGCGCCGCCGGGGCGACGCTGTTCTACCAGGAGTCCGTCGAGGACTTCGACGGCGAGAACAGCCAGCTCTCGACCGAGAACGAACAGCTCCGCGAGGACCTCCGGGAGACCGAACAGCAACTCCAGGCGGCCAACCAGCGACTCGCCGACCTCAACCAGAGCCTCAGCACATCCCGGAGCGACGTCGAGCAGGTCGCCCAGAACCTGAACCAGACCGAAGACCAGCTCGAATCGACCGAGGAGACCCTCCAGAGCACCCGCCAGCGGGCCAGCGAACTGGAATCCCGGGTGACGGACCTCCGGGCGGAAGTCGACGATCTGGAGACCACGAACGCGGACCTGCGCGACGAGAACCAGGCCTTACAGCAGGACGTCGACGACCTGACCAGCCGGGTCGACAGCCTCGAGTCCGACCTCCAGGACCGGGAGAACCGCATCGATGTGCTCGAAAACGCCTTACAGCAGGCGTGTGCGGAGATCAACGGCACGAAGCCGAGCGGGTGTGATCTCGCCTGATGTCGTCCGACGACGCCGTCGCCGACCGCATGACCCGGGCCCTCCGCCAGGTCCGGCGGGAAGGGTACAAGGTCGCGGTCGTCTACGCGGTGGTCGACGCGGCCCTCGTCGCCCTCCTGGCCAACCTCGCGATCCAGGTCCTGCCCGTACCCGTCGTCCCCGAGACGGTGGGCCTGCCCGACGCCGTCGTGCCCCTGTTGGACCGGATCGGAATCGCCCTGACCGATCCGCGCGTGACGGGCGCGTCGGTGGTCGGCCTCGGGGCCGGCCTGGGCGCCTTCGTCATCGAGGTGGCGGTCCGGACCCGCCGCCCGCTGGTCGAACAGTTCGAAGCCGCCAATCCCGAGGTCCGGGAAGCACTCCGGACGGCCCGGGACGCCGTCGAGGACGGCGTTCGCAACCGGATCGTGCTCTCGCTGTACGAGGACGTCCTCGAGGGCCTGCAGGACACCTCCAGCGTGGGCCTGCTCGACCTCCGGCGCGTGACGGTCACGCTCCTGGTCGTTCTCGCCCTGAGCGTCGCGAGCATCCAGGTCGCCGTCGTCGACCTCTCGCTGTCGGGAGCGGGCGGCGACGCCGACACGGCCGGGACGGATCGGTCCGTCGAGTACACCGGACTCCAGGACGGCGACAGGATCCTCGGGGAGCCGGAAGACGTCGAGGCCGGCCAGGACGAACTGGAGGCGGGCATCGGCACGAGCGGGGCCGGCGGTGGCAACGCGAGCGACGTCCCGCGGGCCTACGACACGGGCGGGTTCGCGACCGCCGGCGACGTCGAGAGCCAGCAGGCCGGCTTCGCCGCCGACGAGCGACTGGAGGACGCCGAACTGATTCGCGAGTACAACCTGCGGATCCGGGAGGAGACAGATGAGTGAGCACGAGACGGACGTCGAGAGCATCCAGGAACGACTCGAAGCGGCACGCACAGAGATCGGCAAGCGCATCGTGGGCCAGCGGGCCGTCCTCGAACAGTTGCTCGTCTGCGTCCTCGCGGACGGCAACGCCCTGCTGGAGAGCAATCCCGGCCTCGGGAAGACCTCGATGGTCCGGACCGTCGCGAACGTGACGGACCTGGACTTCTCGCGCATCCAGAACACCCCCGACCTGATGCCCTCGGACATCACCGGGGCGGAGATCATCCACGAGACCGGCGGGACACGGGAGTTCGTCTTCGAGGAGGGGCCCATCTTCGCGAACGTCGTCCTCGCCGACGAGATAAACCGGGCGACGCCGAAGACCCAGGCCGCGCTGCTCGAGGCCATGCAGGAGAAACAGGTCACGGCCGCCGGCGAGACCCACGACCTGCCACGGCCCTTCTTCGTGCTGGCCACCCAGAACCCCATCGACCAGGAGGGGACCTACCCCCTGCCGGAGGCCCAGACCGACCGCTTCCTGCTGAAGATCCTCGTCGACTATCCGGACTTCGAGGAGGAACGCGACATCGTGAACCTCTACACGGCGGGAACGCCCGCCCCCGAGGTCGACCGCGTCCTGACGCGCGAGGAGATCCGGACGGCCCAGTCGTTCGTGCGCGACGTGCCCATCGCCGACGACATCCGCGACCGGGCGATCGAACTGGTCCGTCTAACGCGCGAGGCAGACGAGATCCAGTTCGGCGCCAGCCCCCGCGCCAGCATGGGACTCGTCCTGACGGGGAAGGCCCGCGCGTTCCTGCATGGCCGCAACCACGTCTCCTGGGACGACGTCGAGGCGATGGCCCCGGCCGTCCTGCGCCACCGGATCATCCTCGACTTCCAGGCCGAGCGCGAGGGGCGCTCGACCGACGACGTAGTTCGCGACCTCCTCGCGGAGGTCTGACCGTGCCCATCGATCCGGCCTTCCTCGACGAACTCGACCGCCTCGACGCCTCCCTCAAGCAGCAGACGTCCTCGCTGAAGAAAGGGGAACACGACTCGCCCAACGTCGGCGAGGGGCTGACCTTCAGCGACTACCGGCGCTACGCCCCCGGTGACGACACCCGCCTCGTCGACTGGCGCCTCTACGCCCGCACCGAGGAACTGTTCGTCAAGCAGTTCGAGGAGGAGCGCAACCTCACCGTCCACGTCCTGCTGGACGCAAGCGGGTCGATGGACTACGGCGACGGCGACCATCACAAGTTCGAGTTCGGGGCCAAGCTCGGACTGGGCTTTGCCTACCTCACCGCCGAGGAACACAACGAGTTTCGCTTCTCGACGTTCCGCGAGGCGACCGAGCGCCTCGACACAGGCAAGTCCAACCGCGGCGAGGTCCTGCGGCTCGTGGACGAATGCAACGCCACCGAGCCGTCGGGCGACGAGGACTTCGCGGCCGCCTTCGAGGCCTACGCCGAGTCGATCCGATCCCGCTCGCTCGTCGTGATCGTCAGCGACTTTCTGGGCGACCTCGACGCCCTCGAGACCGGCGTGGCCGCGCTCTCGAACAACGACGTCCTCCTGGCGCACGTCCTCGCGCCGGAGGAACTGGACCCCGACGCCGGCGGCGACACCATCTTCGAGGACCTGGAGTCGGACGCGACCCGCCGGACCTACTTCGGGGGATCCCTGGCCAGGCAGTACCGGTCGCGCCTGGAAGCCCACGTCGAGGGCGTCGCCGAGCGGGCGCGCGACCTCCGGGCGACCCACGCGACGGTGCGGACCGACGAGGCGTTCTTCGACGCGTTCGTGGACCTGTGGGTGGGGTAAGTGTGGGCCAATCCGCCCGCGTTCACCGCCGCTCGGTGAGCGTCCCGGACTCCTGTATGTCGAACGTGAGCGAACCGTCGTCTTCGCCGTCTCGAGGCAGGTAGTGGACGTGGTCCTCGTCGGTCAAAAAGGAGTTGGCACGGTAGGCGTGGTACTCGACGCGGTATGGCTGCTTCTCGGCGACGGCCGCTCTCGTCGCCTCGGCGTCTGGCTGGACATCGATGGACGACGACCAGGCCCGAGCGCCGCTCCGGGTGTCGCCGTCAGGTCGGTACAGCGTCAGTTCGACGGTGAACGGGCTGTCGTGGTGGTTGTAGACCGTCAAGTCGACCATCGGGGACGACCCCGAGAGGGCGGAACAGCCGGCGAGGCCACCGAGGAGGGCGGTGCCACTGAGGCAGAGGTACGTTCGGCGTGACGTGGCTGGCGGGCGGGTCACGGGTGATTACTGTCGGCCGAATTCAGAGACGACCGACAAAGCTCTTGTGACCCACCAGCTGTGAAAGTCCGGACCCAACCGTGTTGTCCTGGACTAGTTTTATTTTACCTGTCATGCTTTGGCACTCCTATGGAACGTCCCTCCCGCCAGGCCACAGGCCTCGCCCTGGTCGGTCTCTCGGCAATAGCCGTCGCCGTCCACGACGGCCTGTCGCTCGTCGCCCCGGTTCGTCGCGTCGTCACTCGGGCGGAACCAGTCTGGCTGCTCCTCGCCGCCGTCGCGATCGCCGCAGGCATCGTGCTGGCGGTGCGTCGTCACCGACGCCGGACAGAATCGAACCCGGAGGATGCCGACGCCGACGTGGGCGAGTCCGCCTGGACCGGCCGGGTCGTCACGCGGCCCGCACTCGTGTCGGCAGCGCTTTCGGTCGTCGGCCTCGCGGCGGTCCTGGTCGGCGTCCACACCGAGAGCCTCCACGCCGCGGCGTCGTCCGGCTACACGGTCCAGACCGGCTGGGACGGACCCCTCAACTACCAGGAACTCGAGCTGATCGAACTGGCGGCGCTGGGCGTCCTGGGAGCCCTCGCCGCAGTCCGATGGCAGCGCGCTGCCTACGGGACGCTTCTCGCCGGCGGTCTCGTCCTCGTCTACCCCCTCAGGTTCCTCGCCGATAGATTCGAGAGCGTGAGCCAGGGGCTCGACGTCGGCGGTGGCACCACCATCGACGTTTCGTTCGGGGCTGAGCCGTACCTGCTCCTGTTCGGTGGCACCGTGCTGGTTCTTGCTGGGGTCGCTGGCGTTCGAGGTGGCCTCCCCGGGGCCAGGCGGTTTGGTGCACTACTGCGGTCGTCGGCAGCAACCTGATCGGCGGTCGTGGTGCCAGCGATTCCGAGCGAGGGCATGTTGGCTTTGGCTCGACCATTCTCGTACTCTCTCAGAACTCGGTCGCTCGTGGACTCGCCGGGAGTCCCGCGAGCGACGCGAGACTCGAACAATGTGAGAGTCTCGGAACGCCAAGTGCAAATTCAACCGAAAGACGCAGAATGCGTCTCTCGAACGAACGTGAGGCCAGAGCGAGGAGGACGTCGTCAGGGAGACGAGGCAATAGAGTAGGGATGATGGGGCTCGTCGGAGTTTAAGCACGCCCCTTCACTTTCAGGGCAAATGTTAGGCAAGGTTGTTGGACTGACACTACGACAAGGCGTCAATCAGCTAGAAGCGAGAGTGGTGAGCAATATTTCTCAACTGACTATATAGAAAGTCCAAGATAAAGCGCGGCTATGAAGAAGCCAGCCGAAATGACGAGCAAGAAGCGATAGAGTCCCGGGTTTAGGCTCTCTAATCTGCCCTTTTCGGAAAGACGATGTTCTCGTTCCTCAGGAATGTGTTCTCGACCAATGATGTCTCGCTGTAACCGAGGAACATCAGAATCAGTAAGATGGTGAAGTTCTGCCGACAGTTGAGTTCGAAGGTGCGAAGCGGCCTTTCTTCGTTGATGGTACGCATCTGCGGCTATTGCCAACACGAGAAAAGCACCGGCCCCAGCAAGAGAGACAAATATAGTGCCCAGAATGTAGCCTTGATAATATAGATTCGCAGCTGAACCTATGAAAAACGTGAATACGATTGCAGAAAGATAGTATGCGTTGTGAAGCATACGGGCTTGGGAGCGAATCTCGTTCCCAGTTTCCTGATATTCCGTTAATAGCACCTCTGCCAAGTCTACGTCAGGCTTGTTCCCCTTCAAATCAGGAAACTCGTCTATTTCATCATCAGACATACAAGCGTTATCATCTTCTTGTAAATTAACTCTGATGTCTACTGCCCATGTTCTCATCCACTTTAGAGAATCGAATATAGTGCCACTAAACAGTGACAAGGGTTAGTGACGACTTCAAATCCCTAAGCGGGTGTTGCCGACAACCCTTCCGGAATCAGCAAGTGTGGAATAAAATGAGCGAGCGAAACCGGCTAAAGTGGGCTCGTCCATGCTCGCTCTCGGACTCGCCGGGAGTCCCGCGAGCTCCCGCAGGGAGCGAGGGGGACGTCGGCGAGTCCACTGACTGAGGGAGCGCAGCGACCGAAGGAAGTGGACTCGCCGGGATTTGAACCCGGGGCCTTCCCCGTGCCAGGGGGATGATCTACCGCTGATCTACGAGCCCGCATCCTTCGGTATCGGGTCGGCTCGTTTAAACCCGTCGAAGAACTGGCAGCGAGGAACCACGGGACAGTGCGGCCCCGAGGGGTCGAATCGGCCACAACGGCTAAGATGCGGTGCGGGAGTTTTCCTCCAGTACCACCGTGGCACCCGGACCACCGCGGCCGCCCGGCGGACGAGCGCACACCGACGACAGTCGGGCGCAGACGACACTGGACTTCGCCATCGGCGTGAGTCTCTTCCTGTCGGTGATGCTGTTCGTCTTCGCCTTCGTGCCGGGCATCCTCCAGCCCTTCGAGCTCTCGGGCGAGCAGGACACCGTCCTCTCCGAGCGCATCGCGTCGGACCTCTCCCAGGGGACCCTCGGCGATCCGAGCGAGCCCTACGTGCTGGAGACCCACTGCACGGTGGCCTTCTTCGACGAGGGATCGCCGTCGCCCAGTCGGTGTGCCTTCGGCGGGAGTACAGTACAGGATCGCTTGAGCGTCGAGGACCACCGGAACGTCAACGTCAGCCTGCGGGGATCGCTGCGCGGGGCGGACGCCGACCTGTTGTGCTGGGACGCCACGAGTCAGCGGATCGTCGAGCGCGGGTCGGGCGACTGCAACCCCGACGCGGGCGACGACGACCGGCTCCTGACCGGCGGCGAGGCGCCGCCCCAGAGCAACGACGCGACGGTGACCTCGCGGCGAGTGGTCTCGCTCCAGCAAACCAACGTGACGATGCGGGTGGTGATCTGGTGAGCGGACGTCGGGGCGGTACCGACGAGCGAGGCCAGGGTCACACGCTGGAGGCCGTGGCGGCCGCCTTCCTGCTGGTGGCGAGCGTGAGCTTCGCGCTGCAGATGACGGCCGTCACGCCGCTGTCGGCGAGCACGTCGAGCCAGCACCTGGAGAACCAGCTCCGGTACACCGGCGCTGGCGTGATGGCGAGCGTCGAGGCGCGCGGTGGACTCTCGCGGGCGATACGGTACTGGGACGAGAGCGACGCGCGGTTCCACGACGCGCCAGACGGCGGCTACTACACGACGGATCCGCCGGACAACGCCTTCGGCCGGGCGCTGAATCGGACGCTCGACGAGCGTAACATCGCCTACAACGTCCACCTCGTCTACGAAGGTGCGAGTGGCGACCGGGCACGGACGCGTCTGCTCTACCGCGGCGAGCCGAGCGACCACGCCGTCCGCGCGTCCCGAACGGTGACGATCATGGACCGCGACCCGCTGATCGACGCGGACGGAACGGAAAACGGGACCCAGACCGTCAGCAACGCCAGCACGTACTTCCTGCCCGACGCCGACACGGGCGGGCCCGTCCACAACGTCGTTCGCGTGGAGGTGGTCGCGTGGCGGATCTGAGGCCGCGGGACGAGCGGGGGCAGATACTACTCATCGCGGCCTTCACGCTGGCCGTGATCTTCGTCGCCCTCGCACTGGTCATCAACTCCGCCATCTTCACGGAGAACCTCGCGAGCCAGGGCGAGGTGGCCGGCAGTTCCGAGGCGCTCACGTACCAGCACCAGGTCCGCCAGAGCGTGACCGAGGCGATGGCCTACGCGAACGTCTACGACGAGAGTAGCCCGGGTGCCAGCCTCGGGGCCAGCGTCGACGCGATCGACGGACAGAGCAGTTCCCAGCAGGCCCGCGGGGGCCGAGTTATCGACGTGTCCCTGGAAAGCACGACCGACGGCACGCGCATCGCCGACAACGCCTCGGGCGGGTCACCCTTCCGCAGCAGTGGTGGACTGTCCGACTGGAACCTGGCAGACGGCGTGGAGCGGACGCGGAACGTGGTCGTGACGACGCGCCACAGCGACCTCCCGCCGTCCGGGACGCCGTTCAGACTCCGGGCCAACGAGACCGGTACGCCGGCGAACGTCTGGACGATGTCTGTCTGGGAAGACTCGGACGACGTCGTCGTCCGGGTCGACACAGCGGACGGAGACGACTCGGAGTGTCGGGTCGCCGTCGCGGGCGCAGGGACGTTCCAGATCGACGTTACCGATGGCGTCGTCGCTGGCGAACGGTGTCACGCCCTGACCCGGGACGGAACGGCGGGAACGCCGATGTGGTTCGCCACGGGCATCCCCACTGGGTCGACGTACGACGTCGAGATCGCCAACGGCGACGCCATCGAGGGCAACTACTCGATGGTTGTCTCGCCGCGCGGGAGTTGGAACGCGACGACGCTGACCACTGGCTCCGCCACGGGGACGCCGTACCGCACGGATGCGATCTACGGGGCGACAGTGGACTACGCCTTCCGGACGAGCCAGGTCACCTACGAGACAGAAATCGAGGTCACGCCGGGTGAGGCGCCATGACCGAACGCGGGACCTCGACGGCGCTGAGCTACGTGCTTACCCTCTCGATCGCGACTCTCCTCGTCTCCGGTCTGCTCTTCGCAGGGAGTACGTTCGTCGAGGACAGTCGCGAACAGGTCATCAGACAGGAACTCCAGGTGATCGGCGAACACCTCGCGAGCAACGTCGAGCAGGTCGAACGGTACGCCGACGCACCGGAGACCGTCCACGAAGCGAGCCTCGAACAGACGTTCCCCAACCGAGTCACCGGCACCACCTACGACGCGATCCTTCGGGAGAACGGCGGCGATCCGACGCTGACGCTGAGGGCGACGGATCCCGCCGTAACCGTCGAAATCGGCCTCGGTAGCGACGTGCCGATCACGGGCGAAGCGTTCGCCGACGGCGGGACGATCGCGACGTCCTGTGAGGTCAGTGGTGGCACCTGCGACAGGATCGTGATAGAAAATGTCTGATCGAACGCGGCGCCGTCGGCAATCGAGCAGCAGGGCCAACGGAGACCGGGGCCTGAGCGAAGTGCTGAGCTACGCGTTCATCTTCAGCATGCTCGTGGTCTCGATCGGCATCGTCACCGTCGGCGGTGTCGGCGCCCTCCAGGACGTGCGAACGAACGAACACGTCTCGAACGCCGAGCGGGCGTTCGACGTCCTCCACGACAACCTCGCCGACGTCCACAGTGAAGGGGCTCCGAGCCGGGCGACGGAGATCGCCCTCGGGAATGGACAGCTGTATCTCGACGACAACGTAACGATGACGGTGGAGACGGGCAGTGGCACTATCGACCGAGAGATCCGGCCAGTCGTCTTTCGCGTGGCGGAGGAGCAGCGTATGGTCTACGCGGCCGGCGCGACCCTCCGCACCACCCGCGACGGTGGCGTGGTCGTCAACGACCCGCCAGTCCTGATTTCAGAGGATGCCGTGCACGTTCCGATCGTCCAGACCACCGCACCGGCCGTGACCGGCGTCGGCAGCGGGACGGTACTCGTCCGGGGGCAATCGAGCAATCGCTCTGTCACGGTCGACCAGGCCGGTGGTGGTGACTTCGAGGCCCTTCGAATCGAGACGCCCCGAGCGGAGACCTGGGAGCAGTATTTCGCCCGGCAACCCTTTTGCGAGTCGTCGAGTGTGACCGGCTCCGAGGCGGAATGCGTGATCGACGACGACTACGACGATCCCGACCGCCTCTACGTGACCGTCCAGCGGATCGACCTGACGCTGATCAAGTAAGAGCGGTCGGCAGGCCGCGTACCAACGCACGAGGGCGGCAGTTCGGCATCCAGCACGTCAAATGGAGACGCACAGCGAGTCGTCCCGTCTTCACCGGTCGGCGACGAGTACGCGGTTGACCGTGACGTGGAGGAACGTGACCTTCACGACGCGTGCGTCCCGGGAGACGACCTGCGTCGTCGCGAGGGCCTCGTCGTAGTGGATGCTCCCCTTGTCGATGGTGGTCGTTCCCGTCAGGACGCCGCCGTAGACCTCGCCGCCGTCGATGTCGACCCGGGCCGTCCCGGCCGGCCCCGGCGGCGTGAAGATGACGCCGACGTACTTGGCGAGGTTGTTGGAGCCGGCGCCGATCTGTGCTTCGAGGTCGCGAGGACCGTACAGCCGGAACTGCGTCGCGTTGTCCTGCGACGCGAGGACGCCGGCGTTCTTCTGCATGTCCAGGTCGTCCGACCGGCCGTGGACGCCGTCGTCCCCGAGGACGTACATCTCCACGGCCCCGTCACCGACGACCTGGATGGTCCCACCGCTGCTCCCCAGGCCCTGCAGTTGGATGCCACCGCGGACTCCGACAGTGACCGGGCCGCCAGTCGTGTCGAGGGTGAGCGTCTCATCTTCCTTGAGCACGACATCTTCGAGGTAGTACTCCCCTGTGCCGAGTGTCACCTCGTCAGCGGGTGAGGTGGCCGAAAAGTCGAGTCGGTCGGTGCCATCGATGTCGACCCCGGCATTGTCGTTGTTGCCGGAGCCGTCCAGCATGTCGACCTTGTTCTCGACCATAATGTCGATGCTGTTCATCGTGTTGATCCCGGCGATCTCCCTGACGGTGCCGCTGGAACGGTTCTCGCAGTCAGAGACCGATGGGGAACAAGCGTCGGTGTACTCGATGTCCCCCTCCACGTCGGGCTGGCCACTGCCACTGGACTCGGATACCGTGACCGACCCACCCGACGAAACGTCGCCGAGGATGTCCGAGGATCCCGACCCTGCGTCGATGTCGACGTCCTCGCCGTAGACGAGATCGCCCTCGGTTCCGGTGTCGCCGTTCGAGTCCTGCGTGCAGTAGTCGGCAGGGCGCCGCGAGTCGTAACTGTTCGTGTAGACCTTACTCCCACAGGCGACGTGCGCGCTCCCGTGTATCTCGAAGGCGCCGCTGGCCGACTGGCTCGAGGCAGCCGAGGTGATCCGCTGTCGGCCGATCGGCGAGACGAGTTCGAGGGTCGCCGTGTTCTGGGGGTGGTCGTACGCGACGGAACCGTCGGTCCGGTCGCCGAAGTACCGACCCCAGGCCTCGTAGTAGTCACCCTGGACCTCGACCCACATCCGGTGTTCGTCCATCGGGTTCTGGCGGTCGCCGGCGTTCCGGTCGGGGAACGCCTGGATCGTCTCCGCGTGGGTCACGCCGGCCCCGCCGTTCAACGAGGCCTCGCCGGTCACGTTGATGATCGGCAGCGTAAGGGTGCCGTTCCGGTAGTGAAACTCCGGCGGCGAGACCATGACGCTGCCCTCGCCGGTCGACCGCCAGACGCCGCCGCCCTGGTAGGCGATGTGGTCGTTACCGTTGTCGTAGGTAACTGATCCGAGGCGCTGGGAGGTGTTCTCCCACGTACCGTCGGTGGTGTTCAGGACGGAGACGTTCATCCAGCCGGTGCCGTTCGTCACCCCGTACTGCTCGCCACCCCGCTGGGCGAAGGAGACGCGCTGGACGTCGGTGTTGCCCAGCGCGACGAGGGCCGCCTTGGAGTCGAACTGCGTCATCGCCTTCTCGGCGCGCTGCGTGGCGAGGCCCTCCTGGGAGTCCGCGAAGGCCGACGCCCCGAAGACGACGACGGTCGTGGCGCCCGCGAGGACCATCCCGAGGACGAGGACCACACCGACGACCTCGCTCTGGGCGCGGGAGCTGTCACCGCATCCGCTGGTACCTGGCCGCATCTACAGCCAGTTTCGGGAACTGCCTGATAAGTGAACTGGCCGATTCGACCGACGGGAACCCGAAGTAGGGCCTTCGGCGAAGAGAAACCGTTAACCGGGCGCGACGGCTGGAAACGGGTGGGAACGCACGACCGCAAATCCGACTCGCCCGCCGCTTGGCGGGCTCTGGGATTGCGGACCGTGTACCGCGTCCGCGAGGACGCACGCACTGCGGGAGCGTCACCGCTCCCCGTACCGCGGTCTGTCGCGTTCCAACCAGAACAATGGCACGTATGCACACGCGACGCCGCGGGTCCTCCGACTCGGACCGACCCGTGGCAGACGACCCACCGGAGTGGAGTGACGTCGACGCAGACGCCGTCGAGGAGCGCGTCGTCGAACTGGCCGAGGCCGGCCACAGCCCGAGCGAGATCGGGATGAAGTTGCGCGACGAGGGCGTCGACGGGACGCCCGTCCCCGACGTCTCGCTCGCGACGGACAAGAAAATCGGCGAAATCCTCGCGGAACACGACGCGGCGCCGGACCTGCCCGAGGACCTCCGCAGCCTCATGGAGCGGGCCGTCCGCCTCAAGGAACACATGGACGAGAACCCGACGGACTACCAGAACAAGCGGGCGCTGCAGAACACGCAGTCGAAGATCCGCCGACTGGTCGACTACTACCGCGGGGACGAACTCGACGAGGACTTCACCTACAGCTACGACACCGCCAAGACCCTCCTGTAGATGGCACTCGACGGTCGACCCGACGCGCCAGCCGCCCCCGCCGACGAGGTGGCCGACGCCTGCCGCGAGGCGGGCCTCGTCCGCATCCTCGGCACGACCAGTGGCGAATCCCTCGCCGCGGTGGGGCTGCTGGGCCGGGCGCTCGGCGACGCAGGCGTACCCTTCCAGGCGCGCCTCGCGTCGCCCGCGTCCGAGGACGTCGGGGCGACCGACGCGGACCTGACCGTCGCCGTCGGCCGGGGCGACTTCCGGGCCGATCACGCGCTCGACGCCACGCCCGAGGCCGACGCGATCGAACGGGCCTACGCCGTCGCGGCCGACGTCGGTGTCGCCGACCCGATCCTCGGCCTCGCGGGCGCGGTCGGGGCCGACACGGAACCCCCGGCCCGGATCCGAGCGGACGCCGAGGCTGCCGGCATCGACCGGCGCCCGGGCGTCGCCGTCCCGACGGCCGACCTGGCCGACGGGCTGGCGCACTCGACGCTCGTCCACGCGCCGTTCTCGGGCGACCGCGACGCGGCAGGGGACGCACTCGCGGACCTCGACCTGCCCGAGGACCCCGACACGGACGACCGGCGGCGCGTCGCCTCGCTGGTGGCGCTCGCGGTCGCCGAGGTCGAGGACTGCCCGCCGCGGGCGACCCGCGCCATCGAGCGCGCGCTCAACTCCCACGTGGGCGGTCCCTACGAGACCGTCGGCGGCTACGCCGACGTCCTCGACGCCCTCGCGCGGACGCGACCCGGCCTCGGTATCGCGGTGGCGCTCGGTCGCGGTGGGCGCGACGACGCGCTCGAGGCCTGGCGCGAGCACGGCGTGGCGGTCCACCGGGCCGTCAGCGAGGCCGACCGCGCGCGCCACGACGGCCTCGTGGTCGCGAACGTAGACGCAGCGGCTTCGCCGGCGCGACTCGAATCCGTCGCGCGGCTCGTCCGGGACTTCCGGTCGCCGGAGCCGACCGTCCTCGCATTGGGAGCCGACGCTGCCGTGCTGACGACGGTCGCCGACGCGGTCGACGCAGCGTCCCTCCTCGCGGACACTGTCGACGACGCGGACCTCGAGGGGGCCATCGTCGGCGACCAGGGGCTCGCGACGGCACCGACCGGCGACGGTCACGACGCCATCGTCGAGGCAGTACGGAGGGACCTGCGATGAGCGAGGAGGCGACGCGGCGCGCGACGATCACGACCGACCACGGTGACGCCGAGACCGCCCGGCGAGTCGCCGCGGCGGTCCGGCCGGACAACACCGCCGAGATGGAGACGACCGTCGACGGCGCGACCGTCCGGACGACCATCGCGCGGGACGCGACCGGCGGCCTGCAGTCGACGGTCGACGACTACGTGGTCAACCTCCAGGTGGCAGCACAGCTTTCCGACCGGGACGGGGACCCGTCCACCGACAATCCAGACACATGAGCGAACGATCAGTCTCACGACGCAAGCAACAGAAGCAGTGGTACGACGTGCTCGCCCCCGAGCAGTTCGGGCGGGAGGAGCTCGGCGCGACCCCTGCAGAGGAATCGGACCAGGTGCTCGGGCGGACCATCGAGACGACCCTCGGTGACCTCCGCAACGACGCCAGCGAGAACAACACCAAGCTGACCTTCAAGGTCAACGAGGTCGCCGCAGACACGGCCTACACGGAGTTCATCCGCCACGAACTGACGCGGGACTACCTGCGCAGCCTCGTCCGGCGCGGCTCCTCGAAGGTCGAGGCCTACGTGACGGTGCTGACGGCCGACGACTACCGCGTCCAGGTCCAGCCCGTCGCCTTCACGACGAAGTCCGCCGACGAGAGCCAGGAGAAGGCCATCCGCCGCCAGATGATCGACATGGTCGAGGAGGCCGGCACCGAGCGGACCTTCGAGGAACTGACCGACAGCATCGTCGAGGGCCGCCTCTCCTCGGCGATCTACAACGAGTCGAAGACGATCTATCCGCTGCGGCGCGTCGAGGTCCAGAAGACAACCCTCGAGGCCCGTCCCGAGGAAGTCGCCGCCGAAGAGGAGGCCAGCGTCGACGTCGACGAGGACGAAGTCGGCGACGACGTGGCCGCCGAGGCCGAGGACTGACGCCGTCGCGGCACACGCTTTTCAGTACTGCGTGGCTGGGCCGCCGCCAGCCCCGCGCTACTCGACTTCGACGGTCCCGACCATGCCGGCCTGCTCGTGGGGGATGCAGAAGTACGGGTACGTCCCGGGAACGTCGAAGGTGTGCTCGAAGGTGTCACCAGCGGCGAGGCGGCCGCCGCCGGAGCCAGCCCACGCGTCCCGAGCGGCGGCCTCGGAGTCGTACTCGCCGGAGGCGAAGAATGCCGCACCCTCGGGCAGGGACTCCTCGTAGGCCGTGATCGTGTGGCCCTGTTTGCTGGTGTTGCGCCACACGACCGTGGTCCCCGTCTCGACCGTGAGCGACTCGGGCTTGAACGCGACCGTCGACATCCCGACGTCGTAGTCGCCGCCCGAGGCCCGACTGTCGAGACAGCCGGCGATGGCGACGGTGCCTGTCGCCCCCATCGCGCGCAGAAACGTCCGGCGCTCCATACGAACGGCTCGGCGACCGACGGACAAAGGCACCTCGGTTCGGCGCGGTCGGACGCGGCGACGACACACGCCCGCGTCGAGAAGGGAAACGCTCTTGGCCCGAACAGTCACAGGTGGAGGCATGAGCGACGGGGACGACACGACGGACGAGTCCGAGGCGGGCGGCGGCGAGGACCTGCCGGCCGCGACCCTCGAGGAGCGCCTCGACGCCGCGGCAGACGACCTCGAGGCCGCCGAGACGGAGGGAGATCTCGACGACGTCGAGGCCGAACTCGACGCGATCGAGGCCGACCTGCCGGAACCGACGGAGGACGAGGACGGCGAGGAAGACGACCCCGCGGCCGAGGAGCGCGAGCGCCTCGGCGACCTCCGCGACCAGCTCGCGGAGCAGCGCGGCCCCTACGCCGAGGACGTCACCGAGGTCCTCGACGAAGCCGAGACCACCATCGAGGAGTCCGAGTGGACCGAGACCGGCGAATCCGAGGTCGGCGACGCCGTCGAGACGGTCCTCGACGCGGCCGGCGATGAACTCGGCGAGAGCTACGCCGTGGACGGCGAGGGCCTCGATGCAGCCGCGAGCACCGTCGCGACGGTCCGCGCGGACGTCGACGGGGCGGACCTCGACGCCGACGACGACGCGGAGACCATCGCGAGCCTGCTCGAGGCCGCCGAGACGCTGGCCGAGGACCTGGAGGCAGCCGAGGTCTGGAGCGACCTGACCGTCCGCCAGCAGCTCGACGCCCAGGGCTTCTACGACGTGCTCAGCCCCGAGAACCGCAAGGACTACCCGCCGGAGTGGTCGGCCATCAAGATCTACGCCGAGCAGGGCGAACCCGAGCCCATCCTCACCGCGCTGGAGAAGTACGAGTCGGACTTCATGGAAGAGAACATCCTCGACGCCATCGAGCGCTTCGCCCCCGAAGCGGCCTTCGATGCCGTCCACCAGCGCGCCCAGCGCCGCGACACCCACACCATCCGAATCCTCGGCCGCATCGGGGACGAGCGGGCCTGTGACACCCTCGTGGACTTCCTCGGCGGCGGTGACGTGGAACTGGAGAAGGTCACGCTCCGGGCGCTCGGCGCCATCGGCGACCAGGAGACCACGCAAGCCGTCGCGAACCGCCTCGACGCCGACGACGGCGAGATTCGCTCGACGGCCGCCCGGTCGCTGGGTATGCTCGGCGACACGCGCGCGGTCGACCCGCTGTCGGACGTGCTCCACGACGACGAGGCCGACGAGGTCCGCGCCAGCGCGGCCTGGGCCCTCCGCCAGATCGGCACCGAGGACGCGCTGGACACCGTCACCGACTACGCCGGTGACCGGTCGTACATCGTCCAGGCCGAGGCCAAGAAGGCCGCCGGCGACTGACTGCACTCCCGTCCCGTTCTCACCTCGTCCCCATCCTTTTGAGCGAAGCCGCAGCCACCTCGGAGCGTGATCCGCGCGCTCCCCGTCGCCGTCCTCGCGGTCGCGCTCTGCGTCCCCGCAGCGGCCGCCCCGGCGACCGCCGAGCGGACAGACCCGCGCGACCCCGAGATCGTCGCCGTCTACCCGAACCCCGTCGCCGACGGCGACGCCGGCGAGTTCGTCGTCCTCGACCTGCCGGCGGGGACTGCCTCGTCGCTGGCCCTGACCGACGGCGAGACCACTGTCGGGCTCCCGAACGGGACGAGCGGGAGGGTCCGCCTCTCGACGGCGGCCAACCGAACGCGGGCGCTGGTCGGTCGTCCCGTTCGCCAACTCTCCGGGCACCTCGCGCTCGCCAACAGCGGCGAGCGGGTCCGGCTCGTCAGCGGAAACCTGACCGTCGACGCCGTGCGCTACGATGACGCCCCGGACGGGGAGCTCCTTCGCGTCGCGGCCGACGACGGGGTCGGCCACGCCACGCGCTGGCACCCACTCGGTGCGACCGACAGGGAGGTGGTCACCGGCGGCGCGGGGACCGTCGAGGCCTTCGTCCTGCCCGACGCCGGTGGCGAACCCGCAGCGGAACTGGCGAACGCCAGCGACCGCATTCTCCTGGCGGGCTACACGCTCACCTCCGAGCGCGTCGCGGCGACGCTCCGGCGTGCCCACCGGCGGAACGTCACGGTCCGCGTCCTCGTCGAGGGCGGCCCGGTCGGCGGCGTGAGCGAGCGCCAGGCTCGCCTCCTGGACGACCTCGCCGCGGCCGGGATCGACGTCCGCGCGGTCGGCGGCGATCGGGCGCGGTATCGCTTCCACCACCCGAAGTACGCGGTCGTCGACGACCGCGCCGTCGTGACGACGGAGAACTGGAAGCCCGCGGGGACCGGCGGCCGCGCCAGCCGCGGGTGGGGCGTCGTGACGACCCAGTCCGCCGTCGTCACAGGACTGGCCGAGACGTTCCGCGCCGACGCCGGGTGGCGGGACGCCGTCCCCTGGGAGGACTACCGCAGCGACGTGAACGCGACGAACGGATCGGTGGCGACGGGCACCTACGGCGGGCGGTTCGACACCCGGGCGATCCCGGTCAACCGGACGCGACTGCTCGTGGCCCCGGACAACGCCGAGGGGGCGGTCGTGGACCTGCTCCGGCGGGCCGACGACTCGATCTGGATCGAGCAGGCGGGCGTGGGCGGGGTGAACCAGCCCTTCGTCCGCGGATCACTGGCGGCCGCCCGCCGCGGTGTCACCGTGCGCCTCCTGCTCGGCAGCGAGTGGTACAACCGCGAGGACAACCGGGCCATCGCCGACCGCCTGAACCATATCGCCGACCGGGAGGGCCTGGACCTCGAGGCGCGGCTGGTCGATCCGAACGGCCGCTTCGAGTACCTCCACGCCAAGGGGGCCGTGGTCGACGGCGAGCACGTCCTGCTGGGGAGCCTCAACTGGAACAACAACTCCGCGCGGAACAACCGCGAGGTCGCGCTCGTGCTGACGGGCGAGGCGGTCGGTGACTACTACGGCGCGGTCGTCCGGGCGGACTGGCGAGGTGGGACGACGCGGGTCGTCGTCGGTCTCTCGGCGGTCGCAGTGCTCGCGGCCATCGTGGCGTTACTGGTCGCGCGCAGAATCAGGTTCGTCGAGACGGCGCGGTGAGCCGGGCCGTCGCTCCGTTGTCAGTCCTCGGTCAGGCGCGCCGCACTCCCGAGGTCCTCGTCGATCTCGGCCTCGGCCATCTTCTCGACGAGCGCGTCGATGACCGCCTCGCGCATGCCGGAGACGAACTTGATCGACCCGACGACGAGGTGGCCGCCGCCGCTGACGCCGCCGCCGTCGACCTCGTCCTGGAGTTCCTGGACCATCCGGGGAATGTCGAGGCGGACGCCGTCGGAGCGCAGCACGGCGAAATCCGGGCCGTAGCCGATCGTGATGACCGGGTCGCCCGTCTCGGCGACCTTCCGGTCGTGGACCTCGCCGGTGGTCTTGCCGGGCGCGGGGTAGGTGAAGCGCTTGGCGTGGCGCTCGACGTCGAGGCGGTAGAGGTGCGCGCCGTTGTCCAGGTCCTCGTGGGTGACGTGGGCCATCGCCCCGTCCAGTTGCTCGTCGACGTCGCGCTCGGCGCGGTCTGCGAGCAGGTCGACCAGTTCGGCGTGTCGCTCCCGGTCGTCGCAGTTGACGTTCAGCGCGTCGTTGATGAGTTCGCGGCCGTCGTCGTATCGCAGCCAGTGGGTCGCGTAGTCCAGCGCCTCGCCGATCTCGCGGAGGCGGGCCTCGTCGTAGCCGGCGTCGGCAGCGTGGTCGAGGTAGTCCGGCATCGCCTCGCCCTCGGAGCGATCCGAGAGGCCGGCGACGGCGGGGACGTGGCGCAGTTCCTCGGTCAGGTCCGGATCGATCATCCGGGCGATCTCCACGCAGAGCATCCCCGTCGTGATGCGGTAGTCCTCGTCGTGGAGGTAGGGGTTGACGTGGTCCTCGACGAGGGGTTCGACGGCCTCCGGGTCCGGGTGGTGGTGGTCGACGACGAGGATGGGCACGTCGTAGTGCGCGAGGTTCCGGTAGGCAGGCGTGTCCTCCTCGGTGCTCCCGTTGTCGAGCATCAGCAGGAGCGGGAGTTTCTGACCGTGGCGTTTGCGGTCCTCCAGTGCGAAGTTGAGATCGCGGGTGACGTCCTCCAGTTCGTAGTACGGGGCCTTGCTCGGCAGGCGCTTGAGGAGGTGGCGCGGGGCGTCGGGGTCCTCGTAGTGGGCGGCGATGAACCGCTCCAGGGCGTACTGGAGTGGCACGCTCGCACAGAGACCGTCGCCGTCAGCGTGGTGGCGCATCCGGATGGGGCGTCCTTCCAGGACGGTCTCCCGGAGGCGCTCGGCGACGCACCGGAGGTCTGGCCAGAATTTCTCCAGAGCGGGCCAGTCGACGAGCGGATCGACGTCGGCAGGTGCGGCCAGGTCCTCGCGGGCCTCCTCCAGTCGGAGGGCGACCTCGTCGGCAGCCTCGCCCTCGAGGACCGAGACCTCGTCGGCCTCGACCTGGACCGCGCCGTCGCGTTGCTCGACGGTTCCGGCGATCCGGACCAGGTCGTCGAGCTCGACGTCCGGAAAGGCCCGAACGCCAGCGGCCTCGAAGGCTGCACAGGGAACGACGCCGGCCTCGTCGCGGAGCTGGAAGATGGTCGGGCCGCCGGTCTGCTTGATCTGGACGACCTGGCCCTCGACGTGGACCGAGTCGCCCCGTCGGTCCGCGAGCGCCGCCACGTCGACGCGATCGCCGGGCCCCACGGCGACCGTGGTCGGGTCCTCGACGGCGGCCTCTTCGAATCCGAGGTCGCCGTCCTCGCGGACGGCCACGAGCGTGACGATCAGGTCGTCGCCGACCTCGTGGCTGGTCCGGAGGTTCGACTCGTGGACGAGCCCCGAGACCGACTCGGACAGGTCGACGAAGACGCCGTAGTCGACCACGCCGTTGACGGTCGCGTGGTAGCGGGCGCCCTCCTCGACGTCCTCGGCGGTACAGCGGGCATCGAGATCGTAGACGACGGCCCCCGAATCGGGGGGCGCTGCGCCGGCCTCGCCGGCGTCCTGCGATGGAGACATTTGCGTATGGTTGGGTGGTGCCCGCTTTTTACCCTTCGGTCTGGAGTCGTGTCATTCGCGTGACCGACCCGCCACCGGCCGGCCGTCGACTGCACCGACGAGGGCGAGGCCGGCGACGGTCGTGGCGAGGTAGGCGAGCGTCGCCGCGACGACGGGGCCGACGTTCAGGACGGCGGCCGCGAGGGCGTACCCGAGGCCGAATCCGGCGACGGTCAATGCGGAGACGACGACCGTCCACCCGACGTCCCGGAGCCATCCCGCGTCGTCCGCTCCCAGTCGCTCGTGGAGGGCCGGAACCTGTACCCCGACGAGGACGAGCAGGAGAAACGTCGGGGCGAACGCGTGGACGGACGCGCTCGCGGCGAACCCGGCGGCGAGCGCGAGGGGCACGGCGGTTGCCTGGACCGCCAGCGATCCCGACCGGAGGTCCGCGGCGTAGCGGTCCCGGAGCGTGGGTCCGTCCGGTTGCACGGCCGGTGGAACGCGGCCGACCCCAAAAGGTCCGTCGACGCCGGGGCGAGTCGTCCGGAACGCTTAGATGGCGGCGGGAGCCTACGTCCGACAATGGGACTGTTTCGCTCGAGCGAGATCCTCGGCATCGCCGAGGGTGCGCTCGAGTTCGCGCGCTCGGCCGCCAGGGAGGCCCACCCGAACGAGTACATGGGCCTGCTCCGGGGCGAAGACGCCCGCACGCTCGGACTCGACGAGGACGGGACCGTCCTCTCGGACGTGCTGGTCATTCCGGGCACCGAGACCAATCCCGTCAGTGCGACCGTCAAGACGAACATGGTCCCGAACGACCTCCGCGCCGCCGGGTCGATTCACTCCCACCCCAACGGCGTGCTCCGGCCGTCCGACGCCGACCTCGGGACCTTCGGCCGCAACGACGTCCACATCATCATGGGTGCGCCCTACGGGCCCGAGGACTGGCGGGCCTTCGACCGCGACGGCGAGGCCATCGACATGCGCGTCCTCGACGTCGACCTGCCCGAGGAGGAGTTCTTCGACTTCACGCAGGCCGACCTCGACGCCGAGTTTCGCGAGGAGGCCGACGAGGGCGCCGGCCGCGACTTCTGGGAGGACCGATGACGCGGGTCGTCGCGCAGGGGACTTTCGACATCCTCCATCCGGGCCACCTCCACTACCTGCGCGAGGCCAAAGCGATGGGCGACGAACTCCACGTCATCGTCGCCCGCGCCGCGAACGTGACCCACAAGCCCGGCCCCATCGTTCCCGGGTCCCAGCGCGTCGAGATGGTCGGGGCGCTGAAGCCAGTGGATCACGCGCGCCTCGGCCACCCCGAGGACATCTTCGTCCCGATCGAGGAGATCGAACCGGCCATCGTGGCCCTGGGCCACGACCAGCACCACGACGACGACGCCATCGAGGCGGCCGCGGCCCACCGCGGCGTCGACCTGGACGTCCGCCGGGTGTCCGCCCGGGACTCCCGCGATGGCGAGGAACTCCTCTCCTCGGGTCGAATCATCGACCGCATCCTGGCGGAGCGGGGCTGACTCACTCGTTCAGCCGGATGAGTTCCGAGACGTCGCCGCTCGTGAGCCGGTTGCTCTCCCAGACGTCCCGTTGCTCTTCCTCGTCGTGTGCCTCGCGGACGATGTCGTGGTAGTGCAGGACGACGTCGGATCTGGTGAGGATACCCAGCAACTCCATTCCCTCGAGCACCGGCAGCTTCTTGATCCCCTCGTCGGTCATGCGCTGGACCGCCGTCCGCACCGTCGCGTCGGGCTGGATGGTGACCAGTGGCGCACTCGCGGCGTCCGCCACGGAGATCTCGTCGAAGGGGACCTCGGCAGTGGCGCCGGCAGCCAACGCGTCCGTCTCCGTGACGATTCCCGCCGGCGTGCCGTCGCTCGTCACGATGGCGCTGCCGACCGACGCGGCGACCATCGCCTCGGCGGCCGCGCCCAGCGTCGCCTCGCGGTCGACGGAGACGAGGTCACGCGTCATCAGCTCGCTGACGAGCATTACCCGCCCGATGGGTGGCCCGGTACGTGAGTCTTTCCCAGAGTCAGAGGAGCCCCTCGCCGGCCAGCCGGTCGACGGCCTCGCGGAGCCGGTCCTGGCTGTTGGCGTACGAGAAGCGGGCGTAGCCGGGCGTCCCGAAGGCGCTGCCGGGCACCGTGGCGACGTGGGCCTCCTCGATGGCCGCCTCGCACCAGGCCGAATCGTCCTCGTCGACGGGCACCATCGTGTAGAATGCCCCCTGGGGCGTGGGGACCTCGACGCCGCGCTCCGCGAGCAGGTCGACGAGGAGGTCGCGGCGGTCCTCGAAGGCGGCGACCATCTCGGCGACGGACTCGTCGGTGTTCCGGAGCGCCTCGATGCCCGCGCGCTGGACGAAGTTGACCGCACAGGAGACCGAGTGACTGTGGAGCTTCCCGGCTTCCGAGACGAGTTCGTCCGGGCCGGCGAAGTAGCCCAGGCGCCAGCCGGTCATGGCGTAGGCCTTCGAGAAGCCGTTGATCGTGATCGTCCGGTCGCGCATGCCCTCGAGGGTGCCGATCCGGGCCGGCGTCTCGCCGTACGTGATCTCGTCGTAGATCTCGTCCGAAATTACCGTGACGTCGTGGTCGACGGCGAGGTCGCGGACGCCCTCCAGGGCACCCCGGGAGTAGACCGCGCCGTGGGGATTGCCGGGGGAGTTGACGACCAGCAGTTCGGTGTCGTCGGTGACGACGCCGTTGAGGTCGCCGAGCGCGTCCTCCAGGCGGAAGTCGTACTGGGCGGTGTCGACGCGCTGCAGGCTCCCGCCGGCGAGCTTGACCATCGCCTCGTAGGAGACCCACGCGGGATCGAGCAGGACGACTTCGTCGCCTGAGCGGGACGAAGTCCCGCTGCCCGACGGGCCCTGCCCGTCAGGGCCGTCGATCAGCGCCTGGAAGACCTCGTAGAGGGCCTGCTTGGCGCCGGGCGTGACGGTGACGTGCTCGGGGCCGTACTGGTCCAGGCCGTCGTCGTGGAGTTTCTCGGCGATGGCCTCGCGGAGTTCGGGGATGCCCTGGGAGGGCGTGTAGCCCGTGTGGCCCGCGTCCAGGGCCTCCCTGGCGGCCGCCTTGACGTTCTCGGGCGTGTCGAAGTCGGGTTCGCCGACGCTCAGGTCGACGACGTCGACGCCGTCGGCCTCCAGTTCGCTGGCGGCGTTGCTGATCGCGAGGGTCGCGCTCGGTTCTACTCGTCGTACCCTGTCTGCGAAGTCGAGTTCGGGAGTCATCGTGTTGGTGGGGGTTGTCGGCCGCGTCGGGCGTGGTGGTCACTCCAGCTCCGCGACCAGGTCGAGGGCGCTCTCGACGGCCGTGGCCCCGTGGTGAACGCGGGCTTCGGCCTCGTCGGCGCTCATCCCCGGGCCGGTCACGCCGAGCGTCACGGGCGTGTCCCGGTCGAGGCTGACGTCGGTCAGGGCCTGCGCGGTGGCGTCGGCGATGACCTGGTCGTGGTCGGTGTCACCGGTGACGATGGCGCCGAGCACCGCGACGGCGTCGACGTCGTCCCGGCGGGCGAGCCGGTCTGCTGCCAGCGGGGCGTCGTAGGAGCCCGGCACGGCGTGCTCCGCGACGATCTCCGCGCCGCGGTCGGCCGCGGCCTCGCGGGCCCGGTCCGCCATCTCGTGGGTGACCCGGCCACGCTTGTTGAACTGGGCGACGACCAGCCCGAGCTGTACCATGTGTCAAGCGGGGTCGTGGGCACTCAAAGAAGTACCGTTCCCGGGCGGCTCCGCCGCGCGGGCGCGAGATCGACCAGCGCGCCTCGCCGACCCGTTGCGCACGCAACCGTAACGGTTCTAACGGCCCCGGGGGATGCATCTGCCATGGCCGGTTCAGCCGACGACCCACCGCCATCCAGCCCGCCGGACGGACCGGGTCGCCGACGGCGCGACGAGTGGCTCGCGCGGGCCCGATCCGTCGGCGTCGTTCGCGCCGTCCTGGCCGTCGTGGTCCTCGCCGTCCTCGCCCGGTTCGTCCTCCTCGGCGCCCGGACCTTCCACTGGGACGAGGCCCGCGTCGGCTACTGGATCCTGCACACCCTCGACTCGGGCTCGTTCGCCTACCGCCGGATAATCCACGGGCCCTTCGTCCAGCACGTCAACCACGTCCTCTTTCCCCTGTTCGGCGCCAGCGACCTCGTCGCCCGCGCACCGGTGGCGCTCGTCGGTGGCCTCCTGCCCGCAGCCGCCCTCCTCTTTCGCGAGCACCTGGCCGACGACGAGACCGTCGTTCTGGCGCTGTTTCTCGGCTTCGAGGCGGTGCTCGTCTACTACTCGCGGTTCATGCGTAGCGACGTCCTGGTCGCGGCGTTCATGTTCGTCGCCTTCGGCCTCCTCGTCCGGTTCTACGACACGCGCCGGGCCCGCTACCTCTACGGAGTCGGCGCCTTCGTCGCCCTCGGGGTCGCCTCGAAGGAGAACGCGCTCGTCTACGTCCTGACCTGGCTCGGCGCGACGGCACTGCTCGCAGACCAGGCACTCTTCCGCCCGCGCGGCCACGAGAGCGGGACTGCCCTGCTCCGCGAGCGCTGGCGGGCCCGTCGCGGCTGGCGGCCCGGTGGCGACCGGACGCGGCTGGGGGCGATCGGGCGCTGGTCCGGCCACCTGATCGGCGCCGCCGTGGTCTTCCTGGCCATCAGTGTCTTCATGTACGGGCCACGGGGGGCCGGACTGGCCGGTATCCACTACCCGCCGGTACCCGCGAGCCAGGGCGGCCTCGGCTTCTTCGAGGCGCTGAGCCAGCCGACCGCGTTCCCGGGCTACGCCTACGACGCCCTGGCCCATCTCGTCGCCGAGTTCGGCGAGTGGATCGGCCAGTCCAGCGACCCGGGCTGCAACAAGGACAACGTCATCGACGGCTGGCTCTGTTACCTCGGCCGGTACGTCGAGGTGATGGTCTCGGCCTCGCTCGTCGTCACGGCGTTCTCGGTGATCGGCTTCTGCTACGAGCGGTACGCCCGCCCGATCGGTCGCAACCTGGTCCTGTTCGCGGGCTACGCCGGGTTCGTCTCGATTCTGGGCTACCCGCTGGGAACCGACGTCTTCGGCGCCTGGCTCGTCGTCCACGCGGTCGTGCCCCTCTCGATCCCCGCCGCCGTCGGTGTGGCCCGCATCTACCGCTGGGGCCTCGAGGCGTCCGCGTCGCGCGACACCGTCGGGACGACCGTCGCGGCCGTCGTCCTGCTCCTCCTGGCCTCCCAGGTGGCCGTCGCGAACGTGGGCTCGGTCTACACCGACTACGGGGAGGATTCGAACCCACTCGTGCAGTACGCCCAGCCCGCCGACGACCTCGATCCCGTGATCGAGGCACTCGAGGGCGCAGCGGCGGAGAACCGCGAGGGGCCGGACGCGCTCCTCTACTACGGTGAAATCGGGGAGGACCGCGACGACCACCTCGCCCTGGTCGCGGAGAATCCCGAACGCTCGGAGGGCGACCTGTTGACGCGCCCCGCCTGCGCGCAGTGGTTCAACACGCTGCCGCTCCCCTGGTACTTCGAGACGACGGGCGCCAACGTGACCTGCGAGTCCGAGCCCGCTCGCCTCGGCGACCGGGCCGGCAGCGAGGAACCGGCGGTGATCCTCACCATGGCCGCCGACAGCACCGTGCCGGCCGAGCGGCTCCGGGACGCCGGGTACCGCAACGCGACCTACCGGATGCGCTCGAACGATTACCGGCTGACCGTCTTCGTCCACGAGCGGATCGACCAGGGGCCGCCCGAGCGGAGCGAATAGCGGCCACCCCGAGCCGCCCGTCAGGCGGCCGCTTCCTCGTCCGGCCGGTCGTCCCCCTCGGCGTACATCTCCTCGATCCGGTCGTCGAAGTGCTCGACGATGTTTCGCCGCTTTTTCTTCATGGAGGGCGTCAGCAGGTCGTTGTCCGCCGTGAACTCGATGGGAACGAGCCGGAACTTCTTGATCGTCTCGTAGTCCTCGAAGTTCGCGTTGACGCGGTCGACCTCCCGGCCGACGTACTCGCGGACGCGCTCGTCCCGGCAGATCTCGTCGACATCGGCCGGAAGGTCGATTCCCTCCCGGTCCGCCCACGCGCGAATCGAGTCGGGGTTTGGCACGAGTAGCGCGCTGACGAACTTCCGGCCGTCGCCGACGACCATGGCCTGCTCGACCACGTCGCTCGCGGCGAAGGCGTCCTCGATCGGGCCCGGCGGGACGTTCTTGCCCGTCGAGAGCACGAGCAACTGCTTCAGGCGCTCCTTGAACTCCAGGTAGCCGTCGGGCCTGACGTGCATGATGTCGCCGGTCCGGAACCAGCGGCCGTCCTCGTCGGTCGTGAAGGCATCCTCGGTGGCCGTCGGCAGATTCCAGTAGCCGTCGGTGACGTTGGGGCCCGCGACGAGGAGTTCGCCGACCTCGCCCTCGGCCTCGGGAAAGTCCTCGCCGCCGACGACCCGCTGGTCGACGGTGATATCGACGTCCCGGACCGGCGGGCCGATCGTCCCGATCTTTGGCGCCTCGGCGGGATTGGCCGTGACGACGGGAGCGGTCTCCGTCAGGCCGTAGCCCTCGAGGATCGGCAGTCCCATGCCGTGAAAGAGGGCACAGAGTTCCGCCGAGAGACTGCCGCCGCCGCTGAACATGAACTCGAGTTCGCCACCGAGGGCGTCCTTGACCTTCGAGAAGACCAGCCGCTCGGCGACGGCTCGCTTGAGCCCCAGGAGCAGGCCCGGGTCGTCGGTCTCGTGGTAGGTCCGGCCCACCTCGACGGCCCACTCGAAGATCCGCTCCCTGGCGTCGCTCTCGGCGGCCTGGTCCCGGATCGCGTCGTAGATCTTCTCGTAGACGCGGGGCACGCTCGTGCCGACGGTCGGCCGGACCATGCTGAAGTCCTCCCGGAGCGTGTCCGGGCTCTCGGCGTAGGCCACGGTCACCCCCGCGGCGAAGTTGACGAAGTGCCCGGCCGTCCGCTCGAAGACGTGTGCCAGCGGGAGAAAGGAGACCGCGCGACTGGTCGCGTCGATCGTGGGCAAGTCCGGGTCTTTGTCGGGCCTGTCGCCGAAGCGGGCGAGCACCTGGTCGACGTTCACGAGGAAGTTGCGGTGGGTCAGCGTCACGCCCTTTGGCTCGCCGGTCGTCCCGGAGGTGTAGATCAGACTGCAGAGGTCCTCCGCCCCTCGCTCGTCGAGCCAGGCCTCGTAGGTCGCCTCCTCGAAGGCCCGCTCGCCGAGGTCGTGGACGTCCGCCAGGGTGTACACGTCGGGGCGCGACCCGTAGTCGTCGGCCTGGTCCCCCGTCAGTTCGTCGAACGTGACGAAAAACTCCAGGTCGAGGTCGGCTTCGACGTCGATCGCGCGCTCCAGGTGGTCACCGTCCTGGCAGACGACCCCGGTGGCGTCCGGGTCGTCCAGGAGGTAGGCCACCTGATCCGGCGAGGAGGAACTGTAGACGGTCGTGACGACGGCGCCCGCGGCCAGCAGCGCGAAGTCCGCCTGGGCCCACTCCATGCGCGTCGGGGAGAAGACGGCCACGCGATCGCCGGCCGTGACGCCGAGTTCGCGGAAGCCTGCCGCGAGGTGGCGCACCAGAGATCGCATGTCCGCGTACGTCAGCGATGCGAACTCGCCAGACGGGGCCGGTGAAAGGACGCCGTCGACGAGCGTCCGGTCGTAGACCCCGCCCTTGTACAGTTGCGCGGGCCGGTCCGCGTGCTCGGCGGCCGCGGCCTCGAACAGGTGCGGAACCGTCGAGGCGTCGCTCGCGGGGCCCTCGTAGCGCCGCTCGGCCGCCACCCAGTCCTCTGCCATACGGTACGGTGGCACACACAGTACAAAAAACGTCGTGTCGTCGACGGACCGCGAGGGGCTCTACGGGGGTGCTGGTCGCAGTCGGGTCCAGCGTTCCCCGGCCGTGGGCCCTTACTCCAGGCCGAGGTCCGCGAGCGAGTGGGTGTGCTGCCAGGCGCCGGTCACTTCGTCGACGTCGAAGTTGATGATGCCGTCGGTCAGTTCCAGGCGGACCACGTCGTCGCCGATGTCGGTGTCGTGGAGGTGCAACTCCAGGGGTTGATCGAACTCCGCGACCTTGACCATCAGTTCGCCGTTCTCTTCGAGCATCGACCGGAGATCAGCTGCCTCCATACTTCTCTGTACGCCCCGTTTCCAGATAAATGTGCGTGACGCCCCCCGGTCGGCGAAAATCCGCCGGGGTCGCCACGGTTTTCGGCAAGCCTAAAAGCCTGGGGGCCAAACTGAGACGCACGAACGACCATGCAAGTCGAACCATACCAGAACTGCCTGGACTGCGGCTCCCACCTCGACACGACGACCATGTACAAGCGCCACGCGTACTGTCCGGACTGCGGCGGCCTGGCGACGCTCTGAGCCGGGCCCACCGGAATCAACGTTGATACCTGCGGGGGACGAATTACGGTCCCGCGCGTGCAACGGGCGGGTAATGACACGCGCCGCCGTCGAGTCCTTCGCCAGTTTCGTCGACGACGTCGACGCGAATCCAGCGACGCTGCTCCTGCTGAACCGAACGGAGCCGGTCCCGCTCCTCTCCCTGCTCGAACGCGCGTTCGAGCGCCAGCCGGTCCACGTCGTCGAGCGCGAGGTTCCCGGCCCCGTCGAGGACCTCGTCGTCCTCGTGGACGAGACCGGCGTGGTCGCGACCTCGCCGCTCCAGGGAGTGGCAGAGTCCTTCCTGCTGATCAACGCGGACCGCTTTCGCACCGGAGCGAACGACCTCGAGGCGGGCGCGGTCCCGGACGTCCTCCGGGAACTGACGGACATCGCCTTCGATCTCCGGGGGTACCCCGAGTCCGCGAAGGAGAAACTCCTGCTCATCCTGATGTCGCGATACGGCGAGGCGGCCGCGCTCCGGACCGGCGAGGGCGAACTCCACGTCGGCTTCCAGCGACTCTCCCGGCTCGACGACGAGTACGGCACGCGGACGGTCTACGAGCGACTGGGCGAGTCCGCCGTCGAGACGCACGTCTACGGCGTCGGCAGCGAGACCACGGCGGTGCCGGCGGGCGTCGTCGCCCACGAGGGTGACGACGAGAACTACCGTCGGTCGTGGTTCGTCGTGTTCGAGCCACCCGACGGTGACGCGGCCGTCGCGCTCGTCGCGTGGGCGATCGGCGAGAACCGCTGGCGGGGCACGTGGACTTTCGACGACGGATCGGCACGGGCAGTGGGCGAGTTCGTCCGGGAGACGATGTAGCCACGGCCTGTGGGGCGCGGTGTCACCACAACCCCTTTGCGGGTCTCGGTCGAGGCCCACCCATGCTCGACTACCTCGGACTCGCCGCGGACCTCGACGAGGAAGAGCGCATGATCCGGGACGCGGCCCGGGAGTTCGTCGACGACCGATATCGGCCGCTCCTCGACGAGGCATACGAGACAGGGACGTTCCCGACCGAGGTCATTCCCGAGATGGGCGACCTCGGGTTCTTCGCGCCGAACCTCGAGGACTACGGGTCGCCGGGCGTCTCCGAGACCGCCTACGGCCTCCTGATGCAGGAACTGGAGGCCGGCGACTCCGGACTCCGGTCCATGGCCTCCGTCCAGGGCTCGCTGGTGATGTACCCGATTCACGCCTACGGAAGTGAGGCGCAGAAGGAACGGTGGCTCCCCGCGCTCGGGCGCGGCGAGGCCGTCGGCTGCTTCGGCCTGACCGAGCCCGCCCACGGCTCGGACGCGGCGTCGATGGAGACCAGCGCCGCGGCCGACGGCGACGGGTACGTCCTCGACGGCACGAAGACCTGGATCACGAACGCCCCCATCGCGGACGTGGCGCTGGTCTGGGCGCGCGACCGCACGGCCGACGGCGACCCCGTCCGCGGCTTCCTGGTCGAGACGGACCGCGACGGCGTCACCACGAGCGAGATCGACGGGAAGCTCTCGCTGCGCGCGTCGAGTACCGGCGAACTCGCGCTCGACGGCGTCCACGTCCCTGCAGCGAACGTCCTCCCCGGCGTCGCGGGAATGGCCGGGCCGCTCTCCTGTCTGACCCAGGCGCGCTTCGGCATCGCGTGGGGCGCCGTCGGAGCCGCACGCGACTGCTTCGAGACCGCCCTGGCCTACGCGCGGGACCGCGACCAGTTCGGCCGGCCCGTGGCGAGCTTCCAGCTCCAGCAGCGCAAGCTGGCGGAACTGGCGACGCAGATCGAACTCGCCCGGCTCCTCGCGCACCGCCTGGCCGACCTGAAAGAACGCGGCGACCTCCGGCCCGAACAGGTCTCGATGGCAAAGCGGAACAACGTCCGGATGGCCCGGGAGGGGTCCCGCGTCGCCCGCGAGATGCTCGGCGGCAACGGTATCACCCTGGATTACTCGCCGATGCGCCACCTCGCCAACATGGAGACCGTCTACACCTACGAGGGAACCCACGACGTCCACACCCTGATCCTCGGGCAGGACCTGACGGGACTCTCTGCCTTCTCGTGACGCGGAGACGACCGCAAACGATTTCGCGGTCCTCGCAGACGTCTCTCGCGTGAACCCCTACGCCCTCCTCGCCGCGGCCATCGTCGCCGAACTGGTCGGCACGACCGCCCTGAAACTCTCGGCCGGGTTCTCCCGGCCGGTCCCGAGCGCCGTCGTCGTCGCCGGATACCTCACGGCCTTCTTCCTCGTGTCGCTGACTCTCGAGGACCTGCCCCTCGGACTCGTCTACGGCACCTGGGCAGCGCTCGGGGTCGCGGGCGTCGCCGCCATCGGGGTAGTGGTCTTCGACGAAACACTCGACGCCGCTGCCGTCGTCGGTATCGGGCTCGTCATCGCCGGCATCTACGTCCTCAACGTCGTCTCCGACGTGGCCGCCCACTGAGCGACGGCCGCCGCGACGCGCCGTCGGGGCCTAGATCTCGGTGAGGTACTCGTAGTCGTCGGGCAGCGCCTGGGCGTCCCCGGGCAGGAGCGCAACTACCAGACAGTCGGCGTAGTCGGCGAAGTACTCGACGAGGTCCGCGATCCGGTTCGAGTCGATCGCCTCGAGCGAGTCCAGCAGCATGAACGGCACCTCCTCGTAGACCTCGTGGACGAGATAGCCGGCCAGCGCGAACACCAGTCCCGTCACCTCCCGTTCGCTCTCCGAGAGGTGCTCGACGGTGTCCTCGTAGGTCGTCCCCTCGTCGGTCGTCCGAACGACGTGCAGGTCGAACGACCGCTTGGAGACCGTCTTGCGTCCCTCCCGGACCTCGGATTCCGTCCGCTCGATCCAGATCCGGTCGATGTTGGCGTACTGGAGCATCGAGAGGATCGACTCCATGTGGTCGTTGAATTCCTCGACGGCGTCGGCCTCGATCCGGTCGACGCGGGTCCGGAGGTCCGTCAGCTCGTCGCTGATCGACTCGCGGCGGGTTTCGAGGTCGCTCCGGTCGTCGAGCCGGGCTTCGATCTCCGCGATGCGCTCCTCGACGTCCGCCAGGTCGTCGCGGTGGCGCTCGAGTTCCAGTTCGACCTGGCTCACCTCCCGGTGGGTCTCCAGCACCTCCTCGTAGGCCGTGTCCGCGGCGTCGAAGTCCTCCGTCTCGGCCTCGAGGTCCGCGATCAGGTCCGTTTGCTCCTCGCGAGCGTCCTCGAGGTCCGCGACGCGCTCCTCGACCGCAGCGAGTTCGGCGTCGATGTCCGCGATGCGGTCGGTGAGGTCCTCCCGGCGCTGTTCGTGCTCCCGGATCGACTTCTTCTGTGACGTGAGGTCGTCGATCCGGTCGGATAGCTCGTTGCGTTCGTCCAGTTTCTCGCGGTGCAGCGACCGGAGGCGCTCCAGCGTCTCCTCGATCCGGTCGCGCTCGACCGCCGAGCCACACGTCCAGCAGGTCACGCGCGCCTCGTCGGACACGAGCTGATCAGTGAGCGCGCCGTCCCCGTCGCCGTTGGCCGACGGTCCGTCTCCGAGGTCCCCGTCGATCCCGAGCCCGCCCTCCTCGAGACGGTCCTCGTTGAACCGGATCACGCTCTGGAGTTCGCTGACCGTCGAGTCGAGGACCCGCTTGCGCTCTCTGAGTTCCGAAATCCGGCCCGCGAGTTCGTCGGCCGAGTCGGCGTGGCTCTCGTCGAGGTCCTCGAGTTCCGCTCGCAGCCGTTCTCGCTCGGCCTCCAGTTCGGTCTTCGTCTCGCGTTCCGTCTCCAGATCGAACTCCAGGTCCTCCAGCTCCCGCCTGGCCGCCCGGAGCCGTTCGAAGGCATCCTCGATCTCCGAGCGCTTCGACTGGCTCTCCGAGACGTCCGCGTCGAAGCTCTCAAGCTGGTCCTCCAGGTCCGCGAGTTCCGCCTCGCGCGCCTCGATCGTCTCCGCCAGGCTGGTGCGGCGTTCCTCCAGTTCCGGCAGTTCCGACTCGAGTCGGTCCAGTTCCGACAGGCGCTCGTCGAGGTCGCGCTTGTCCTCCTCCAGGGATCGGATGCGGGCGTTGATCTCCGCCGTGTCGATCGGCCGCATGATCAGTTCGCGCAGGTCGGCGCCGCGCTCGACCGCGCGCCGCGCCTCGTTCGATTCCAGCAGGAAGGCAAACAGGTCGGCCAGGGTCGGATCCTCGAGGTAGGGCTCGCCCTCGTAGATCACCTGGCCGTTGCGACGGTGCAGTGTGCGCGTGGCGTGTTCGCCGTCGACGGTCAGGTCGACCGAGCCCTCGTCGGCGTCACCTTTGAGCGTGGACCGATCGCTGCCCAGCGCCGCCATGATCGCCTGCAAGAGCGAGGTCCGATTCGTGGCGTTGCGACCCTCGAGGACGTTGACACCTGGTTTGAGCGTGACCGACGTGTGGTCGATCCCACCGACGTTCGTGACGGTGAGATCGACGTTTGCGCTGCTCGACCACCCAGTCGACATGTTGCATCTGTAATCGAAGCCGCCCTATAAACGTGGCCACTTTACACGGGGCGATCCCGCCTCACTCGCAGTCACAGCCGCCCTGCTCGAACAGGTCGGCGACGGTGTAGTCCCGGCCGCAGTCGTTACAGACCACCCGCAGGTCGACGACCACGTCGTAGTCGCGGTCGGTCACCAGTCCCGCGTTCGCCAGTTCCTCGACCGTCGTCTCCGTGACCGCCCGCGTCCGGCTGGCCAGTCGCTGCACCGTCTCCGACTTCCTGGCCAGGCGGTCGCTATCGTCTCGCTCGAAGGCCGCGTCGCGGACCCGCCGCAGGTAGGTGTGGATGGCCTGGTGGCTGACGACGTCCGACTCGAGGGCGTCGACGTCGACGCCCGCGCGTTCGAGTTCGCGGCGCTTCCGGATCCGGTCTGGCTCGCCCGCCTCGCCGGCGACGAGGGTCTGGTAGGCGCTCTCGACGTCGCTCGACACCACCGATCCGCGGGCCTCCTCGAGGGCCGCGCGGACGACCGCCCGGTTGAACTCGGCCGCGAGGTCCCTGAGGCTGGTCCGCTCGCCGCCCTCGCCAAGCCACTCGGCCTCCAGGCGCTCTCCCCACTCCTCCAGGCCGTACTCCTCCATGACCCGTTCGACCTTGGTCCGTCGCCCCGAACCGGAATCAGCCATTACGTGCTCGATCGCGTCCCGACACCTCAAGCGTTGCCCTCCGCGGCGCAGTCCGGGGGGTTGAAACTGACCGCACACACAGCCAGCCCATGGGGAAGTTTCTGCACAGCGGCCGCCGCCGGGACCTCTGTGCCCTCCTCGCCGGCGAACCGCTCCAGGCCCAGGCGCTGAAGTCGCGGCTGTCGAGTCACTACGACGAGCGCATCGACCCGAAGTCCTTCTACGGCGCACTCGACGCGCTCGAGGACGCCGGCTTCGTCGAGGCGCGCACCGAGGGAATCCACGACGTCTACGCGCTCACCGACGCCGGGGAGGCGCGCCTGCGCGAGCACTACGCGTGGCTGGGCGAGCAACTGGGTGAAACGTGACGGTGACGCGTCGTCACACAAAAACAATCGCCGATTGTCGCGGCTAATCGGTCGCTAGACGTCGGTCAGTCGATCAACTGGTCCGCGATGGTGTTTCGGAGGATCTCGCTCGTCCCCTCGTAGATCTCGTTGAGTTTCGCGTCGCGGTAGTACCGCTCGACGGGGAAGTCCTTGACGTAGCCGTAGCCGCCGTGGATCTGGATGCCCTCGTTGGCCACCTCGCGAGAGACCTCCGAGGAGTAGAGCTTCGCCTGGGCGGCCGCCTTGACGTAGTCCTCGCCGCGCATCTTGCGGTCGGCCGCGCGGTGCATCAGCAGGCGGGCGGCCTGGGTCTTCGTGTCCATGTCCGCGAGCTTGTGCTGGATCGACTGGAAGTCGGCGATGGGCCCGCCGAACTGCTCGCGCTCCTGGGCGTAGTCGACGGCTGCGTCGAGGGCCGCCTCGGCGATGCCGACCCCACGGGCGGCGATCGTGATGCGGCCGCCGTTGAGCGTCTTGAGCGCCTGGCGGAGTCCGTCGCCCTCCTCGCCGATCAGTCGGTCGGCGGGAACGCGCAGGTCGTCGAAGCGCAGTTCGGCCGTCGGACAGCCCTTGTCGCCGAGTTTGTGCTCGGTCCCCTCGACGACGAAGCCGTCGTCTTCCTCGGGGCGGACGACGAACGAGGAGATGCCGCGACTCCCGGCCTCGGGGTCCGTCTTGGCGAAGACGACCACCGTGTCGGCGACGGAGCCGTTCGAGATCCAGAGCTTCCCGCCGTTGATGACGTAGTTCTCGCCGTCGCGCTCGGCGGTCGTCTCCATCGCGGGGACGTCGCTGCCCGCGCCGGGCTCGGACAACGCGAAGGCGCCCAGGTCGTCGCCCTGGGCCAGCGGGGTCAGGTAGTCGTCCTTCTGGGCCTCGTCGCCGAAGTCGGCGAGCATGTTGCAGGCGAGCGAGATGTGGGCCGCGACGATGGTGCCGAGGCCCCCGCTGCCGCGGGAGATCTCGGCGAGGGCGTCGGCGTAGGCGTGGTAGTCGAGGCCGACGCCGCCGTAGGCCTCGTCGATGGGCATCCCCATCAGGCCGAGGTCGGCCATCTGGTCGATGAGGTCCCAGGGTACCTCGTCGGTCTCGTCGATTTCGCCGGCGCGAGGGACGACTTCCTCGTCGACGAACTCGCTGACCATGTCGACGATCTGGGCCTGCTCCGCCGTGGGAGAGAAGTCCATGGCGCGGCGTTGGACTGGCTCCGGAATAACTGTTGGCCACCTGGCCTCGCGTGCGACCCGCCGTCACTCCCCGTACTCGTAGAAGCCCCGGCCGGTCTTCTTCCCGAGGTCGCCGGCCGCGACCTTGCGTTTGAGGAGGTAGGCTGGCTGGTACCGGTCGCCGAGTTCCTCGTGGAGCGTCTCGCTCGCCTCGAGGGTGACGTCCAGGCCGATGTGGTCGGCCAGTTCGAGGGGGCCCATCGGCACGTTGGTCCCGAGTGTCATTCCGCGGTCGATGTCGTCCTTCGTGGCGACGCCCTCGTCGTAGGCCCGGATGCCCTCGTTGATCCAGGGCATCAGGATCCGGTTGGTGACGAATCCCGGCTTGTCGTCGGCCTCCCAGGTCTCCTTCCCGAGGTCCTCGGCGACGTCGTGGGCGAAGGCGACGGTGGCGTCGGCAGTCTTCTCGCCGACGACGACTTCGACGCCGTCCATGATCGGCACCGGGTTCATGAAGTGGAGGCCGACGACCAGGTCCGGACGGTCGGTCGCGCTGGCGATGGTGGTGATCGAGAGGGTACTCGTGTTGGTCGCGAGGACCGCGTCGTCCGCGAGGATCGCGTCGAGGTCCGCGAAGACGGACTGCTTGACCGAGCGGTCCTCGACGACGGCCTCGACGGCGACGTCCGCCGGCGCCAGGGCGTCGAGGTCCGTCGCGCCCGACACGCGCTCGCGGGCGGCGTCTGCCGCCTCGCGCGTCACGGTCTCGCGCTCGACGAGGCGATCCAGGGAGTCGTCGATCCCGGCCAGCCCGCGATCGAGGGCGTCCGCGTCGACGTCGGTCAGGACGACGTCGTACCCGGCGGTGGCTGCGACCTGTGCGATCCCGTGGCCCATGGTGCCGGCGCCGACGACGCCGACGGTCTCGACGGTGGAGACGTCCATGCGCTAGCCACCGCCTGCAGTCCCTTAGCGTCCGTGTTCCACGGTGAGTGACGGGGCTCCGGGACAGTCCCCTCGCGGCGCCCCACCCCGTCGTTCAAAAGAACTAATGCCCGCGTGACCGGACGGACTACCTACGATGCGCCCATTCGACGACACCCCACTGGCCAGAGACGGGAAGGTCCTGATCCTGGCCTACGACCACGGGCTGGAGCACGGGCCGGTCGACTTCGAGGACGTCCCCGAGAGCGCCGACCCCGAGCGGGTCTTCGACGTGGCGACCCACCCGGCCGTCACGAGCCTCGCCGTCCAGAAGGGCGTCGCCGAGGCCTACTACCCCTCCTACGAGGACGACGTCAATCTACTCGCCAAGCTGAACGGCACGTCGAACCTCTGGATGGGCGAACCCGACTCGGCGGTCAACTGGTCGGTCGACTACGCCGCCGAGGTCGGCGCCGACGCCGTCGGCTTCACCCTGTACGGCGGCTCGAACAAGGAGATCGAGATGGCCGAGGAGTTCCGGAAGGCCCAGGAGGCCGCGCGCGAGCACGACCTCCCCGTCGTGATGTGGTCCTACCCCCGCGGCCAGGGCCTGAAGAACGACACCAAGCCCGACACCATCGCCTACGCCGCGCGCCAGGCCCTCGAACTGGGCGCCGACGTGGCGAAGGTCAAGTATCCCGGCAGCCAGGCGGCGATGGAACAGGCCGTCCGGATGGCGGGCCCGACGAAGGTCGTCATGTCCGGCGGGTCCAAGACCTCCGACCGCGAGTTCCTCGAGACGGTCAAGTCGGCCATCGACGCCGGCGGCGTCGGTCTCGCCGTCGGGCGGAACGTCTTCCAGCGAAAGAACCCCCAGCGCATCCTCGACGCCCTGGAGCAGGTCATCTTCGAGGAGTCGTCCGTCGACGCCGCCCTCGGCGCGGCCGAGGCCTGAGTCCCCGATGACCGAGCCCGACGCGATCGACGCGGTCTTCGAGACGGTCGCGACGACCGCCGGCGACGTGCGCGAGGCGCTCGCCGACCGCCGCGCGTACCACGAGGCCGAGAATCCCAGCGGCGAGCAGCAACTCGCGGCCGACGTCTACGCCGACGAACTGCTCGAGGACCGCCTGCTCGCGCTCGACGCGGTCGAGGCCTACGCGAGCGAGGAGCGGGAGTCGGTAGTCTTCTCCGGGGGCGGCGACCTGCACGTCGCCTGCGACCCCCTCGACGGCTCCTCGAACCTCGAATCCAACAACGCGATGGGGACCATCGTCGGCGTCTACGACGACCCGCTGCCCGCGCCGGGCGACGCGCTCGTCGCCGCTGGGTACGTCCTCTACGGCCCCATCGTGACGATGGTGACGGCCGTCGACGGGACGGTCACCGAGTACCTCCTCGAGGACGGCGAGCGCGAGGCCCTGACCGAGGACGTGACCCTCCCCGAGGAGCCAACCGTCTACGGCGTCGGCGGGCGCGTGCCGGACTGGCCCGACGACGTCCGGCGCTTCGTCGACGAGATCGAGGCCGACCGCCTGAAACTGCGCTACGGCGGCGCGATGGTCGGCGACGTGAACCAGGTCGTCTCCTACGGCGGCATCTTCGCCTACCCGATGCTGGTCGACCGACCGGAGGGCAAGCTCCGGCTCCAGTTCGAAGGGCATCCGATCGCGCACGTGGTCGCCACCGCCGGCGGTGCCGCCTCCGACGGGACGACGCCCCTGCTCGAGAAGACGCCCGACGAACTCCACGAACGGACGCCGGTCTTCGTCGGCTCGGAGCCGCTGATCGACCGGCTCGAGGCCAGCCTCGCCTGAGGCGGCGGGTCGCCCTCGGGCGCGTTCAGTAGCCCATGAGCAGTGCGACGGCCTTCAGCGCGAGAAAGACCGCTACGAGGACGCCGCCGAGGTAGGTGAGGACCGTCCGGACCAGCCCGAGGGGAAGGAAGCCGAAGACGCCCAGGACGCTCGCGAGGAGCCCGCCACCCTCGCCGACGGAGACCGTCTCCGCGGCTGTGCCGTTGACCGTCAACTGCTGGCGACCGGTGGCGTTGGCGCTCCAGTTCAGCGCGACGGACCGGTCCTGGCCACCCGGGACCGTCACCGTCCTGGTGTCGACGACGGTCCCGTTCACCGAGAGACCCGCCCTGTAGGAGACCGCCGAGTCGCCCGGATTGTCGACTGTCGCCGAGACGCTCACGGATCCGCCGGGCTCGACCGACGTGGCGTTCGCCGTCGCGTTGGTCACGGTGACGGCGTCGTCCGGCACATTCGACTCGGCCTCGCTCGGCGTCGCCGTCGGCACCTCGGTCGGCGTGGGCGTGGATTCGGTCGCGTTCCCGGTCGTCCCGTTCGACGCGGTGGCGACGGCGAACCGCGAGAGGCCCGGGGATCGGGCACGGTAGCGGTACGGTCCCGCCACCTCGGGGTCGTCCACCCGCGTCGTGTTCAGCCGCGTCCACGCGCCGTCGCTACGGCGGTACACGGAGACTGCGGCCGGGTCGGCATCCGCCGGGAGCCGCTCGTGCTCGACCGCGACGGACAGCGTCACGTCCGCCACGTCCCGGTCGGGCACGTCGTGGACGACGGTCAGCGCGCCGAGGACACCGGTCGCGTTCGGCACGTCGCCGGCCGCGGCCGGGCCGTCGGCCTGGATCGCCAGGCCGTACCGACTCGCGTTCCGGAGCGTCACGTTCAGCGCGGTCAGGGCGACGCCGTCGTGGGCTGCGACCGGGTCACTCTCGTTCGCGCGCGCGAGACGGACAGAACCCCTCGCCGGATCTGCCACGTCCACGATGGCGCTCCCGTCCGCTGGCGTGCCGTTCGCTGCGAAGTCGACCCTCGCCGATCCCTCGACCGACGCGACCGAGCCGTTCCCGGTGAGGTCGAGGACGATCCGATCGGTTCCGACGTCGCCGTCGGCGTCGGTCACGGTCACCGTCGCGGTGTAGTTTCCGGGCCGGTAGCGGTGGGTCACGCGCTCGCCGGTCGCCTCGGCTCCGTCGCCGAGGTCCCAGGTGATCGACTCGATCGGGTCCGCGGCGGTGGACCGGCTCGCGTCCAGCGTGAGCGTCCTGCCGCTGGACGCCGCGAAGTCCACGCCGGCCACCGCCGTCGGCGGGCGGTCCGCGGTCGCGACGGTGGCGACCCGGCCGCTCCGTCGGTCGTTGCCGTGTTCGTCGGCGACGCGCTCGACCGTCGCTCGGTAGTCACCCGCTGCCGGGAGGGCCACCGAGGCCGTCAGTCGCTGCCCGCCGTCGGCGGCGGTGAAGTTCTCTCGCTGGAGCGTGACGGATGCCGGCCCGTCGACTGAGACGGTCACCTCGGCGAGTGGCTCGCTGGCCTCGACCGTCAGGTCGACAGTGGTCCCGTTCGCCGGTTCGACGGCGAAGCGCTCCACACGCGGTGGGACGGCGTCCATTCCGCTCACCTCGACGGCGGCACCGTCGGTGGCGAGTTCGGCGCCGTCGCCGTCGGTGACGGTCGCGTCCGGGGCGAAGGAGACGGTCACGACGTCGCTGTCGACCGGGGCCGCGAGGTGGAGCCGGACGCGAGCGTCGTCGCCAGCGGGATCCACGGACGCAGACGAGACGCGGCCGGCCGAGACCGCGAAGTCGTCGCCGTCGATGGAGTCGGCCGCCACGCCGGCGTCGCTGCCGACCACGAACTCGAGGGTGTCCGCGTCGGCGGCGCTGGCGTCCGAGAGGGTCACGCTGGACCCGTTCGTCGCCTGAAACTGGGCGTCGGTGGGGAGCGACGCGCCCGCGCTCCCGACGGCGAGCACCAGCGCGAGGACGACGAGCGAGAGTGCGAGGAGACCGGCCGCTGGGCGTCCCCCAGGACCGTGCCCGCCACCCCCCGGCGTCCGGTGACCGCCGGCGGGAGTCATGGCTCGTCGGTTGGCGGGCCCGCTGTATAAAGGTCCGATCCCGTTTCTCGCGCGTGAAACTGGGGGCGCCGGGGCTGGCCAGGATCACCGGCGACGGAGGCCGGCGTCGAACCGCTGCAGCGACACCGGGCGGCGAGAGGGGGTAGGCCGACCTTTGCCCAGTCGGCCCGGGGGTCGCCGGCCACGGGGGAACTGCGGGTCCGGTCGTGTAGGTGTCTCCGACCGTCACGCCGGTCGGACGTACACGGTTCGTAACAATGGGCGGGGCAATCGACTATCCTGACGCCGGGACTCCCCGCGACTCCCCACCCCGAGGCGAGGGATCCCGGCCCGTCGTCCGCCGCTCCCGGACATGTCACTGCACGAGACGCTACGTCGGCTGGGCCCAGGCGGGCCCACGTCGGCGTCAGACGAGGACAGCGGGGCCCGCAAACAGCGTGCTCACAGGTCATCCGGCATCGAGCGGGCCCTCTGGCTCGTCGTCCTGGCTGCCATGGCTGCCGACGTGGTCCTGACACACGTCGGACAGCAGGTCGGACTCGTCGAACTCAACCCCGTCGCGCGGGACGCGCTCCATGCCCACGGTGTGTGGGGCCTGGTTGCGTTGAAGGGCCTGGCGCTTGGCTGCGGTGCGGGGCTCTGGGCCGTCTTTCCCCGGCGGTACACCACCCTCGTCCCCCTCGGCCTCGCCCTGCCGACGATTCCCGCGGTCGTCTCGAACGTCGCCGTGATCTCGCTCGCGGTGACGTGACCGGCCTGCTCTCGCACCGGCGCGGGTCGCGAGCCCTAGTTTTTTGTGGGTTCCGGAACATGATCGCGGAGGCGCGAATCGCCGGTCCCGGATCGGGGGTGGGGCCCGTTCGTGTCACGCACGCATGTCACCGGGAGCACCAGCGACGCACGTCGCACGGTCGGCGGTCGAAGCGCACGTCCAGGCAGCGACGCGAGAACTGGCGCCGGTCGAACGGGAGCTCTGGACGCTCGCCGTCGTCGCGGCCGCCCTCGACGTCCTGCTCACTCACCACGGCCTCCAGGTGGGGTTGGCCGAAGGAAACCCGATCGTCGCCGCTATCCTCGGGGTCGCCGGCGTAGCGGGACTCGTCTCGCTGAAGCTGGCTGTCCTCTGCGTGGCGACGCTCTGTCGGTGGCGCCGGCCGCGATGGGGACCCTGGGTCTCGCTCGCCCTCGTCGTGCCGTGGCTCGGCGCCGCCACGATCAACGCCGCGTGGCTCCTCGTCCCGTGAGTTCGGTGTTGCCTAATAATCCTTACGGGGGATTCTCACGGATCGATCGAGGAACTCTTTTGATTCCCCCATTCCGTGTGCCGGTATGGCAAGCGACGTGAACCCCTTCGAATCGTTGCAAGAGCAGGTACGGGACGCGGCCGCCTTTCTCGACGTCGACGACGGTACGGTCGAGCGACTGATCAACCCCGAGCGCGTCCTCGAGATGAACCTCTCCATCGAGTGCGACGACGGGACCACGGAGACGGTCCGGGCGTATCGCTCCCAGTTCAACGGCGACCGCGGCCCGTACAAGGGCGGTATCCGGTACCACCCGCACGTGAACCGGGACGAGGTCAAGGCCCTCTCGGGCTGGATGGTCTACAAGTGTGCCACCGTTGGCATCCCGCTGGGTGGCGGGAAAGGTGGCATCGCTATCGACCCCGAGGACTACTCCGAGGCCGAACTGGAACGGCTCACCCGAGCGTTCGCTGCGGAGATCCGGCCGTTGATCGGCGTCGACCGGGACATCCCCGCCCCGGACGTCAATACCGGCCAGCGGGAGATGAACTGGATCAAGGACACCTACGAGACCCTGGAGAACACGACTGAACCCGGCGTCGTCACGGGGAAGGCCATCTCCAGTGGCGGCAGCGAGGGGCGCGTCGAGGCGACCGCGCGCTCGACGGTGATCGTGGCCCGCGAGGCCTTCGAGCACCTCGGGCGCGACATCGCCGACGCCACCGTCTCCGTGCAGGGCTACGGGAACGCCGGGTGGCTCACCGCGAAACTGGCCGACGAGATGGGCGCGACCGTCGTGGCGGTCAGCGATTCCTCGGGCGCGATCCACGATCCAGACGGCCTCGATCCGGTCGCGGTCAAGGACCACAAGCGCGAGACCGGCAGCGTCGCGGGCTACGCCGACGCGGAGCCCATCTCGGACCGGGACCTGCTCACCCTCGACGTCGACCTCCTGGTGCCCGCGGCCCTCGAGAACGCCATCGACGAGGACGTCGCACGCGACGTCTCGGCCGACGTGATCTCCGAGGCGGCCAACGGGCCCCTGACGCCGACGGCCGACGACGTCCTGGCGGAGACCGACACGCTCGTCGTCCCCGACATCCTCGCCAACGCGGGCGGCGTGACAGTCTCGTACTTCGAGTGGGTCCAGAACCGCCAGCGGTTCTACTGGACCGAAGAGCGCGTCAACGAGGAACTCGAGGACCTGATCGTCGACGCCTTCGATCGGCTGATCGAGACCTACGAGGAGCGGGACACGCCGACCCTCCGCGTCGCGGCCTACGTGGTGGCACTCCAGCGCGTCCTCGACGCCGGCGAGGAAGGCGGCATCTGGCCCTGACACCCCACTGAATCGGGAGACCCCTTTTCCCCGTCGAGATCGAACCAGGTCGCGTGAACACCTACGAGCGGTCGGTCCGCGTCGCGGCGCCCCTGGCGGAGGTCTGGGACTTTCACTCGCGCGTGGACGGGCTCGAAGCGCTGACGCCGAACTGGCTCGGCCTCCGGGTGGAGGGGATCCGCGGCCCCGACGGCGAGCCAGATCCGGACGTCCTCACCGCCGGAACGGCCATCCACCTCTCCGTGCGCCCCGGCGGACTCGGCCCGCGACAGGACTGGACGACCCGCATCGTCGCACGCGACCGGTCGGACGGCGCGGCTTCCTTCCGGGACGTGATGCTCGACGGGCCGTTTCCGGCGTGGGAACACACCCACTGCTTCTACCGGGACGGCGGCGCGACCGTCGTCAGGGACGTCGTCGACTACGAACTCCCGCTCGGTGGCCTCGGTCGGCGGCTCGGACCCCTGGCCGTCGTGGGCTTCGAGCCCATGTTCCGCTACCGACACCGGCGGACGAAGGCGCTCCTTGAGGGTGACGGGCCGAGTGCGCGCGACGACGGCGACTGAGAGTCCGGGAGGAACGAACTGCGCCAGGGCTCACGCGACCGCCGTCTCGATCTCGCCCTTGACGGCGAGGGCGTCGAAGTCGTGGTCGGGGCGGACGGTGACGAAGTCCAGAAACTCCAGGGCCGCGAGCAGGGTCTCGTCGTCGAAGACCGCAGCGGCGGCCGCCACCGCGGTCTTCGCGTCGACCAGCGACTCGAGGACCGCCAGGGCACAGGCGACGTCGTAGGCAGCGGCGTCGGCGGCGGCGTCCGCCCGGACCTTGGTCGCGTCGATGAAGTAGAGGTCGCCGTCGGCGATCAGGACGTTCTCCGAGCGCAGGTCGCCGTGGACGACGTCGGCCGCGTGCATGGTCGCGAGCGACTCGAGGAGCGCGGGGGCGCGGGCCGCGACCATCTCCGGATCGAGGTCGTCCAGCGTCCGAAAGTTCGGGATGTACTCGAGGACGAGGACCCCGAGGTCGTCGACCTCGAGGGCCTCGATGGGCGCCGGAGCGTTGACCCCGCGGTCGCGCATCCGCCGGGTCGCCGCGAGTTCGTGCTCGGCCATCTCGAACGGCGCGTCGTATCGCTCGAAGAACCCCTCGACGCCGCTGGCGAAGACGCCGAGGTTCCGGCCGGCCGTCAGGAGTGCGTGGACGAGGGCGTTCTGTGGCGTGATCACCTTCACGAAGAGCCGCTCGTCGACGACGCAGGGCGTCGACAGCCAGTTGTCCGCCTCCAGGGGCTCCAGGGTCGGGTCGGCGAGGTCGAAGCGCTCGGCGAGGGCGTCGCCGACGCGGTCCAGGGTGGCCCGATCCACCGTCCCCCGGAGGAGTCGCCTGAACGCCATCCTCTGTGTGGAGGCCTCGGCGGGCTTAAACCGTTTCGGCGGTCGCGACGTCGACCGCGGCGACACTCTCCTCGGCGCACCGGCGGTCGAATCCGAACGGCTCAAAGCCCGCCCGGCGGACACGGTTATATGGGCACGCCGCTGGCCGACCGCGAGGCACAGGCCGTCGAGGTGATCGAGCGACTCCACGAGGAGTATCCGGACTCGACGATTTCGCTCGACTTCTCGAACCGCCTCGAGTTGCTCGTCGCGGTCGTCCTGTCGGCCCAGTGCACCGACGAGCGCGTCAACGAGGTCACGCCGGACCTCTTCGAGACGTACCAGTCGCCCGCGGACTACGCCGAGGCCGACGTCGACGACCTGGCCGAGGACATCTACGGCATCACGTACCACAACCAGAAGGCCGGCTACCTCCAGGGCGCCGGCGAGGCGATGGTCGCGGAGTTCGACGGGGAGGTTCCGGACACGATGGACGGCCTGACCAGCCTCCCCGGCGTGGGCCGCAAGACGGCGAACGTCGTCCTCCAGCACGGCCACGACGTGGTCGAGGGCATCGTCGTCGACACCCACTGCCAGCGCCTCTCGCGCCGGCTCGGCCTGACGGAGGCGGAGTCCCCGGAGCAGATCGAGCAGGACCTCATGCCCGTGGTGCCGGAGTCGGAGTGGCAGGCCTACACGCACCTGCTGATCAGCCACGGGCGCGCGGTCTGTACGGCCCGCAACCCCGACTGTAGCGAGTGCGTCCTGGAGGACGTCTGTCCGTCCTCGCGGCTCGACGGCGACGTCGACCAGGCGAACGGCGAGGCCTGGGAGGACTGACCGGTCCCGCGCCGGCCGACGGTCCACCGGCTCAGACGACGTACCGGAGCAGGAACCGCGTCAGCCCGACCAGGTAGGCGAGGAGCCAGAAGATCACGTAGCCGAAGACGCCGATCCGGACGCGGGCACGCCAGTGAGAGAGCTGGTCCGAGCCGATCTCGTCGAGCAGGACGTCCTCGTCGTAGTCGTGATAGAGGTCGTGGCGGCGCTTGGCCCGGAACACGCGGACGATGCCGGTGCCACCGAAGGCGAGCAGGGCGTAGGCCTGGAGCCCCAGGAACGCGTGCACGAGCGAGGCGCCGCCGAACTGGTTCGGGAGCCGGGGCACCATCCAGACGAGCATCGGGACCGTCGTCAGGAGGAGGCCGGCGACGACGAACTTCAGGTGGTGCATCAGCACGCCCCACGTCACCGCCTCCGCGTTGAGGATGTACCAGGCGCCGTAGAGGAAACAGGGGAAACTGGCGGTGACGAGGGCGAGGACGACCGTCGCCACCACCGCGGCACCCGGCAAGGCCATTGACGAGTGTTCCCACCGGCGGGGGTAAAGGATGCCGAAGACCGATCGCCGCCCGGGCCACGTCCGGTCGCTGTCAGAAGGTGTAAACCGGCCCGGGTCGAAGGAGTGTCCGATGGGCGATTCGGACTCCCGACCTGCCGGTGACGACGGCTCGCCGTCTGACGACGCCGAGGCCGCCCGGGAGGATCGCGATACCGAGTCCACGACCCGGGAGACGCCCCCGGCGGCTCCCTCGGCCGACCCGGACGACCCCGCGGGCGAGGCGGACGACCTCTCGACCGAGGAGCTTCGCGCACGCGTCGAGGAAAAGTACGACTTCGAGAACTTCGGGCCGGCCGACATGGCCGAGATGACCCCGGCGGAGTGGGACGCCGCCTTCGACCCGGACAGCTGGATCACCGGCGAGGACCTCCTCGACCGCGTCGAGGCCGACCTGAAGCGGCGCGTCCTCGACCGCGACGTCTTCGCCCGGGTCGAGCGGTTCGGCGACGTCGTCGTCGCCTACACCGGCGACGAGTACGCGGCCGTCTACCCCGACGGCAGCGTCGAGGGCGTTGGCACCGTCCGCCGGGACGTCCAGCCGAGCGTCGCGCTGTGCTCGATGGAGTCCTACGACGTCCCCGAGGTGCCCGACGGCCCGCTCCTGCCCGAGCCCCAGGAGGTGCCAGAGAGCGGTGGCTCGCTGGGGAACACGATCCTGCAGGTCGTCGGCGGCGTCCAGATAGTCGCCGGGATCGTGCTCGTGGCGGGGTACCTGCTGTACCTCGCGGGCGTGTTCTCACAGCCCCAGACCAGCGGGCGAGGCATCAACCTCGTCGTGATCCTGGTCGCGGGGATCGGGTTCCTGCTCGTCGGGATCTTCATGTTCGTCGTCGTCGCAAACGCGCGACTCTCCGATCGGTTCCGGTCCGAGGAGTACCGCGACCGACTCCGTTCGGTCGGCCTCGCCGACGGCGAGCGGCCCGAGTTCCTCGCCGAGATCGACGGCGTGGAACTGCCGGCGACGGCCCGCGACGAGGGCGCCCGGCGAGGCGAGAATTCGGATCGCACGGACGGCTCTCCGACCCGTCGCGAGTGACGGCGAACGCGTTCGGCAACCGGGGCCGGACGGCGAGAGCGGTCCGCGGGCCGGCGTATTCGGTGGGTTTATACAAAGCCGGGCCAGACGTTCGAACGTACATGAACAGGCGGGACTTTCTCAGAACTGCCGGCGGCGCGGCCGGCGGAACGGCCGCCGCCAGCGCAGGAGTCGTCGGCCCCGCAGCCGCCGCAGAGGGAGGCGGTGGCGGCGAGGGCGGAGGCGGCGGGCAACCCGACTTCGGCGGGTGGCTCGACGACGCGCCCAACTTCGACGGCGTCCAGGACATGACCGGGCAAGGCGAGGTGACCGTCTCCGTCGGGGCACCGGCCAACAACAACCTCTCGTTCGGTCCGGCCGCCGTCCACGTCGACAACGGTGCGACCGTCGTCTGGGAGTGGACCGGCGAGGGCGGCGCCCACAACGTCGTCCACGAGGACGGCAACTTCGAGTCCGAACTCACCGGCGAGGCCGGCTTCACCTTCGAGCAGACCTTCGACGAGGACGGCATTTACAACTACTACTGCGAGCCACACCGCGGTTCCGGCATGCTCGGCTCCGTCGTCGTCGGGACCGACTATCCGTCGATATCGGCGGGCGCGATACAGGAACAGGAACCCCACGAGATGGGCGTTCCCTTCCAGCCGCACTTCGTCGGCATCGCGACGCTGCTCGCGATGATGATGACGCTCGTGTTCACGTTCTTCACGCTGAAGTACGGTGAATCGGCCCACACCAAGGGAGGGAACAACTGATGCCCTCGGAAGGCAGCACCTACGGAGACATTCACCGCTACGAACCGCCCCGCGAGAATCCCGCGGCCGCCGTGGCCATCGTCCTCCTGACGCTGGTCGAGGTGGTCCTCGTCGGCGCGTTCACCTACGGGCTCCTCTCGGGCTGGGGACTTCCCGATCAGTACCTCGACGTCGGGAACATGTTCCTCGGGACGCTCCTCGGGGCCATCTTCCTCGACCTGGCGTTCATCCTCCTGCTGTACCGCAAGGAGTTCCTGCCGGACGTGATGATCGTCAAGAAGCGTCGTCGCAAGTGGGAGGACCTCTACGTCCGCGAGGAGGACGTCGACGGCGAATCGCTGACGGACGGCATCGGCGGCACGCTCAAGCAGACGCTCTACCCCTACACCAAGCGATAACCATGCCAGCAGACGAAGACAAATATCCAGCCGAAACGGGCCGCCGACGCTTCGTCAAGGGCGTCGTCGGCAGTGCCTCGCTCGCCAGCGTCGCCGCGGGGAGTGCCGCCGCGGTCAACGCCGCGACCAACCCCACCGGCGCCGGTGGCGGTACCACCGAGTTCATCGGGATCGAACTCGTCTCCGGGCCCGCACCTCGCGGGATGCCGATCATCCCCGTCGAGGTCACCGACAACGGCGAACTCCGGGGCGTCTGGCCGGAAGTCCAGGAAGTCGAACAGGGTGGCCAGACGGTCTCCATCGCACAGCAGGACGTCGGCGGGACCACCTACTCGGCGCGGTGGTTCCAGTACTGTGGCGTCCAGCAGTACGCCGGGACCCAACCCACCGCCGACGCCGATAACTCCCTCCTGACGCGGACGGACAAGTACGACTGGCAGTCGGACCTCGAGGCCGGTCGGACCTTCACCGTCGACGACTTCTCGGACTACGAGACCTGGGGCAACGGGATCGGCGACTCCGGCCTCGGCAAGCCCGCCATGGCGGACTGGCGGTCGACCAGCGACGGTCGGCCGATGCCGGTCCAGATCCTCCGGACGCCGGAGCTCCCGAAGATGATCAACGGCGAGGGCGAGTACTCCGAGATTCCGGGCGCGGTCCGTGACTTCCTCGAGGCGGCGACCGACCAGGACTTCATGGTCTGGCTCGACAAGTGCACGCACTTTTGCTGCACGCCCGGCTTCAAGACGTCCGACTACAGCGGGGCGGAGAACGGCGTCTACTGCCAGTGCCACCAGTCGATCTACGATCCGTTCAGCCCGGTGCAGGGCCAGTTCGTCGCCCTGCCCCGGCCGGAGGAGTGAGAGATGAGTCTCGAACGCACTGACGAGTACGACCACGACGCCTGGATGGAAGAGCGCGACCTCACCGCGGTGGAGTCGATCTACCTGTCGGTCCTGATCTGGTTCGACACGCGGCTCCGGATCGTCGACTACCTGGAGGTCCTGGAGAACATGTACTACAAGATCAACCTCCAGATGCCAAAGAGCCACACGGAGCAGTACAACCTGGACAACAAGTTCTGGTACTGGTATCCCCTGTACGCGCTGGGCTCGTTCTCGACGATCGCCTACGTCGTCGCCGCGATCAGTGGCGCGCTACTGGGCTTTTACTACTCTCCGGCCGCCGCAGCGGCGGACGGCACCGCGAGCATCGCCTTCCAGTCGATCACCTTCATCATGACCGACCTGAACTTCGGACTGTTCCTCCGGAGTCTCCACCGCTGGTCGGCCCAGGTGATGGTCGCGGCCGTGTTCCTGCACATGCTCCGCGTCTACTTCACGGGCGCGTACAAGGAACCCCGCGAACTCAACTGGATCATCGGCATCATCCTCATCTCGCTGACGATGGTCTTCGGATACACCGGGTACCTGCTCCCCTGGGACCAGCTGGCCTTCTGGGCCGGACAGATCGGCGTCGAGATGGCGCTGTCGATCCCCCTGATCGGCGAGTGGGCCGCCCAGCTCCTGTTCGGCGGCTTCACGCTCACGCAGTCGACGCTGCAGCGGATGTACATCCTGCACGTCTTCCTGCTCCCGTTCGTCGTGACGGGGCTGATCGCCGTCCACATCGGGATCGTCTGGATGCAGGGCATCGCGGAACCACACTGATCGACAATGTCAGACACCAACTCCGACACAGAGGACGCGCGCACCGACGGCGGTGGCGGCATCGTCCCGCCGGACGACGAGACGCCCACCTGGAGCGAGCGCAAGGCCCGCTCCCAGGGGCTCTCCCGGCTGACCTACGAGTACTTCGAGCGGGCCCGTCGCGAGGACCAGGACCTGCGCCAGGAATCCAGTTACGTCGAGCGTGACGTGCTCGGCTTCCCGGCCTGGCCCCACGAGACCATCCGGAACCTCGCGATCACGAGTTTCTTCGTCGGGATGATCATCCTGCTGGCGGCACTCATGCCGCCACACATCGCAACCCCGGCCGACTCCGGGTCGACGCCGTTCGTCATCCTGCCCGACTGGTACCTCTACTGGTCGTTCGGCCTGCTGAAGCTCGGCCCACTCAACCCCGAGATCAGCTTCCTCGGCGGCCAGACCCTGATGGCCGACCGGACGTACGGCGTCCTGGCGAACCTCGTCATCGTGGGTGCCATCGCCGTCGTGCCCTTCCTGAACAAGGGCAGCGCGCGGCGTCCCGTCGAGGAGCCCCTCTGGGCGGCCATCGGGATGTCGGGCGTGATCTTCGCGGGCACGATCGCCGCGCTGTCGATCAAGAACCTCATCCCGCTGGACTCGCACATCCTCTTCGACCTGACCTTCATGCTGCCCTTCGTGGGCGCGACGATCACCTACGCGGTGTTGAAGTCGATGCGGGAGGGGTACATGTTCGAGCTCAACCGCCGGTACTACCGCTTGCGCCCGCCCAAGTAGCCGGATGAGCGACGCCCCCGACGACGGTTCCGAGACCGACTCGTCGGGCGACGTCGTCGTCCCGCTGCGCCTCTACAAGACAGTCACCGTCTTCTCGACGCTGTTCGCGGTCGTCCTCGTCCTCGGTGGATTCCTGTTGCTCGACGTCGCCACGGACCGAGCGCGCGCGCCGCTGTCCGAGGTCGATCCCGTGCTGTCCATCGTCGGCCTGCTGGCCTTCGTCGCCGGCGCAGCGATCTATGCCTTCTCCACGCGGTTCCGTGCCGAGGGAATGGGAAAACCTAAAGACGAGGCCGACGAAGGCTCCGACGATGGCTGACGAGTTCGCGAAGGGCTTTGGCATCCTCGTGACCGCCGGTTTCGGGTGGGTCGTCCTGGCCGGCTGGTACAACACGCCCGGGTTCGAAGAGGCACAGCTACTCGGCGAGAACCCCGAGGGACTCGAGGGCTACGCGTCGATCGCCCTCCTCCTGAAGGACGTCTTCTTCTGGTTCGCGGTGCTTGGCGCCCTGACCTTCTGGGTCGTCATCCCCGCGATCCAGCAGACGCGCGCCGCGATGGCCGAGTGACGCCACGAGGCACCACCAGTCTTCTCCCGCCGGTCGCGTCCCCAGCGACTGCGATCGAGTCGAGCGCATCCGGTCCAAGCGAGTGAGACTCGTCGGAGCCACCGGACCCGCGTGTGTATCCAGAGTGGTCGGCGAGGAGTCGGTCGCTCTCGTGGATCGAGGGCCGCCTGACGCGCGATACCGAGCAGGGGCGGGGTCGACGCCGCACGGGATCGCCGGGCGACGAGTGGCCCAGCCGTTCGGAGCGAAAAACAGCCCGCTACCCGTCAGCTGAAGGCGACGACAGAACAGCACTACTGACCCGCGAGGACGCTATGACGAACGGAGGATGCCAGGAGAACGGGGCCGCCGGACTGCGCCGATCAGATGATGGACGCCCACAGCGGCTCGATGAGGAAGAACACAGCCTGGTAGCCCGCGTAGAGCAGGACCAGGACGGACGCGAAGACCGCTCCCTTCGGGCGGTCGAGTTCGATGTCGCGGCGGGCCTCGACCTTCCGGGCCTCGAACTCGAAGAAGTCCGTGATGAACAGGCCGACGACGAGCGTCGAAAGGATCATGCCGCCGTGGTGGGCGAGGGTCATGTAGTAGAACGACCCGACGACGAGCACGACGTTCGAGAGTTCGTGGACGGGCCAGCGGGCCACGGCCTCCGGGCCCTCCTCCGCCTGGCGCACGTGACGGCTATAGGCCGCCCGCCTGGTGACGAAGTTGACGACGACGAGCGCGAACAACAGCGCCTCGATGACGAGGACCCCCTCGACGACCGGGCCACCGAGGACGGCGTCGATCGGCCCGAAGATGTTGTACTGTGCCATGGCGGAACCTGGGACCTTCGTCCATTAGTGTTTTTCCAATTCGGCGTCCCCACGGCCCGGCGACGCCGACGCGCCGGATACGACGACCGTCTCGAACCCGCCCGCGCGGGCGATCGAGACGACGTCCTCGGCCGCGGCCTCGGCGACCTCCCGGTCGTCCGCCAGCACCTGGACCGGCACCTCGTCGCGCGTGACGGTGACGGTCACCGACTCGTCGGCGGTGATCCACCTGTTTCGAACCGTCGCGAACTGGGAGATCGGCTCGACCGCGAGGACGCCGGTCCCGGGCGCGACAGTCGGGGCACCCAGTCTGGCCGCGTATCCCTGCGTCCCCGCCGGCGTGGCTACGACCACCCCGTCCGCGCGGAGGGACCCGAGCGACCGGTCCCCCGCAGCGAGTGCGAACGCGGAGATCCGACCCACCTCGGCCGCCTCGACAGTCACGTCCAGGCAGGCCCGGCCCGCGCGCTCGTCCCGAACGGAGACGTCGAGGACGGGGTGGGTTCGCGTCGTCGCGTCACCCGCGACCAGCGCCTCGAGCGCCGTGACGACCGCCCGATCCGAAACCGAAGCGAACCCCGGACACTCACCGACTGCGAGGATCGGGGGCGTCGGACAGCGTCTCCCGAGCGCGAGCAGCGCGGACTGGCCGACGGCGAGGACCGCGTCCGGGTCGGCCGCGAGGACTGTCGCTGGCGCTCCCTCGACCGGTCGCCACCCCGCGTCTCGAACGGCCGTCGCGACCCGGGTGTCCCCGCCGACGAGTCCGACCGTCTCCAGGGGCGGTCCCTCGTCCATGGTGCCCCCACGTGGCCGCGGGACGAAAAGCCACGGGGCCCGGCGTGAGTGCGTGCTTTTTTACGCCGGCACGTCGGAGAGCCCCCCATGCGGGACGTGCTGGCGGAGTGGCGGCCCGTCGTCGACGAGGCCATCGAGGAACTCCTGCCGCGAACGGTCGACGACGACTACCTCACCGACTTCTTCGGCGGGGCCACCTACCGATACCACCCGGAGGCCATGCAACACGCGCTGGCCGATCCCATCTGGGAACTGCTCGACCGGGGCGGCAAGCGCTGGCGAGCCATCCTGTTTCTGATCACGGTCGAGGCCTTCGGCGAGGACCCGGCGGACTACCTCCCGTTCGCGACCATCCCCGAGATCCTCCACAACGGGACGATCATCGTCGACGACGTGGAGGACGAGGCCCGGATGCGCCGCGGCGGGGAGGCACTCCACCACGTCCACGGCACCGACGTCGCCCTGAACGCGGGCAACGCGATGTACTTCATCCCCCTGAAGGTCATCGCGCGCGGCGACGACGTGCTCGACGCCCAGCAGCGCCTCGACGCCTACGAGATGCTGACCCACGAACTGAACCGGACCCACCTGGGCCAGGGGATGGACATCTGCTGGCACAACACCAAGTCGGTCACCGTCGACGAGGACCAGTACTACGAGATGTGCGCCTGCAAGACGGGCTGTCTCGCGCGGATCGTCGCCCGCCTGGCAGCCATCGTCACCGGCCAGTCGGAGGAAGTCGAGCACGCGGTCGCCCGGTACGCGGAGGACATGTCCATCGCCTTCCAGATCGGCGACGACATCCTCGACGTGGAGAACACCCTGGACGAGGCGGGCGACTTCGGCAAGGAGTTCGGCAACGACATCCGCGAGGGCAAGAAGACGCTGATGGTCATCCACGCCGCCGAGAACGCCGCCCCCGAGGACGTCGCGCGCCTGGAGGAGATCCTCTGGGCGGAGGACAACACCGACGAGGAGATTCTCGACGCCATCGAGATCATGGAGTCGGTCGACGCCGTCGAGTACGCCCGCGAGCGCGCCTACGAACTCTCGAAGCGCGCCCGGACCCACCTCGACGACCTCGACCTCGAACCCGAGGCCGAAGGGCAGCTCCGGGAGTTCACGCGCTTCGTCATCGAGCGCGAGGCCTGAGGCCAGCCACGAGGACCGTTCTCCGGTCACGGGGCGACCAAACGGCACCACCCACCGGTGTTCGGCGACGGAGAAGCGGAGGATTCACTACGGGGCCAGACCAAGCGGAGCACATGACAGACGGTTCGGCGGACGTCTCGCGTCGAGGCTTCCTGACCGCGGCGGCCGGTACCGGCGTCGTCGCCGCGTCCGGGACGGCAGCCGCCCAGCAAAACGAGACCGCTGGCGGCAACCAGACGGCCGGCGGGAACGCCACGACCGGTGGCAACGCGACTACCGGGGGCAACGCTACGGCTGGTGGGAACGAGACCGCGGGCGGCAACGAGACCGCCGGTGGCGGGGCCGGCGGTGGCGGCGGTGGCGGGACCCCCGACTTCGGCGGCTACCTCGACGACGCCCCCAACTTCGACGGCGTCGAGGACATGCGCGGCCAGAGCGAGGTGACGGTCGAGGTCGGCGCACCGCCGAACAACAATCTCTCGTTCGGCCCGGCGGCCGTCCACGTCGACAACGGCGCGACCGTCGTCTGGGAGTGGACCGGCGAGGGGGGCAGCCACAACGTCGTCCACCAGGACGGCAACTTCGAGTCCGAACTCACCGGCGAGGCCGGCTTCACCTTCGAGCAGACCTTCGACGAGGACGGCATCTACAACTACTACTGCGAGCCACACCGCGCCTCCGGCATGCTCGGCTCCGTCGTCGTCGGGACCGATTATCCGTCCGTCGACACCGGCGGCGGCAGCGGTGGCGGGCCCCAGGAACTCCCGGGTGCGGCGATGACGCTCAGCGTGGCCACGACGCTCGTCATGGTCGCCACCCTCGGGCTCGCGTACGTCTTCCTCAAGTACGGCGGCGCGGCCGCCGACGAGCACTAGTCGCCGGCCTCGACGCGGAGGGAGACCGGGCGGCGCTCGCCCTCCAGGTCCGCGACGATCCGCTCGACTATCTGTTCTGCCTCGTCCTCGAGTACCGGCACGAGTCTGTCCACGAGTCCGTCCAGCGAGAGGAACAGGGGCAAATCGAGAGTGCTCGCCTCGACCGTCGCGGCGTCGTACCGGAGCTCCAGCCTGACGCGACTCGCGTCCCCCGCCCCAGCAGCTGCTGGCGCGGGAACGACGGGGTCCGTGATCTCCTCGATCACCCACGCTCCCGCCGCGGCGATCGGGCCCAGGAGTCGCCAGTCGATGCGTTCGGGCGGGACGGTGTCCGTGACGCGAGACCGGACCGTGTGGCGCAGGCGCCACCAGGCGACGGTCAGGTCGTAGGTCGTTCCCTCGCGCCCGTCACCACTTGGCTCGACGCGCTCCAGGTACTCCGAGTACTGGGCGTAGGCGGGGAAGTCGACGAGGAACTGAAAGACCGCCGCTGGGGGCACCAGCACGTCCGTCTCGACGGCGATACGGTCCACGTCACTCGTTCGTGACGTGCGGGTTTACGTGTGGCGTCGGTGCGACCCGTCCGGGTCGCTCGTCGAGGAGGGGTCGGTCAGGCAGTGGCGCGGTGGGCGTCCTTCCACACGATGTCCGTGTTGTGGCAGTTCGGGCACGTGTACTCCGTGAGTCGCGTCGTCTGGTCGTTGTGGCTCATGCGCGTCCCACAGCGCTCACACCGTGTCATCACCGACCCTTCGGTTTAATCGTTAATAATCATTATGGTTATGTCGTCGGCCACAGCCCGCCACACCCCACAGGACCCGGTCGTCTGTCCGCGGGCAGACGGCCGTCTGACGGGGGTTTACGGTCGGCTCGGCGCTCGTCGCTGACATGGCACCGCTGGAACTGTCGCTACCGGAAGAACTCGGCGCGGACGGCGAGCTGGGCCCGGCCGATCCGACGCGGTCGCGGGAGACGGTCGGCGTCGGCCGCACCGACGGGTCGGGCGAACCGCTGCCCGTGATCGTCCGGTGGTTCGACACCTGGGCGACCGGGGAGTCCGACGGCCTCGGCGGCTCAGTCTGAGCTGGCGAGCTTCGACGCGATGCGCTGTGCGCCGAGCGTCGCTGCGAGGTCGGGCCGATCGGAGGTCACGGCGTCCACGTCGCGCTGGAGGGCCTCGCCCAGGCGCGACTCGAACTCCTCGACGATGCCGGGAATGCAGGCCATCCCGCCGGTCAGCACGATCGGTCGGTCGAGGGCCAGCTGGTAGACCTTCATGTTGTCGTTGGCCAGCTGCGGGAGGAAGGTGTTGGCCACCTCCTCGACAGCCTCGTCCAAGTACGCGTCGACGGCGTCCATGACGCTGTCCTCGATGGTAAACTCGTGACTGCCGCCGCCGGGCTGCTGGATCACGTCCGTGAACGGCTCGAAGGCCTCGAAGTCCGCGTGAGTCTCCTTGTACTCCCGCGCGGTCGTGACGTCGACGTTGACCCGCCCCTGGGTCTCCTCCTCGACGTTCGCCGCGATCTTCCGGTCGACCTCGTTGCCGGTGACAGCGCCGGTCGTGAACGGCGAGAGCTGTTCGCCGCGCCGGTAGGCCGAGGCCTCCAGGTTGGTCGACCCCATGTTGACGGCGACGAAGATTTGCTCGATCGCCTCGAGGCCGTCGCCGAAGGCGGGGATCGCGCCGCACAGCGACTCCGGGAAGCTCTCGACGAGGTGCTCGCCGATGGGGCCGTCCTCGATGACGGAGCGAAGGTTTTCGAGCCCCTCGGGGTTGTCGATCGTCGGAATGGCGTAGACCACCGCGCTGTCGGCGGGGACGTCGTGGGCCTCGACGACCGATTCGTAGAACTCCGTCGTCAGTTCGGCGCGGTCCTCGTCCTCGGGGAGACCCGATCGGAGCATGAACTGGACCCGGTCGGGGTACTCCGTGGCGGCCTCCTCGCCGAAGAGGACCCGTTCCTCGCCGGTCAGTGGATCCTCGTAGGTCGCGAGACAGGTCAGCGTCCGAATCGTCTCGAGTCCGTCCTCGCCGTTGGGCTGTGCGATCACCGTCCGAGTGCTGCCGAGCTTCACGCCGACCGGCGCCGCACCGGTTCCTTCGCCGCCCGCCTCCTCGCCCGACACGTCCTCGGTCTCCGCCTCGATGCTCATACCAGGGACGTTCCGGGTCACCCTGTAAATAACAATCGGCGACGCTATCGACTGCGATAATCAGACGGTAACGACGGTGAAAGGAAGTCGACTCACTGCATCGACGCCAGCTTCGCGACGTAGACGAGACTCAGCATGTGGTCGTCGATGTCGAGGTCGTTGTCCTCGGTGGCGCCGTGGTCGTCGATGCCCAGCAGGTAGTCCTCGAGGTCGTCTGTCGCCTCGGCCGTGAGCCAGCCGACCGACTCGTAGTACGACAGCGCCTCGGTCGCCCCCTGGTACCCGGCGTGCAGGAGGAGGAACTCGAGCCACTCGAAGATCAGGTGCTCGCCCACGTACTCTTCGGGCAACGTCGTCAGGTACGGTTTCGAGAGGTCGTCGGCAGCGGCCTCGAGCGGGAGCAGTTCCCGGTACAGGCCCGACCGGAAGGAGTTGCCGGCAGACAGTCCCTCGTCGGTCGGCATCGCCGAGAGGCCGATGTCGGCGTCGACGTCCTCGCCGTTGGTCGACTCACCCCGCTGGCGAGCCATCTTTCGCAGCTCGTTCAGGTCGTAATCGCGCGGGTTGATACTCATGATACAGTCCGGTTACGACGCATCTGTGATAAATCTTCCACCCGGTTATCGGGCGAGATAACGAGCGGGGCGGCCTACCGCCTCACTCCGGGCGACGCGCGATGCCCTTTCGCTGGTGATAATCGGGAGCGTACGTTTATAGGCTGGGGCGCCGACGACCCGACCGTGAGTCGATGAGCACCGACGAGTCCGCCACGGCCCGCCTCTGCGTGACCAACTCGAAGGGTGGGACCGGCAAGACGACGGTCGCCATCAACGTCGCGGGCGCCCTGAACCGGCGGGGCCGCGACGTGCTCTTCGTGGACATGGACCCGCAGGGCAACGCCACGGAGGGACTCGGACTGGTGTCGGCCTACGACGCCCAGCCGCCGACGCTGTTCGACGCGCTGACCGACCCCGCGCGTCGCGACGTGGTCAACGACCTCGTGGTGGAGCACCCGGAGATGGACGTGCTGCCGGCGAACATCGACCTCCTCCAGGCCGAACAGGAGTTGACGATCGCCGAACTCGTCGCGCGGATGGGAACCAGGCCGGACCTCGAGCCCGGAATCGCGGCGCTCAGCGAGATGGCCATCAACGTCGGCCCGGCCTACGCCGACGAACCCCACGCGCTCGGGTCGCTGGACGCGGTCCTCGCTGCGCTGGACCGCGAGTACGACTACGTGGTCGTGGACTCGCCACCCTTCTACGGGAAGCTCACCGACACCGCCATCTACGCGACCCAACACGTCCTCGTGCCGGCCCTGACGGAGGCCTCCTCCGAACGGGCCATCGAACTACTGATCGACCAGATCGCTGCTCTCGAACGGCAGGCGAACGTCGAGGTCTCGACCGTCGGCGTCGTGGCCAACCGCGTCGAGAAGACCAACGAGGACAGGACGATGCTCAGGTGGCTCGAGGAGGTCTTCGACGACTTCCCTATCTGGGAGGTCCGCAAGCGAGTGGCACTCCAGCGGGCCTTCACGGAGGGGACCTCCATCTTCGAGTACGAGGAGTCCGTGGACATGGAAGCCGTCTTCATGGCGATGGCCGAACGGCTGGACGAGCAGTTCGGCCACGTCGAGGTGACAGCATGAGCGAACAGGAACGCATGGACCGTGCCGAACGGATCCGACAGATGCGAGAGGGGCGACGCTCCGGCGACGACGCCGACGAACCAGACCAGCAGGCGGACGACGCCGCGGCGGCCGAGTCGGACGACGAGGCCACGACGGCAGCAGCCGAGGCGGCCGCGGACGCCACTGCCGAGACGGTGGGAGAGGCGCCCGCGGCCGATCCAGACGCCGGAGGCGACGCGATGGCCCACGTGGACGACGCAGTAGCCGACGCCGTCGAACGCGTTTCGGGGACGTCCGCCACCGTGCCCAGCCCTGACCAGATGGGCGATGGAACGGCGGAGACCGACGACGAGTCGTCGGCAACCGACCCGGCGAGCGACGATGCGGAGGCGGACCCCGCAGAGTCCGACGCGGCCACCGAGGTCGGGGCGGCGGCTCGTGCCGGCGTCGCCGCCGACGCCACGGCCTCGGAACCCGAAACCCGCGTCCTCGAGTTCACTCTCGACGGCGAGCAGTACTGCCTCGACATCGAGTACATCGAGGAAATCGTCAAGCGCGACGGCGTCACGCGCGTGCCCAACACGCCCGAGTTCGTGGAGGGCGTCGTCGACCTCAGGGGCCAGATCACGACGATCCTCAACCCCAAGGTCATCATCGGAACCGACGACCAGGCCCGGGGCGAACTCCTGCTCGTCTTCGACGCCGAGGAGTTCGACGAACAGGGCCACCTCGGCTGGGTCGTCGACGACGTCCGCCAGGTGTCCCCGGTCAGCGACGACGAGGTCAACGACCCGCCCGTCGACGACGACCACGTCGAGGGCGTCATCGACCGCGGCGAGGACGAACCATTCGTCGTCTGGACCTCGCCGGACCTCGCACTCGACGGGGCCACCTGAGCGAGGTCCGGACCGCCCTGCAGTCGCCCAGACCCGTCAGTCCCGACTCCCGAGGACGGCACGGACGTGCCCGAGAACGTTCCTGTCGGGGTCCAGCGTCTGGAGGTACCACGTCCCGACGGCGGTCTTGAGCGATTCGGCCGCCGCGCCCCGGAGGACGCTCGGCCCCACCGTCGCCACGGCCCCGTCGCCGACCGAGACGACCCACCCTCGGGTGTCGTAGCGGTAGGTCCCCAGTCGCGGCTCGAACCCCCCGCCCGCGCTGCGGCGGTGCTCGAGGAGTCTCGTCACGTTCCGGGCGGCGACGTCGGCCTGTCCCAGCGCGGTCTTCGCACTGGCCGGCACCGGCGTCCCCTCGGCATCGACCACCCGGACCGCGTCGCCCAGCCCGAAGGTCCGTTCCCCGAGCCGCAGGTCCGCGCGGACCGTCGGCCGACGGCCACCGAGGGGGTCTCCGCCCGCGATGCCGCCCGTCCAGACGAGCTGGTCGAACGCGCGCTCGGTGCCGTCCGAGAGGATCAGCGCGTCGGCCGTCGCACGTTCGATCTCCCTGTCCGTCTCGACGGTCACGCCCCGGTCCCGGAGTTCCGCGGCCACGGCCCGCTGGAAGCCAGGCTCGAAGGTCGGCGCGACGTGGTCGGCCTGCTCGACCAGGCAGACGTCGACGTCGGGTGCGCCCGCCTCGTCCGCCAGGGCGGCCAGTTCGGCCGCTACCTGAACGCCGGAGAGGCCGGCGCCGCCGACGACGATCCGTCCCGACCCGGCCTCGCAGAGAGCGAGAGCCTCCTCGCGGATCGTCTCGGCGTGGTGGACACGCTTCAGCGGCGTCGCGTGCTCCGCGAGGCCGGGCAGTCCGTGAAAGTCCGTCCGTGCCCCCAGACAGACCGCGACGACGTCGTAGGTGAGGTCGCCGTCCGCCAGCGCGACCTCGCCGGCGTCGGCGTCGAGCGACTCGACGCGCGCCTTACGGTGTTCGGCGCGGTCGAGCAGGTCCGCGAGCGGAAGCTGAAGGTCGTCGGCGAGGGCTGGCCGCCTGACGACCCGGTGGACGAGGTGCTGGACGAGGTGCGTGTCGCGCTCGTCGACCAACGTGAGGGCGACGTCGTCCGGAAGGTCGTCTTCGAGTGTCCGCGCGAGTGCGAGCCCGGCGTACCCAGCGCCGAGCACGGCGACGTGCATGGATCTGCTTGGGCTCGACAGCCCCTAAGTGTACGGCCGTAGCCGCGCCGATACCCCGACGACGCCGGCCGTGAGCCAGAATCGAGCCTACCGATTCCGGTCTATCCAGTCACAGAACGCCCCGAAATCCTTCGCCCCTGCCTGATCCGCGATGTCGCGTAGCGTTCCCTCCCGCAGTTCGTCGTGAAGGGGTACGGGGACGGTGCGCGCAGCCCCGTCGTGACCGGCCGGTGGCTCCCACCGCAGAATCGCGTGGTCACCGTTCGTGCGCTCCCATCGCCAGATGCCACTGTTGACCATGACCTTCGCGACCTCCCACCCCGAGAACTGACCCCCTCCTACCGGCGATCACTCGAAGACCGACGATTCGTCGATCGCGCCGACCTCGTTGTTTCCGGGATCGATGCCGGCATCTCGGAGTTCGGCCTCGATTGGCTCCTGGCCGCCCCCTTCGTATCCGTCGATCGCTTCGTCGAGGTTTTCGAGCGCGTCCTGCCGAGTCTGACCCTGCGAAGTGACGCCAGTCGCGTCGTCGGTGGCGATCCACCAGTCGTCGTCCCGAGTCAGTATAATCCGCGTTCCCGCGCTCATGGCCGGAGTTTGTTCGGATCGCCGGATAAACGTTCGGACCGGATTGTGGACACCATGTGTCGTCGCCGCGCTGGGGATGCCCCACCTGCTAGAACAGCGCCTCGTCTGCGTCCAGGACCCGCGCCGGCCCCCCGACCTCCCACACTGTCGTCTCCACGCCACAGTCCCCGACCACGCGTTCCACCCGGTCGACGTATTCGGCGGTCGTGTTCACGTACACGCTCGCCCCCGTGTCGACGGAGAAATAGACCGGGACGTCGTCTGCCTCGCGGAGTTCGCGAACCGCGTTGAATATCTCGATCGTGCGCGGCTGCCAGTAGACCCAGCCCGCGGGCCCGGTCATCGTCGTCGCCGCGAGTGACAGGGAGTCGTGCTCTGCCAGTTCGAAGGCCCGGCCGAAGTCGGCTTCGAAGAGTGCGTCGCGCATCTCGGCGATCTGGCCGTGCACGTGGGCCATCCGCGCGTCGAACATGTGGCTGTCCGCCGCTTCCGCGTGGGCTTCCTCCGTTTCTTTGTACGAGGGAACCAGACCACCGACGATCCGGAGGTCGTCCTCGAAGTCGGCCGGGACGTCGATCCGTTCGCTCCGGCAGTCCTGGTCGTTCAGTCCGGTCCGGAGGTGCGAGAACGCGCCCGTTACCGCCCGGGCGGCCGAGGAGGAGCCCCGGCGGGCCACCGTCGAAATCTCGGGGCGCGTCATGTCCAGCCCCGCCGCCTCCACCAGGGCCATCGCGGCGGCGGCGAAGCCCGACGAGGAGGAGCCAAAGCCGACGTTGGTCGGGAAGGAGTTCTCGCTCTCGAAGCGGACCCGGTCGTCCGTCTCCGCCAGGTCCCGGACGTGGTCGACGACCGCCCGGATGCGCTCGGCGCCGCGCCCCGAGACCACCTCGCCGTCGACGACGTACCGGTCCGACTCGCGGTCTGGCTCGAACGCGGCCGTCGTCGTCGTGTTGCTCGGCGCCGTGCAGACGCTGATGGAGTCGTGGTAGGGAAGCCGGAGTTCCTCGTCGCGCATCCCGTGGTACTTGACCAGGCCCTGGATCGGGTGTGCGCGGGCGGTCGCCTTCATGCCAGAGCGTCGTCGTGGGCGCCACTTGGCCCTTTCTAAGCGCGGTTGGAAGAAAGCGGGGTCGGGGGTGACGGGTCAGGCGAACAGGACGCTCGCTGCGGTGTTGGCTGTCTCGACGACCGGGCCGAAGCCCGGCAGCAGGAGCACCGTCACGACCGCCGCGACGACGATCGCCACGTAGATGCCCGTCGGGTAGCCGTCGACCTCGACCGGCTCACCCGTCGGCTCGTCGATCCACATCGCCTTGACGACCCGCGAGTAGAAGTACAGCGACAGGGCGCTGTTGACGATCAGCGCGACCGCCAGCAGCGCGACGCCACCGTTGATCGCCGCCATGAGCAGGTAGAACTTCGAGAGGAAGCCCCCGCCGAAGGGCAGGCCGGCCAGCGAGAACATGAAGATCGTCATCGCCGCACAGGCCAGCGGCGCCTGCTTCGCGAGGCCGTTGTAGTCCTCGAAGGTCCGGCCGACGCCCCAGTACTCGACCAGGGCGACGAACAGGAACGCGCCCGTGTTCATGAACCCGTAGACGAACAGGTGGGCCATGCCGGCACCGAGGACGAAGCTCTGGTTGGCGTCGCCCGTCAGCGCCGCCAGGCCGATCAGGACGTAGCCCGCGTGGCCGATGGAGGAGTACGCGAGCATGCGCTTGACGTTCTCCTGGGTGGCGGCCGCGAAGGTGCCGATCGTCATCGTCAGGATCGCCAGAATCTGGAAGGCGACCGCCCAGTCGATGACTCCGGCGACGGCCGACTGCGGGAACGCCACCGTGAAGATCCGGAAGGCGAGCACGAAGCCGGCGGCCTTCGAGGCCGACGAGAGGAACGCCGAGATGGGTGCGGGCGCACCCTCGTAGGCCTCGGGCGCCCAGAAGTGGAAGGGGACGCTCGCGGTCTTGAACGCCAGGCCGCCCGCCACCATCAGGATCCCGATGCCGAGGACGCCCGTCAGCGGCGTGTCGGCGAGCGCCGCGGCGACGTCGGCGAACACCAGCGCACCCGAGGAGGCATAGACGAGGCTGATCCCGTAGAGCAGGATCGCCGAGGACAGCGCGCCGATCAGGAAGTACTTCAGGCCGGCCTCGACGCTGCCGCGGTTTTGCTTCAGGGACGCGACGAGCGCGTAGGACGGCAGCGAGGACAGTTCCATGGCGATGAAGGCCGTCGCGAAGCTGTTGGCCGAGGCCATGAGCGTCATCCCCGTGGCCGCCAGGACGACCATCGTGTAGTACTCGGCCTGGTAGGGGTGGTCGGCGAGGTAGTCGTAGCTCGCCAGGACCACCAGCAGCACGACGCTGGCGACGATCGCCGTCAGGAACAGGCTCATCCCGTCGACGACGAGCGCGTCACCCAGGAGCGTTATCGCCCCGCCGGTCCGTGGCTGGCCGGTCCCGGCCAGGAGGAACCAGCCGGTGACGCCCAGCGCCAGCAGACTGCCGACGGTAGACGTGACCGCGAGCAGGAGGCTCGAGGCGTCGCCGTCGGGGTCGACGCTGTCGACCAGCAGGAGGAACATCGCCGTCAGTGCCAGGATGACCGGCGGCGCGAGCGCCGCGATCGGTGGCAGGGCGGGTGCGGTGCTCATGCGACGGTCACCTCCAGGAGCGGCCCGACGGCGTCCTGGATCATCCCGTAGATGAGGTCAGGGTGGACCCCGACCAGGATGACCAGCAGCAGGAGGACGAACGGCGGCGCGACCTCGTGGAAGGGCGCCCGTCCGACCTCGTAGTCCGTCTCCAGCCGGAAGGGGCCAAAGAGCGTGCGCTGCATGGCCCACAGAAGGTAGCCCGCGACGATCACGATGCCGAACATCGCGGCCGCGGTGAACAGCGGCGCCAGGGCGAGCACCGTCGACTGGAAGGAGCCGATGAACACCAGCACCTCCCCGGCGAAGCCGGCCATCAGCGGCAGGCCCATGTAGCCGAAGGCCGCCGCGACGAAGATGCCGACCGTCCAGGGCATCCGATCCGCCAGGCCGGACATGTCGCCCACCATGCGCGTGTGCGTCGCGTTGTAGAGCACGCCGACCACCATGAACATCAGTCCCGAAATGAGGCCGTGACTGATCATCTGGAAGGTCGCCCCGCCGACCGCGTGGGGCGTCCAGGCGACCAGCCCCAGGATGACGTAGCCCATCGACGAGATCGACGAATAGGCGACGATCCGCTTGAGGTCGCGCTGGGCGAGCGCGAGCATCGCGCCGTAGATGACCGAGAGGACGCCGAACACCGCAATTATCTCCGCGTACTGCTGGGCGACGTCGATCAGCATCGTGAAGTTGAACCGCAACAGCGCGTAGGTGCCCATCTTCAGCAGGACCCCCGCCAGGATGACCGAGACCGGTGACGGGGCCTCGACGTGGGCGTCCGGCAGCCACGTGTGGAACGGGACGATGGGTACCTTGACCGCGAAGCCGGCGAACATCGCGAGGAAGGCGAGCGTCTTGAGCGCACCCGCGCCCAGCCCCGCGAAGGCGCCGAGCTGTCCGTCGTGGATGGCCTGTGCGATGGTCGGCAGGTCCAGGGTCGTGATGCTGTCACCAAGACCGAAGACCAGCGCGAACAGGCCGAGGAACATGAACAGCGACGCCACGTTCGTGTAGACGAGGAACTTGATGGCCGCGTACTTCCGGCGCGGGCCGCCCCAGATCCCGATGAGGAAGTACATCGGGATGAGGACGCCCTCCCAGAAGACGAACCAGAGGAAGAAGTCGAGCGCCACGAAGACGCCGATGAGCGCGACCTCCATGAGCAACATGAGGCCGTAGAACGACGACTGGCGCTCGTCGATCGGCGTCCACGAGGAGATCAGCGCGAGCGTCGTCAGCACCGTCGTCAGGACGACCAGCGGCAGGCTGACGCCGTCGACGCCAACGAACCACTGGAGCGTGTACTGGTCGATCGTGAGCCACGGAACGACCGTCTCGAAGGCCAGGGACCCGGACTCGAGCAGGCCATTCCCGCTGGCCTCGAAGTTCAGCCACATGAGCAGGCTCCCGCCCAGCGGGAGGAGGCTCAGTGCTGCCGCCAGTTTCGGAGCGACCTCGTCGGGCGCCAGGAAGACGACGAACGCCGAGACGAGCGTCGCCAGCAGGACCGCCTCGATCAACATCTAGATCCACCCCCCGATCAGTGCGAAGAAGGCCAGCAGGATCACGAAGGCGACCGTCAGGAGCGCCGCGTTGTTCGTCACCACGGCCGACTGGATCCGCCGGACGCGCTGCCCGGCGAACAGGCTGGCCGACGACACGCCGTTGACGACGCCGTCGACGACGACCTGGTCGACCGTGTTCGCCGCGTTCGCGATCGGTACCGTCACACCCTGCGCCAGCCAGACCTGGAACTCGTCCTGGTAGTAGTTGTTCATGAGTAGCGTCCGAACGCTGCCGAGCCGCTGCATGTGTGGATCGGGGTCGGCGCCGCCGTAGAGCCGCCAGGCGACGAGCACCCCGAGGACCGCGAGTCCGAGCGACACCGCACCGGAGGCGAACGGCGAGAGGCTCGCGGAGCTGTAGCCCGCCGCCTCGTGGAGGACGTCCGCGTAGTGGTGGGCGTTGAGGCCCTCGACGCCGCCGGCCAGCCACGTGTGGAGATAGAGGATCGAGTCGCCCAGGACGTTCTTCAGCAGGCCCATGTTGACGAACCCGACGATAGCCGCGCCGACGCCGAGCACGGCGAGCGGGAATTTGACGTTCCACCGCACCGGCTCGGGATCGCGCGCCGTGTCGCTCCGCGGGTCACCGTGGAAGGTCAGGAAGACCATCCGGAAGGTGTAGAAGCCGGTAAAGAAGACGGCGAGCAGCCCCATCGCGAAGCCCAGGAGCAAGAGGGGCTGTGACGTGCCGCCCGCCTCACCCAGCCCGTGGATCAGCGTCTCATAGAGCACCTCGTCCTTCGACCAGAAGCCCGCGAAGGGGACGATGCCCGCGAGCGCGAGCGAGCCCGAAAGGAAGGTGAGGTAGGTCACCCGCATCCGGTCCTTCAGACCGCCCATGTCCCACATGTTCTCGTTGTGGTGCATGGCGATGATGACCGACCCGGCCCCGAGGAACAGGAGCGCCTTGAACACGGCGTGGGTCGTCAGGTGGAAGACCGCGGCGACGTACCCCCCACCGCCCAGCGCGAGCATCATGTAGCCGTACTGGGAGATGGTGGAGTACGCGAGTACCTGCTTGAGTTCCTGCTTGACGACGCCCATCGTCGCCGCGAACAGCGCCGTGAAGCCGCCGATCAGCGCGATGACCGCGAGCGCCGTCGGCGAGAGGGCGTAGAACCCGTACATGCGCGCGACGAGGTAGACGCCGGCGGCGACCATCGTCGCCGCGTGGATGAGTGCGGAGACGGGCGTCGGGCCCTCCATCGCGTCGGGCAGCCAGGTGTGGAGCGGGAACTGCGCGGACTTGCCCATGACGCCGCCGAGCACGAGCAGACCGACGACGGTGAACCAGGCCTGCGGTCCGAGGCCGAAGAACGTCCTGATCTCGCTGCCGCCGTCACCCAGGACTGCCGCCTCGGCCATGTGGACGAAGGAGTCGTCGCCGGCGAAGGCGGAGGTTCCGAAGGTCGCGAGCACGGCGACGACGCCGATGAGGAAGAAGTAGTCCCCGAACCGCGTGACGAGGAACGCCTTCTTCGCCCCGCTCGGCGGACCGTCCTCGCGGAACCAGAAGCCGATCAGCAGGAACGAACAGAGGCCGACGAGCTCGAAGAACATGAACGCCATGAGCAGGTTGTCGGCGAAGACGAAGGAGAGCATCGAGAAGGTGAACAGGCCGAGCCCGGCGTAATAGCGGGGGAGTCCGATCTCGCCCTCGTCGTTCATGTACCCCAGCGAGAAGATGTGGACGAGGAAGGCGATCAGCGAGACGATCACCAGCATGAGCGCCGATAGCGGATCGATCAGAATGCCGAAGGTGAGCGACAGCGCGTCGCCAGCGCCCGTGACGAACGTGTAGAGTTCCTGGTGGTGTGGCTCGGCGGGCCCCGCGAGCGTGACGAGGGTCACCACCGAGAGGACGAGCGAACCGCCCGTCGCGACGATGCCTGCCAGCGCCCCCTTCTTTGGCATCCGCGGGCCCAGGAACAGCGCGATCAGGAACGATACCAGCGGGAGCAGTGCGATCGCCGGAGCGTAGTCGAATATCCCTGCCATGTTACCACCTCATCGTGACCGCCTCGGTCACGTCGATGTCGCCGAAGTTCCGGTAGAGCACCAGGATGATGCCGATCCCGACGGCGACCTCCGCGGCCGCCAGGGCCATGCCGAACAGCGCGAACACCTGACCGGTGAGGTTGCTGTAGTACAGCGAGAAGGCGACCAGGTTGATGTTCCCGGCGTTGAGCATCAGCTCGACGGACATCAGGAAAAACAGCGCGTTGCGCCGTGTGAGCACGCCGAACAGACCGATACAGAAGACGGCGGCCGAGAGCAGGAGGTAATACTCGGGGAGAACAGCCATCAGCGGTCACCTCCCGTCCCCGTCTCCGCGTCGGAGTGTGGGCCGCGCCCGCCGTCGGCCATCGGTTCGCCGCCGGATTCCTCGTCGCGCTTCGCCAGCATGAGCGCCCCGTCGAGGGCCGCGTCGAGCGCGATGGCGATGATCAGCAGCGCGACGACGAAGCTCTCGGTCGGGATCGCGGATTCGATCCCGATCAGCGCCGCGCCGATGCTCGCCACGACGCTCGCGTCCTGCGGAAAGCCCCAGGACTCGACCAGCGTCGCGGTGTCAGCCGACAGGAAGACCGCGGCCATGAGGGCGAACAGCGCGATGGCCGCGATGCCGGGCAGGAGGCGCCGATCGAACGGCACGCGCTCGGGACGGGAGGTCACGTCGCCACCTCCGGATCCCGACGGGTCAGCATGACCGCGAAGGTGATGAGGATCAGTACCCCGCCGACGTACACGAGCACCTGCATCGCCGCGACGAACTCGGCGTGCGCGAGCACGTAGTGGACCGCGACGCTCAACAGCGCCACGCCGAGCAGCAGGGCCGCGTGCCAGACGTCGCGCACCAGCACGACGCCCAGGCTGCTCGCAATCGTGATTATGGCGAACAGCCCGAATGCTATCGACTCGTACAGTGCCATCTTGTTTGGACAGTCCACACGGGTCGCTTTTGAAGATTCCTCTTTCACTCCGCGAGTCGGGGCGCCTCGGGCGTCATCGCGTCTTTGGCAGGCCTAAACATTCGGGCCGATGCGGCGAAATCTCACGGCGGACAGTCGGCGCTCAACGGCGCAGCTCCAAGCGACAGAAACCCGGCTCACCAGGACCACCGCGAAAACCAGCCCGATTCGAGTTACTGGTAGTCGACTTCGCCCTCGCCCTCGCCGACGCCACCACCTTTTTCTTCGTCGGGTGGCCGCTGGTCGCCTCCGGCGACCGCGGCCACCGCTCCTCGAAAAACGTGGGCGAAAAAGCCGACCGCTCGCTCACTTCGTTCGCTCCCGGTCGGTGAAACGCCTCGCGCCTCCGGCGCTCGGCGTATGCTCACTCTCTACTGATAGTCGACTTCGCCCTCGCCCTCGCCGACCCACGCGTCGCGGTCCGGTTCGCGCGACGCCAGCGGGTCCATGTCCTTGTACCAGGGGACGTTCTTGAGGTCCTCCTTGTTGTAGGCGAACTCCTCTTTCGTGTCGGCGACGAACTCGAAGTTCTCGGTCAGGACGATGGCGTCGACGGGACAGACCTCCTCGCAGAGCCGGCAGTAGATGCACTGGCCGATGTGGAGGTTGTACTCCTCGCCGTTGCGCTGCTCGTCCGTGACGATCTGAATGGTGTCGTTCGGACAGACGTTCTCGCACTGGCGACACCAGATACAGCGCTCCTGGCTGAACTTGTGGACCCCGCGGAACCGGGGGCTGACCTCCGGTGCCTCCTCGGGGTACTCCACGGTGTAGGTGTGTCCGTCCAGTGCGTGCTTCATCGTCGTGGCCATGGATTTGAGGACGCCGATCATGCTGAGATACCTCCGAAGTCGCCAAGGCGGCCGCGGGCGATCATGCCGAGATCACTCCCACGATGACGGCGGTGAGCACGAGGTTGGCGAACGCCAGCACCAGCATGCCCTTCCAGCCGATCTCGATCAGCTGGTCGATCCGCACGCGCGGCAGCGCCGACCGTGCCCACTGCGTGAACAGGAAGACGAGCCAGATCTTGATCAGGAACCAGACGAGTCCCGGGAGCACCGGGCCGGCCGGCCCGCCCAGGAACAGCGTCGTGATGATGGCTCCGCCAAGGAAGATGTGGATGAACTCCCCGAGGTACAGCAGGACGAAGTAGACCGAGGAGTACTCGGTCTGGTACCCGGCGACGATCTCCGTCGGCGCCTCCGGAATGTCGAAGGGATTCCGGCCGACCTCCGCCAGGTTCGCGATCACGAACAGGACGAACGCGAAGGGGTTCACGATGGCGAACCACGACGGAATCGCGACGCCGCCGAGGGTAACCAGCGTCTCCTGCTGGGCAGCGACGATTTCGCTGAGCTGGAGCGTCCCCGCGAACAGCACGACCGAAACGCCGGTCAGGACCAGGGGGATCTCGTAGGCGAGGTTCTGTGCCACCGCCCGCAGCCCGCCGAGAAACGAGAACTTGTTGTTCGAGGCGTAGCCGGCCATGACGAGGCCGAGCGACGCGATCGAGGCCACCGCGAAGACGTACGCGAGGCCCGCTTCGGGGTCCGCGAGCTGGACGTTCAGCCCGAGGATCGAACCCATCGGGATGACCGCGAAGCCGAGCAGCGCCGAGGACGCCAGCACCAGGGGCGCCAGGTCCCAGGCCGGCCGGTCGACGCCCTCGGGAACGATCAGTTCCTTCGAGAGCAACCGGACGGCGTCGGCAACGATGATCAGCAGGCCGAACGGGCCGATGCGGTTGACCGCGATGCGGTCCGTGAACGCGGCGGTGATCTTCCGCTTGGCCCACGGCCCCGCCAGGGCGGTCATGGTCATCATCAGCGTCCCGATCAACGCCGCCCCGATGAGTCCGGCGACGAACTCGCCGAGCGGTCCCCCGATCGGGAGCACGCCGCCGATCTGCTCGGGTAGCGTCGGCATTACCGATCGACCTCCCCGAGGACGATGTCGAGGCTCCCCAGCGCCGCGATCATGTCGGGGACGTACTCGCCCTCGGACATGACCGGGAGGGACTGGAGGTTGTTGAAGCACGGACTCCGGATCTTGAACCGGGCCGGCTTGTCGGTGCCGTCCGAGCGAATGTAGATGCCGAGTTCGCCCTTCGCGCCCTCCACGGCGCTGTAGATCTCGGTGTCCGGGTCGGGCTTGAGCGTCCGCGGGACGTTCGACTGGATCTCGCGATCGTCCTCGTCCCAGTCCTCGAGCAGGTCGACGCACTGCTCGATGATGCGAGCGGACTGTTCCATCTCCTTGAGGCGGACGGTCGCGCGTGCGAAGTTGTCACAGCCGTCCTCCGTGACGACGTCCCACTCGAGTTCGTCGTAGTAGCCGTAGGGGTCGTCGCGCCGGAGGTCGTAGTCGATGCCGGAGCCCCGGGCGACGGGGCCGGTCGTCCCGTAGCTCTTTGCCTCCTCCGGGGGGAGGATGCCGGTGTCGATGACCCGCATCTGGAACAACTCGTTGCCAGTCAGGAGATTGTGGTACTCCTCGAGCCGGTCGGGCATGGACTGGCAGAACTCCCGGACGTCCCCGAAGAACTCGTCGCGAGGCTCGGGCACGTCCCACGCCACGCCGCCCAGGCGCAGGTAGTTGAACATGAGGCGCTGGCCGGTCAGGTCCTCGAGGAGGTTCTGGACGTCCTCGCGGTCCCGGATGGCGTACATGAAGGTGGCCGTGAAGTCGCCGTAGATGTCCAGCGCGAAGGTCCCGACCGCGAGCAGGTGCGCGGCGATCCGGCAGAGTTCCGCGCCCATCGTCCGCAGGACCTGGGCGTACTCGGGGACGTCGATGTCCGCCATCTCCTCGGCGGCGCGCGCGTACGCCCACTCGTTGAGGATGCCAGCCGAGATGTAGTCCCACCGGTCGGGGTAGGGCATAATCTGGTGACGGTAGGTGCTCTGCTGGCACATCTGCTCCTCACAGCGGTGCAGATAGCCCACGTCCGGGTCGACGTCTGCGATCTGCTCGCCGTCGAGCACCGTCTCGACGTGAAGCACGCCGTGGGTCGCCGGGTGGTGCGGGCCGATGTTGACGAACATCGTGTCAGACTCCCCGGGCACCTCCGTCCGCTTCTCCAGCGGATTGGCGTGCTCGCGAAGGGGGACGATCTGGGGCTGGTCCTGGTCGTAGTCCAGGGACAGCGGGTGGCCCTGCCATGTCTCGGGCAGGAGAATCCGGCGGAGGTCCGGGTTGTCCTCGTACTCGACGCCGACGAGGTCGTAGGCCTCCCGCTCGTGCCAGATGGCCGTATCGTAGACGTCCGCGCCCGACTGGCTGACGGGGTCATCCCGGGACGTCGGCACGACGACCGACAGCTGGTGAGTCGGGGCGTCGTACTTCTTGAGGTGGTAGATCGACTCGTATCGGTCCCGGTACTCCTGGGCCGTGACACAGGAAAGGTGGTCGAACCCCGCCTCCTGCTTGAGCGTCGAGAGGACCGCGTCGACCTCGTCGGGCCGGATCACGAAGGCCTCGGCGTTGACGTGGGACTCCCGGCCGATGACGTGCTCGCCGAGCAGGTCCGCCAGTGCGTCGTAGTCGAGGTCGCCGTCGGCAGTGACGCCGACGTCCGGTTGGGCCGGTCGTGGCTGTTCCAGACTCATGGCGAATCCACCCAGTTGTACCGCATGACGAGGTCGTCCTCGTCGACCTGGTCTGCGAGGTGGTCAACGAGTTCGTCCTGGTCCAGGTCGCCGAACTCCTCGAGTTCGTAGGGCTTGACCGTGACCGGGGAGCTCTCGCCGTTGGCGATGCGCTCCTGGAGCTTCGCGATCCCGTAGATCAGCGCTTCCGGCCGCGGCGGGCACCCGGGGACGTGAATGTCGACCGGGATGACCTCCTCGACGCCCTTGATCACGTTGTACCCCTCCTGGAAGGGGCCCCCCGAGATGGTGCACGAACCCATGGAGACGACGAACTTGGGCTCGGGCATCTGGTCGTAGACGCGCTTCATCCGCGGGGCGAACTTCGAGACGATGGTCCCTGGCACGATGATGACGTCCGCCTGGCGGGGCGAGGCCCGCGGGACGCCCGCACCGAAGCGGTCGAGGTCGTGCTTGACCGCGTAGGTGTGCATCATCTCGATGGAACAGCAGGCGATCCCGAAGAGGAGCATGAACATCGACGAACCCCGCACCCAGTTCATGAACTTGTCGAACTTCGTGAGGATGAACGGGGTGTTCCCGAAGGCCTCCCGGAGCTTCGAGTTGAAGCGGTCGTCGACGCCCTCGCCCAGCCGTGCGTCCTGGGTCGACTGTGCCTGTTCCAGCGTGTCGTGCAGTTGCGTGTTCTGGCTCATGATTGACGGTTCACCCGCTGACTCTCGGCGCGTGGACTCTTGATCCACTTGACGGCGCCGTTGCGCCACGCCCACGCGAGACCGACGACGAGGATGCCGATGAAGACGAGCATCGGAGCGAGCGCCCGAACGGGGCCGACCTCCGCGACGGCCTCGCCGTAGATTACGGTCCACGGAAAGATCAGGACGGTCTCGATGTCGAAGACGACGAACAGCAGGGCGACCATGTAGTACTGGATGTTGAAGCGAAGGCCCGTGCTGCTCCCCGTCGGCACCTCGCCGCTCTCGTAGGTGGCGCGCTTGCTAAACTCCGGCACGCTCGGCCGCAACAGCGCGGAGACCGCCATCATACTGAGCGGAATGGCGATCGCCACGACGGCCAGCGCGGCGATTGCGATCCATGGATTGGCCATACAGGTATCTCCTATCGTTTGGCGGTTTGAGGCGGTGCCATATAAGGATTCATTGTTCCGATTTCGGCCGTCCGCGCCCCACTTCGCGTCCCCGCTAGCCATCTTCAGCGGCCGGGCGTGCAGTGCAACCCACCCGTCACCATCCAGTCGCTCGCTGGCCAGTCACCGACCCGCCGGGCCGACGCCACACGCCCGAGAAGTGCCGGCACCGTACAGAGTGGGACTCACTGGTCGCGTCGCTGCGTGAACCCCGGCGTCCCGAGGTCGTGGAGGTCCCGCGACGTCGTTGCCACCTCGTCCTTGAGTCCCTCGTGGTAGTCGACCAGCCGCTCCCGAAGTTCCTCGTGCTCGCGGGCCAGGATCTGTGCCGCCGACAGGGCGGCGTTGAAGGACTTGCCGGCGTCGACGGCGACCAGCGGTGCGCCCGTCGGCATGCCGATGACCGAATCCACGGACTTCTCCTGGACGGGAACGCCGATGACGGGCAGGGGGTAGGCGATGGAGGCGGTCATGTTCGGGAGGTCGGCGGACTTGCCACCCGCGCCGGCGATGAGCACGTCGAGTCCGCGCTCGGCGGCCGTCTCCGCGTAGGCGTACATCAGTTCGGGCGTCCGGTGGGCCGAGACGACGTACGTCTCGAAGGTGAACCGTTCGTCCGGCGGGTCGTCGGCGCCCGTCTGCTCGGCGAAGCCCAGTTCGTCCACGAACGCGTCGTAGGCACCGGGCCGGCCGGTCTCCGAGCCCATCATCACGTCCAGATCCGAGTCGGAGCCCATCACGATCCCGACGTCCGGGGTGTCCTCGGGCGGTCGATCCCGCTCGGCCTCCGCCCGGAGCGCGTCGATCAGGTCCGCCAGCGTCTCGCTCATGTGCGCTCGTGCGCGCGGTGTTCACGTAAATGGTCCGTCTCGAGAGCCGAGTCGGGACTCACATTCAAGAGGAGTGATCGGGCTACACAGTGCCATGAATCGAAACGGTGGCATCGACGAGGTCGACACCGATCTGGCGACCGCGGTTGGACTCTGTGTGATCGGCGACGTGACGGTGGCACAGGCGGCGAAGTCGACCGGAGTGACCCGGTGGGAACTCGCAGAAACAATCGAGGAAGTCGGCCTCGCGGAAGAACTCGGACTGACCGACGACGCCAGCGCCGCAGCAGAAATCGACGCCATCTTCGACAACGATCAGTAGCGGCGCGGTCCGAGCCCAGATTCACACGGGGATCGAGTTTCTCGGGTAGGTATCTTGCGCGAGAGGGTCACTGACCGGAACGCTCGCTCGGCACCGTTCAGGCTCTCGCACGGAGCGAACAGGTCCGTTTGACCGCAATACGTTCAGCCAGGGTCACCGGTGAAACCGGAAGTCACGGAACGTCACTTGGAAGCGTCGATCGGAAACGTGACCTGACCAGATAATTATGAGAGCAGGACCCGAGCGCTGCCGCGCCCGGTTCAGGGGGTGGACGTTGAAGCGGCGACAACCGAGCCGACCACGTCGACTACATTCCCTCCATTAGGACCGCTGCCGACGTCGTTGCCATCCTCGCCGTTGTCGCCATCCTCGCCGTTGTCGCCATCCTCGCCGTTGTCGCCGTCCTCGCCGTTGTCGCCCTCCTCGCCGTTGTCGCCATCCTCGCCGTTGTCGCCGTCCTCGCCGTTGTCGCCATCCTCGCCGTTGTCGCCGTCCTCGCCGTTGTCGCCATCCTCGCCGTTGTCGCCCTCCTCGCCGTTGTCGCCGTCCTCACCGTTGTCGCCGTCCTCGCCGTTGTCGCCGTCCTCGCCGTTGTTATCCGGACCGAGGTCACAGTCGGAGGGATTTGGCGGCGTCACGTCGATCTGGCTAGCATTGTGGAACAGGCGCACGGTCGCCCCGTGCTGCTCGTTCGTCTCGACCACGATGAACTCCTGGCTGTTCGCGTCGAGCGATAGGGACCCATTTTGATCCGTTTTGTAGACGTCCCAGGTCACGTTCGCCGCCTGGTCGTTATTGTTCCTGATCCGGAACCGTGCCAGGTCGTCCTGCTCGTCCGTACAAATCGCGGTCAGCGTGAGGTTACCCGGGTCGAACGGCTGCTCGTTGGGCTCACCCAGGTCGCAAGTCGAGGGATTGCTCGCTTTCACGTCGATTTGCGTCCCGTCGTAGAACAGGCGCACGGTCGCCTCGTGGGCCTCGTTCGTCTCGACCACGATGAATTGCTCTCCATTTGCATCGACGGTGACGGTCCCATTCTGGTTCGTTCCGTAGACGTCCCACTCGACCGTGGCTGCCTGGTCGTTGTCGTTGGTGATCCGGAACCGCGCGAGGTCGTCCTGCTCGTCGGTGCAGAGAGCCGTGAGGACGACCTCGTCGGAACTGAACGCTGGAGGGTCGTCAGTAGGCGTCTCAGTCTCGGGCGGCTCCTCGGTCTCGGTTTCCGTTTCAGGTTCGGCCGGCTCTTCGGTCGTGGTCGGCTCCTCCGTCTCAGTTTCCGTCTCGGGTTCAGCAGGTTCTTCGGTCTTAGTCTTCGTCTCGGTCTCAGTTTCCGTTTCAGGTTCGGCCGGCTCTTCGGTCTTGGTTGGGGTCTCGGTGTCAGTCTCCGTCTCGGTCTCAGTCGCAGTCTCCGTCTCCGTCTCGGTCTCAGTCTCGGTTTGGGTTTCCGTCGGCGTCGCCGTCTCGGTCGGCGTCGCGGGTTCCTCCGCCGGACAGTCGGCGAGCAGCAGGTGCGCGGCACCCGCGTCAGTCGTGTTCCCGGTCGCGTCGTGGAAGGGCGCGCCGACGGCGACGTCCAGGTCGCCGTCAGCGTTCACGTCGCCGGGGTCGGCGACCGCCCGGCCTGCTTCGTCCCCCGCGCCGGCGCCGAAGAACGTGGCGGTCGCGTCGTCGAGGGCGACCGTGTCACCGAGATCCGACGCTCCGGAGACCACGTACGCCGCACCCGTGTCGTTGGCGCCGCCGTCGTGACCCGGTGCGCCGACGAGCAGGTCGTCCACGCCGTCACAGGACACGTCGCCCGAGCCAGCGGAACTGACCGCCCATCCCGCCTGGTCGCCAGCAGCCTCGCCCGCGATCGTCACGTCCGCTTCGGAGACGGGGAACGTGCCCGCGAGTTCCGACGTCCCGTACAGGACGTACGCCGCGCCCGCGTCCGGGGTGGTTTCGTCCGCGTCGGTGTCCGGGGCACCGACGACGACGTCCGGGACGGTATCGTTGTTCACGTCACCCGCGTCCGACACCGAGAAGCCGACCTGTTCCCCCGCGGCCTCCCCGGTGAGGGTCACGTCGGCGTCACTGAGGTTCGTCGATCCGGAGAGCGGCCCCGCCACGAGGTGGGCCGCACCCGCGTCCGACTGGATGGGATCCTCCCCGGCCTCCTCGGCGAGGGGATCCGTGGCGTTGTAGCCGGGTGCACCGACGACGACGTCCGCGACGCCGTCGTCGGTCACGTCACCCGCGTGCGAGACGGACCAGCCCGCCAGACTGTGCGACGACGCACCCCGGAGGGTGGCGTCGGCCGCGTCGGCAAGCGTGATCGTGTCGCCGTCCGCGAGCGTCTCGTTCGAGACGAGGAAGGCGGCACCGCGCGCGTCTCCCGTGCCGTTCCAGTACGGGGCGCCGACGATCACGCCGGGCTGGTCGTCGACGGCGCTCGCGTTCGAGACCGCCCAGCCGGCGCGCGCGTCGGGACTTCCGAGAAGCGTCGCGTCCGCCTCGGAGAGGTTCATCGAGCCCGCGAGGTCGGGGCCGCCGTCGATCACGTACGCAGCACCCGCCTCGGCGCCGTCCGCGTCGCGGAGCGGTGCCCCCACGATCACGTCGTCGTACCCGTCGTCGTCGAGGTCGCCAGCCGTCGAGACGGACCGACCCGCCCACTCTCCGGGAGTCGCCCCGTAGAAGGTCGCGTCGGCCTGGGCGACGGTCAACTCGCTCTCGTCGAGGGGCCCGTAGAACAGGTAAGCCGCACCGGCGTTGGTGCCACCCGTGTCGTTTCGCGGGGCACCGACGATGAAGTCGACTGCCCCGTCGCCGTTCACGTCACCCGCGGACGCGATGCTCGTCCCCGCCAGGTCGATCTCCGTCGCGCCCTCGATCGTCACGTCTGCCTCGGTGAGGTTCGTCTCCCCACTGAAGCCGGTCTCGCCGGTCGTCGCCGTCGTGTCGTCCACTTGCGCGTGTGCCTCCGGGCCGAGCGCTCCCGCTGCCAGCGTGGCAGCGAGGACGAACAGCACCAGGCCGAGTCCCAGGAGCACGACCCTGGAGGACACGGTTCTCGTTGTCCAGGCCATGTGGAGGGGAATCGGCCGACCCGGGGATTGTTAGTAACATTGAAAAATTTGTAAATCTGGTAGTACCCGAGCTACGAGCGTCTTACTTCCAGCTGGCCCTTGAGAACGGTCGAAAACGGGTGTTCGAGGAAGCGCCTCTCGCACTGACCGTCGGTTTCGCACCAACGCATCCATATTTTGATAGTGACTCGGTCGGCGTTGGCGACCAGCCGGAACCGAGCGGGCGACGTCGGGCGACGGGTCGGTTTCGGGGTACACGACGGTAACCCACGCCAACGGCAGTCTCTCGACCGAGCGTTTGCCTTCGACAGCGGTCCGATCCTCCGTCACGACACGAAACAGGCCCACATCGGCGGCGCCTGCCAGACTACCGCGCGCGGACACCGATCCCGCGTTGCCACCGGCCCAGGACCGCCGACGTCGATCAGTTCGTCTCGTCCACGAACTCGATATCGCTGCCGATTGTGCGGATCCTCGAGAGCAGGTCCCCCGCGCGCTCGTCGCCGTCACCGACGAGGGTGTAGTGGCCCATCTTCCGGAGGTCGTAGACCTCGCGTTTGCCGTACCAGTGAAACGCACACCGGTCCGCGGCGAGGATCGACTCGACGCCGGCCAGCCGCGCCCGCTGGCGCTCGTCGACGTCGCCCAGGACGTTCTTCGAGACCGTGGGGGCGCGACGGTCCGTGGTCCCGAGCGGCCGCCCGGTCACCGCCCGGAGGTGCTGTTCGAACTGCGAGGTGTGACAGCCCTCGATGGTCCAGTGCCCGGAGTTGTGGGGCCGGGGGGCAACCTCGTTGAAGAGGATCTCGTCGTCGGGGCCCTGGAACAGCTCGATGCCGAAGACGCCTCTCCCGTCCAGAGCTTCGAGGACGTCCAGAGCGACCTCACGAGCGCGCTCGCGCACGTCGGGCGAGGCGCGTGCGGGCGAGACGGACTCCCGGAGGATCTCGGCCTCGTGGATCGTCTCGGTCACCGGGAACGTGTCCCGCTCGCCGTCGCCGACACAGCCCATCACGGCGAGTTCCCGCTGGAAGTCGACGAACGCCTCGGCCATCGCCGGGCCGTCGATGGTAGCGATGGCAGAGTCGACGTCGTCGGGACTCTCGACGGGGACGTTCCCCCGGCCGTCGTACCCGCCCTCGCGGGCCTTGAGCATCATCGGGTAGCCGAGCGCGTCACCGGCCACCCGGAGGTCGTCCGCCGAGTCGACGGATCGAAATGCCGGAACCGGGACGCCGGCGTCAGCCAGCGTGCGCTTCTGGACGAGTTTGTCCTGGATCGTGCGAAGGGTGTCCGGATCGGGGTGGACCGGCGTCCCCGTCGCCTCGCCGGCGCGAGCCAGCGCGTCCGGGTCGGCCAGTTCGATCTCGTAGGTGAGGTAGTCCGCGCGCTCGGCGAGTTCGAGCAGCGTCTCCTCGTCGTCGAAGTCGCCGACGAGCTGGTCGCGAACGACGGGCGCGGCCGGGCAGTCCGGCGTGGGGTCCGAGACGACCAGGTCGATCCCCAGCGGGCCGGCGGCCTCGCCCAGCATCCGGCCGAGCTGGCCGCCGCCGACGACGCCGACGGTCTCTCCCGGACTCGTCTGGATCATGCTCGCGGCTTTTCCAGCGACTCGCATAAGGGTTGCCTCACAGGGTCGGGGGCGGCACTCGCGACGGCCCGTAGCTACCGTCCCTCGAACTCGGGCTCGCGATCCTCGAGAAAGGCACGGACGCCCTCCTCGTGGTCGTGCGTGTCGAAGACGACGCCCTGGGCCAGCGTCTCGTCGTGGATGGCCTCGGTGAGGGACTTGTCGAGGCCGTCCCGGATCAGTCGCTTGGAGTGGCGGAGCGCAACTGTCGGGCCGGACGCGATGCGGGAGACCAGGGCCGACACCTCGGTCTCGAAGTCGTCCTCGGAATAGACGTGGTTGAAGAGGCCGAGGTCCGCCGCCCGCTCGGCGTCACAGACCTCTCCCGTGAGGACGAGTTCCAGCGCGGTGTTTCGCCCGACGACGCGTGGCAGCAGGTAGGAGGTCCCGCCGTCGACGTTCAGCCCGACCTGGGAGAAGACGAAGCCGATGACGGCAGACTCGCTCGCCAGGACGACGTCACAGGCGATCGCGAGCGTCGCCCCCGCGCCCACCGCCGGCCCGTCCACCTTGGCGACGGTGGGGTGCGGGCAGGCAGCGACGCGCGCCATCGCGTCGCCGAATCCCTGTTCGATCTGCCGGGCGACCTCGCCGGCGCTCGCGTCGCTCTCTATGTTGTCCCGGAGGTCCTGCACGTCGCCACCCCCCGAGAAGGCGGTGCCGGCCCCCTCGAGGACGACGCACCGAACGTCGTCGCGTTCCTCGAGGTCGGCGAGGCGTGCCGATAGCCCGTCGGCGATTGGGCCAGTCAGGGGGTTCATCCGGTCCGGTCGGTTCAGCGTCAGCGTGGCGACGCCGGTCTCGTCGACGTCGAGCACGACCGCGTCGCTCATGCGACTGCCTCCAGGTACTCCCGTGCCATGCCCGCTCGTTTGCGGGCCGGCCCCAAAACTCTGACCGGGAGCGCACGACCACACCGACAGCGTTGAATCCCCGCCGGCCGAACGCTCCGCGCATGTCGGAGTCCGAGGTCACCGAGAACGGGATCCGCGCCCGCTACGAGGTGACCGAGACGGAGCGAGTCCTCGCGTTCGAGCGCGACGGCCGGACGGCAGCGGTCGCCCAGAACCGCGAGGGCTACGCCATGCTCAAGGTGCGACCCACGGCCGACGGCGACGAACTGGAACGCTACTACGGGTTCGACATGGCGCTCGACCACGCCGCAGAGCTGCTGGGCGTCGCTCTCCACGACCTCCCCGTCCCCGAGGGGGCCACGGACATGGGAATGTGACGACTCCACCCGGTCACAGCGCCGTGAAGAGCAGCAGCGGCAGGACGAACAGCACGACGAACAGGACCAGGAGGATCGCCCCGTAGCCCACCAGCGTCGCGGCTGCGGTGAGCCACGCCGGATGATCGACGCGCGCGCGGACGGCACTCATACCACCCCGTCGGAGCCGGGGCGCAATTAATCCTTGTGGGGATCAGAGCTACTCCGGTGGGTCCGAGTGCGCGTCACTCGGTCCGCTGCCAGGCCGGGGCCGCCTCGAGCCGGTCGATGGCAGCGTCGAGTTCTGCGCGTATCGCGCCGTAGTACCGTTGCCGGCCGGCGGGCGTTCGGGTCTCGACGACGACGGTTTCGCTCGTGGCGTCGTGGACCGACACCGTCCATCGCGACCCGATCGACTGCCACCGGCCCACGGTCGTCGCGTCGTCGACGACCCGTGAACCGAGTTCCCAGCTGAGTCGTGACAGGTGTGGCAGGTCGAGGGGGAGGACGGTCGGAAGCGTGGCAGCGCTTCGGTCGTCGCGGGTGGCGCCACTGGCTACCATGCCACAGGAGTGGCCGTCGGCCAGTATAAGAATGTCCATCCCCCTGTCGGCCGCGCGGCGTCGTCAGCCAGCCGACTGACTATCCGACGAGTAGCACTCATTCGCCCACAGGGCGGCGGTGAAAAAGAAGCGGCGGAGCGATGGCCGAAGATGCCGTTACGCGAAGGTCCGAGAGACGTCTTCGTCCTCGTCCTCGGCTTCGATCTTGGCGTGGGCCTCGGTGAAGTCGGCCATCCGGACCTCGGTGCGGTCGTCGCGGATGGCGAACATGCCGGCTTCCGTGCAGATCGCCTTGATGTCGGCCCCGGAGGCCTCGGTGGCCAGCGCAGCCAGCGCCTCGTAGTCGACGTCGTCGGCGACGCTCATCTCGCGCGTGTGGATCTTGAAGATCTGCTCGCGGCCCGCCTCGTCGGGCTTGGGCACCTCGATCAGGCGGTCGAAGCGACCCGGCCGGAGGATAGCGCGGTCGAGCATGTCGAAGCGGTTCGTCGCCGCGATGATGCGGATCTCGCCGCGGTCCTCGAAGCCGTCCATCTCCGAGAGGAGTTGCATCATCGTCCGCTGGACCTCGGCGTCGCCGGAGGTCTTCGACTCGGTCCGCTTGGCGGCGATGGCGTCGATCTCGTCGATGAAGATGACCGCAGGCTCGTGCTGGCGCGCGAGGTCGAAGAGGTCCCGGACCAGCTTCGCGCCCTCGCCGATGAACTTGTGGACGAGTTCGGAGCCGGCCATCTTGATGAAGGTAGCGTCGGTCTGGTTCGCGACGGCCTTCGCGAGCATCGTCTTGCCCGTCCCCGGCGGCCCGTGCAGCAGGACGCCCGACGGCGGGTCGATGCCGACCTCCTCGAACATGCCGGGGTTCTCCAGGGGCATCTCGACGGTCTCGCGGACCTCGTCCATCTGCTCCTGGATGCCACCGATGTCCGCGTAGGTCACGCCGGGGCTCTCCTCGACCTCCATGACCCGCGCCCGGACGTCGGTCTCGTCGTCGAGGGTCTTGACGATCGAGAGGGAGTTGTTGACGGCGACCCGGGAGTCCGGTTCGATGTCCTCGCGCATCTCGTCGGTGACCTCGGTGAGGGCCTCCTGATTGTTGCCGTGTTGCTTGATGATGACGCCCTCGCCGGTCAGTTCCTGGACCGTCGCCACGAACAGCGGGGACTGCTTGAGCTTCTTGTTCTCGTGGGTCAGCCGCTCCAGTTTCTGCTGGTACTTGTTGTTCTCGGCGTTGGCGTCGAGGAGCTTGTCGCGCATCTCCTCGTTCTGTGCCTCGAGCACCTCGAGGCGTTCTTCCAGAGATTCGATCTTGTCCTGCTGGGACGCGTCGTCGTCGTATGGTACATCGACGTCGTCCACAGTGTCGGTCATTACCCCTTGCTAGCGCGCAGGCCAATAAGAGGTTTCGGGTAGCACCCACGCATTGTGACTCGTCGACGACTGAACACGACGCCAGGGCCGTCGGACGGCGCGGGTCGCGGTTCACGGGACACCGATACGGTCGATCACGCAGGAAAATATTTTCTACAGTAATATTCCGAGATGGGAAATATTATTATGCTGTATCCCGCACTCTCCGGTACGATGAGTACGTCCGAGACCACGACGGTCGATCGAGGTGGACCGGGCTGGGAGGCCGTCAGTGACCTGCCCCCGAGCGCGAAACTCGTGGCCAAGGTGCTCGAGTACGACGGCGGTTCGACCCAGAGCCAACTGGCCGAGGAGACGCTCCTGCCGGCGCGGACGGTGCGCTACGCCCTGACGCGCCTGGAGGAGGTCGGCGTCGTCGACTCACGTTTTTCCTTCACAGACGCCCGAAAGCGCGTGTACACGCTCACCATCTGAGTGAGCGCCGCGTCGGCGCCCCGTGTCCCGCCCGTGACTACTTCCACCGGGGACTGCCAACCCCTTTAGGCGATGGCGACCAACCCCGGACCAGATGACGCGGGTGATCCACACGGGCGACACCCACCTCGGGTACCAGCAGTACCACGTGCCCGAGCGCCGCCAGGACTTCCTCGCCGCCTTCCGACAGGTGGCCGCGGACGCGGTCGCCGACGACGTCGACGCCGTCGTCCACGCCGGCGACCTGTTCCACGACCGGCGACCGACGCTGCCGGACATCATGGGCGCCCTCGACGTCCTCGAGACGCTCGCGGACGCGGACGTGCCCTTTCTCGCCGTCGTGGGCAACCACGAGGCGAAACGCGACGCGCAGTGGCTCGACCTCTACGAGTCGCTGGGGCTCGCGACGCGCCTGGGCGACGCGCCGGTCACGGTCGGCGACACCGCCTTCTACGGCCTCGACTTCGTCCCCCGTGCCAATCGCGACGATCTCGACCTCGACCTGGAGGCCCACGACGCCGAGCACGCCGCGCTCGTGACCCACGGCCTCTTCGAGCCTTTCGATCTGGGCGACTGGGACGTCAGCGAACTCCTCGAATCGGCCGACGTGGCCGTCGACGCCGTGCTGCTCGGGGACAACCACGATCCCGGGACGAAGCGGGTCGAGGAGCCCTACGAGGCCTGGGTCACGTACTGCGGGTCGACCGAGCGCGCGAGCGCGGACGAGCGCGCGGACCGGGGCTACAACGTCGTCACCTTCGACGACGGGGTCGACGTCCGCCGTCGCGGCCTGGAGACCCGGGAGTTCGTCTTCGTCGACGTCGACCTCGGCCCGGGCGAGGGCGTCGAGCGCGTCCGCGAGCGCGTCGCACAGCACGACCTCGCTGACGCGGTCGTGCACGTCAGCGTCGACGGTGACGGCGAGCCGATCGCGCCGGCCACCGTCGAGGAGTTCGCCCACGACCAGGGCGCGCTGGTCGCCCGCGTGACCGACCGCCGGGAGTTCGCCGACGAGGCCGAAGTCGACGTCAGCTTCGCCGACCCCGACGAGGCCGTCCGGGAGCGCGTTCGCGACCTGGGGTTGAGCCGGGCCGCCCGCGAGATCGACGAGGCGGTCCGCGAGAGCAAGCTGGCCGACTCGAACGTCGACGACGCCGTCGAGGAGCGGGTTCGCGACCTGGTGGACGACGGCGATCTCGACGCCTTCCAGCGGGCCCCGGCAGACACGGACGCGGACGACGATCCCGGACAGGCGGATCGAGACGCGACAGCAGCGGCCGCCAGCGAGGGCGCCGAAGACCCCGAGGACCAGTCCACGATGGAGGAGTACCTGTGAGGTTCGAACGCCTGCGCCTGTCGCAGTTCAAGTGCTTCGGCGACGTCGACCTGCCCCTCCACACCGGCGTGACCGTCATCCACGGCCTGAACGGCAGCGGGAAGTCCTCGCTGCTCGAGGCCTGCTTCTTCGCGCTCTACGGGACGAGCGCGCTCGAACGGACGCTGGACGAGGTCGTGACCATCGGCGAGGAGGAGTCGACGGTCGAACTGTGGTTCACCCACGACGGCGGCGAGTACCACGTCAGGCGCCGGATCCGCGTCCGCGACGAACGGGCCGTGACCGCCGAGGCGGTCCTGGAGGGCCCAGAGGGGACCGTCGAGGGCGCGCGAGCGGTCCGGGCCCGCGTGAGCGAACTCCTGCGCATGGACGCGGACGCCTTCGTCAACTGCGCGTACGTCCGCCAGGGGGAGGTCAACAAGCTCATCAACGCGACGCCGAGCGAGCGCCAGGACATGCTCGACGAACTCCTCCAACTCGGCGTCCTCGAGGACTACCGCGAGCGTGCCAGCGACGCGCGCGTCGGCGTCGGCCGGGTACGCGACGAGACGCAGGGCGCGCTGGCCGACGTCGAGGACCAGATCGCCGAGAAGGCGGACGCCGACCTCCACGCCCGGCGCAACGACCTCCAGACGGAACTGAACGAGGTGGCCGAACAGATCGAGAACTACGAGGCCCAGCGGGAGGCCGCCGTCGAGACGCGCGACGAGGCAGCGAGCGTCCTCGAGGACTACCAGGAGAAACGGGAGGAACTGCGCGAACTCGACTCCGACGTCGCCGAACTGCGCGAGGCCGTCGAGGAGACGGAACGGGAGCGGGAGGCCCTCGCTGAGGAGATCCGGGAGCTGGAGGACGAACGCGAGGAACGCCGGACCGAACGCGACGAGGCGCTCGCCGACACCGACCTCGGTGACGCCGACCCGGCGGCCATCGAGGCGCGCCGCGACGAGCTGGCCGACCAGCGCGAGGAGACTCGCGCGGCCATCACGGAACTCAGCGTCGAGAAGCAGGAACGAGAGAGCGAGGCCGAGTCCCACCGCGAGGACGCCGCCGACCTGGACGAGCGCGCGGAGGGGAAACGCGAAGAGGCCGCGGACCTCGCCGAGGCCGTCGCTGACGACCGCGAGGCACTCGAGGCAAAGCGGGAGGAACTCGCTGATCTGGAGGAGGAGATCGCAGACCGTCGGGCGTCCTTCGAGGATGCGCCGATCGCGGTCGACGAGGCCGAGGCCCACCGGGAGGCGGCGAGCGAGGCCGTCTCCGAGCAGCGCGAGGCCGTCGTCGAACTGCGCTCGACGATCGAGACCGAGCGGGAGGCCCTCGCGGAGGCCAGGGAACTCCGGGACGCGGGCAAGTGTCCCGAGTGTGGCCAGGACGTGGCGGGGTCGCCCCACGTCGACACCATCGAGGCAGACGAGGAACGCCTCGCGGAGCTGGAGCGCGACCTCGAGGCGGCCGAGGAAGAACTCGGCGCGCGCCAGGAGCGGGCGGACCGGGCCGACGAACTGGCGTCGGTCGCCGACCAGATCCAGCGCCTCGAGGAGCGCCGGGAGAGCGTCACGCAACTTGTCGAGGAGCGCGAGCGAGGGCTGGAGGAGCGGGAAGCGCGCGTCGAGCGCCTGCGGTCGGAAGCCGACGACCTGGAGGCGTCGGCCGAGGAGGCCCGGGACGCGGCAGCAGAGGCGGCTGCGGCCGCCGAGGACGTCCGGGAGTCGATCGCCGAGCGAAACCGCGAGCAGGCCGATCTCGGTGACCGGATCCAGCGCCTGGAGTCCCTCGCCGAGGCCGTCGAACGCCTGGCCGAGATCGACGACGAGATCGACAGGCGTCGCGAGCGCCGGGCCGAGAAGGCAGCGACGAACGACGAGCGACGGGAGCGACTCGCCGACCTGCGCGACCGTGCCGACGAACTGCGGGACGCCGTCGACGAGTCACAGGTCGAGAGCGCCCGCGAGGAGAAGGAACGCGCCGAGGACTACATCGCGGAGGTCGACGACGCCCTCGCGGACCTGTCCGAGCTCCGGGACGACCTGACGAGCGAGATCGGCGCGGTCGAGAACGAGATCGAGGCGCTCGCGGACCTCCGCGAGCGCCGGGACGACCTCGAAGCCACGGTCGCGAACCTCGACTCGCTGTACGACGAGGCCGAACAGCTCCAGGAACTCTACGGGACGCTCCGGGCCGAACTCCGCCGGCAGAACGTCGAGACCTTAGAGCGGCTGGTCAACGAGACCTTCGACCTCGTCTACGAGAACGACGCCTACTCGCACATCGAACTCGACGGCGACTACCGGCTGACGGTCTACCAGAAGGACGGGGAATCGCTGGATCCGGAACAGCTCTCCGGTGGCGAGCGGGCGCTGTTCAACCTCAGCCTCCGCTGTGGGATCTACCGCCTCCTCGCGGAAGGGATCGAGGGTACGGCGCCGATGCCGCCGCTGATCTTAGACGAGCCGACGACCTTCCTCGACGCCGGGCACGTCTCCCAGCTCGTCGAACTGATCGGCGCGATGTACGACATGGGCGTCGAACAGATCCTCGTGGTCAGCCACGACGAGGAACTGGTGGGTGCCGCAGACGACCTCGTGACCGTCCGCACCGACGCGACGTCGAACCGCTCGACGGTCGAGCGGGTCCAGGACGCCGACACCGGGCTGCTCGTCGAGGCGGACGACTGATCACTCGTCGTCGAACAGCGCCGCCGCCCGCTCGGTCGTCTCGTATCCGCGCTCGCCGGCGACGGTCGTCTCCCGGACGAACTCCGCCGCGGTGAACTCCGCGAGGAGGCCGTGGAGGTCGCTCTCGCAGAGGTCGTACGCGCCGAGCAACGTCCGGACCCCGACCGGCTGGCGCCGCCGGATCTCCACCAGGAGGCCGACGGCCCGGTCGCCGGGGAGCGAGAGCGTCTCGCGGACGTCCTGGGGAGCGCCACGGGCGGCCACCTCCAGGGGTGACTCGCTGTCGACGACTGTCAGGTCGTCGGCGGGCCGGTGGCTCGTCTCGCCCGTCTCGGGGTCGCGGACCAGCCACGACTCGGTGGACCGTTTGACGAGCAGAAACCGATCACCGGCCGCGTCCGCGACGGTTCGCATCGGTGGCCGTAACGCGTGGCTACGGTTAGTCGTTGTCCTCGTCGCCGCCGACGATGTCGGCCGCCTGCTCTCGCGCGTCGCGGTAGCGGTAGACGCCGTAGGCCGTGAGGACCAGGCCGCCGAGCAGGACCTGGAGGCCGAGCGTCTCGTCGACGCCGAACGCGATCAGCATCACCCCGACGGCCACGGCGACGATGGCGACGTTGAACAGCACGACGAGGCCCCAGAAGAGGTTCTGGAGACGGGGATCCGCGTCCTCCGCGGCGGCCGTCAGGTCCGGCGCCTCGGGCACCGGCGGCCCGAGGTCGCCCGCGTCGGGCTCTTCGGGCTCGTCGTACTTGCCGACGGCCTCGAACTGCCTGCCATCGGCCGCCGGCTCCTCGTCCTCGTCCTCGAGCACGTCCGAGCTTCGGCCGGAGTCCCCAAAGGGAGTTCGGTCCGGCGTCCGAGACCCGTCAGAGCGTCGGCGCCGGATCCCGGACGCCGACGTGGTAGGCCATCAGCACCATCGCGAGAATCAGGCCGAGCCCCCAGATCGTCACCAGCGGCAGGAGAATGGTGACGCCGAAGCCGAGCCCGACCCACAGCGACACCGGGAGAAGCCACTGCCCCTGGACGAAGAGGCCCTCGACCGCGCGGCGCAGTCCGTCGGTGGGGCCGTAGAGGTCGACCACGATTCCGAGTGCGATCGCGAGGATCGACAGCACGCCGAGGTGGGCGTGGCCGGACACCATCCAGGCCGGTGCGCCACCGCCCTCGGCGAGGAAGTGCTGGTAGATCCCCACGAGCATCATTGCGACCAGTCCGACGAATCCCGACGTCTTCAGTATCCGCGTCATCCTCGGGCGGTGGCCGGGCTGGATCGGCCTTCAAATTCACGGATTCCCGTCCCGTCGAACCGAACAACGGCGACCGGACCACGGGGGTTTTTGTCGGGGCCCGCGTAGGGTGGCAGCAACATGAATCAGGCCGATCTGGGGGCCTACGCGGACGACGGGGACGACGAGCGGCCGGTCAGCGAGGAGGCGGCGGCAGTCGCCGGAAACGGCGGTGGCAGCGCCGAGTTCGTCGACACGACCGAGCAGCGCTTCCCGCCCGTCGAGGAGGCGGTCGAGGTGGCCGTCACCCAGGTCAACTACACTGTCGAGGGGAGCGGCGACGACGAGCACCCCGTCATCCACGTCTTCGGCCGCACCGCGACCGGCGAGGCGAAACACGCCCGCATCTACGACTTCCGGCCGTACTTCTACGCGCCGGTCGACAGCGTCTCGCCCGACGAACTGCGGAGCTACGACGGGATCACGGGGTGGCAGGAGACCGACGATGACGACGACCCCTACGAGTCGATCCGGGGCGAGCGCCTCTGGAAGATCTTCGGCCGGACGCCCCGGGACGTCGGCCAGATCCGGGACGAGTTCGACCACTACGAGGCGGACATCCTGTTCCCGAACCGCTTCCTGATCGACAAGGACCTGACCAGCGGGGTGCGCCTGCCGGCCCGGGCAGCCGACGACGGCAGCCTCCGCGTCCACGAGTCCGAGGTCGAACCGGCCGACGTCCAGGCCGACCCGCGGGTGAGCGTCTTCGACATCGAGGTCGACGACCGCCAGGGCTTCCCCGAAGATGGCGAGGAGGAGATCGTCTGCATCGCCTCCCACGACTCCTACCGCGACGAATACGTCCTCTGGCTGTCCGACGCGGGCGAGGGCGTCGACCCGCCGGCAGCCCTGGACGACTACGAACCGATCCGCGAGGACGGCGACATCGACGTGGAGGTGCGCGTCTTCGAGCGCGAACCACCGATGCTCGCGACGTTCCTCGACTACCTCGACGAGACGGACCCCGACATCCTGACGGGCTGGAACTTCGACGACTTCGACGCGCCGTACCTGCTCGACCGCCTCGAGGAAGTCGACGCCTGGCCCGACCACGACTACGACCTCGACCCGGACCGCCTCTCGCGCGTCGACGAGGTCTGGCGAAGCAACTGGCAGGGCCCGAACGTCAAAGGGCGGGTCGTCTTCGACCTGCTCTATGCCTACCAGCGCACGCAGTTCACCGAACTGGAGTCTTACCGCCTCGACGCTGTCGGCGAGCGCGAGCTCGGTGTCGGCAAGGAGCGCTACCCCGGCGACATCGGGGACCTCTGGGAGGACGACCCCGAGCGACTGCTGGAGTACAACCTCCGGGACGTCGAACTCTGCGTCGAACTCGACCGCGAACAGGACATCGTGACCTTCTGGGACGAGGTCCGGACCTTCGTCGGCTGCAAGCTGGAAGACGCGACGACGCCCGGCGACGCCGTCGACATGTACGTCCTCCACAAGCTCCACGACCAGTTCGTCCTTCCCTCGAAGGGCCAGCAGGCCAGCGAGGACTACGAGGGCGGGGCGGTCTTCGATCCGATCACTGGGGTGCGGGACATGGTGGCCGTGCTGGACCTCAAGAGCCTCTACCCCATGTGTATGGTCACGATCAACGCGTCGCCGGAGACCAAGGTCGACCCCCAGGCGTACGACGGCGATACCTACGTCGCGCCCAACGGGACCCACTTCCGGAAAGAGCCGGACGGCGCAATCCGGGAGATGGTCGACGAATTATTGACAGAACGCGAACAAAAGAAATCGCTACGAGACGAGAACGATCCAGATAGTCCGGATTACGGCCGGTACGACCGGCAACAACAAGCTGTCAAGGTGATTATGAATTCTTTATATGGCGTACTTGGATGGGACCGCTTCCGTCTGTACGACCGGGAGATGGGCGCGGCTGTGACGGCGACGGGACGAGACGTCATCGACTACACCGCCTCCGTGGCTGGGGAGATGGGGTACGAGGTCATCTACGGGGACACCGACAGCGTTATGTTGGAAATCGGACGTGATGTCGACACAGAGTCGGCCATCGACGTGGCCTTCGACCTGGAGGAGCGCATCAACGACGCCTACGACGAGTTCGCCGCCGAGGAGTTACACGTCGACCTCGAGGCGGGCGAGGAGCATCGCTTCCAGATCGAGTTCGAGAAGCTCTACCGGCGGTTCTTCCAGGCAGGCAAGAAAAAGCGCTACGCCGGCCACATCGTCTGGAAGGAGGGTAAAGACGTCGACGACATCGACATCACGGGCTTCGAGTACCAGCGCTCGGACATCGCGCCGATCACCAAGCGCGTCCAGAAAGAGGTCATCGAGCGCATCGTGACCGGAGCGGACGTCGAGAGCGTCAAGGACTACGTCCACGACGTCATCGTGGACTACCAGGCCGGGAACGTCAGCCTCGACGACGTGGCCATCCCGGGTGGCATCGGCAAGCGCCTGGACAACTACGACACAGACACCGCACAGGTTAGGGGTGCCAAGTACGCGAACCTCCTGCTCGGAACGAACTTCCAGCGCGGCTCGAAACCCAAGCGAATATACATCGAAAAGAGCGGGGTCCACCCTGACTTCTGGCGGTATGCGCAAGACGAGCTCGGGTTAGACCCGACGGGCACTTCCAGAGAGGACCGCCTGTATAAAAACTTCAAACGTGACGTCGAAGCCGGTGACGGCGTGATCTGTTTCGAGTACGCCGATCAGATTCCAGAGGACGACATCGACGTCGACTGGGAAAAGATGCTCGACAAGACCCTCAAGGGGCCCATCGCGCGGATCCTCGAAGCGCTCGACGTCTCCTGGGAGGAGGTCAAGTCCGGCCAGGAACAGACCGGCCTCGGCAGCTACATGTGACCGGTGACGTGCGTCAGTGAACGAACGTGTCCGCTCGTGATCGACATCGGCGGTTGCTGGCCGGCGATCGGCGGATACACGAAGGGCAACCTTGAAATGAAAATCGCCTGAATTCCGAGTGTCGCACATGCAGCAGCCCTCCAGACGGTCCCTGCTCGTCAGCACCGCCGGTGCCCTCGCCCTGGGTACCGCCGGCTGCCTCGGGCGGGCCGCGCCAGCAGACGACTCACGCACCGACACCAGTGACGGCACCGACGACGATGCCGTTCCCCAGGAGCTCGACGACGCCCTCGGGTACGTCTACCGCCCCGAGGGCGACGGCGGCACCGTCCTGCGGATCTCCCGGCACGAGTCCGATCCCGGCAGCGAGCGGATGGGGCTCCACCCGACGCTGACCGAGGTCGGTGACCCCTCCTGGGTCGTCTACGTCGGCGCGCAGGCCGGGACGGCGAGTCAAACGGGCCTCGTCGCGACCGGCAGCTTCGACGCGCCCGGAGACACTGACAAGTACACTCCGGACGGGAGCCGCGGGGACTTCGAGCGGTTCCGGATCGGGCGCGACGAGGAGGCCGACGATCGGCTCCTCGCGACCGACGGCGAGACGGTCCTGCTGGGATCGCCGGACTGGGTCGCCTCGACGCTCGATCGCCACGAATCCGGCGAGGAGACGTTCGTGGAGGAGACGACCGGCGTCGAACCGCTCCTCTCGTCCCTCGCGTTCGCCGGCCAGACGGTCGTCGTGGACGACGACGAGATCATCCGTGAACCGTTCTCGGAACAGGACGTCGACGAAGCGGCCCTCCCCGACCTGCTCGCGGTCGACTACCGGCGGACGGACGAGGAGGTCGCCTACACCATCGGCGGCTGGTTCGAGCAGCCGCCGGAGTCCGCAAACGTCGACGCGCTGGAGACCTTCCTCACCTCGCAACTGGGCATGGACGATCCCACGGTCGAGGTCCGCGAGGAGGCACAGGTCGCGATTGCCAGCGGCACGCGGCCCTACACGCCGCCCGAGGAACGCCCGGAAACCGCCGGCATCCCACGGTTCCACGGGTACGACGCCGACGCCGGCGAGGTGCTCCTCCGTTTCGACCGGGGCGAACCGCTCCCCGTCGACCGCTACGAACTCGAAATCGACGGCGAGGTCTACGACGGCGACTGGGCGCGCGGGCAGGACCGGATCGGGGAGGGCGACGTGATCGCCGTCGACGCCGACGCCATCGAGCCAGGGGACGACCTGTCGGTGTCCTACGAGTCACCGGACGGGAGCTTCGGCAGTTCGACCGGGACGTCGGCCCTGCGGCGCCTCCCCTTCCGGGTCGACTACGATCCGGACGCCCGGACCGCGACGATCACCTACGGCGAGGCTCCCCCGATCGCCGGCGACCGGCTCCGGGTCCTCGTCGGTGACGACGAGAGCACCCACCGGCCCTGGGACGGGACGCTGACCCAGGGCGACGCCGTGACGGTGAGTGACCTGCCCATCGACACGTACCTGGAGATCGAATACGAACGGTCCGACGGGGAGACCGTCCGCGTCGGCGGTCACCCGCTGACCGCGCCCGGCCGGTTCGCGTTCGACTACGACGGGCAGGCAGAGGCCCTGACGATCACGTACCCGGAACGCGAGGTCCCCGACTCGGGACGACGTCCGCCGGGTGCCACGGTGCCCGACAACGACCCGCTCCCGGCGGACCGGTACGAGGTCGTCGTCGACGGTGAGCCCGCCTCCCGACAGTGGACCGACCACGGCGAGCAGATCGGCGTTGGCGACATCCTCGAACTGGAGGACGTCCCGGTCGACACCGAAGTGACCGTCTACTGGGTGGGCGAGGACGGTGACCGCCACGAGGTCGACGGGACGGTTACGGTCCCCGACGCCGAGTTCGCCTTCGCCTACGACGCCGAGAACGAGGAACTGACAGTCCGACATGACGGCGGCCAGCCGGTCAGCGCCGACCGGCTGACGATCCGTCTCCACGGGCCGGAGGATCGGACGGCCAGCTGGGACGGGACGGACTCGATCACCGAGGGCGACGAGCACGTCCTCGAGGACGTCGACGAGCAGGCGTTCGTCGTGGTGACCTACGGCGACCGGCGACTCCTCGCCCGGACGCACGTCCAGGAACTCCTCGACGGCGAGTAAGTACCGCCGTCGCCCCGTCTTGACGCGCGTCCTCCGTCGGCCCGTCGTGATCGGTCCACGATGCCACCACCCGAGCGACGGCACTCGCGACTGACTGACGGGTGTCGCCGTCCGGATCGACAATCTCGGACTCTACCACTGAGTTTTTTGGGAAAGAAATAGAGTTTTCGTTTGAACAAATATCGTTCTCCGTTCGGTGACGTCCGGACGGTAAATGCGAAACCATTATGCGTCCGCTGGCCCTCGTTTCGGACGACCTAAGAATGGCAGTACTCGAAATCGACAACCTGCACGCGGACGTCGCCGAGGAGAACGGCGAGACGATCCTGCGTGGGGTCGACCTGGAGGTAGCGAGCGGCGAGATCCACGCCCTCATGGGACCGAACGGGAGTGGGAAGTCCACGCTGGCGAAGGTCATCGCCGGCCACCCCGCCTACGAGGTGACCGAGGGGTCGATCACCGTCACACTGGAGGGCGACGAGTTCGGCGAGGAGATTCCCGAGGATATGCGCGAGTGGGACCTGCTGGACATGGAGCCCAACGAGCGAGCGGCGCTCGGCATCTTCCTGGGCTTCCAGTACCCCGCGGAGATCGAGGGCGTCACGATGGTGAACTTCCTGCGGACCGCCCTCAACGCCAAGCTCGAGGAGCGCGAGGAGCTCTTCGAGGACGAGGAGGGCGAGGACGCTGACGCTGACGACGAGGACGACGAGGGTTACGAGACCTCCCCGATGGAGGGCCCCGCCGACGAGGGCGAGGTCGGCGTCGCCGAGTTCCAGGAGCTCCTCCAGGAGAAGATGGAGCAACTCGACATGGCAGAGGAGTTCGCGAACCGCTACCTCAACGCCGGGTTCTCCGGCGGCGAGAAGAAGCAGAACGAGGTCCTCCAGGCCGCCATCCTCGAGCCGGAGATCGCCGTGCTCGACGAGATCGACTCCGGCCTGGACATCGACCGCCTGCAGGACGTCTCGAACGGCATCAACTCCCTGCGCGACGACCAGGGCGCCGGCATCCTGCAGATCACCCACTACCAGCGGATCTTAGACTACGTCGAGCCCGACTTCGTCCACGTCATGCTGGACGGCAAGGTCGCCAAGAGCGGCGAGGCCGACCTGGCCAAGAAGTTAGAGGACGAGGGCTACGACTGGGTCCGCGAGGACGTCTACGAGGCAGCCTAATCCATGAGTTCAGACCAGGACCACCTCGAGGAGACCGACACCGAGGAACGGTTCGAGTTCAAGAAAGAGGAGAAGTCCGCGTTCGACACCGGCAAGGGCCTGACCGAGGAGACCATCCACGCCATCTCCGACGACAAGGACGAGCCCGACTGGATGCGCGAGCGCCGCCTGCGCGCGCTCGAGCACTGGCAGGAGATGCCGATGCCGACGGACTGGCCCGGCCAGCCCGACCTCTCGGAGGTCGACATCGACGAGATCGTCCCGTACATCCGCCCGGACATCGAGACTCGCGGCGGCGCCGAGAACTGGGAGGATCTCCCCGACGAGATCCAGGACACCTTCGACAAGCTCGGCATCCCCGAGGCCGAGAAGCAGGCGCTCTCGGGCGTCGGCGCGCAGTACGAGTCCGAGATCGTCTACCAGAACATGCAGGAGCGCTGGGAGGAGAAGGGCGTCATCTTCTGTGACATGGACAAGGCCGTCCAGGAGCACGAAGAGCTCGTCCGCGAGCACTTCATGACGAAGAACGTCCCCCCGAGCGACAACAAGTTCGCCGCGCTCCACGGCGCCGTCTGGTCGGGCGGCTCGTTCGTCTACGTCCCCGAGGACACGACCGTCGAGATGCCCGTCCAGGCGTACTTCCGGATGAACTCGGAAGGGATGGGCCAGTTCGAGCACACCCTCATCATCGCCGAGGAGAACTCCGAGGTCCACTACATCGAGGGCTGTTCGGCCCCGAAGTACTCCGCGTTCAACCTCCACTCCGGCGGCGTCGAGGTCTTCGTCGGCGAGAACGCCCACGTCCAGTACTCGACGGTGCAGAACTGGTCGAAGAACACCTACAACCTCAACACCAAGCGCGCCATCGTCGAGGCCGACGGCACGATGGAGTGGGTCTCCGGCAGCATGGGCTCGAAGGCCACGATGCTGTACCCGGCGACCATCCTCAAGGGTCCGGGCGCCACGGACAACCACATCACCATCGCGTTCGCCGGCGAGGGCCAGAACATCGACACCGGCGCGAAGGTCTACCACAACGCGCCGGACACGAAGTCGACCATCGAGTCCAAGTCTATCTCCAAGGACGGCGGCCGCACGAACTACCGCGGCCTCGTCCACATCGCCGACGGCGCCGAGGACTCCTCGACGGCCGTCGAGTGTGACGCGCTGATGTTCGACAACGAGTCGACGTCGGACACCATGCCGTACATGGAGATCCAGGAGAGCAAGGTCGACGTCGCCCACGAGGCGACCGTCGGCAAGATCGGCGACGAGGACGTCTTCTACCTCCAGAGCCGCGGCCTGGACGACGACGACGCGAAGCAGATGATCGTCGCGGGCTTCATCGAGCCGATCACTGAGGAACTGCCGATCGAGTACGCCGTCGAACTGAACCGCCTGATCGAACTCGAGATGGAGGGCAGCCTGGGGTAACCCCCGGAGTGACCATGAGTACGCAGGTACACGCGACCCTGACGGAGAGCCAGGTCGAGCAGATCAGCGCCGACCTGGACGAGCCCGAGTGGCTCCTGGAGACCCGCCTCGAGGCCTTCGAGGCCCTCGAGTCCCTCGACATGCCCGACGTCATCCGGACGCCGGGGCGCGACTGGACGAACCTCGACGCGCTCGACTACGAGGCGCTCGTCGACCCGCTCGACCGGGCCCAGGAGAAAGACCGCGTCGAGGCCGAAGGCGTCGACGTGCTGGACTGGCAGACGGCCCTCGACGAACACGGCGACCTGGTCGAGGAGCACTTCGGCAGCGTCGTCGACCCGCAGCGCAACTACCTCACCGCGCTGTCCACGGCCCTGTTCTCCGCCGGGACGGTCGTCTACGTCCCCTCGGGCGTCGACGCCGAGGACGTGAAGATTCGGACCCGGATGAACAGCCGCTCGCTGTTCAACTACACGCTCGTGATCGCCGAGGAGTCCGCCAGCGTGACGATTCTGGAGCGCCAGAGCGTCGGCGAGGACAGCGAGGCGCGAAGCGCCTCGGGACGGTCGAGCGGCGATCAGCCGCGAGACGCCAAGCCGGCGGTCGAGGGTCGCTACTACAGCGGCGTCGTCGAGGCGTCCGCCGCCGAGAACGCCCGCATCCAGTACGGTGCCCTCCAGAACCTCACCGAGGACACCTACAACTTCCAGGTCAAGCGCGGCCACGCCGACACCTACGGCACCGTCGACTGGATCGACGGGAACATCGGCTCACGGCTGACCAAGACGTCCGTCGAGACGCGCCTGCTCGGCGACGGCGCCGAGTCGAAGATCGTCGGGGCCTTCTTCGGCCACGGCGACCAGCACTTCGACCTCGCGAGCCGCGTCTGGCACGAGGCCGAGCACACCACGGCGGACCTCGTGACCCGCGGCGTGCTGGACGATGCCGCGCGCTCGGTCTACGAGGGCGTCCAGGACGTCGGCCGCGAGGCCTGGGACACAAACTCCTACCAGCGCGAGAACACCCTGATGCTCTCAGACGACAGCGAGGCCGACGCCTCGCCGAAGCTCATCATCAACAACCACGACACCGAGGCCAGCCACTCCGCCACGGTCGGACAGGTCGACGCCGAGGACCTGTTCTACATGACCCAGCGGGGCGTCCCGCCGCGCCTGGCCCGGAACATGCTCGTGGAGGGCTTCTTCGTGCCCGTCCTCGAGGAGGTCGCCGTCGACGAACTGCGCGACGACCTCGAAGACGAGATCGCCGCCCGCCTCCGGACCTGAGCGGGCGTCTCCCCAGGGGACCGCCGAACCCGGCTGGTCCCGATTCCGGCGAAGCCTTTTATTCGATCCCGCGCAATCCGTCGGTATGAGCCCCGACCGGGCCGTCCTCCGGCGCGCCATCGAGCGCGGCGAGCGCGAGGGCGGCAGCGTCGAGTTCAAAGAGCGGCTCACCAAGGACCTCCACCTCGCCGACGGCCGCCTGGAGAGTCTCGCCGCCCAGTTGCGCCACCGCGTCCTCTCGGGCGACGGCGAGGCGACCTACGTCGTCGGCGTCACCGACGACGGCGGCATCGCCGGCATCGAGCCGGACGCCTTCTCCGAGACGATGGACGTCCTCTCGCTGCTGGCCGAGGAGGCCGGCGCCCACATCGACGACGTCGAGACGTGGGGCGTCGGCGAGGACGACGAGACCGGCCAGTCCGAGGGGCTGGTGGGCGTCGCGACGATCAGGGAGGGCGCGGTCATGGGGGACGACGAGCACATCGTCGTCGGCACGGCCGGCCACGTGGACCACGGCAAGTCCACCCTCGTCGGCTCGCTCGTCACCGGCCAGCCCGACGACGGAGAGGGCGGCACCCGGAGTTACCTCGACGTCCAGCCCCACGAGATCGAACGGGGCCTCTCCGCGGACCTCTCCTACGGCGTCTACGGCTTCGACGAGGACGGCCCGGTCCGGATGTCGAACCCCCACCGGAAGGGCGACCGCGCGCGGATCGTCGAGGAGGCCGACCGCCTCGTCTCCTTCGTCGACACCGTCGGCCACGAGCCCTGGCTTCGGACCACGATCCGTGGCCTCGTGGGCCAGAAACTCGACTACGGCCTCCTGACCGTCGCTGCCGACGACGGGCCGACGCAGACGACCAGGGAGCACCTGGGCATCCTACTCGCGACGGAACTCCCGACGGTCGTCGCCATCACCAAGGTCGACCTCGTGAGCGACGAGCGCGTGGCCGAGGTGGAACGGGAGGTCGAAGCGGCCCTGCGCGAGGTCGAGAAGACCCCGTTGCGCGTCGAGCGCCACGGCGTCGAGGCCGCCATCGAGGAGATCAGCGACACGGTCGTCCCCGTCCTGACGACGAGCGCCGTGACCGAAGAGGGCCTCGACGTCCTCGACGAACTGTTCCACCGCCTGCCGAAGACGGAGAACGCGACCGCGGACGAGCAGTTCCGGATGTACGTCGACCGGACCTACAACGTCACCGGCGTCGGCGCGGTCGCCTCGGGGACGATCAAGTCCGGGGCCGTCGAGGCCGGCGACGAACTCTTGCTCGGACCGATGCAGGACGGGAGTTTCCGCCCCGTCGAAGTCCGGTCCATCGAGATGCACTACCACCGCGTCGACGAGGCCCGGGCGGGCCGGATCGTCGGTATCGCGCTCAAGGGCGTCCGCGAGCCCGACGTCGAGCGAGGGATGGTACTCGTCCCCCGCGAAGCCGACCCGACGCCGGTCCGGGAGTTCGAGGCCGAAGTCATGGTCCTCAACCACCCGACTCGGATCGACGAGGGCTACGAGCCGGTCGTCCACGTCGAGACCGTCAGCGAGGCTGCCGCCTTCTATCCCGAGGACGGCCAGCTCCTGCCGGGCGACACGGGCGAGTCGCGGATTCGCTTCAAGTTCCGCTCGTACCTCCTCGAGGAGGGCCAGCGGTTCGTCTTCCGCGAGGGCCAGAGCAAGGGCGTCGGGACCGTCACCGACGTCACGCCGGCGGAGTGACAGGACAGACGAGACCATGACGCGAACTCTGCTCACCGGCGCGACGGGGACGCTCGGCCAGGAACTGCGACCGCGGCTCCGCGACGCGGGGTACGACGTCCGCGCGACCAGTCGGGATCCGCCCGCGGGCGGTGGAGGCGACGAGTGGGTCGCGATGGATCTCGCGGCGGGGACCGGGATCGAAGCCGCCGTCGAGGACGTCGACGTGGTCGTCCACGCCGCCAGCGACGCGCAGGGCGACGCCGAGGCGGTCGACGTCCGTGGGACCGGGCGACTGCTCGACGCCGCGGACGACGCCGGCGTGTCGAACGTCCTCTACGTCTCGATCGTCGGCGTCGACGAGGTCCCCTATAGCTACTATCAGCACAAGCTGGCTGCCGAAGAGCGGGTCGGAGCCCACGCCGTTCCGTCGACCGTCCTTCGCGCGACGCAGTTCCACGGCTTCGTCGACGACCTCCTCGGGCGCGTCGCGCGACTCCCGATCTGGCCGCTGCCGACGGATGTCCGGATCCAGCCCGTCGACGAGCGCGAGATCGCGGACGCGGTCGTCGAACACGCCACCGAGGAACCAGCCGGACGCCTACCGGACGTCGGCGGTCCCGAGGTCAGGACGGCGGGAGAGCTGGCGCGGGCCTACCGCGACGCACGGGGCCTGCGGCGACCGATCGTCCGCCTGCCGGTGCCGGGCGAAACGGCGTCCGCGTTTCGCGCAGGGGAGGCGACGTGCCCGGACCGGACTGTCGGGAACACCACCTTCGAGGACTGGCTCGACGAGCGTTACTGACCGCCCTCGGCCCGGACACGGTAGCCGCCCCCCTCCCGCTCGACGAGGCCGAACGCGACGAACCACCCGAGGAGGTGGCCGGTGCGCTCGCGCCAGTCGTCCTCCCAGTCCGGCGACCGGCTGCGCTCCCACCGGGGGACCGCGTCGCGGACGGCCACGAACGCCTCGTCCGCGTCGAGTGGGCCCTCGGCAGCCAGCACTGCGTGGAGTTCGCGGGCCGGGAAGACGCCGTCGAGCAGTCGGTCCGCGAGTTCGTCCGTGTCGGGATCCTCGCGCACGCGGTGGAAACCGCGGTCCGTCTCTGCTGCGAGGCCGAGCGCCTGGCAGAACGTCAGCCACTCGCGGGCCGCGTCCCGCGAGGGGACGTCCGTCCCGTCGCGGATCCGGGAACAGCAGTCCTCGACGCTGCCGGGGACGAGCGGGAGGGCGTCCCTGACGGCGACGAGTGCCTCGCGGCCCCGCGCGGGCGGAACGACCTTGTATCGGACCATGGCCTACGCGCCGAAGCTCTCGGCGAGGACGTCGTCGTGGACGTCGCCGACGACGTGGGTCTCACCACCGACCACGTCGATGGTGACCTGTGCCGGCGCGAAGACCTCGACCGGGAGCGAACCCACGTCCCAGTCCACCGAGTCGAAGACGGCCGCGAACGGCTCGCCGTACTCCGCGGCGGCCGTCGAGGCGACCTCGTCGAAGCGATCGAAGGGCTCGTCGACGACCACGTGGACACGACCCCCGTAGGCCACGGCGTCGTTGGTACGGGCCATGGCTGCCGCCTCGCTCGCGGCGACGGGGGCGACGGGCGCACTCCCCGTCACCGAGAGGACGTCCAGCGGGTCGTAGCCCAGTTCCGCGAGGCGGTACGTGGCGAGTTCGGCGGCCCGGGCAGCCCCGGTGACGCTCCCCGTGATCGACGCCGTGGCGTACGCGGGCAGGAAGACGCCGCTCTCGGGAACGCCCGCTCGCTCTGCGACCTGGGCGGCGACGGCCCCGCCGGGCAGCGTCTCGCTCTCGACGGCGAGGACGGCGAAGTCGAACTCGTCGCGGTAGCCCACGCGGTCGAAGACGTCCTCGCCGGCGACGAGGGCACGCGCCGGGCCGCTACCCAGTCCCTCGAAGCCGTCGGGGGTGCTCAGTTCCCAGCCGGCCTTCTGCCCGCAGAGGAGGGCGAGCGCGGGCTGGTCGGTCGACAGTTCGACGTGGGTCCGGGGGGCGCCAGCGGTCTCCTCGACCGCCGTCCCGACCGTCGCCAGGCCCGCGGTCTGGATCTCCGTCAGCAGGAGCCCCGCCTCCAGTCCACCGGGCCGGTCGACCCCGAAGTCGAGGACGGCCGCGTCGCCGTCCAGCGGATGGACGTCGATCGAGAGCTCGTCGGCGAAGTCGATTGCCTCGTCGACGAGTTCCGTCGCCATCCGGTTGAGACTCTCCATGCCACGGGCTTCGGCGGCCATCCCTTACAAACTCTCGGACTCCGGCGGTGGCCGCGTCTGGGACGTGGTCCGGTCCACCATCGACCACCGGTCCGGCGGTCGCCGTTCATTTCCGGTCGACCCTCTCCTGGCCGCCGCGTGCCTCGCGACCCAACTCGGCTTCGACGGCGTCGACCTTCTCGGCGGCGGGCGCGGTGCTGGTCCGCTTGTCGTCCACCTTCAGGAAGGTCGAGACGCGGTCCGCGTCCACGGCGGCGTGGGCGGCGCTCGCCGCGGCGAACAGTTCGTCGGCGTCGTCGGCCTCGACGATGGTTCCCATCGCCGTCGTCTCGTAGGCCACGTCGAAGTCCTCCAGGGCCTCGACGGCCGCGGCCACCTCGCTCGCCATGCTGTCCTCGATCACCGGGGCGACGGTCAGGAAGCCACTCGCGGTCATGCAGCGAGGTTCGGCCCCGTCGCACCTAATCCTGTGGCCGAGTGCCGAGGCGAGCGAGGGGCGCGGCGAATGAGTTCCGAGGTGGCCGTTTCGAGCGGTGATACCGCGACAACGCCTTTTGTCCGGCGACCCCTGGCCTACCCAGGTGACCCGAAACATCTCGACGTTCGGCGACGTGGAGCGGCTGGGCAGTGCCGCCGTCGTCAGTATGCTCGGCGCCGCACTGGCGGTTCCGACCATCGGGCGAATTGTGGCCGGCGAGGGGACGCTCGCCGGACTGGCTCTCGCCGGGCTCGGGACGGTCCTCGCACTGGTGCTCGTCGCGGCGGGGGTCCTGCTGGCGTGGGCGGAGTTCACGCCACACCACACCCTCCGGATCTCCGGCTGGGCGATCCTCGGCACGATCGTCCTCGGACTGGTGCTCGCCCTCATCGCGCTCTCCGGGGTTGCCCTGCCCGTGTACGCCGGCGCGACGCTGCTCTCGGTGAGTGCCTTCGCCCACGTCCTGATCGGCGTCCGCGACGTCCAGCGCATCCGGGCCGAAGACGTCGCCCGGCAGCGCGAGAAACTCGCCGTGCTCAACCGGCTGGCGCGGCACAACCTCCGGCACGAAGCACAGCTGCTCGTCTTCGCCGCCGGGCGGCTGCCAGACGCGACGGACCGGGCGACGCGCGAGGACGTGGCCGCCGACGTCGAGGCCGTCGCCGCCGACCTGACGGAGATGAACGAGACGCTCGGCCAGAGCCAGGACCTCATTCGGAGCGACACCACGCCGTCGCCCGTCGACCTGTCGGAGTTGGTGGCGGGCGCCGTCGCGGACGTCCGCGAGAGCTACCCCGACGCCGCCGTCGAGGTATCGGTTCCCGACGGCTGTCGCGTCGTCGCCGGCGACCAACTCCAGCGCGCGATCGCCGAACTGATCGAGAACGCCGTTCAGCACGCCGGCGACGCCCCCGACGTCCGCGTCCAGGCCGACCGGGACCGGGGCCGCGTGACGCTACGCGTCGTCGACGACGGGCCGGGCATCCCCGAGGAGGAGCGCGCGGTCGTCACGCGCGAGGTCGACATCGACCAGCTCGCCCACAGCCAGGGCCTCGGCCTCTGGTTCGTCCGGTGGGTGATGGACGCCTATGGCGGCGAGTTCGGCATCGAGGCGACCGACGAGGGAACGGTCGTGTCCATCGGTCTCTCGGCCGCACGAGGATGAGGCCGTAGAGCACTGGTCCAGACCGACGGTCCACGAGTGCCCCACCCGGCCAGATACGTGTCGAACAGCCGGACAGGTGGCCGATAGAACTTTGATATTAGATAACATATTGCAACCCACGGAAACGGGGACGCTACGGACGGGGTCGTCGAGACGGGGTCGCGCGGCGCGTCGGTCTACCGCCCCGAGAAACGCATACCAGGTCGAGACACTATGGATCGGGTACCCGATACGACGGGCGACGGCGGGATCACGCTCGACGGACTGTTTCGGTGCCTGAGTGATCCGACGCGCCGTCGCATCCTGGCCCGACTCGCCAACTGTGAGTCCCCCGCGGACGCCGAGGTCCGAATTCTGGACATCGACCCTGGGGCTCGACCGCTTCCGCACTTCCAACTGAAGCTCTACCATCGGCACCTCCCACTGCTCCAGGAGGCGAACCTCGTCGACTGGAACCCGGACGCCGGCACCGTCGCACCCGGCGAGAACTTTCAAGAGGTCGAGCCGCTCATCTCGCTGCTGCTGGCAAATCGGGACTGCTTGCCCGGAGACTGGCCCTGAGCGACCCCGATGTCGGGGGCGCTGACTCGCGCCAGCAGTGTCACCCGCGAGCATTCGACCCGGCGCCAGCCCCGTAACCTCCGCTGGCTGTTGGCCGCCAGGTAGAAAGGCGCTTGCCGAGATGTGAACCAGAGCCAGAGGGTCCTGCTCGTTCGCTATGCTCGCTTTGCGGGCTGCCTCTGGCAGGGTTCAAATTCGGGGCGCATGCGCCTCGCGCGATTGCGAGCGACACGCAGAGCGGTCGCTCGCTGTCGAGCGCTCGGCAGAAGTGCGCTGGCCGAGAGTATCTTTTTCGGGAGCTAGAGGCCCATATTCGCCGGTTTTCGCTCTACACATCTGACTGGTCTGAGGGTTACTGGTCATGGTCGAAAGTTGTCCGCTCGACGAGTGAGCGCCGCCGGTCTTCCATCCGGTCGTGAAGTCGTCGGCGCCGCTCCTCGGGGTCCGCCTTGTCGTAGTGGTCTTTAATCGTCGCGACACTCGAATTGACCCGTTCGGCCACGTCCTCGGGTGGCCAACCGGAATTCAGCAGGTACGTGATGACGCCAGTCCGGATCGGATGGGGCGATCGACTCGACGGGCACTTGCTCGCCCCGTGAATCTCCGTCCACTCGCAGGTCTCGCGCTCCTTCCCGTGCGGACAGGCGCTGTGTAGGCACGGCTGGGTGGCCTGGTAGGACCAGATCCGGACTGTGTTGTTGATGGGCCGACCCCTGGCGCTGGTGAGCAACGGCTGGCGCCCGTGGTCGTCATGGACGTCGTGTCGGTAGTTGTCGATGTACTCCTGCAGTGCATCAGCCGTCTCGCGCCGCAACGCGACCGGACGCTCCCCGTCAAGCTTGTTCTTCAGCGGGGTTCCGGTCTCTGGCCGGTGGCGAAAGTACACGTAGGGGTTCTCACCGAGGTCGACGTCGCGAAGGTCCAGGCCGCGGATCCCACCGATGCGCGCTCCGGTCACCCACGCCAGCTCGAAGAAGGCGTGGAGCCGCGTACCGTAGTCCTTCGGAGAGCTACGGAAGTGCCTGAGCAGGGCGATCGCCGCGTCAGTGTGCAGCTTCGTGTCGTCGGATCTGTCCTCCTGGTCGAGATCGGGAATGCGTACCGAGTCGGCCAGGCCATCCTCGACCGCACCCAGATCCTCGAGGAACCGGCAGAACATCTTGAGGGTCCACATCTCACCCTCCAACGTCGCCGGTGCGATCTTCGAGCTGCGCATCTCGTAGTATTCGTCCATGTCGTAGCGCTGCAGCTCACCAACTCGGTGGATGTCACGACCTGGCACCACCGAACGAACATCCTGAGACGGCCTCGCCAGGTCTCGATGCTCCGCTCGGTCGCATCGGACTGACGCCGGCGGAGATACCGGTCGACCGCCTGCCGCGGCGTCAGGTCCTCGGGGTCTGGTCTGCGACGGTCTCCGCTCACGCGCGAACCTCCCCCAGCTCGCTCTGGTCGTCGGAGACTCTTCGCTTGCTCTTGGGCTGGATCTGGCGGAACTCCTGGGCCCAGCTCTCGACCTGCTCGCGGAGAGCGCGGACCTTCTCGTCCAGCTCCTCCAGGGAGTCCGCGGAGACGGTCGTGCGGAACTTCTCGCGGTTCTGCGTGTCCGACCCCCGGACCACCTCGACGGTGGCCTCGTGGTCGCTCACGCGACCGCCTCCTGCAGGCGTTGCTGGCCGCTCGGCAGGGGCGTGAACCCGTGGACGTCGACCCAGCGTGAAAGGACCGCGTCGCGGTGGTCCTCCAGAGCGTGGGTGAACATACCGGTGACCGTCAGGTACTCCCGACCGCAGTAGGGGCACTCAGACACCGCCGACCACCTCCCCGCAGTTCGGGCAGGGGTCGCCGGGGACGTGGCCGAGGATCGCGTCGCCGCAGCTCGTGCAGCCCGCGAACGTCCCGCGGCGGTCACGCATGGCCGACCGCCTCCGCGCGGGTGGCCTCGTCGGCCTCCGTGACGCCTTCGACCGTAGTGGCCTCGCAGTCGCGTCCGTCGCGGTGCATCTCGGCCAGCTGCTCGGCCTCGTGTTCGGCCATGACCTTTCCGGTGGCTCCGCAGTCGGGGCAGATGGGGCGGTAGCCGACAGTCTCGCTGTCAGTCATCTGCCGGAGCCTCCCGCGAACGGTCTGGCTGGTCCCTAGCGGCAGCGAACTCACGGAGGTCGGGGTCCGCGAGTCGGTGACCCTGCTCGTAGACGTCTTCCTCCTCGGCGACGTCGTAGGTCTCCGTGTCGTGCCGGTCGACGCGGACCACCTGATGCGGCGGGAAGTACACCCGGCTTCCCTCCCAGTCGACGGTGTAGAGCCAGCCCTTCTCGTTGACCGTCGCGTGGGCCACAAAGACGGGTTGGTCGCGGGTCCGCACCTCGACGTCCGCGGGCTTGTACTTCCGCGGCAGCCGTTCGGGGTCAACGGAGTCGCTCATCCCCAGCCCTCCGCGGCCAGCTTCTCCCTGGCCCGCATCAGCAGGTTCGAGACGGTGCCCCAGGACCGATCGGTCCGACGGGCGTACTCGCGCCCGTTGTGCGGGCCGATCTCGATGGCCTCGTAGGCGTCGCGCTCGGCCTCGGAGAGCACGTGCAGTGGCGGGCGGTCGTACTCGTCGAGCTGGGCCTGGGCGCTCATGCGGTACCCCCGCGTTCTGCCACTTCGGCAGCATCTTCGAGAAGTCCTGCCAGCTCTCTCGCCTCCGAGGGCTGCATGTACGACCGGACGCTTCCGTGGTCTAGGAAGACCTCACCACTCGACTCGTTGTAGCCGATTTCGGCCTGGTGATCGGTCATTCGACCACCTCAGGACTGTCGTCAGACTCTGGGTCCAGCTCGTAGCGGGCCTTCGCCTTCTCCAAGTCGTGGACGGCGGTGATGAGATCGAGCTGCGTTCTGGCGTCTCGCTCGTGGTCCTCGATGACCACCTCGACCTGCTTGATGGCCTCCGCCAGCCGCTCCTCGGGCTTCACGCGGACCACCGCGCTTTCGGAAGCCGAAATTTATTGCCGTGCGATGCCTCTTGCCGGGCGAGGGGTCCAACCCCCTCGCGGGTTTCGACCGTCATCTATCGGTGGCGGAACCTAGCCCGGCTGGCGCATCGCGCCGGCCTTCCTCGGGCCGTTCGAATGGACGAACGGCCCGAAATCGACAGCCAAGAGCGGTAGCGCCGGCGTGGGTAACTGGTTCCTACTGTCGTCCGATGTACGGGGCGTTAATATAGATTACGGGAGTTATAATCCATAGTAGCTGTAGACTAGGCTCATATCAATCATTAATATGAGAGTTCGGTTATATGGCTCACGCACGTAGGATGAGGAAGTCCGGCAAGTGGATGACCATAGTAGACGATCGGGTCTTAGAATACATCCGGGAGAACGAACATGGTTCCCCGTCAGAAATGCGGGACAAAGGGCCGATTCGCTACTCTCGCGGGTACATCTCCCAGCGGTGCAAAAAGCTGGCCGAACACGGGCTTCTGAGGCCCGTCGGGAACGGGGTCTACGTCATCACGGAGCGTGGTGAGCGCTACCTCGACGGCGACCTCGACACTCACGAGGACGCGCCCGAGGAACAGCTGGACACCGGAAATGAAGCTGCCAGTTATGGTGATGAGAGTGCGAACAACGCAGGGTAAGACGATGTTCCGCCGGAGTGCTCACTGGATGAACCAGCAGGACGACCGTATCCTCGAGTATCTCGCTGAGGAGGGATGGGCTACACCCTCGCTCATCGCGATGGAGGCCTCGATCGACGTCTCTGAGGGATTCGTCGAGGACCGCCTGCACTTTCTCGGGTACGCCGGGTTCGTCGATCGACTGCACGCTGAGATGTACGAAATCACTGGCTGGGGCCACCTCTATCTGGACGGAGAATTGGACGCTCATTACCAGCCCACCCCCAGTGTGGATAGGGTCCTGAGAGGATAGAATGGCAGTATCTGAGTATGAAGTCCTGTTAAGCTTCTTAGAGCTAATCGCCCTTATACTGCCAGCTGCAGCAATAATAATCGATATTGGTGTTCGCGTTTGGGGCCCTGAAGTCCCCGAATATTTCTACATACTAGGGTATATGGTGATTGCAGCTATGTCACTCTCCGCTGCCATGATATTCTATCAATTTATGAGGGCGTTTGACGGAGTGATAGGTAATGTAGCTACTATTTTATTAGTAACTATGATCGGGATGGTTTTCTTGGTAGGACTAATCATGCAATCTGCAAGTGAACGAGGATCTAAAATAAAAGATGTGATACTTGGTGAGTGGAAGGAATAGCGCTGTTGAATGTGGTAATTCATAATTTTAGTTTGAATAATATGCGTTGAATTCAAATGGCTTCGTAATGGATACAGTGTCATCATAATTTAGAAACATATTACTTTTCCAGTAGTAATTTATTGATTGATGGAAGGAGAGAAACGAACTACAACGCCTAGGTGGTTATTTTATGGCTTCTAAAGAGGAGATTGACAGGTTGTACAACGCTGAGAAGGTCTTGGAGGAAGACTGGGTTTGGGAAACTGCAGGTGCGAACTTAGAGGGAGAGGCTGATGTGAAGGTCCTGGACCACGAGGCGACATTGGTGCTCCGAGGGTGGAAAAGGAGGAGGTACGGCTTCTGCCTCTTGTACAAGGCTACGAAGGTAGTCCGAAGGTGGGATGATGGAGTACATACTAATCCGGATGGAACCGTAATTGATGGATCACACAAGCACTACTGGCATCCCCAGTATGAAGACGCGATGGCCTACGAAGTAGGCGATATCACGACCGACGATGTAGACCAAGCGTTCGATGACTTCCTGGACGAGTGCAACATCAACCATCGTGGCAGCTACTACCGGCAATCTGAGTTGAGCGACCAATGAAAGACTGTGAATCCCAAATCCGACCAGCTTTAGAAGGTGCGTTCGCCAACTCCATTCAGATCAAAGCAGACAGTGAAGATTGTCGGATAACGGTTCCATTCGAGCGTTCAGATAGAGACGCTGTCACACTCTGGATCCGAGAGAATGGAGATGGATACGTCATCTCGGACGAGGGAGAAACCTATGGGATGCTATATCTCTCAAATATCAACATTGACCAACCCCGCAGAAGAAAACGCTTAGAGAGCGTCAAGAGTCGATTCGATCTGGACAAAGCGGAACGAGAAATCCGAATCCGGACAGATCAAGAAAATCTGGGGGCGAGGATTATCGATGCGATCCAAGCTGTGCAGTCGATATCCTATCTCACCTATACGAGACAGGAGTATACGAAGTCAGATTTCAAAGAGGATGTTGGCGAATTCCTCACAGAGTCAGGATTCTACTATACGCCTCACTACGACGTACAAGGAGCGTCCGAAACCCACGTTGTGGATTTTAACATCCACGATCAGCCGAAGTTAACCTTCTTAGAGGCGATACATGCTGAAAGCCCATCGAGTGCAAAAAGCATAGCCGAACGGACTGGGTTCAAATGGACCGATATTCGGCGAGCAAATGCCGATGTGAACCTAATTGCTGTTCTGGATAACGAATCTGGGGAATACGACTCAAGGACAGAGACCATTCTTGAGAACTACTCGGATCACTTCATCCCCTGGTCGGCAAAGGACACAATTGACCAAGCCCTCACCGCATAGCTACAGCCCGTAGAGGTCGCCTCGGTCAAGGGCGCGGTTTATTGTTGCCCTGGATGTCTCCAGACGGTTCGCCGCCTTTCGCTTCGATAGTTCCTCCTTCTGTACCATGTCGAGGGTCGCCACCACGTCGTGGTAGCTCTCGTCTTCGATCAATTCGCCGTCGTCTTTCTCAAAACCGAGCGGGGCTGGTCCATGATGGTACTCGTCGTTCTGCATCCGAGCGGCGATGCCCTCCTTCGAGCGGCGCTGAGCCATCGACGCCTCCAGCTCAGCGAAGACACCGAGCAGCTGGAAGAGCGCCGTCTGGTACGGGTCGCTCTCCCCAGGACTGATGACCAGGCCCTCGCTCACGATGTGCAGCTCGACGCCGACCTCCTCCAGCCGTGAAGCAGTCCGCTCCAGGTCGGAGATCGACCGACAGATCCGCGAGACGCTGTGAACGACGACCGCCTCAATCTCGCCGGACTCCGCGTCGCTCATCAGGTCCTTGTAGCCTGACCGGTCGGTGTTGGTCCCGGTACTCTTGTCTCGGTAGAACTCGAGCCCGTCGAGATCGGCACCGAACTCTCGACTGGCATATTCGCTCGTCGATTCCATCTGTCGCTCCATGCTCTGGTCTTCGGTACTGACCCGGCAGTAGCAGGCAATCGCGCCCATGTTCTCGTACACCCCGATAGCCGACTTAAAGCTCCGAAATTGCGTACAGATGTACGCGAACAATTGTTGTTGAACGGGCCTCGATGTAGTGAGACACAGATGGAAGGTTTCTGAATAGGTGTCGTAACGAATCATCCAGATAGTCGAAGAAATAAATTAGGGCAAGAATTACTATCCTATAATCGAGATGCAAAATCGATGGAGCGAGAGAATGGAAATGAGGGCACAATGTCAGAGGTTGCCGAAGATGCACTTAGCATCTTTCGGATCAACATTTTCTTAATTGGGGTGTATGTGTCGCTCGCGGCCTTCTTATCACGCACAAATGGAGACGTGACCCAATTAGTTGATTCATATTATACTATTCTTGGCCTATTTTTTTGGTTCGGTACAATTTCTTCATCCATTTTATCGTATCGCTCTTCACGTCTCAGAAGCATCAATGACTCAAATAGAATCGGACCATCACAGAAACAATTAGTCAGAAATGTAGCTTCATCTGGACTCGGGACCCTCATTGTGGTGGTGTTACTTTCGATGGGATTGTGGGAGGGAACCAGTGGCTCCTCAGTTCCTATTCAAGTACCCATAATGTTATTTATCTTAAGTCTCGGGGTCCTTGGATTGGTCCAAGGGACGCTCCAAGTATCGGCTAAGCTCTTAGAGATATATGCTATAGTAAGTAGTTGGGCCTCGGAATATCTAGTCTCAAAACTCGGGATTGACGAATTCCTAAACTGGTTAAAATCAGAAATTCACCAACGGGCACCCAACAGACTGCTCCAGTCACAAAGTGTGTTGTCAAAATGGGAAAGAGAGGATTGAACTCACCGTTCTAGCTCAAGATCGCCGGCAAGCGGAATAACCAGGCAACCGGTTGAGGCGTCGTAGTACCGCATCAGCTCGTCGCTCTGTGTAATCCCGTGGTGCTGGGCGAGGTTCGACGGGACCGCGACGTACGTGGTATCCTTCTTGACCTGTGCCTTCGCGCTCCCCTCGGGCGTCAGGGGCCCGTCCCCGGCGAGCGCTTGCTGAACCTCCGCCTGAGTCGAGGACTGACTCATACACTCCACTAGAATGTGACGGGATAAATACGCCCGATTTAGCACCTGCTAATGCGGGAACAAGACGCCAGTGTTGTGCCCGCTTTACCAATCTGACACCCATTCGACCGCCCGTATGGAACCTAAATCCATCCGGCAGGGAGGGCTCGACGCGGACCCATGAGTCCCACCGTCGAGTTCGGCTCGAAGGCCCTCGCAGACGAGTACCGCGAGGACTACGCCGACCACCTCTGTCCCGACGACGACGCACGACTCCGAACCGTCCGCTTCACCAGCGACGCCCCCGACTGGCTGCTGGAACAGGCCCGCCTCGAAGCCGACGAGGACCGCGCCGAGCGCGAAACACGCAGCCACTCCACGCAGCTCGGCGCGGGCGAACGCGAGCGGATCAGCGATGCCGGCGGCTTCGACGGCATGGCGACCACCTTCAACTGGCGGAGCGCCAAGGGCGTCTTCGCCAGGGAAGGCATGTCCGACAAGTTCGCCGACGCGATCGGCTCGCTGGCCGACTACGACGATCCCGCCGAAGGTGCCGAGGAGTGGATCGCCCAGGCCAAGCAGGCCGACGCCCAGCAGGGGACCCAGACCGCCTCGGGCGGGGCCCGTGACGACGGCGAGCAGGAGATCCGCCAGCAGCGGAAGGTCGCCGAGGCCTCACAGGCAGCCCAGTCCGAGCAGTGCGACCACGCCCGCGGCCACTGCCGCAACGGCGACCCCGACGCCTGCGAGTTCCTGACCGTCGCCTGCGGGCTCGACGAGGAGGAAGTCGAGCAGATGCTGGACGTCGACGGCGACGGCCAGCAGGCCATCGAGGGGAAGGCCGCCGGCGCACTCAAGCGGGCCTGGTCGGGCTACAAGGGCTCGCTCCCCGACCTGGAGGAAGCCATCGACGACGCCCTCACCGCCTGGCAACACGCCCAGCAGGCGGCGCGGGCCATCAACGAGATTCGGGAGCGCCACGGCCAGGAGGCCATGCACTTCCGCCGGCTCGAAGAGCTGCAGGCCCAGCTCCGGGACTTCGAGCGCCACGCCGCCGCGGACTGTCACGAGTGCCACGTCGGCGTCGACCGCGTCGCCACACTGGCCGACCACGACCACGGCGGCGGGCCCGACGACCCGAGCGGCCAGGGCGGCGCCGTCACGGCAGCCGACGAGACAAACCAGCCCGGCCAGCAGTTCCCCACCCCCGAACGGAGCCACGCATGACCACCTACGAGTGCCCAGTCGACGACTGCGACGCCGAGGGAACCGAGGAGGAACTACGGGGCCACACCAACGCGAAAGCGGACCATCCTGCCTGGTCGGAGGTGAAAGACCAGCTCGAAAGGGGCGACGACCAGGCAGAACCAGGGGACGGCTCCGGCGACGACGACCAAAACGACCAGGCAACCGAGCAGGCAGAATCCCCTGCTGAGGGGGAGAAATCGCCTGGTCGTTCGGACACGGGCGAGGACGACCAGGCAGAACCAGGGAAAGAGCAGGCAGAGACCACCAATGACGGCGAGAACGACCAACCCGACGATACCCCCGATACCACCGCTATGCCCACCGATGCGGAGCTGGCTCGACAGCGCGACCAGGCGACCGACCGGGTAGACCAGGCAGACGACGGCTCCCCGAACCAGGGAGATTCGGCTGCTTCACCAGCCTCAAGCAGCGGAACAGCTGGTCTCTCGCTCCCGGTCTCGACGACCACCCTGGCGATGGGGGCGGGACTGGCCCTGCTTGTCCTGCTGCTCTACCTTTACGCCCATTCGGGCGATGGGGGCCAGGAAGAGCAGGAAACGACCGAGGAGCAGACCGACGGGAGCCACGCTGACGCCTGGGACCCGGAGGAAGTATGACGGACGAACCTGACCCTGACGAGCCCGAGAGCGAGGAGGACGAGGAGCAGCCGGAGATCGACGACGAGGAGATGGCCGACTTCGCCGCCGTCGCAGACGAGATCGAGGACGAAGCCAGCGCCGACGACGGCGACCAGGAGGAGGGTGAGGCCGAGGAGAGCGACGACACTGACGACCTCTCGCTCGACGACGCCGGCGACCGGGTGAGTGTCGGGGACGTCTACTGCAACGCCCTCGGGATGGGCGCGGCAGTCTCGCGGGCCCGCTTCGGCTCGGCAGACCCCACCGACCGGGGCGACCTCGTCGACGAGTACGGCGACATGGCCCGGGAGCTGCAGATCGACGAGTACGTAGATCAGTGGCTGGCCGAGAACGGCGGCATGGACGAGCTGACGCCCGGCCAGGCCATCCTGATGAGCACGCTCCTGTTCGGGGGCATGGTCGTCATGGACGACCCCGAGATAGTCGACAACGCGGTGGCCGAGGTGGGTTCCTGATGCTCGGCGCCGCGAAGGGCAAGATGGCCGAGCGGATGATGGGGCAGATCACCCCCTCGGAGCTGCCTATCGCTCAGGCGCTCGCTGACTCGGTAGTCGGCGTCGAAAACGAGCAGGCCCAGGCAGTCCAGCGCCTGATCGACGCGACTGGCCTAGACGTGGCCCACGGCCACGACCCGGCAGCCCGCCGTGAGGCCCTGCTGAACGTCGCCAATGCGGTCGCCTCCGACGACTTCCGGGGCTGGTGGTTCGAGAACGTCGCGCCGGACTTCCTCGACAACGCCGGCCACGCCGAGAAGTATGCCCAGCTCGAATGCGAGGAGTGGGCCGACCAGCTCCGCGACTGGTACCAGCTCTATCACGAGCGCGGCGTCGTCGACGAGCCCCTGGCGGACCTCGACGACCCCGGACGCATCGCCTGGGTCGCAGACCGGCACGTCCGGGCGAAGTTCGATGTCTCTCTCCAGGAGTTCGTGGCGATCGTCGTGACCTGGGACAAGGGAGAGCAGGCCCAGCAGCTGCTCGCCGGCCCGCTCCGGCGACACACCCAGATCATCCACGAGGCAGCTGAGGCCGTCGAACAGGCATGACGCACGCGATACTCGCAGCGAAGAGCGGGTGGGGAAAGTCCTGGCTCACCCAGTGGTGGGTCGAGGACAACGTACCCGAGTACGACCACCTGGTCGTGCTCGACTACAAGGACGAGTACCGCGGCCTCGTGAAAGCCGGCCTGGCGTCCTGGGGCATCGCCGGGCCCGGCGAGGCTGCCGTCTCGGCGGAGGGCTGGATGGACGTGATGGAAGAGAACCCCCAGCTAGTGCTCGCCCGGCACCGACTCTCGGCGTCGGACTGGCGTGAACTCTGTGCCGAGGTCATCCTCGCGGCCCGCAACCTCGACGGCTCCGTGCTCATCGTCGTCGACGAAGCCCACTTCGTCGCGCCCCAGTCGAAGGGCGTCCCCGAGGCCATCCAGGGCCTGGCGACGACGGGGCGCGGCGAGGGCGTCAGCTCGATGTGGGTCACCCAGCGCCTAGCGATGCTGGAGGAGGACATCATCGGGAACGTGATGGTGTGCTTCCTCGGCGGGTTCACCTCCAGCGCCGATCTCGACAAGGTCGGCAAGGTGGTCGACTATCCGAAGGAGATCCACAACCCGCAGGTGACTCGCGTTCCGCACCTCCCCGACGAGCTGGACACCGACGACGGGGCGCCCGTCCGGAAGTTCACCGAGGACGGTGCAACGGTCGGGTCTGAATGGGTCTACTCGACCGACGCCGGCGACGTGAAGCGCGTCGACTCGCGGGATCTGGCGATGGACTCGACGCACTACGGCCCCGAAGGCAACAGTCTCACAACCCCAGGATAATGGCAACCCAGAACGAACCGCTCAAGCTCCACGGCGGCCAGGCTCGGCAGTTCCGACGTCTTCGAGAAGACCTCACTGAGCAGCTGGGATACGAACCTCGAAAAACACGGGTCTTCGATCACCTGCTCGAACACTACGACGGGCCGCTCCTCGACGAGTGACCCCGACCGAAGTGGTTCGTTTCACTCCGTATCGGTCCGCTCCCTCCCTCACACGCCCCCCTATAATCGGACGGTAGCGAGCCCCAGCCGGAAGCATGACCGAACTTGCTGACAGCTTCGAGAACGTCGTCGACGCGGACCTGTGGGAACAGGCCGCCGCCGTCGGCGCCGGCTACATGGGTGCATCGCTCGCGCAGACCATCGGTGAAGGCGTCACGCCGTTCGACCTCCCCAACGAGGTATTCGGTGTTGGCGTGGCCTACGCGGGCTACACCTTTGCCCCGGCCTACGAGAACGAGATCGCCGCCGGCGGGGCGGTCTACACCCTCGACTCGGTCGCCCAGCGCTTCGGGCTGAAGAACCGCGTCACCGACCTCGCGGAGGGAGGTGACTGAGCATGGCGTCGATCTTCGGCAACGGTTCGGACACGTCGAAGCACACCGAGACTGAGCAGAACGCAGCGGGCCACATGACGCCTATCCTGGTCCACGAACCCCCGCGAGGGACCAAGATGCGCCTGGTCAACCACGTCGCCCGTGGCGACCAGGTCCAGGGCATCCCGGTCACCATGAAGCTCTACGACAGCAACGGTGACCAGCTCCCGATCGACACCGAACTCCGGTTCGAGGTGATGACCGCCGGGTCCACCGACGCCATCCAGCTCTCCCGCCAGGTCGAGGACATTTCGACCTGGAACCAGCTGGACGTCACCGAGCAGCAGCACAGTGACCACATCGACGCGACGAAGGTGGTTCTCGCCACGCCGGAGGATCGAGGCGGCAACGTGCTGGACTCGATCGCCTGGCGAGACATCGACCAGTTCCGCGTCGCGGTCGACTCGTCCGAGGTGGTCGACTGGTCGCAGGGTAGCGAGCTGTCGATCGACTCCACGGCGGTCAAGGGTCCCATCGACCGGGACGGGAGCTGAACAATGCCGAGCGAGCAGCAGGTCGCCCAGCGGGCGGCAAACACGGCTTTCCGGCCCGGTACGGTCGGGGCGAAGCAGTTCCGCAGCGCGGCGGCCACGACCAACATGACCACGACCGGCGAGGAGTCGCTGCTGGCCTCGCTCCCGGTCCCCACGGCGCGGGCACTCCTGCAGGGGAGCAACAACCCCATGAAGGTCGCCCTGCCGGCCTACGAGGCGTTCGAGACGGACGGCACGGCGGACAACAGCGAGACGTTCGGCCTGTCCTACGACCTGATCGAGTGCCCGAATACGCAGAACCTGGTTCTGTACAACGGCGGCACGAAGGTCAAGGCCGACAGCGTCGACGTCGCCGGGGACTCCTTCGACTACACCGACTCCGGGAGCAACAACACGCTTCACGTGTTCTACATGGTCTCGGACACCGCGACGGTCGAGATCAGGAAGGCCGCGCCCAGCGGGTCGGCCAGCTCCTCGGAAGACCTGTACAGCGCCCCGCTCCACCACATCAACCGGCAGGACCAGACCGACCAGCCGCAGTATCTGGACCTGTCGGACAACCAGTACGCCCCGTGGGTCCCCTCGGACTTCACGATCGAGGTCTACGTTAACGGGACGTACCCGGTCGCACTCACCGACCCGGACGGGGACGGCGCGGTCGCGCACAACGCCCTGCTGCAGATCCCCGCGAAGAAGGCACAGAGCGAGATCGACGGCCTCGGGGCCGTCATCCGCGAGTCGATGGGCCGGACGCCGGAGGAACGGCGGTAAGAGGGCAGCATGGTCGTTGATGAACAGGGCCGCCAGTTCGACCCGGACGGGTCGGGCGGGCAGTTCACGACTACCGGTATGCCGTCGCCGGAGGACGTCACAGACGGCACCCAGGGCCAGCCTGACCGCCAGGCAGCCCTCTCGACCACGGCGACCACCGGCCAGGTCGGCCCGATCGTGGGCTGGCTTCGCCAGTCGCCGTACACGGAGGAGGAGCTGCGGCTGATTGCCGACGCTCTCACGCTGGCGGTCGTGGTGGCCCTGGCCTACGCCGAACTCCGGGGGTCGTAGCCGTGGCGGACACGGCGGCACTCCTCGGGGCCGGCCTGGGGGTCGCGGCGCTGGTCTACCTGGCGGTGGACTCCGGCGGCGGTTCTGGCGGTGGCTCGACGTCGAGCGACCGGCTGCAGTCGCTTCGAGAGTCTTACCAGGAGCTGCAGAACAGCACCCAGCTGACCGACATGGTCCGCGAGCTGGAAGCGGAGACAGACGAGTACGTCGGCGGTCCACAGACCGGCGGCGGCACCCAGCTCACCGAGGAGGAGAGCGCAATCTTCCGGTGAGACAGAATCGAGGTGACCACAACATGAACCACACGCAGCAGATCGAGGAGTACAGCAACGGAGGCCCGAGCTGATGGTCTACGTCAGCGATGACGGCGACGTTTCAGGCACCGGATCGGGGACGTCGGACGAATCGGACGACCTGGCCGATAACGCCGACTGGTCGGATGATCCGATCGGGCCGAGTGATGATAACTCGACGCCGTCCAACCCCACGGACGACGACGACCATCACCACACGACCACCGGTGGCGGCGGTGGTGGCAGCGATGACACAGTCTCCGGGACAGACGGTATCCCGACCGGCGACACCGACCCGGAGGACCCGGACACGCTGGCCGAACTCCTCGACGTCACCGACACGGGGGGCGCTCCGGCCTACGAGAACGAAGGCCCCGACCTGGATGACGGCTATGCCGTCACGCAGGACGGCGACCTGATCCCCAAGGACCAGGTGCCCGATTCGGCCAACATCAACGAGCAGGTCGCGGAAGACTACGTCGATGAGGGCGATACGATGACCTGGGACAGCGGTATGTACATCGACATGACCAGCCAGGAGGTCTCGGACGCCACGGACGGCGCTGCTGGCGACGTCTACGACCCCGACCAGTCGGGCGAGTCCGAGGAGGAGGAATCCGGCGGGTCCAGCGGGTCCAGCAGCTCCGGCGGGGGCCAGTCGATGCAGGAGTGGCTTTCGTCCCTGGACTTTCAGCTGCCGACCGGCGACGGCGATGATGGCGGGGCCGGCGGCCAGGTCGACCGGAAGGTACTGGCAGCCGGCGCCGTGGCTGCCGTCGCCCTCTACGCCTACAGCGGAGGGGAGTAGGGATGCCGGAGTACAACGCCGGCAGCGGCGTCCAGGGGACCGAGGACGCGCCTGAAATAGCCGATGAGTACGACCTGGGGGAAGGCGTCGACTGGACCCTGGCCGACGTCGGCAGCGCCATCCTCGACGTCCCTGCGGACGCCGTAAATGCGTCGACCGGCACGGGTGAAAACCTGGGCTGGTTCGGAGAGGTCGATCGCCACCTCGATTACCGCTCGATGACCGGTGAACTCGACCCCAACGACCCGGACGACTGGGCCGACCCGAGCAACGAGGAGGCCCAGGGGCTGTCTGGCACCTGGTACGCGGTCACCGGCCAGACGGCAGCAGCCGGGGAGGACGCAGCCGACGCGGCGGGGGACGTCACCGCCTGGGGCTTCGGCCAGCTCCTCGACAATCCGGCCCTGATGGCCCTGGCCGCGCTGGTCGTGGTCTACATCGTGGGCCAGCTGTTCGACGTCGAGCTGGGGGGTGCGTCGGCATGATCGACGGCGTGCTGCTGCAGTTAATCATCGCCGTTGCGTCGACCGTGACAGCGGCAGCGATGGTCGGCGCCGTGGGCTACCTCCGGCGCATCGACAACCACACGACCCGGAACACGCGCCTTCTCCTCGGCTCCGATAACGTCGAGGAGTGGGACGGCGTTGTACAGAAAACCGAGGAACACCGCGAGGCCCTTCGACGGGAGGGACTACTGTGACCAGTCAGGCAAACAAGGAGGCGACGGTCGAGGAGATCGACGGCTCGACGCTCCGGCGTCGACGCCGAGACCACCCCGATTTTGGGGACGACAGCGAGGGCGACGGCGATGAGTGAGGTCGTACCGACGCCCGACGCCGATGACCTGCCGTTTAACGACCCCTACCGGGTGAATCTGGACCCTGGGAAGCGACTCACAGTCACGTTTCAGCCCGACCAGCGGTCTACGACCTTCCGGCTGCCGATCCTGGCCATCTCGGCCCACCCCGAGATGCACTACCGGGTCCGGGTGGACGAGACGGTGCGCTTTGACGCGCCGTACCCACCGACCGACCCGGACGACATGACCGTCACGTTCGTCCCGTGCATCTCGTTCAACCGGTCGCTGGAGGTCGTGGTCGAGAACCTGTCGGACAGCGCCACGCGCAACGTCGTGGTCCAGCCGATCGGCTGGGAGGAGGTGCAGTAATGCCTCTTGAGACCAGCGGCAACATCGACGAAATCGCAGGCGTCACCGACCAGGAGGGCGAACCAGCGGCCCCGGCGACCAACGAGGCGCAAGGGAATTGGGACACCCTCGACGGCGTCCAGTACACCACGAACGGAACCGGCGAGGAGCAGCTGCCCAGCAACGACGTGCCTGACGGGGCGACCGTGCTGGTCCATCCGCTCCCGAGCAACGCGGACGTCGTGAACGTCGGCCCGGCTGGCGTGGTCACGTACCCGCTGGCTGATGCCGTCGCCACGTACACCGCGAAGGTCTCGAACACCGACCAGATAACCGTCCAGACGCCCAGCGCGGGCGACGGTGTCGCCGTCCATTGGGAGGCGAACGAATGAGCCCGACTGCTGGCGGTGGCGGCGGCGGTGGCGGCGGCTGGGACTACGTGCAGGACTCCGAACCAGCCGGCGCCGAGGCCGGGGAATCCTGGTACGACACCGGCAGCGGCGTCGTGAAGGTCTACACCGGGTCGGGCTGGTCGGAGATGACCGTTACCGACTACTCGGAGCTGAACGGGGCGCCGTCGCAGACGGGTACAACGTCCCAAAACGCTGGGTGGTATTACACCTCGCAAAACAAGTTCAATAGTATCGACTCGGGCCAAATAAAGTCCTACAGCGGCGGCGAAACGGGCGTTTCCGACGGGGTTAAGGCTACTATAAACGGGACTTTGACAGACCCTTTATTTATTGATAGGATAGTTGCGAATAGACCGGATAACAGCACTACAGAGGTGTATAGTGGCGGGTCGAGTAATTCGGTGAATATCTCCCACAACGAAATGCTAGTAACTGGATACACAGTTGACTTTGGAACAAACCAAGATAACGGCCTGGACGCCCATGTCATTGAGCAACACCTGGTCGGGCTGCCGAGTCACAACCACACCATCTAACCATGCCACAGAAACGCGACCAACGGAACGAGGAGAAGCTGGAAGCACTCATCGAGGCCCTGGTTGCCGAGGGAGTGCTACCTGCCGACTGGCGGGACCGAATCGAGGAGATCGAGCAGCACGGCGACGGGCGGCTGCTGGCCCAGGTGGCCCGAGAGGGGCGCGGCCCGCCGTCCGACCTGGCCGAACTACGCCAGAACCGGGGCAACGGTCGCGGCCCACAGACCGACCAGGGAGGCGGCCAGTCGTAGCATGGCGACGTTCTCGGTTCCCGAGGCGCTGGGCGTCTCCGCGCTGGTTCTGTATGCCGGCCTCTCGACCGGCTGGCACGTCGGCAAAACGATGACCTGGGTGGACAAGCGCCGCCGGGACGGGACCGGCTGGGTCTCGATCCTCCGGCGGGCGTTCTGGCGGGCGAGTCACCACTACGACCTGGGGCTCGTTCTCGCCACTGTCGGCGTTGCGTTCCTGGTCGGGGCGCCGCCGATCGAGGAACTGGCCGGCTGGGGCCTCCTGGGCTTCGGCTTCGGCATGGCCTACGATGACCGCGCCGACCACCCACCCACGTCGATCGTGGGCTACATGGTCGGGCGAGTCCGGGGCGCGACCAGCTGACCTCTACCGGTAGACTTCGCCCACGTCAGGGTGGTCGGCGTTCACTCGGTGACGGTTGATCTCTTCGGCGCTCTCGAAGGTCTCCCCGCAGCCAAGGCACTTGATCATCGGTCGCCCTCCCTGTACTTCCACCGCTCTGGGTCCGCACACGGCGGTTTGACGTGCCAGTGACGCCAGCGAGCAGCCGCCTCGCCGGTCAGCGAGGGCGGCATGGCCCCGAGGGCGACGAAGCCCCGCCGACGAAGCGGCATCAACGCGTCCCCCAGCTCGTTCTTGGCGACCTGTTGGGTGGCCTGGGCAATCCGGCTGGCGTGACGGCGCTGGTAGATTTTCAGGTCCTCGGCCACGTCGAGACACGCCTCGTAGAGCTGCCGGAGGCGCTTGTCCCCGGGATAGTAGCCGTCCGTCTGGCCGACGTGAGCCGGTCCGTGTTCGACGACGAACTCGGCCATCAGATCCTCGACGACGTCGGTCATCGTTTCGTCGACGTGGTCGCAGGCGTCCCGGAAGTCCCGTTTCAGATCCTCGGGTACCTTCGCGCTGAGGCGGGTCGTGCCGGCAGAGGAACGCTCCCAGCGGTTCATCCCGTCCGCGTGTCTGTCACCGGGCATCGGCCACCTCCTCGATCGTAGCTTGGTCGTCGGCCACCTTCCGGGGAGCCGGGCCGTTGTTGTCCTGCGGGACCGTCGCGTCCCGTCCGTTCCGGGCCTCCAGCCAGGACCGAACTACGGTCTCGACGTAGCACGCCGGCAGGCAGTTCTTCGCCAGGTGTTGCTTCGGGTAGTTGCCCCGGTAGCCCTTGACGGCCCGCCACCACTCGGTAGAGCGGTCGCTGTAGAAGTACGGCGAGACTGTTTTCTCCCCCAGCGCCCGCTCCCGTGGCGGGGAATTGACGGGGAAGGAGGTTTCGAAGGCTCTCGCGTACTCGATCGGTAGGCCGAACATCCGGCCGTTGAGAACCGTTGGGTCTCGCAGATCGTCGCGGGGCTTGTTCTCGATTACATAGTCCTTCCCGATGGTCCGGGCTATCTCGCGGGCTCGGGGAATCTGGTTCTCGTGGTCCTCGGGGTCGCCGTCGATGCTCGTCATGTCGCTCTCGTCGGTGCATCGGGGGTGGAGTAGAACCAGGTCGAACAGGCCCGAGGGCATCCGGTCCATTAGGTCCATCTCGACCGTCTCCGTCACGAACGGCGACGGTCGCGGGTCCTTCGTGAACCGATAGACTTTGCCGAAGCGCGACAGGGCCTCGGACTCGACGCCGTGGTCCGCGAACAGGTGCGCAATCTCCGCATTTGGTCGCTCGGCGTGTTCACGCATCTGTCATCCCTCCGAGGGACCGTGTACACAGAAGCGGCCACTCTCGGGCCACCGTGTACACGCGTGAACACGCAGACGGCGCGGCGATGGGTAGTTTAGCCACACGCCCCCCTGGGGTCGGCGCTGCGGTGGCTCGCGTGGGGGCGCGCAGGCGCGCGAGGCTCACCGGTCACCCTCCTCGTCGACGGTCAGCCAGCAGGGCGGGTCCGGGTAGCGCTGGTCCGTGTCGAGATCGACCACGACGAGCCGACCGCGGACCCAGCGCCACCAGAGATGCGCGACGTGCGCGCACCAGCCCCGGTAGCGCCAGCCGTCACAGTCACACTCCGCGACCAGCTCTCCCTGGTAGACGGCGAACAGGAGGCGGTGATACCCGCCAGGCTCGACGCTGTCGGGATGGCCGAGTACCATGCCCCATTCCGCAGGGTTGTGACTCCCGACGTTCGCAGACGCCTTCTGGGCCCTGTACCAGCTTCTGCTAAGCTCCCAGTCGTCGGGAAAGGTCAGCGTCGGGGGACTGCCGAGACGCCGGTCGAGTCCGTCCGCAACCTCCTCGACACTGGCCTGGCGCGCGCCAGAACTCACGGCTCGCACACCCCCGAGTGAAGCGCGGAGCACTGCTGCAGGGGCTCGGTGATGTAGCCTCCGCAGAATCGGCAGATAGGCGGCTCCTCACCACTCTGGACACTCAAAGAGACCACCCCCTACAATGCCCAAATCTTGTCAGTAGAAGGTGGAAAAAGTGTATATATGTAGTGCGCTGGCCGAGATTTGAACTCGGGTTAGGACCGTGGCAGGGTCCTGTGATACCACTACACCACCAGCGCGTCTTGCATGAGAGAGTGAGGGCATGGAGGGTAAAAGGGTTCCGAAAGGCAGGACGCTGGGGCCACGAGACGGAAATCCCCTCGCCGTAAGCGCAGCGTACCGACGACCCCGGGACCGCTACCGCTGCTGAACCGTCGTCGCGTTTTATCGACGCCGTGGCCCGAGTCGAGACCATGGCACTGATGGAACGCATCAAAGACGCTGTCGGGATGACCGAGCCCGAGGTGACCTACTACTACCACTGTCGCGAGTGCGACGAGACGTTCGACGCCGCCGAGGACAGCCGGGCGCAAGTGGCGTGTCCGAACTGCGGGGCGACGGGAACGACGAACATCACCCGGATGTAACGAGTGGAGTGCCGGCTGGCGAACATCGGGTGGCCGTCACACGCGTTGCGTTACGATTGCGGCAAGTCGGTCGTCGGGAGGGGCCGAGGACGGCCGCGAGCGGCGTGTCACGGCCTCTCACCGGCGGCGCGAAGCGGGGCCTTTTTACGTGCGGGATAGCGAGTAATCGGCACAGTCTAGTGGCGCGACGCGGAAGCGTCACGGCATGACAGTCAGCGTACTCGTGCCGGCCTCGCTGACCCGGGAAGCCGAGGACAAACGCGAGGCGACTCGCAAACTCGGGACGGTGGCCCGCGCGGCCACGATCTTCCGGGTCGACCGGGTGACGGTCTTCCCCGACCCAGCGGGCGAGGGGAAACGAGGATCCGGGTTCGTCGAAACCGTACTGCGGTACGCCGCGACGCCGCCGTACCTCCGAAAGGAGGTCTGGGGTAAGCGGGACGAACTGGAGTACGCGGGCGTCCTGCCGCCGCTCCGCGTCCGTTCACGGACCGGCTCCGGATCCGAGGGTTCGGGGTCGTTAAGACAGGGAATCGTGACCGAGGTCGGAGCTGATGGGCGCGTCCGGGTCAATTGCGGACTGCAACACCCGATCTCCCTCCCCGTTCCAGACGGTCTGGACGTGGGCGAGGGGGAGCGCGTCACCGTCAGGGTCTCTTCGCGACGGCCGGTCCGGGCGAAACTCGACGGCGGGCCCCCACCGGGGTTCGCCGTCGACGCCGCGGACCTCGATACGGCGCTCTCGCGCGACGACTCGGGACTCGCCATTGCCGCGTCGCGGCACGGCGACGTCCTGGGCGTCGACCGGCTCGGCCAGCTGGCCGAGCGGCTCCGCTCGCAGAGCGGCGAGTCGAGCACCGACGATCCGGCGTTCACGGTCGCGTTCGGCGCACCCGAGCGTGGCCTCCCCGAGATACTGGGGATCGATCCGGACGCCGTCCGCGAAGGACAGAGCGAGACGGGACGGTTCGACCTCTGGCTGAATACGGTTCCGAACCAGGGCAGCGAGGTGGTACGCACCGAGGAAGCGGTCCTCGCGACCCTCGCCTGCCTGAACCTCTCGGAGTAAGCCAATGCCACAGAAACACAGACCACGCAAAGGCTCGCTGGGCTTCGGCCCCCGCACGCGCGCGGACAGCGAGACGCCGCGGTTCGGGAGCTGGCCCGACGACGACGGCCAGCCGACGCTGCAGGGCTTCGCCGGCTACAAGGCCGGCATGAGCCACGTCGTCATGATCGACGACCAGCCGGACTCGACGACGGAGGGGATGGAACAGACCGTCCCCGTCACCGTCGTGGAGACGCCCCCGATGCGCGTCGTCGCGCTGCGAGCCTACGAAGACACACCCTACGGCCTGCGTCCCCTCACCGAGGTCTGGACCGACGAGTTCCACCCCGAACTCGACCGGACCGTGACCCCGCCGGAGGACCACGACGCAGCCGCTGCAGAGGAACAGATTCGCGACGCACTCGAGGCCGGCGACCTGGGCGATCTGCGCGCTATCGCGCACACGGTCCCCGGTGAGGTCGACGGCGTCCCGAAGAAGGCCCCCGACGTCATGGAGAACCGCATCGGCGGTGGCGCCATCGACGAGCGCCTCGACTTCGGTCTCGAACAGCTCGAGGCCGGCGAGTACGAGGCGACCGACGTCTTCCGCGCCGGCGAGTACGCCGACGTGGCGGGCATCACGACGGGCAAGGGCACCCAGGGCCCCGTCAAGCGCTGGGGCGTCCAGAAGCGAAAAGGGAAGCACGCACGCCAGGGCTGGCGGCGCCGGATCGGCAACCTCGGCCCGTGGAACCCCAGCCGCGTCCGGTCGACGGTGCCCCAGCAGGGCCAGACCGGCTACCACCAGCGGACGGAACTCAACAAGCGCATCGTCTCGCTGGGCGACGGCGACGAAGCATCCATCGACGGCGGCTTCGTCAACTACGGCGAGGTCGACGGCCCGCACGCGCTCGTGAAGGGGTCGCTCCCGGGCCCGTCCCAGCGCCTCGTGCGCCTCCGACCCGCAGTGCGCCCGAACGACCAGCCGCGCCTCGACCCCGAGGTGCGCTACGTCTCGACGGCATCGAACCAGGGATAACATGAAGGCAACAGTACGCGACCTGGACGGCGACGACGCGGGGGAGGTCGACCTCCCCGAGGCCTTCGAGGCGCACCCGCGCCCCGACCTCGTCAAGCGAGCCGTGCTCGCCGCCCAGGCCAACCGGAAGCAGGACTACGGCAGCGACGAGTACGCCGGCATGCGAACGCCGGCGGAGTCCTTCGGCAGCGGCCGCGGCATGGCCCACGTCCCCCGCGAGGGCGGGCGCGCACGGCGCGTCCCCCAGGCGGTGGGCGGACGGCCGGCCCACCCGCCGAAGGCCGAGAAGGACCGATCGCTGTCCATCAACGACAAGGAACGCAAGGCGGCCATCGAGAGCGCCATCGCGGCGACGGCCGATCCGGACCTCGTCCGTGAGCGCGGCCACGCGTTCGAGGACGACCTCGACCTCCCGCTGGTCGTCAGCGACGAGTTCGAGGACGTCGAGAAGACCCAGGACGCCCTGGCCACGCTCGACGCCCTCGGCGTCGCCGCCGACGTCGAACGCGCCGACGAGGCGACCGTTCGCGCCGGCAAGGGGACGACCCGCGGCCGCAAGCGCCGCCGGCCCGCCTCCGTGCTCGTCGTGACGAGCGACGAGCCAAGCCGGGCCGCCCGCAACCTCGCGGGCGCCGACGTCACCACGGGCCGCGAGGTCAACGCAGAGGACCTCGCGCCGGGCGCCGTGCCCGGCCGCCTGACGGTCTGGACCGAGAGCGCCCTCGCGGAGGTGGCCGAGCGATGAGCCGCCTCCTCAAGCACCCGCACGTCACGGAGAAGTCGATGGACGAGATGGACTTCCAGAACAAGCTCATCTTCGTCGTCGACGACGGGGCCACCAAGCCCGAGATCGTGGACGCCGTCGAGGCGCGCTACGACGTGACCGTGGAGGACGTGAACACGCAAAACACGCCACGCGGCGAGAAGAAGGCGACGCTCGTCCTCTCCGAGGACGACGACGCCCAGGAAGTCGCCTCCCGGATCGGGGTGTTCTAAGCATGGGACGACGAATTCAGGGACAACGACGCGGTCGCGGGACGCCCACGTTCCGGGCGCCCTCGCACCGCTACAAGGCGAACCTCGACCACCGCACGGTCGAAGATGGTGACGTGATCGCCGGCGAGGTCGTCGGCGTCGAACACGACCCGGCCCGGTCGGCGCCCGTCGCGGACATCGAGTTCGAGGACGGCGACCGCCGCCTCGTGCTGGCGCCCGAGGGCGTCGGCGTGGGCGACGAGATCCAGGTCGGCGTCTCGGCTGCCATCGAACCCGGGAACACGATGCCCCTCGCGGAGATCCCCGAGGGGGTCCCGATCTGTAACGTCGAGGCCAACCAGGGGGACGGCGGGCGGTTCGCCCGCGCGTCCGGCGTCAACGCGACGCTGCTCTCCCACGACCGCAACGTTGCGGTCGTCCAGTTGCCCAGCGGCGAGATGAAGCGCCTCGACCCGCAGTGCCGGGCCACGATCGGCGTGGTCGCCGGCGGCGGCCGGACGGAGAAGCCGATGGTCAAGGCCGGCAACAAGCACCACAAGATGAAGGCTCGCGGGACCAAGTGGCCGCGGGTCCGCGGCGTGGCGATGAACGCGGTCGACCACCCCTTCGGGGGCGGCGGCCGCCAGCACCCGGGACGCCCGAAGAGCGTCTCCCGGGACGCACCGCCGGGCCGCAAGGTCGGCGACATCTCCTCGCGACGCACCGGACGAGGTGGTGACGAATGAGTTCCGAATACCAGATCGGCCACGAGGGAGAGTTCTCCTACCGTGGTCACACGCTAGACGAGTTGCAGGAGATGAGTGTCGACGAGGTCGCGGAACTGCTCCCCGCACGCACGCGGCGAAGTATCGAGCGCGGACTGTCCGCCGAGAAGGAGAAACTCCTCGCGAACGCGCGCGAGGCCGACGAGGAGGAGACGGCGAACGACCCCATCAGGACACACCTGCGGGACATGCCGATCCTCCCCGAGATGGTCGGGCTGACCTTCGCGGTCTACACCGGCCAGAGCTTCGAGCGCGTCGAGGTCGAGCCCGAGATGATCGGGCACTACCTGGGCGAGTTCCAGCTGACCCGGACCTCCGTCGAGCACGGCCAGGCCGGCATCGGCGCGACGCGCTCCTCGAAGTTCGTACCCCTCAAGTGATCGCCTATGGGAATTAGCTACTCAGTCGACGCAGACCCGGACACGACCGCCAAGGCGATGCTCCGGGACGAACAGATCAGCCTGAAGCACAGCAAGGCGATCGCACGCGAGATCAAGGGGAAGACGGCCGGCGAGGCCGTCGAGTACCTCGAGGCAGTCCAGGCGGGCGACCGCTCGGTCCCCTTCAGACAGCACAACTCCGGTGTCGGCCACCGCAACGACATCGAGGGCTGGGACGCCGGTCGCTACCCCGAGAAGGCCGCCGGGGCCTTCCTCGACCTGCTCGAGAACGCCATCGGCAACGCCGAACACGCCGGCTTCGAGGGCGAGGCCATGACGATCATGCACGTCGCCCCCCACAAGGTCGGCGAGAGCCAGGGCCGCAAGCCCCGAGCGATGGGGCGTGCGTCGCCGTGGAACACCCCCGAGGTCGACGTCGAGTTGATCCTCGAGGAGACCGAGGCCGACGGAGGTGACGCCTGAATGGCGGACGAACAGCAGTTCATCGAGGACGGCCTCCAGCGGACCCAGATCGACGAGTTCTTCGCCGACGAACTGGGCCGCGCCGGCTACGGCGGCATGGAAGTCGCCAAGACGCCGATGGGGACCCAGATCGTCCTGAAGGCCGAGAAGCCCGGCATGGTGATCGGCAAGGGCGGGAAGAACATCCGCAAGATCACCACGACGCTGGAGGAGGAGTTCGACCTCGAGGACCCCCAGATCGACGTCCAGGAGGTCGACGAGCCGGACCTCAACGCCCAGATCGTCGCCGATCGCCTCGCGAACGCCCTGGAGCGTGGCTGGTACTTCCGGAAGGCCGGCCACACCACGATCGACCGGATCATGGACGCCGGCGCGCTGGGCGCCGAGATCGTCCTCTCCGGGAAGGTCACGGGCGCACGCTCGCGCGTGGAGAAGTTCAACCGGGGCTACATCAAGCACAACGGCGAACCCGCCGAGGCCATCGTCGACGACGCCGTCGGCACGGCCGTGATGAAACTCGGGACCATCGGCGTCCAGGTGCGGATCATCCCGCCGGGTGCCGACCTGCCCGACGACTTCCAGGTCCGCGAGGACGTGGACGTCTCCGAGCACGTCAAGGAGTCCGACGACGTCGAGGAGCTCCTCGGCGGCGCGGCTGACGACGCCGACTCGGACGAAGCGGCCGAGGCTGACGACGAATCGGCGGATGCCGAGTCCGTCGACGAGGAACCCGTCGAGGAGGAGGTCGTCGAGGAGGCCGAGGAAGCCGCGTCCGACGACGAATCCGAGACGGAGGAAGACGTCGCCGAGGACCTCGACGACCTCGACGCCGCCGTCGAGGAGGAACTCGACGAGGACACCGAGGCCGAGGCCGAGGAACTGATGGACGAGATGGAGGAGGCGGACTCCGACGACGCCGGGGCCGACGCAGAGGAGGCCGACGAGGACGAAGACGCCGACGCCGCCGAGGCGACCGGAGGTGACGCGGAGTGACGATCCTCCACGTCGAGGAGATCCGCGACATGACGCCCGCCGAACGCGAGGCCGAACTCGAGGACCTCGACACGGAGCTCCTGAACGCCGAGGCCGTCAAGGCCACCGGCGGCATGCCGGACAACCCCGGCCGCATCAAGGAGCTTCGCCGCACCATCGCGCGGATCAAGACGATCCAGCGCGAGGAGGGCGACCTCGACGAGGCCGCGACGGCGGAGGAGGGTGCCTGATGGCAGTCACCGCCGAGACCGTCGCGCGACACGAACTCGTCGGCCTCGAGGCGACGGTCACGCGGGCGACGAACCCCGACCTCGAGGGCGCGACGGGCACGGTCGTCTCGGAGACGACCAACACGCTCGTCCTCGAGGACGACCGGGAGCGGACTGTCCCCAAGGACGCCGCACAGTTCGCCGTGACGCTCCCCACCGGGGCGACGGTGACCGTGGACGGCGACCGCCTGGTCGCCCGGCCCGCCCGACGGACGGAGACGCGAGGTGATTCGACATGGCGCTAGGACTCAACGTAGCCGAACCGGCGGAGACCTGCACAGACGAGAACTGTCCGTTCCACGGGACGCTGTCCGTGCGCGGCCAGACCATCGAGGGCGAGGTCGCCTCCGCCGAGATGGACAAGACCGTCGTCGTCGAGCGCGAGTACGACGTGACGGTCCCGAAGTACGACCGACTGATGAAGCGACGCAGCCGCGTCCCGGCCCACGCGCCGCCGTGCCTCGACCTCGCGGAGGGCGACACGGTGACCATCGCCGAGACGCGCCCCCTCTCGAAGACGAAGAGCCACGTGGTAGTGGCCATCGAAGGAGGTGACGAGTGATGGAGGCGATGAAGGCCGACGTCACGCAGGGCCTGGAGAAGGGCTCGCTGATCACGTGTGCCGACAACACCGGCGCCCGCGAACTCAAGGTCATCTCCACCGCCGGGTACTCCGGCACGAAGAACCGCCATCCCAAGGCGGGACTCGGGGACAAGATCACGGTGTCCGTCACGAAGGGCACCCCCGAGATGCGGCGGCAGGTCCTCGAGGCCGTCGTCGTGCGGCAGCGCAAGCCGATCCGGCGGCCGGACGGCACGCGCGTCAAGTTCGAGGACAACGCCGCGGTGATCGTCGACGAGAACGAGGACCCGCGCGGAACCGAGCTGAAAGGACCCATCGCACGCGAGGTGGCCGAGCGCTTCGGCTCCATCGCGTCGACGGCTACGATGATCGTATGACTCGACAACCACGCAAACAACGGAAACGGCAGGCCCAGGCCCCGCTCCACGAGCGGCACAAGCAGGTCCGGGCCACGCTGGCCGACGACCTCCGCGAGGAGTACGGCCAGCGCTCGGTCCGCGTCAACGAGGGCGACACCGTCGAGGTCCTCCGCGGCGACTCCGCCGGCGAGACCGGCGAGGTCGTCGGGGTCGACCTCGACGCGGCGGTCGTCCACGTCGAGGACGTCACGCTCGAGACGGCAGACGGCGAGGAGGTCCCGCGTCCCCTGGACGCGAGCAACCTCCGCGTCACCGGCCTCGAGACGTCCGACGACCTGCGGGTCGAACGCCTGGAATCCGAGGAGGATAGCGCATGACGAACCACCAGAAGCGACTGTCGGTGCCAAAGAGCTGGCCGGTCGAGCGCAAGACCGAGAAATTCACCGTCAAGGCCGACGCCGGTCCCCACGGCGAGGCAGGGGTCCCCCTGCTCATCGTGCTGCGGGACGTGCTCGGCTACGTCGACAGCCGGAAGGAGGCGCGCTACGCCCTCAACCAGGGCAGCGTGCTGATCAACGGCGACCGCGTCACCGACGAGGAGCGGCCCGTCGGGATGTTCGACATCCTCGAGTTCGAGGAGCGCGACGAGCACTACCGCGTCTTCCCCGGCGAGGGCGGTCGGCTGGCGCTGACGCCCATCGACGCCGACAGCGCGGGCAGCAAGCTGGGCAAGATCGTCGGCAAGACGACGGTGTCCGGCGGCAAGCTCCAGCTGACGCTGCACGACGGCGAGACGCTGCTGGTCGACGAGAGCGACCCCTACGACACGCGGGACTCCATCGTCGTCGACAACGAGGACGGCGAAGTCGTCGCCCACTTCGACTACGAGGAGGGCGCACTCGTCACGGCCGTCGACGGCGCTCACGCCGGCGAGATCGGGACGATCGACGAGATCCAGGTCACGCCCGGAAGTTCCTCGAACAACGTGCTCGTCGACCAGGACGACGACCTGGCGACCGACGGTCCCGGCTTCGAGACGGTCGAGGAGTACGTCGTCGTCATCGACGAGAACTTCACGAGCGAGGATTCGTCCTCGGAAAATCAGAATAGCGCGGAGCAAAGCTCCGCGGACAGTCAAGCGGCAGAGCCGCGAGACGACGGCGACAGCCGCGAGGACGGAGGTGACGAGGAATGAGCTCCGAGACGGAGTCCGGCGCGGACTTCCACGAGATGCGCGAGCCGACCATCGAGAAGGTCGTCGTCCACATGGGCGTCGGCCAGGGCGGGGTCGAGCTCGGCAACGCCGAGGAGATCCTCGGCGAGATCACGGAGCAACAGCCCGTCCGGACGGTGGCCAAGGCCACCGAGCCGGAGTTCGACATCCGCGAGGGCGACCCGATCGGGACGAAGGTCACGCTCCGCGACGAGGACGCCGTCGAATTCCTGGAGACGGCCCTGCCGCTGGTGGACCTCCACGAGCGGCAGTTCGACGACACCGGCAACTTCAGCTTCGGCGTCGAGGAACACACCGACTTCCCGAGCCAGGAGTACGACCCGAACATCGGCATCTACGGACTCGACGTGACGGTCAACCTGGTCCGCCCGGGCTACCGCGTCTCCAAGCGCGACAAGGCGTCGCGAGCGATTCCGTCGCGCCACCGCCTGAACCCGGCGGACGCGACGGCCTTCGTCGAGTCGCGGTTCGACGTGGAGGTGACCAAATGAGCGAGTCAGAGACAGAGGAAGACGACCTCGGCGAGCAGGCGGCAAAGCGCACGGGACAGCTCCGGGCCTGCCAGCGGTGCGGCCGCGAGCAGGGCCTGGTCGGCAAGTACGACATCTGGCTGTGTCGACAGTGCTTCCGCGAGGTCTCGCGAGGAATGGGGTTCAAGAAGTACTCATGACGGGCAACGATCCATTCGCCAGCGCGCTGTCCGCACTCGACAACGCGGAGCGCGTCGGCCACCTGACGTACACGATATCGCCCGCCTCGAACGAGATCGGCAGCGTCCTCGAGGTCTTCGCGGACCGCGGGTACATCGACGGCTACGAGCGCGTCGACGACGGCAAAGCCGGTCAGTTCGAGGTCGAACTGAAGGGCGCGATCAACGCCTGCGGCCCGGTCAAGCCCCGCTACTCCGCGGGCGCCGACGAGTTCGAGAAGTGGGAGAAGCGGTTCCTCCCCGCCCGCGACTACGGGACGCTCGTCGTCACGACCAGCCACGGGATCATGAGCCACTACGAGGCCCGCGACGCGGGCGTCGGTGGCCAGGTGATCGCATACGTATACTGACAATGACACGAGTAGCAATCCAGACTCCCGAGGACGTCAGCGTCGAGGTGGACCACCTCGAGTTGACGGTCGAGGGACCGAACGGTAGCGTGACCCGGCGGCTCTGGTATCCGGACGTGTCGGTCTCCGTCGACGGCGACGACGTCGTCATCGAGGCCGACGCCGAGGACGCCAAGACGAACTCGACGGTCGGCACCTTCGAGAGCCACGTCGAGAACATGATCCACGGCGTCACGGACGGCTGGGAGTACGAGATGGAGGTCTTCTACTCCCACTTCCCGATGCAGGTCGCCGTCGAGGGCGACGAGGTCGTCATCGAGAACTTCCTCGGCGAGCGCGCACCCCGGCGGACAACCGTCCACGGGGACACCGACGTCGAGGTCGACGAGGAACAGCTCACGGTCCGTGGCCCCGACATCGAGGACGTCGGACAGACCGCCGCGGACATCGAACAGCTGACGCGCGTCCAGGACAAGGACGTCCGCGTCTTCCAGGACGGCGTCTACATCACCGCCAAGCCGTCGCGAGGTGAGGCCTGATGGCCGACGACAGTCCCGAGGAACTCGAAGATCTCGACGGCGTGGGTGCGTCCACGGCGGACGCGCTCCGCGACGCCGGCTTCGAGACGGTCGACGACGTTCGCGCGGCCGACGAGGACGACCTCGCGGACGCCGAGGGCGTCGGCGCAGCCCTCGCGGCCCGTATCGCGGCCGACGTCGGCGAGGTCACCGTCGAGGAGACCGGCGACGAAGGCCAGACAGACGAGGCGACGGCCGACGACGCCGAGGCAGACGGACCAGCGGCCGACGACGCCGAGACGGCGGAGTCCACCGAGGACGAGGACGCCGTCGAGGACTACGAGGACCTGACGGACGTCAGCGGCGTGGGCGCATCGAAGGCCGACGCGCTCCGCGAGGCGGGCTACGAGACGGTCGACGACGTCCGGGCCGCGAGTCAGGACGAGCTGGCCGACGTCGAGGGTGTCGGCATGGCCCTGGCCGCCCGGATCAAGGCCGACGTCGGTGGCCTGGAGGTCGCCGAGGAGGCCGAGGCCGAGGTCGAAGAGGCCGAACCCGAGGAACCCGAGGAAGACGTCGAGACCGAGCTGCGTCCGCGCGGCCTGGTCGAGAAGACGCCCGACCTCGACGACGAGGCGGCGCGACTCCTGGGACAGCGACGCCAGGAGGGCAAACCGCAGTTCAACCGACAGGACCACCACAAGAAAAAGCGCGTGGGCACGTCCTGGCGGCGGCCCCGCGGCGGGCTCTCGAAGCAGCGCCGCGGCGTCAAGGGCAAGGGCGACACCGTCGAGGCCGGCTTCCGGACGCCGAACGCCGTCCGCGGGAAGCACCCATCCGGCTTCGAGGAGGTCCGCGTCCACAACGCGGACGACCTCGAGGGCGTCGACGGGGACAGCGAGGCGGTGCGCATCGCCTCGTCGGTCGGCGGTCGCAAGCGCGAGCGCATCGAGGAGGTCGCGGAGGACCGCGGCATCCGCGTGCTCAACCCCACCTACGAGGAGGTGGAGGTCGAATGAGCGACCTCAGCGCCCAGCGCCGGCTCGCCGCCGACGTGCTCGACGTCGGGAAGAACAAGGTCTGGCTCGACCCCGAGCGACAGGGCGACATCGCCGACGCGATCACCCGCGCGGACGTGCGGGATCTCGTCGACGAGGGCGCCATCCGTGCGGAGAGCGAGCGAGGCAACTCCCGGGGACGCGCCCGGGAGCGCCAGGAGAAACGATCGTACGGGCACCAGACCGGAGCCGGCTCCCGGAAGGGCAAGGCCGGCGCCCGGCAGAACACGAAACAGGAGTGGCAGTCGCGCATCCGCGCCCAGCGGCGTCGGCTGCGCGAACTCCGCGACGATGGCGAGATCGACGCCTCGACCTACCGCGACCTCTACGACAAGGCCGGTGGTGGCGAGTTCGATTCCGTCGCGGACCTAGAGCGGTTCATCGACGACAACTACGGTGAGACATAATGGCGACAGGACCACGATACACGGTGCCGATGCGGCGACGCCGCGAGGCCCGTACCGATTACCACCAGCGGTTGCGCCTGCTGAAATCCGGCAAGCCGCGGCTCGTTGCTCGCACGAGCAACAAGCACGTCAGGGCGCAGCTGATCGCACTCGGCCCGCAGGGCGACCGAACGCTCGCGGCCGCACGCTCGGACGACCTCGCGGACTTCGGCTGGGAGGCGCCGACGGCGAACCTCCCCGCCGCGTACCTCACGGGGGCCCTCGCGGGCCGTCGTGCGATCGCGGCCGACGTCGAGGCGGCGGTGCTCGACATCGGACTGAACTCCCCGACGCCGGGGAGCAAGGTGTTCGCCGTCCAGGAGGGCGCCATCGACGCCGGCGTCGAGGTGCCCCACAACGACGACGTGCTGGCCGACTGGGAACGGACCCGCGGCGAGCACATCGCCGAGTACGCCGAGTCCCTGGACGAGGACCTCTACTCGGGAGACTTCGACGCGACCGACCTGCCCGGGCACTTCGACGACGTGCGCGAGGCGATTCTGGAGGCTGACCTATGAGTGAACGCAACGGCTGGGAACCGCGGACGCGCCTCGGCCGACAGGTAGCCGAGGGCGAGATCGAGACGATGCAAGACGCGCTGGCCTCCGGGCTCCCGCTGAAGGAGCCGGAGCTGGTCGACCAGCTCGTCCCCGACCTGGAGGACGAGGTGCTCGACATCAACATGGTCCAGCGGATGACCGACTCCGGCCGCCGGGTGAAGTTCCGGTGTGTCGTCGTCGTCGGCAACCGCAACGGCCTCGTCGGCTACGCGGAGGGCCGCGACGACCAGGTCGGCGGCGCCATCCAGAAGGCCATCGAGGTGGCCAAGCTCAACCTCATCGACGTCTCCCGGGGCTGTGGGTCCTGGGAGTGTGGCTGTGGCCGCCCCCACACGGTCGCGCTGCGCACGACCGGCAAGGCCGGCAGCGTCGAGGTCGAGCTCCAGCCCGCGCCGCGGGGGCTCGGCCTCGCGGGCGGGGAGACCGTCCGCAAGGTCCTGGAGCTGGCCGGCATCGAGGACATCTGGACGCGCTCCTCGGGCAACACGCGGACCACGGTCAACTTCGCGAAGGCGACGTTCAACGCGCTTCGCAAGACGGCCCAGGCCCGCGTACCCCAGGAGACCAGGGAGAAGCGCGAGGTGATCGAATGAGCCAGACGATCGTCCAGCTCCGCGGCGAGGTCAACCTCGACGGCGACGTCGTCGACACCCTGGAGATGCTCAACCTCTCCCGGGTCAATCACGCGACAGTCGTCCCCGAGTCCGACACCTACCGCGGCATGATCACGAAAGTCAACGACGTGGTCGCCTACGGCGAGCCCAGCGTGGAGACGCTGGCGACGCTGCTGCGGCGTCGCGCCGAGCCGACGACGACCGACGAGGACGGGACCCTCGACGAGGCCGGCGTCGACGACGACTGGGTCGGCTGGAACACGAACTACGACTCCGTCGAGGACCTCGCCGAGGCGCTCCTCGACGAGGAGACGACGCTCGCGGACGCGAACCTCTCGCCGACGCTGCGCCTGCACCCGCCGCGGGGCGGCCACGACGGCATCAAACACCCCGTCCGCGAGGGCGGCGAACTCGGCAAGCACTCCACCGAGGAGATCGACGCGCTCCTGGAGGCGATGCGATAATGACGAACAAGAAAAAGCGCCAGCGCGGCTCGCGCACCCACGGCGGCGGGTCTCACAAGAACCGGCGCGGAGCCGGCCACCGTGGCGGCCGCGGTGCCGCCGGGCGCGACAAACACGAGTTCCACCAGCACGAACCGCTCGGCAAGCACGGCTTCACGCGCCCGCCGAAGACCCAGGACGAGGTCGTGACCGTCGACGTCCGGACGCTGGACGAGGACGCGCCGCTCCTGGCGGCCGACGGCCTCGCCGAGGAAGCCGGCGACGGCTACCGCATCGACGCGCGCGACGTCGTCGAGGACGGTCACGAGGCGGACGTCGTGAAGGTGCTGGGCAGCGGCCAGGTCCGCGGCGAACTCACGCTCGTCGCCGACGACTTCTCCGAGAGCGCTCGCGAGAAGGTCGAGGCCGCAGGGGGCTCGGTCGAACTGAGCGAGCGCGCCCAGGCCGACGCGGACGACGAGGCTGCAGAAACTGACGACGAGGCGTAAGATGAGCTGGAAGGACACCGCCGAACCGGTCCTGACGCGGATGCCCTCCGTCCAGCGCCCGGAGGGCCACGTCCCGTTCAAGCGCAAGCTGATGTGGACCGCCGGGATCCTCGTGCTGTACTTCTTCCTGACCAACGTGTTCCTCTTCGGGATGGAGCAGGGTCAGGGTAGCGAGGTCTTCGGCCAGTTCCGGTCGATCCTCGCCGGCGGCCAGGGGACGATCCTCCAGCTCGGGATCGGGCCCATCGTCACGGCGAGCATCGTGCTCCAACTGCTCGGCGGTGCCGACCTGCTCGGCCTCGACACGCAGAACAATCCGCGCGACCAGATCCTCTACCAGGGGCTCCAGAAGCTGCTGGTCGTGGTGATGATCGTGCTGACGGGGCTGCCGATGGTCTTCGCCAGCCAGAACTTCCTGCCGCCGAGCCAGCAGGTGGCCACGTCGCTCGGCATCGGCATCACGGGCGTGCAGTTGCTGATCTTCGCCCAGATCTTCGTCGGCGGCCTGCTGATCCTGTTCATGGACGAGGTCGTCAGCAAGTGGGGCGTCGGCTCCGGTATCGGCCTGTTCATCATCGCCGGCGTGAGCCAGAGCCTCATCGGAGGACTCATCGGCATCGGGTCGATCACCGGCCAGACGGGGATCATTCCGCGCTGGATCGGGATCGTCCTGGGCTACGTCGAGTTCCCGCCGCTGTTGACGCCGCAGGGCATCACCGGCCTGCTCATCGGCGAGGGGGCCATCGTCCCCATCCTGACGACGCTCGCCATCTTCGTGATCGTCGTCTACGCCGAGTCCGTGCGCGTCGAGATTCCCCTCTCGAACGCACAGGTCAAGGGCGCCCGGGGACGGTTCCCCGTGAAGCTCATCTACGCGAGCGTCCTGCCGATGATCCTCGTCCGGGCACTGCAGGCGAACGTCCAGTTCCTCGGCCGGATCCTCGACGCACAGATCGCCATGCCCGCCTGGCTCGGGACGTACGCGAACGGCCAGGCCACCGGTGGGCTGTTTTACTTCCTCGCACCGATCTACAGCCCCGACGACTGGATGTGGTTCGCGGGCGGCGGCGGGAGCAATGCCGCCTGGGAGATCATGCTCCGCGTGGGCGTCGACCTGACGTTCATGGTCATCGGCGGCGCCGTCTTCGCCATCTTCTGGGTGGAGACGACGGACATGGGTCCGGAGGCGACCGCCCAGCAGATCCACAACTCCGGGATGCAGATCCCGGGCTTCCGGCGGAACATCCGCTCGATCGAGCGGGTCCTGGAGCAGTACATCCCGCAGGTTACCGTCATCGGCGGTGCCCTCGTCGGACTGCTGGCGGTCATGGCCAACATGCTCGGGACCATCGGCGGCGTCACCGGCACGGGCCTGCTGCTGACCGTCTCGATCACCTACAAGATCTACGAGGAGATCGCCGAAGAACAGCTCATGGAGATGCACCCCATGATGCGCCAGATGTTCGGTTAGCAGCACCGAATATCTGCCTTTCTCCGAGTCTGTACCGGATTCTGAGCAGCTGCTTTGGCTTCAACCTTTTGGCGGTGTGGAGGGGTCGCGGTGACGCACGTCGCGACTGCCCCACACGAGTGTGAGGGCAATCTTATCTTCACTGCTAACGGTCTGAGCCCCTACTGGTTGGCCAGCAAGCTCGTCTTCGAAAAATTCGAAGGATACGGTGAGGTCGACATCCATCTAGAGGGCACCAGATGGACGGTCAATTTGAAATATCAAAAGGGAGGCATAGCACCACGGGCGTCTGACCCCGTCAAGGTTGATCGGCTGTACGAATTCCGTCTCGGTCTCTATGAGCAAGGTGAGGGACAGCGAAAAGCGAACTATCTAATTCAGCCCCGGTTTGACGGAATGCGGCATTATCAGACTGGCGAGGAGATCAGTAGCCCCTTCGACCACATGAGCACCGACGAAGGTGTCAACGTCCATTTCAGCGGCTCGAATCTCGAACCAGAACGGTACTACCAGCTGCTGTCGCAGCTTATGAGCATACTCTCCAGGGAGGCAGGGGTTCGAATGAATCCGGACTACTTTGCTAGCCGGCCCCACGATATGAGCAATATCACGACATTCGAGCGGTACGTCCGACTCCACCGGTCAATGAGCAAAAAGGTCGTTGGAGAAGCCGGTATCTTGCAAAAATATCTTCACCTCTGTGCAAGTGAGAAAGGAAGCCGGTTCGAGTACAAGGTCGACAACGAAGAGATCGTGGGGAAGAACCACCGGGCTGTTCTCCCAAAACAGGACGCTCAGCGCCTGATATCCGGTCATCGGTACGGGAAGCAGATCAAGCACTACCACCCCAAGCACGTCCGGAAGAAAGACGCCACAGATCCACTCTATCACCCAAAAATTGGCGTCCTGGTCAAAAAATCACTCAACAATGGGAACGCTATCAAGTGGAGCCAAAAAGACGAATTGGTGCAAGAGATCGAGGAGACACTCATTAATACTCTCTACTGGGCCAATGTGCCAGTAAGAGCTGATCAAACAACGTATATCCCGGATCGCCATTTCCAAGCAAAATCGTCTGAACGGTCCATCAGTTTCGAGCAGGATCCGACTCCTGAAATGGAGGCAAAGCAAGAGGCGCTCCTTGTTACTCATATGCGTGAACTCTGCGATAGCGATGTCGCACTTCTTGAGACGCTCGTAACGGACGGTGGGGAGCTTCATCCGGAAGAGATAGCCCATAAAACGGAGTACGGCATCAGCACCATCTACCGGGCTCTTGACCGCCTCAAAGGGCTCGTGCGAAACGAGAACGCGACGGTAACCTTCGCAACAAAGAAGATAGAACAAGAGATAGCCGCGATCGTTGAACAGACAGAATATCATATTGAAAACGCGGCTGACCGAGTGGCTAAGCTCATGGGGATGGAAACCCGCCAAGCGGCATCGAGCGTCTGGCAAAAATGGTGTAATCGGTACGCTGGAAAGATTGCACGAGATGAAGAGACAGGGGACCTGACTCTCGTCATTGACATGATCCTCTCCCGGCTCAAGAGTACGTGCTGCCCCAGACTTCAAGACGTCCTACAGGAAGCTTTGGAGGCGTGGAATGCAATTGGTCGCGACCCGTTTGAATTGCTTCAGGCTTCGGTTAGATGGCGAGGGTTAGACGAATCCTGGAAAATGGGATCTGTTGGCGCATCAATAGGCTAGCGGGAAAGCTGGATAGTGGCAACACTATAGAAAAGCCCAATTCCCCGGAATATTCTGCCGGGAACTTGTTTATTGAGGACAATAGATCGTGTTGTCGGTATCGCGATATTCTGTCAACCAAGCGGTTTCCACTGTCCTGTACTCCCATTTTTTGGGAGATACCCCTTAGAGAGTGTGCCTAAGGGCACGAGCGAAAAAACATACCCCGCCTCCGCACCGCCACGTTCCAGCCGAACCACTCGAAACGGTGGTTAGGCCATTTGTTCGTCTATTGGATTTATTTGGTTGCGTCTGCCTGATTACACTATACCGATGGGGACAGTAGCAATCGATATCGAGACAGCAAGCCCCTTTGAGGAGCCTGGACCGGGAGAGAACGACACTCGCTTCTACCAGTGGCTTTCAATTGGGTTGGCCTACCGGGAAGACGGTCTTGACGAACCAGAGACCGAAGTCCTATTCCGACAAGGTGGATGGGGAGAAGAGTATACTAGAGACCTATTCCAACGACTCCTTGATTGGTGCGACGGGCGAAATATCGAACGGACTCTTACCTACAACGGTGCGTACTTCGATCTGAAGCACCTGCTCAACTGGGCAGAAGAAATTGAGGAGTCTGGAGAGTGGACCGGCCTCACGTCGGGTCTGATAGCATCCTGTCCCAATCATATCGACCTGGCAAAGGCCGCCACAGCCCGCCATGAAAATGAGCTTCAGGACGGACAGCCGATCCTCCCTGACTGGGTGGCATACAAGCTTGAGGACATCGACAACGATAGCATCTGGTACGAGGATTACGACTTCAACAGCGACTACTGGGAGCGTCTCGGGATCGAGGACAAGTTTGTCCAAGGGCGTCATGTGGGTCAGGTCCTCGGCGAGGAGTACGTCGATGGCGTTCAGGTAGGACTGGACGGGACACATACCCACGAGGAACTGGAACGACTTCTCTACGATTACAGCATTAGCGACATCGTCGATCTATTCGCGCTGTACGACGCGCTGGGCGGGGAGCAGTTGGAGGACGACTTCCACTATCCCATCGAGGAAATCGAGCGATGAGCGACATCGCCGGTCTCCCAGAAGAAGACACTGAGATCGTCGAGGAAGTAATGGACGCTCACGGCTTCGACTCACTCAAGAAAACCCAGCGCTTGGCCTTCGAGGACGGCATCCTGAACCCTGGCAATCATTTGCTCGTCGCAGCGACAGGCAACGGGAAGACGCTCTGCGCTGAGACGGTCACGAAGAAGCATCTAGGGCAAGACGGCCGCGTCGCGTATCTGGTCCCCTCTCGTCAGCTGGTCCGAGACAAACGGGAATCGATGCAGGAGTGGGGTGGAGACGAGTATCAGATCTATTCCGGGCCGAGCGCCTACCAGGCCGGGGACGTGATCGTCGCCACGTTCGACTCCTTCTATCGGGCGATCCTTCAGGACAAAGGTAGCGCCCGAAATCTCGACCTGGTGGTCCTCGACGACTTTCACGAGATCTACGGGAGCTTTCGCGGACCGGGTATCGAGAAAGCGATAGCCGCCGCGATGTACGAGGGCATCGAGATCTTCTCGATGAGCGCAACCCTCGGCAACCCTGAGGAACTTGCGGACTGGCTCGACGCCGATCTAACAGTCAGCCCGGAAGGGAGGGAGATCGAAATCAATGAGGAAGTTGTCCAGGTCGGACCCCAAGAGAAGAAGGAAGCAATCACCAACTTCATACGCTCCGAGGAAGATAAAGCGCCGTTTCTTGTCTTCAACTATGCCAAGTCGTGGACCGAGTCCCGGGCGGAAGCAGTCGCGAAGACCCGCCTGTTCGCCGATGCCTCCGACCGGAACTTCCTAGAGGAGATGGAACATAAGACCGGCGGAGAGCTAACCAGCACGCTCGAGGATCTCGCCCGGATGATGGAGGGTGGCGTTGCCTTCCATCACAGTGATCTCCCGCAGGAGGTTAAGGAATGGATCGTCGACCTGTACGAAGGGGGCGAACTCAAGTGCCTGTTTGCAACGACGACGATAGCCTATGGATTCGATGCACCGGTGCAGTCGGTTATCGTCGCCGACATTAAACGGGGACCGAACTTCGTTGGAGTGTACGAATACGTCCAGTGGATCGGACGTGCGGCTCGGCCGGGCTACGGCTATGACGAGGGCTACGCGTTCACGCTGACCGATGACCCGGTGGAGACGATAGGGAGGTACTTCGAGCCTCACAGGGAGCTGGAGGCGGTGACGACGCACATCGAGAACAACGAGCGTTTTCGGTGGCTCCTGCTGGAACTGGTCACAACTGGCTGGAATACTCCCCACGAGATCGAGGCCTTCGTCAAGGAGATGCTGTACTGGCAGCAAATGAAACAGATCGGCGCTTGGGGTCAAGAGCACTCCTCAAAAGACGAGCGGCTCAACGACCGTCTAAGAGAGACCGCCGACTGGCTCATCAACCTGGACTTTATTACCGAGAAGGACACAGCTCGACAGTTCCTACCGACGGCACTGGGTGAAGGGACGATAGAGTTTGCCTTCAATTCTTTCAGCAATGCGACACTGGTCGGAATTCGGAACTTCTACGATTGGCTTGAAGAGCTTGGTGCCGGGAACCTGACCCGGTTAAATCTCGTATATCAAACTACGGTCCTATCGGACCGAAAAATCGCCAGAGACTGCTCAGACGAGTTTGAGGGCCTGTTACAAGAACACGAGCTTCCGGTTGATGAATACGGGATTACAGCCGGCATCCTCCGATGGTACTGGATCAAGAACCTCGACACACGGGAGATTGAGCAGCGGACAGGCGCCGACGGAGCGTATATTTCATCTGATGCGCGACGTGTAGCCGATACCTTCGATGCGACGAAGTATCTCATCGATGCCTCACCGGAAGTCCATCGACCGGAGTGGATGGACATCATGACCTTCCGCATTGAGCGCGGCGTACGTCGCGACGAGGTACCGCTGGTGGAGAACGTCAAGGGCCTTGGTCGTCACCGGGTCCGTAACCTTCGCGAGTATCTCGGCCGGCCCGATATCCCCGGTATCGACGATCTTCCAAATGGCTCGCTCTGGGAACAACTGACCTCCTTCCACGAAGGATTGGATAATCCCGACTTTTTCATCGACACATTGAGCGGTAATGTCTCAGACGTTGGGAAACGGACCGCGACTCGAATCGAGGAGTTCGTTTGTGTCGGCTCAGTCGACGACGAGTACTTGGAGACTGATGACGAAGGAGTCAGTACAGCAACCGACAGCTCCGGTTCTGGCGGAAATTACACCAGAGGGACCAGCCTCGACGACTTTTGAGGGCCTTGAGATCTAAATATATTCGTTTGGAGCGTAGAAGTCTAAGCAGCAGTCTTCGCCGTAGTCAGGCGAACCCCGAATTGCGTCATTAATCTTCTCCGGGAGAGTTCGATCGTCCCCGTCAATAAAGCCTGCAAATGAGTCTGGAAGTCCTGAAGAAGCATCATCTGCTGCAGATTGTCCTTCTGAGGTATCGTCTCTTCCAAGCGTATCGTCCTTGTCGGACGTGATAAATATCCCACAACCGCCATTATAGCACCAATCAGCTGCATCGGCTATAATCCGACAATCAGCATTGTTCTCGACGATTCCGCTCAGATTGCCAACTAACCCTGCTCCCACCCGTTCATAGGAAACAATCGAGACGTATGGGTTGGGTTCCTTGAAGAGATCGTCCCATCCTGCTTTGAGTTGGCGGAGACGTCGATTCACTCGCTTGATCGCCGTTGCCGGATCCAATTCAGAGATAGTATCGCGAAAGTTCTCCAGAAAGTCCCTATCGTTCGGACTCAATTGTTCCGCGTTCGATGGCTCAAATTCGTCGAGATTGCCATTTGCTACGTAAGGGATGATCTCGTTACAGAGCTGCTTTCGATTATCACGGACCCGTTCAAACTCTGTTCGCACGTTTTCAGATGCGCATTGGGAGCAACTATGCTGGAGGATTAGCTGGCGGGCGGAGCCGTCATCGTCTTTAAATGTGTAGTTGAACAGAACGGAGGTATCCGTGAAAACTTCGTCTGATTTCCCTGCCGTCATTCGTTCCTCTTATCGGCAACACGCATCACGTCTTCAATTACTGCTTCGACTTGGTCGTCGGGCGCATCGTAGTCCGAGACGGTCGGAAGGAGTCCCTCGGAGGCGATTGTCTGCTTCAGTTCACCTAGCTGCTTGCCATACTCTGGATTGAAATCCTTGATCCCGTCCTCTGCCTTTTCAACGAGCCAACCATCGTTTGGCCCCGCGGCACTCGATTTCGACATTAGCGAAGCGGGAAACACCCAAAACACGTCATCATAGAACGAATCGATCTCTTTTATGACGGTAAGGTGTCCTCCCGTTAGTTCACCGGGGCGAATCTTCGCCAACATCATATACACGTCCTCAATCAGGTCGGTCAAATCACGGAATGGAACTAGCGCTTGCTCTAATTCGTCAATTGTCGCCAGTTCCATCTGCATCTCCGCAACTTTCGTACCGATGTCATCATAGTAGTCGACCGGTCCTTCGACCTGATTCCCAAACGGAGACCTAGCGTTCGCAATGTCTTCTCTTGTTTTCTCGAAGATACGGCGTAGCTCCAGATTTGTGAGATAGAGGGATCGGAACCGTTTGGGGGCTTGATATCGGTAGTATTCCTCAAGAAAGTCGTATATATCCGCCTCTGTCCACCATTCTTCCGTCAGCTTTGGGTGGCACTCATCACTGCGGAGGAATTCCTCCATCTCCTCAATAGAGGTTTGTTTCAACTCGTTATCTCGGGGCGGGTGGCTTTGATCCGGTCCTAACTGTCCCGGTCCCGATGGAGCCCCGACAAGTGTCCGGCCGTATAGGAACCAGCTCCGTGTGACAGGGGGGTCGGATTCATCTGCTGCGAAGTGGGAGACAACATTGTCGACATATTTTTGCCGTTTGACGAACATGCTGTCATCTCTCCAAGCCATACCTTGATCAGCCCGGACAACACCTTCTATAGCGGTCTCTACCTTCCGAAGCAGATCCGCTTCTGTTGTAGGTGGTGTCCGAGTCATTATTCTAGCCCCCTGGTCCGGCGGCTATAGTAATTGCTATCGCCTATCCAATAGGGTCTTGCCATAAATTGTCGCTCTGGCACCATAAATAATTGCCAACCCTGGCGAAAGTGGAATTTGCTGGTGGAACCATTTCCTGCCGTCCCCGTTTGAAAACCTTTAGAGTGACGTGTTTGGTCGGATTCCTTGCTGGCTAGGGAATTGCACTGCTTCGAGCGAGAGATAAATCGACCCTACGAAAGTCAGGGCATACCTAGCTGAACCCCAGCAGGAACCCCCGTGCTCGGATGCAAGCAGACCTCTCGATTCGTTGGATACCCAACGCTGGAAAGCTGCTGAAATTGATTTATTTGTAACGGTTCCCCTCTCGTCTTGACGCCAGAATAGACGAGAAGTCAAGGGCGCGTGAACGCGATATCTCTTTGACCGCCGTACCTTTGAGGGGCATCAATTCTTCCGACCTCGCCAACTGAGTTAGCAAAGATATCGTGGAAGCTCATCCCTGCATCTAGCTCAGTATAGCCGGAACCCAGTAGAGTGGATTCCTGTCTTTTACCGATTAGATCCTCATAGAAGAGTCGGAGACGAAAACCGATGATAGAATACCCATCCTCTACAAGTCGCTCGGTAGCACTTTCAAACGATGTTGGATTTGCATCACTTGGATCAGCTGCAGGGCCGCCGTATTGCATCACTCGGAGAATACAAGTAAATGGAACCTCGTCGTCGGACTTGACGACTGGTTCCGTTCGTGTCCGCTGTCCGTCTCCTTGGTTTGCATATCGGAGTGGTCCAGCACTACCCCAATAGCCTCGCGATCCAGGAACGGTTCGACCATCCATCTGACCTCCGTGTATTTCTACATCGATACTTTCGTCGAGATTGGATAGCGGCGTCAACTCTCGGCCTTCGAGAGAATAGATTGAGCCGCCGGGGTTGGCATCACTCACAAAAAGCTCAAGCTCAATATCTAACTCTCTCGCTATGCCAGTGCCTGTATTTGAGCAGCTCAGAGTCAGCTCGTCTCCATCAATATCATCCTCAGAAAAGGCTACTGAAAGAAGTGGAGTTAGCTGGGCTTCAGAAAGGTTCTGTTGTTCGTTGAGTATTTCAGTTTGCTTTTCCATCCACTTCTCTTGTTCTGATTCAGCAGACCGAATGTCCCGATATATTAGAATCAGGGCAAGGGTCAGAAATCCGTTGAGCGCTATGCTGACGACCTCGGTAGCGGGGCCGAAGGTTCCAGTGGTCGGGAGCAACTGATCTATCAGATATGATAGAAGGAATATGAGCAGACTGCCTACGAGAAGAAGGCTAATGCCCAGTACAGCAATTAGGGCCCAAGTTTCTGAGCCGTCTCGGTCGGCCATGTAGGCAAGATTGGGCAAAGATCCATATAGATATCCATAAACTGGTGCGAAGAAATTGTCTCACGGGAAACCTGGTAGTTTGGGAAGAACGACCTTCTGAGCTAGTACGACACACCCCTGAGAGGAGCGAAAACATAAACCGGGCCCGTGAGAGTCAAGATATACATGGCTGACGCTGAGCAGGAGACGCGGCCGGGCGTGGGGACCGACGAAACGCTCGATCTCGATACGCTGGAATCTCATCTTTGGGAAGCGGCTGACATCCTTCGCGGCAGCATCGACTCGGCTGACTACAAGAACTACATCTTTGGGATGCTCTTCCTGAAGCGCGTCAACGACCGCTTCGAGGAAGAGACCGAGGAAATCGCTGAGGAGCATGGTATCCCGGAGGATGCAGTCAGTGATGACCGGGACCTTCACAAGGAGTTTTGGGTCCCTGACCGCGCTCGATGGGACCACATCGCCGCACAGGAGTCAGACATCGGTGCCGCGCTCAACAAGGCGCTGGAGGCAATCGAGGACGAGAACGACGAGATCGCGGACCGGGTTCTGAGCAGTATCGACTACAACGATAAAGACCGGCTGCCCGACCAGGTCCTCGACAAGCTCGTCACCCACTTCAGCACCCACCGGTACCGAAACGAGGACCTGAAGGACCCCGACATCTTCGGCCGTGCTTACGAATATCTCATACGCCAGTTCGCCGACGACGCTGGTAAGAAAGGCGGCGAGTTCTACACGCCCCGCGAAGTCGTCGAACTCATTGTCGAGTGTGTTGACCCGCAGGCGGGAGATCGAGTCTATGATCCTTGCTGTGGGTCAGGTGGGATGCTAATCTATTCAGCTCAGCACGTCGCCAACAATGATGGCTCGATGACTGATCTGTCGCTGTATGGGCAGGAACGCAACCTTGACACCTGGGCCATCGGCCAGATGAATATGTTGCTGCACGAGGTGAAAGACGCCCAGATCGCCAAGGGTGATACGATCACTACCCCGCAATTCGTAACCCAGCACGACGAACTCGAACAGTTCGACAAGGTCATCGCCAACCCGATGTGGAACCAGAAGGAATGGAACAAGGACTGGGTGGAGGACAACGAACCGTATAATCGATTCTCCTATGGTCTTCCGCCATCGAATCGCGGAGATTGGGCCTGGATTCAATTGATGCTCGCTTCGCTGAATGAGAACGGGAAGATGGGCGTAGTGATGGACAACGGCGTGCTATTCCGGTCCCGTTCTGAGAAGAAGATCCGCAAGCCAATGTTGGAGGATGACCTAATCGAGGCGGTCATCTCACTGCCTGAGAACCTATTCTACAACACATCCTCACCAGGTTGCATCCTCATCCTGAATAAGAATAAATCCCAAAAGCGTGAGGGTACGGTTCAGTTCATCCATGCCGAGGATCAGGAACTTCGCGAGTCGGGTGTGCAGGTCTATGAGGAGCTATCGAACCAGAACCGCCTCACCGAGGAAGGCGTCGAGCACATCGCGGAGACCCACCGCGATAGCCGTGAGGAACCACACCATTCGCGCGTCGTCGAACTAGACGAGGTCGAGGAGAACGATTGGAACCTGAACGTACCGCGATACGTGGACACGACAGAACCTGAGGAACCCATTGACGTGATTCAGAAGCTCGATGATTTAGAGGAGCTTGAAGCACAGCGACAGAAGACGGACGAACAATTGCGGGCATACATTGAGGAGATGGATTACCGATGAGCGAGGTCGGTAATCGAGAGATGGACGCGCCCTCCAATGGGTACAAATGGGTGCAGTTGGGACCGAAAAAGTATGAGATACCTGAAGAATGGAATGTAAATAAGCTTGAAGAACTCACGTCAAACTCGGGAGAATACGGAGCCAATGCTTCTGCAGTCCCATTTTCGGAAGATAAGCCACGATATATAAGAATAACAGACATTAGTGAAGAAGGATTGTTAAAGAATGAGGATTTGCAGAGCCTAGATCCAGAAGACGCAAATGGGTACACGTTATCTGATCAACAACTTCTTTTTGCCCGGACGGGTGCAACGGTCGGGAAAAGCCTTCTATATGATAGGGAGTATCATCCTGAAGCTGCTTTCGCGGGATACTTAATCCGCTTTTCACCTGACGAATCCGTTGTTGTTCCAGAGTTCCTATTTTATTTCACCCAATCTAAAATATATGATGATTGGGTTGAACGAAATACACGACAGGGCGCGCAAGAAAATCTTAACGCCTCTGAATATTGTCGCCTACCAATTGTTACTCCCTCTTTCTCTGAACAACGTCGTATTGCTGCTGTGCTCTCAAAGGTAGATGAAGAGATTCGGCAGACAGAGGAATTGAGTAAGATGACAGAGGAATTGCGTATAGGCCTTAGACAGCAACATTTCCATCAAGGGTATTTTAACCATGATACGGTAACGGAAGGAACATTCGGCGAGGTGCCTGAGGACTGGGATATAGATAGACTTGATGACGTAGCCGATGTTACAATGGGGTCTTCTCCAAAGTCCGAATATTATAATGATGACGGCGAAGGATTGCCCTTCTTCCAAGCAAACAACGAGTTCGGGTATAGAAGCCCAACACATGACCGCTGGTGCTCGAATCCAGAGAAGATCGCAGAAGAGGGTGATGTGCTCGTGACGATACGGGGGACCTACGTCGGACAGGTCAACATGGCAACTGAAAAGTGTTGTATCGGGAGAGGGTTAGCAGCAGTGTCTGCAGGAGAAGTCGACCACGAGTACCTTTTTCATCAACTGGACCAACGCGAGGCATATGTCAAGTCCATAGCGTCAGGTAGTACGTTTGACTCTATCAACTCCTCGGAGCTAAGATCTCTTTTAATTCAGGTTCCTCCTCGGAACGAACAAGAAAAGATAGCCCAGACACTCAAATTGGCGCAAATGAAGTACATTGAGGAGCGGAGGAAGAAACAAAACCTTCTGGAACTCAAACGTGGCCTGATGCAAGATCTCCTAACCGGAAAAATTCGAACACCCCCAGATCTCCTTGAGTAACCAACGATGGCCGACGAATACGAGACGACAGAACGGCCCGCCCTTGGCACCCTCGAGACTCTCGGGTGGAAGATCGTCGATCGGACGATAGAGCCGTGGAACGATCCGAGAGAGAAGCGTTCGGACGTAGTGCTTGAACCCCGTCTCCGAGATGCCATAGACCGGCTGAACCCATGGATTGACGAGAATAACCTGAACAAAGTCGTCCGGGAGATTCAGCAAGTCACGGGTCGCAACACGATGCACGCCAACCAGAAGATCCACAACCTACTGGTTGAACATACCTCGGTCGAGCAGGACGAAGGCCACGGGAAGAAGCACCAGACGGTCAAGTTCATCGACTACGAGAACCCCGAGAACAACGACTTCTTCGCAATAAATCAGTACAGTGTCGAAGGCGACCGCGAGACGATCCTGCCGGATATCGTTGCGTTTGTCAACGGTCTTCCCTTGGGCGTGATCGAGTGCAAGGATCCGACGATTGGCCCGCCCGACGGGAACAAAGCCAGGTCGGATGCCCTCGACCAGATCACACGCTACCAGAACCAGCGAGACGGGGAGACAGAGGGCGCTGAGGAGCTTTTTCGATACAACCAGTTCACGGTAGCGACGTGGTACGAGGGCGCACTGATGGGTACCTACGGGACGCCTCGGGACCAGTACAAGCCGTGGCGTGACCCGTATCCCGTTGACGACGAGTATCTGGAGGATCTGTTTGGCTTGGGCGGATATGTCCCCGACCAGTATCGGATGTTGTACGCGCTTTTTGAACCCGACCGTCTACTTGACCAGATAAAGCACTTTACAGTATTCGATGAGGACGATGACGGTATCAAGAAGTACGTGGCTCGATACCAGCAGTATCGGGCGACCCACAGGGCGCTAGAGGCCATCCGTGAGCGGGATCGGCGGGAAGCCCCTGGTGGAGTCATATGGCACACGCAGGGGTCTGGCAAGTCCCTCACGATGCTCTTCCTGGGGCTCAAGCTTCGCGACCAGAAGGCCAACCCGACGCTCTTGCTAGTCACGGATCGGCAAGCACTCGATACCCAGATCCACTCGACCTTTGAGCAGTGTGGCTTTCCGAACCCGGAGCAGGCCGATGATAAAGAAGAGCTCCGGGAAGCGCTTCATCAAAACGCTGGTCAGACCATCACAACGCTGATTCAGAAGTTCCAGCTGGCAGAAGACGAGTCTCCCGATGACTATCCTGAAGGGTTCCCGGTTCTCTCCAACGACGAAGACATCTATGTGATGGTTGACGAGGCCCATAGGACCCAGTACAAGCAGCTTGCAAACAACATGCGAACGGCGCTCCCCAACGCCTTCTACGTTGGCTTCACCGGGACCCCTATCGAGAAGGAGGAACGGGACACGCGCCGGACCTTCGGCAACTACATCGACACCTACACGATCGACCAATCGCTCGAAGATAACACTACAGTCGAAATCTTGTATCAGGGCCGTCTTGCCGACGTCCACCTCGACGGTGCCGATTTGGATGAAGTGTTTAATGAGGTCTTTGAGGGCTACAGTGAGGCGGAGAAAGCGGAGATCAAGAAGCGCTACGCCCGGGAGCAGGACCTAGCGGAAGCCGAGGATCGAATCGACCGAGTTGCCGAAGATATCGTCGACCATTTCGATACCGACATCGCCAGACCGTTCAAGGGTATGGTCGTAACGACCAGCAAGCGGGCTGCCATAACCTACAAGCAGCGGCTGGACGCTCACAACGGCCCCGAATCCCGCGTTGTCATCTCCGAGGACCACAACGACCCCGAGGATGTGAAAGAGATGGCCCCGACGGATCAGGAACTTCGGGACATCAAGGACTCCTTCACTAGCGAAGGCGACGATGATGAGGGCAATGTACAGTTGCTCGTTGTCTGCGATATGCTATTGACCGGTTTTGATGCTCCAATAGCCCAGGTGATGTATCTCGACAAGCCCCTCAAAGAGCACAACCTCCTCCAGGCAATAGCTCGGGTCAACCGCCCTTATGAAGACAAGAACCACGGGCTGATAGTCGATTACTACGGTGTCTCTGATGACCTGAAAGAAGCGTTAGCGATGTTTAGCGCGGAAGATGTTGAGCGGGCGATGGTACCCCTGGCTGAGAAGAAACCGGAGCTGGAAGCAGCCCACAACAAGGCCGTCTCGTTCTTCGACGATCTCGACGACATCGAGACCTGCCTCCAGTCGCTTGAACCCGATGACCGACGTGTCGAGTTCAACAACGCCTTCAGGCGGTTCTCCAAGCTGATGGACATCGTAATGCCAGACCCGATAGCAAACCCCTACAAAGACGATTTGGAGAAACTCGTCGATATCCACTCCCAGGCAAAAAAGCGGTATCGGGACGATACAATGAACATTGAGGGCTGCGGGGCTAAAGTCCGCGAGATTATCCAAGACCACATTGCCTCCTCGGGGATCGAGGTTCTAAATGACGAACCAGTTTCAGTCATGGAGGCAGATGAGTTCGATGCGAGGGTTGAAGGCCTAGAAAGCGACGAAGCAAGAGCGAGCGAAATGCGTCACGCCCTCAAACACGAACTCAATGTCCGATACGATGAGGACCCCGTTCAATATGGTTCCCTCCAAGAACAGGTCGAGGAACTCATCGAACAGTACAAGCAGAAACGGCTCACCGATCAAGAGATAATTGAAGAGCTTCGAGATGTGATGAATGAAATTCGGTCCCGCGATCGCGAGGCTAAGAAGAAGGGGCTAGCCGGTGCCACTGAGCTATCTTTCTACCATGCCGTCGAAACGGTCCTTGAGGCAGAGAACCGGGATATCGGCCAAGATCAAATCCTCGACCTAACTCGTAACACCGTCGAAGCCGTCGAGGAGCATGCTTCGACTGTCGAATGGAAGCAAAAGGTCAACGTGCAAAAGGCGATGCGGCGAGATGTGAAGATCGAGCTGTACACAGCCGACGTTGACTTAGCACAGGAAGAACTCGATGAACTGACAAACCGCATCATCAAGCTAGCCCGTGCCCATTACTAACCATGACCCGGAAGTATCACATCGGCCAAACGGTTGTTCCCTATGAAATCCGATATTCGGAAGACCGGGAGACCTTTGGGCTCTCTTTGGACGAGTCGATGAAGCTGGAGGTTCGAGCGCCAATTTCCGCCAAAATTGCTGACATCGAGGAAGTGCTCGAGGATCGGAAGGAATGGATTCTAGAAAAGCTCTATGGGTTGGCAGAGCAAGCTGACACTCCCCGCCAGAAGGAATTCATCAACGGCGAGAAGCTACAGTATCGAGGGCGTCAGTATCCACTCAACGTTGTAGCAGGCGACGTCCCAGAACCGCGTCTATCGTTCGACGGGAATGAGTTCACTCTTGAGCTTCATCGATTTGACGCGCCAGGTGACGACGTCAGCGTCCGACGAAAGCAACAGGCTGTCGTTGATTGGTATGTCCAGCAAGCAGATGAGGAACTGCCTACACGGGCTGAACGATTCACTCCTAAGCTTGGCATCGAGTACGATGCGGTGGAGACTGGTGAGCTTGAAGATCGGTGGGGAGAATACGAAGATGGGTATGTTCGCCTAAATTGGCGTTTGATTCTTGCACCTGTTCGGATCCAGGACTACGTCGTCGTCCACGAGTTAGTCCATGCAGTCCATGACCGACATTCTGATAGTTTCTGGAATACGGTCGGAACGCTCATCCCCGACTATGAGGAACGGCGCGAGTGGCTCCGGTTAAATGGGAATACTTTGACCGTCTGAAGCCCAGAGACTGGTCTTCTGCTATCTCTACCAATTTGATTTGGACTCACCCCAGGGATTATTATCTCGGAAGATGTTGTCGATTTCATGCCAGAATCCCCCCATCTTGATGTCTCAGATACACCCAGCGTCTTCAATCACCGAAATAATCCAGCTCTCCCAGATGACACCTGTGGGGATCTAACGCTAAACGGGATTGGTGTTGTGGACTGGGGCACCGGCCTTTCTTGGGACTATGAACTAGCAAAGAAAGACCATCAAAAGGCCGCAAAGAATTCATTAGAACGAGTGCTTGGCTTAAACCGGCACGGCGGGTATGGTGTTATCCATACAGAAGGGTTTGAAGAGGTAGTTATCGGTCGGGTTGAACCGCCGTGTATTAGATTTTTAGAACTATCTGACACAAGTGGTGAGAAGCGATTCTTCAAAGCTTTTGAGATGGCAGAGTTTTCGCAGGTTAATATCCGAGATGAATATTCTGACCTTCATAGCCTACTGACCAACAGAGCGCCGTTTGAAACCCATCAAGACGTTTCGGCCGAGAGTGCCAAAGTGACGGAAGCATTCATTGACCTCGATCTAAAGGGGAAATTGGAATCGAGAGATTAGATTTCTTCATGGCCACTTTGTCCGATGGGTTGAGTTATAGACAAGAACTGATTTAGTAGGTCAAAAAATATTGGTAACAAATGACGGGGATCGTGATCTTCACGGCGGGCAGAGAAGACGCATATCAGGACTTCAAACGTTCTGTAGAAGAAGGCTACAAGTTTGATGAAATTGCACCCTTCCTACCCGGTGAAGAACTTGAAAAGCTTCGCGTCACATCCGAAGATGATCGGATCCATCTCTGGGGTAGTTCTGTTCCCGGTAAATGGCAGAACGTAGAATCCGATGATATTGCTTTGGTATATCATGATAGTGAGTTTATAGCTCGTGGACGAGTTACTCTATTGCGAGAGGACTATGATTTGGCCGAGTACCTCTGGGACGAAGATGTTGAACATGACCGTTGGGATCCCGAAGATCCATGGAAGTATCTCACCTTTCTCTCGGATGTCCAAGAGACAGATGTAGACGTCGAGGCATTCAACCGACTCGTTGGCTACGATGAGACCTATCGCCCTCAAGGGTTCACCCGCGTCGCAGACAAACGTCTCTCACGGCTCACAGACAAGTATGATTCTGTAGAAACGGCTCTAGCCGAACTCACTGGAAAAGGAGAAAAGGTTCATCAAGTGGATGAGGAAGACGCTACACAGACCTCTGAACTCGCTGATAGACTCCAAGCCGCTAGTACAGATGGCAGTGACCCCGATGAGTTTGAGAGGCTTGTCGCGAAGGCATTCACCCGTCTAGGATGTACCACCAAATGGATCGAAGGTGGAGGTGATACTGATGTGGAAATCAGCTCTCCAGCTCATGTCATTATAGAGGCGAAGACTCGCGGCTCTGGGAAACTCAACACTTTAGAAGCTACCAACGTAGACAAGCACCGTCGTCAGAAGGGAGCCGAGCATGCCATAGTAGTGGCTCCAGGTTTCACGCCCAAGGTTATAGAGAACGCTGAGACAAACGACATTACCACCTTGGCGGTCGATGATTTGGTGGAATTATTGGAGCGTCGAGATGCCTATGCCCTACCTCCCGAGCAGCTACTCGAGTTGCTCACCCGTCCGGGCCCATTCCAGGATGATCGCCTTGATCTCCTTGACGAATCTATCGAGGAGCGACTAAACAGTGGGAAGACTATCTTGGAAGTGATCCGGGCCCTTGAGCGTGCAAATGAACCGGTCGCGACCGCCAAGGAACTGCGTTGGATAATCATCGGAATGCAGGACCAGACCGATGCTCCGAGCGAAGAGACGATTACCAGAACCCTCCAGCTCCTCGGCCACTCAAGTATTGGTGCCGTCGAACAGGTCGATGGCGGTTATCGACCATCTACGGATTACGATAACGCGATAGAATTGGTCCAATCTCTTGGCAGGGTCATCGAGGCAGTTCAAGAGGAAGAGTCTCCAGCGGCCAGTTAACGCAAGTTTTTCGGCATGGCCTGATACGGTAACCGCAGTTAACCGTCTTCCCCGTAAAGGCTGTTAACGGGCGGTAAACCGCTTCAAAGTAGAGTTATCCCTTATGGGGAGAACTATCGATTGATGGCACGGTGTATAGGTGATATCCCGGCTGGGACCAAGATAGACCAGTCGATGCGAGAGTTCCTAGACGACGAAGCAGGCCGGATCGGCGTAACAAAAGCCGAACTGTACCGCCGTCTTTTCGACTTCTATCGAGAGAGTCGAGAAAACGAACCAAGCTGCCCGCATTGTGGCGATCCGATTACAGTTGACCTCAAACAATGAGTTTAACCGCACCCGATAACCACGCAGATCGATCCAACCAAAGCAAAGATACGAAGGAGGCAAAGAATGGCGGCCATCCAGATCCGAATTCGGATAGACCATCGGAGGGTAACAAACCGGTGGAGCAGCGGGGTGTTCCCAGTGAACGAAAGATTGTCGCCGCAATCGAAGCCAACGCCGGGAAAATCCAGGAAAAGGTCGAAAAAGACGATATCGAGCGGTTACAGAACCGAGTCAACGACTTGGCCCATCAGATAGTTGAGGTTGAAGAGGAGAACGAAGCCTTGCGCAACCGACTCTCTGACCTTGAGCGAAGCCACGGAACTGCTGCCAGTCTTATAAACAGTAACCTCGGCAAGCTCAACCGTCTATCGGCAGCCGTCTTTGGGAACGAACCCCACTGCCCGGAGTGTAACGAAGGGGAACTGAAAATCCGAAATAACTGGTGGAACAAGACAATTGACTGCTCTAATGATCGGTGTGGGTTTAAGCAGAAGCTTGCCGAACCATAGAATCCTCTGAAGTGGTAGCTAATCTCCAAAGGTAGTTCTTCAACTTTCAAGGTCGACTATTCGGTCTTCTTTTCGTCATCTTCCTCTCGTGCCCCTCCACCGGCGTATACGCCCGGGAACGTAGGCGCAGCATCTTCTAACTCATCTAGATCTTCCGGTTCCAGTTTTCCAGAGCGGACCAGAACGCCCACCTCAGCGGGCGTTAGTTGATCTCCTTCGCCCTCCTGGAACTGCTTGTATATCTTGTCAACATCTGGGTTGTATTCCACATCAATTGACGCGTCGACATCGGTAGCATCTCCAGCCCATCGCCCGCTCTTATCGAAATTTGCGCCGAAATACACCCCGTTTGAAATGATGTCCTCGAGTCGTTTCTCATCCTGTTCAAGGCCAAGGTAGACAAACGAGATCAACCATTCAAGGGACAGATGTAGCTCATCCTCATCGAACTCTTCAATGAAGATCTTTTCCCTCTCCTCGTCATCTAACAGCAACCCTAGGAGTACAAAGTCGTGCAGGGCGTTGATAACACGCTCGCGGATGTCCTGCTTTCGATTGGCCTCGGTTTGTGCATGCTTGTAATCGCGAAGACCGCACAAATACTCCCTATCGGTGTTTGACAGGATTCCTCTTGGTCTATCTTCGACGGAAAACGCCGATTCGTATTTCCGATCCCTGCCTTCTTCTATGCCGGAAAACAATCCGGCAATCTCGGGTTTTTGATCCTCGTCCATTGTTCGTCGAATACCGCCTACAATAGATAATAATGTGCTCCGAAATAACTTTACCGGTGCGGTCCAGTATGATGATTGCCGCACAAATGCCGACAGCATCCGACTCGCGAATACCATGCTCACGCTCGACTCGTCGACTTGTGAAAGCGCAAAAACGAGGCGGTGAGTCGTACGATGAACTGCTTCAGAAGATGGTAGACCAGTACGAACCTGGTGAGGACGACGCTTAGAGACGAAGCTATGAAGGCGTATAGCCCCACGCCTGCGACCAACCTGGCCAAAGGATCCGGTCACAGGCGTGCGAAGCAAAGGAACGGACCAAATGACCCGTATCCCTGTATGACCGTCAACGAGCTGATTGGATTAATTCCTTTCGGCTGGTTCGTGGGATTTCACCTACGGTTCTTCGGTCCGTTCGGGTAAGGTTGCGACACAACCGAAAACGAAAATGAAAGCGACGAGACCGAGAAATCTGGCACAGGAACCAGCTGAAAGACACCTGATACGCAAGGCGGTCACTGGATTGGATCCAGAAAACTCGCCACAGATCACCGTTGAGCGGGGTTCTTCTATATGAGCGAAACCGATGGCCCTAACCTCCCGATCGGAGCAATCGAAACCAACTGGGAGAAATTAGAGTTAATTGCGGAATCAGACCTTCCAATTGCCACTGATGCAGAGCGGACGCTTGAGCTCCTAAATGAAAAGGAAGAAGACCAATGACGGGAGTCTTAGCTCTCCAAAGTTACAGCCCGGAGAACAGGGTACTCGTTAGTGAGTTTCCTGAACTCACTGACAGCCTCGGCAAGTTTACCATCGGCCTCCGTCGCCGACTCGAAGAACCGATCTTCTTGGTTCTCCAACGCTTCTTTAGCGTTTTCCGTCGTCCCAGATCCGCAGTTAGGACAGAACCGGGCACTCGGAGCAAGCTGTTCTCTACAGTTCCCGCAGGTTGTCGGTTTTGCGGGTTCCGTTCCTGCTTCGACCTCGTCGATAAATCCGGCCTTCGCACGGAGTTGATCGTTCCGCTCTTGGTCGGTGGTATGGTCGTACCTGTCGAGCATTCGGTCGTCGGCCCATCCAGCGACGTGTTGGATCTCTTTTCGGGTATGACCGGTCTTAGACAGGCGGGTGATGGCTGTATGCCGGAAGTTGTGGGGGTTCACCGGTTTGTCGACATCTGCCCTTCTAGCGCAACTGCGAAGCATATCTCGAATTCGATCACCGCTCAAGGCGCTTCCTCCAGGACTATCGTAGTCATAGCCCCGGAGAACAGGCCAAAGCGGTGCCTCGTCACGCCGATCGGTGTGGTGGTTCGTTATGTAGGTGCGGAGTTCGGCCCGGCTGTAGAGGATCGGATAGCGTTTGTCGGGTGCGTTTTTGTGGTTCTCTCCGTTGGGATTAGGTTTGTAGTATGGCCGGTTGGTGTCGAGGTCGTAGATGTCACCGATCCGGAGCTGGGAAGCGAGGGAAATGCGAGCACCGGTATCCGCCAGAAATTCGATGAGAGCCCTATCGCGAGGGTTCAGTGCCGAGTCTTTGAGCGCTTCAACATCGTCTTCATCAAGCGTTTTTTCTTCACTGACTCGTTCGGCTCGCTGAGACGGCAGATCGATGTCTTCAGCAAATCCAAAGTTCCCGTAATCGGGCTCTTCATCGAGCCATTCGAAGAAGACACGCAAGGCGCGTTTGTAGCCGAAGATTCCGCTCCCGTTGGCATCGAGTCCATATCCTCCCTGACTTTTTGGACGCGTGAGAACGCCGATAAGGGCGCGGAAGTCGGTCATATCCATGTCGACGAGGGCCGTCTCCGCGCGTTTCGACGAGCGGCGAAGGTCACCCAGGTCAGAGATCAGGGTGTTGGGCTTGCGGCCTTGGTTACCCTTCCGTTCAAACCTGACAAACTCTTCAATCGCCCGCCGATCTCGATCGTCAATATCGGCATTGTAGAGTCTCTCCCATTCGTTTTCGAGCTTTCCGTGGGTGTTGTTGGTGTCGTTTACGTTAGCCATGATATGCCTACAGACTCGGAGATATTAGGCTTTTCCCGCTTACCATGCGCCAGATGTTCGGCTGAGAACGCCACATTTCCCTTATAATCTTATATCTTGCTTCGGCGTTGTAGGCACCGGCTTGGAGATTCAGTTAGGACCCACAATTGACGACGCTACTGATCAATTGAGTATTGCTGTAGAGACGGGAAAATCCTTAATGACGGTCGGTGACGAGTAGTGACACGGATGCCACGCCACATCGATGACCTTCGGAACAGTGATTCCTTCCCGGTGAAACCAGAGACGAACGAGTACCACGCACTCTCCTTTTTAGTCGCCAACCAGGAATTCGGGTTTACCCCGGCGGAAATCGCCGGCCGAACGACGATCAGTGAATCGAGTGCCTCGAAGACGATGACCCGACTCTTCGAGAAGGGACTCGTGGAACGAGCGCAAGGAACCTACTACGTCGAACCGGAACGCGCCAACGAACTGAAGCGACGACTCGACTCGCTCGATGCGACGGCGCGCCTGTTCGAGGGGGCACCCGACGATGCCTACGCGGAACCCGGGTGGGAAGACGAGGTCCCGAGTATCGATCCCGATGAGGGGCAAACCACGACGGCTGAGGACGTGGGGGCCTCTGGCGCTGACGCCGACGAACTCGTTTCCGACCTCACTGATGACGACGACGGAGCGTGACGTGAATGGGGTACGACAAGGGCCACGTCGTCTCGATCCCCGACCCACACGACACCCGCCCGTCACGTCCGGCAGTCGTCATCTCCGACGGTGACTGTCCCGATCACGGCGAGGTGTACACTGTTGCGGCGTTGACGACCAGCGAGCGATACGGAGAGTCGAGATACGCCGTCGAGGTGGACAAAGACGAACCGGAGACCGGTGCGCTGTTATCTCGCTCGTTCGTCGAACCGTGGGCAACCGAACAGGTCGCCGACGTCGATATTCGGGACGTCCACGCACGGTTTGGTCCCGACCTGATGGAGCGTGTGGCGAGGGCGTACGCAGAGATGGTCCTGCGAGGATAGCTTGGGGTGACCAGTAACACATGGAAACGGCTGTTTTCACGTCCCGTCAGGCTTGGTACCGACACACCCCCGTCAGTGCCGTCGAGAGCCGATTCTCGAACGGCCGACAGGAGTAGACGCCTCGATCACGGTGCACGCGGCCGGTCCGCGAGGCCGAAGCGACCGGCGACGAGCCCACAGACGAGTCCGGTCACGTGTCCGAACAGGGCCGTGCGTTCCCCGGCCGTGGCGAGCGTCACGGCCACGGCGACGACGAGGAGAACGACGAGCTGTGTGCGTGCGGACAGCGCGACGCGGTCGAGCAGGACCTGTGAGACGACGTTGCCCGCGACCAGGTACCCGACGAGGGCGAACACGGCTCCGCTGGCACCGAGGACGGGCGATGCGGTCCAGAGGAGCCCACCGAGGACCACCTCCGCGAGCGCCGAGAGCGTCCCCGTGGCGACGAAGAGGCCGTGGAAGGCAAGGCGGCCGGTACGCCGGGCGACGAACGGCCCGACGACAGCGAGCAGGACGGCGTTCCCGGCGAGGTGGCCGAGGTCGGCGTGGGCGTAGACGCTCGTCACGGCCGTCCAGGGACGATGTGTGACGGGGGGTGCCAGGACGAACGTCTCGCTCCAGGCGACCAGACCGAGCACCCACTGGAGCGCGAAGACGGCGAGGAGGACGCCGAGCGTCTCGACGGTCGGCCGGCCGCGGAGTCGCATGGATGCCGTCCGTCCTCGGCGCACTAAACCCCTCCCACCGGGCGGGGCGAGGCAGGGTTATTAGTCGGTGCCGGCCACGCACTCAGGTATGGAGCCAGCAGTCGAGCGACGCCGTACGACGGACGGAACCGTCCGGGCCGGGACGGACGCGGGGGCCGGATCGTGACTGGCGACCTGTTCCGGTCCGCCATCGTCCCGCTCGCGAACCGAGCCGACGCGACGGCGACCGCGCGAGCGCTCGCGGCGCACGTGGGGCCGGACGACGACCTGACGGTGGTCCACGTCGTTCAGAAGGCGGGAGGTGCCCCCGACAAGGCCAGCGTCGAACAGCGCGAGGAGTACGCCGAAGAGGTCTTCGAGGCCTTCCGGGCGGCCTTCGAGGGCGCGGCGACGGTCGAGACGGAGATTTACTACGGGACGGACGTCGCCGAGACGATTCTCGACGCCGGCCGGGACCAGGACGCGTCCGCCGTCGTCTACACGTCGCGCGGACTCAGCGGCTGGGTCGAGTTCCTCACCGGCGACGTCGCGGGCGCCCTCGTCGACGCGGCAGACCGGCCGGTCGTGGTCCTGCCGAATCCCGGCGACTGACCGGGAGAGTCCGGCTTACCGACCGAAGAGGCGCTCCCGGAGCGTTCGCGAGCGGTGTTTCTCCGCGAGGACGACCGAGCAATCGACCGAATCGACCACGTCGAGGACGAGCGTCCCACGGACGAGACGGGACAGGAGGCCTCGTTCGGTCGCCCCGATGACGAGCAGCGTGTGATCGGCGGCCACCCGCTCGATGGCCGTCTCGACGTCGCCGGTCTCCACCCGGCGCGCCGCGTCCTGGAGGTCGTGCTCGGTGGCCCAGTCGTCGAGGAAGGCCTCGCCCTCGCTGCGCTCGCCCTCGTCTGCGACGTGCAGCAGCGTCACGTCGGCGTCGAAGGCACGCTGGAGCAGGCGGGCGATGGCAGCACTCAGCGCCGAATCGGGGCCACCGGCCGTCGGGACGAGGATTCGGGACGGATCGAAGCCGCGATCACGCAGCACGAGGAAGTCACAGGGAACGTCCCCGGCAACCTCGTCGATGGCGGACTCCACGCGCCCGGGGGAGCCGTGGGCGTCGGGCCCCCAGCCCATGACGACGAGGTCGGCGGCGTGGGTGCGCGCGGCGTCGAAGATTTCCTCGAATCCCCGGTGGGAGTAGATCGTGTGCGTCTCGACGGGAACCCCCATCGTCTCCGCGTCGGCCTCGGCTGACGCGAGTAGTTCTGCCGAGGTTTCGTCTATCTCGTCCCCGTGTTCACGGGCGCCAGCTAGAGCCATCTGGTCAGGGACCTGGACGACGTGGGTGGCGACAACGCTTCCGTCGTGCTCCTTGGCGACAGCGCTGGCGAGCGTTATCAGGTCGTGTTCGGACTCCGGATTGGCGAGCGGGACCATCACCCGGTAGGTCCCGCCGTCTGGCTGGACTGAGGCTGCTGCCGACACGGCTGTGTCGGGAAGCTCGTCAGCACGGTCCAGGATGTACTGCCCGAGGACGCCTTGCTTGTCGGCGCGAGGTAACGCGTAGACGAAGTACCAGACCACGCCCGCGAGGACGAAGGCGGCCGCGAGGGCGATTTCCACGGGGTCCATGAAGGCGATGAGGCCAAAGGAGAGGAACGCTCCGAGAATCGGAACGGCTGGGTAGAGGGGGACGGTGAAGTCGGGGTCGTACTCGGGACGGTCCGCTACGCGCATGACGATTAGTGCCACGTTCATGAGGCCATAGACGATAAGGTGGAGGACACTGCCTGCCTTGGCGAGCACCGACACGTCCCCGATGGCGATGAACGCCAAGATGAGAGCGCCCGTTATCGCGATGGACCGATACGGCGTGGCGAAGTGTGGGTGAATCTGATTCAGCCAGGCGGACACGAGTTTGTCCCGACCCATGGCGAAGTTGATCCGCGAGGAGGCCAGGATCGACGCGTTCGCGGAGGAGGCCGTTGCCATTAGGCCGGCGAAGACGATGAGCCCCCACCCTAGCGCCGGAACGCCGAGGACGTTTCCGAACGCCACTTCCGCGACGTCGATGACCGGCGTTTCTGTGAACTCGGGCGTCAGCTGCCGCCAGTTGATGACGCCCATCAGGACGACCATCACGATGGCGTACATGACCGTCACGATGACGACCGAGCCGACGACGGCCAGCGGGAGGTTTCGCCCCGGGTTCTTGATTTCCTCGGCGACGGTGGTGATTTTCGCGAAACCCAGAAAGGAGACGAAGACGAGTGCCGTCCCTGGGAGGAGCTGACCGTACCCCTCCGGTGCGAACGGGGTAATCGTGGAGATGTCGAGCGTGAGTGCGCCGACGATTGAAAAGGCGGTGAGAATCGCGACCAGCGTGATGACGATGACGTTCTGGAGCCGGCCCGTTTCCTTCGCCCCCACGTAGTTTACACCCACGAACGCCGCGCCAGCGAAGAGGGCGGCTATCTGCGTATCTTCGAATACGATTACCCCGAGGTCGAGGCCAGGGAGGGCGACGATTTCGACGAGAAAGCTCCCGAACCCGAGCATGTAGAACGCGGACGCGAACGCGAGGCCAATCCAGTTGCCCATCCCGGCGACGGACCCGAACAGCGGTCCGAGCGCGTGGTTGACGTAGTAGTACCCGCCGCCAGCCTTCGGCATGGCGGTGCCGAGTTCACTCGCCGAGAGCGCGGTGAACAGCGAGATGACGCCACCGACGACGAACGAAAGGGCGACGAGGGGACCGGCGACCGCCGCGGCCTGGCCAGGGAGGACGAAGATACCGGCGCCAATCATGGTACCGACGCCGATCGTGAGGGCGGCGAGCGGGCCGAGGTCTTTCGCGAGTTCCTCGTCGCTCATCGGGACCCCGACAACGTTCGGAGCGATTTCGGGGCGGTCGCTGCCCGGAATCTGTCGGTCGCGCTGTCCATATTCCGGCCACACGTGGCCTCCTCATAAGCGTCACGTCATCGGCGACCAATCCGCCGTCTAGTTCCCAGTAGGGGCGTGAGTGGTGTATCTAAAGTCACGAACGCGATTCGGTACACTTTCGGGACGCCGGTGGAAATTCGCTCTACGAATGTACATCGTGATCGTCGGCGCTGGCGACATCGGAACGCCGCTGATCGAAATCGCCACGCGCGGCGGCAACGAGGTGGTCGTCATCGAGCGCGACGAGGAACGCGCCGACCGAGCGGCCAGGCAGTTCGACTGCCTCGTCCTCAACGACGACGCGACGACGAAGGAGACGCTACTCGACGCTGGTGCCGACCGCGCCGACGCCCTCATCTCGACCACGAACCGGGACGCGACGAACGTCATGGTCTGTTTGCTCGCCCAGGAGATCGGCGTCCCTGCCGTCGTCTCGGTGGTCCACGACCCCCAGCACATGTCGCTGTTCTCCCAGATCGGCGTCAACACGATGGAGAATCCCCAGCGACTGATCGCCGAGCATCTCTACCGGGCGGTCAAGCGCCCGGCGATCGTCGACTACATGCGCATCAGCGACGACGCGGAAGTCTTCGAGATCGTCGTGGAGAAGGGCGCGCAGGTCGCCGGGAAAACTCTCGCGGAGGCTGCCTCCGCCGGGCTCCTCGACGACGACCTGCTCGTGGTTGCGATCGAACGGAACGGCGAGGGTGAGCCGATCACGCCCCGTGGCAGCACACGCATCCAGGTCGGGGATACCGTGACGGTCTACTCGGGCCGGGGGGCAACTCCCGACGTTACCGACGTCTTCGGCCACAGCGAGGACCACAACTGACGGCCATGTCCGCCCTCACCCGCGTCCCGGAGGACCTCGCGACCATCGCGAGAGACGTGGGCTCGTTGCTCCTGATGGAGGCAGCGCTGATGGCGGTCACCGGAGCCGTCGCAGTCGGCTTCGGCGAGTGGTACCCGGCGACGGGTATCCTCGTCGCGTGTGTCCTCACCGGGGCGACGGGACTCGCGGCACGGCGTGGATTCGCCGGAGCACCGGCCCCCAAGATGAAACACGGGATGATCATCGCGGCCGGCGGGTGGTTCGCGGTGGCACTCTTCGGCGCCCTCCCGTTTCTGCTCGCAGCCTACGTCACGCCCACGGCCGTCACCGAGACGTTCGTCCCCGCCGGTGCGAGCTACCAGTCGAGTCTCCTGTACTTTCGCGACCCCCTGCACGCCCTCTTCGAGAGCATGTCCGGGTGGACCGGCAGCGGGCTGACGATGGCCGTCCACGAGCCGTCGCTGCCGCGTGCGATCCAGTGGTGGCGATCCCTGATCCAGTGGGTCGGCGGCGTCGGCGTCATCGTCCTCACCGTCTCGATCCTCGCCAGGCCCGGCAGCGGAAGCTACGCCCTCTACCGGAGCGAAGCCCGCGAGGAGCGCATTCACCCGAGCATCATCTCGACGGTCCGGACGGTCTGGAAGCTCGTCGTCGCGTACACGCTGCTGGGGGCCGTCATGCTAGTCGTGGCCATCCGCGCGAGCGACTACGGGGCCGGACTCCCGCTCTGGGAGGTTGGCTGGCAAGCACTCAATCACGCAATGACCGGGTTGACGACCGGCGGATTCAGCGTCACGGACAACTCCATCGCCACGTACGGCTCGCCGCTCGTCGAGACGGTCCTCCTGCCGATCATGACGCTCGGTGCCATCGCCTTCCCGATCCACTACGCCGTCCTCCACGACCGCGACTACAGTCAACTCTGGCGAGACGTGCAGACGCGGTGGCTCCTCGTCCTGCTCGTCGCGGGTGCGGCCGTCCTGGCGATCCAGAACCTCCGCGTCCTGACGGACGCCTTCGAGGGGACCTGGCGGGCGCTGCCGGCCGTGGGACTCTCGGCCGCGGAGGTCCACGCGGTTCGCGACTCGACCTTCCAGTTCGTCAGCGCCCTGACGTGCACCGGCTTCCAGTCAGCCCCCATCGGCGGCTGGGGCGAGGGCAGCAAAGTACTGGTCTCCGGGGCGATGGTCCTCGGGGGTGCAGCCGGGTCGACCGTCGGCGGCATCAAAATCATCCGAGGCTACCTGGTGGCTCGCGGCATCCGCTGGCAACTCTCGCGCGTCTTCCTGCCCGCCAGCGCGGTGGTCACCGGCCGGATCGGCGACCGACGCCTCGGTCGCGCCGAGATGGAGCGGGAGTTCGCAGAGGCTGCGGTCGTGAGTATGCTCTGGCTCCTCCTGCTGGTCGCGAGCACGCTCGTGATGGTCAACTTCGCGGGGGCCGAATTCACGCTCGGCGACGCCCTCTTCGAGGTGGCGAGCGCCCAGGGGAACGTCGGCCTGTCCTCGGGCATCACCGGGCCGGGCATGGAGCCGATTCTGGAGGCGATGTTCCTGTTCAACATGTGGATCGGCCGTCTGGAAATCATCCCGATCCTCGTCTTCATCAGGGCGGCCATCTGGGGCCTGAACCCCTAGACGAACGGGAGACTTCGGGTGACCCAGCGGCTCTCGCTGGAGGCCGGTCATCGATGGAAACCCACTTACATCCGCCTCCGGAAGTAGGCCAGCATGAACGCGTCGGGGGGCCTGGCGTGCAGATAATCGTCGTCGGTGCGGGCCAAGTCGGCGCCAGCATCGCCCAGAACCTCGCCGAATCCCACGAGGTTATCGTCATCGACGTCGACGCCGAGCGCGTCGACGAACTCACGTACGCAGCGGACGTGCTGCCGATCCACGGTGACGGAACCGACGTCGAGAACCTCGTCGACGCCGGCATCGAGGACGCACAGATGCTCATCGCGAGCACAGACGACGACGAAACGAACATCGTCACCTGCGGCACCGCCAAGACCCTCACCGACTGCTTCACCATCGCGCGCGTGAAGAACACGCGGTTCCTCGACACCTGGCGCAAGGCGAAGGGTGAGGCGCTCGGCGTCGACTTCATGGTCGGGACGAACCTGCTGACCGCGAGCGAGACCGTCCGGCTGAGCGGCCTGCCGGCGGCTCGCGACGTCGACACCTTCGCGGGCGGTCTCGTGCAGATGGCCGAGTTCGAGATTCCGGAGGGCAGCGACGTCGCCGGCCAGACCGTCCAGGAGGCCGACCGGTTCGACTCGTTGACGTTCGCGGCCATCATCCGCGACGACGAGGTCCTGATCCCGACCGGCCAGACACGCATCGAGGCCGGCGACGACGTCATCGTCATCGGATCGCGTGAGAGCGTCAGGGTTCTCGCGGGCGAAGTTGCACCCCACGCTGGCAACGGAGCGACGAACATCCTAATCATCGGCGGGAGTGACGTGGGCTATCAAATCGCGAGGCTGCTCGAGGAACAGGGAGTCACACCGCGCCTCGTCGAGCAGGACGCGGATCGGGCGCGCGAACTGGCCGAGGAGCTCCCCGGGACGACTGTCCTCGAGAGTGACGCGACCGACCGGGACTTCCTGGAGCGCGAGCACGTCAACGACGTCGACGTCGTCGTCGCGGCTCTCGGTGACGACGAGCGGAATCTACTCGCCTCGTTGCTCGCCAAGCGCCTCGGCGCCACCCGTGCCATCGCCATCGTCGACGCCAGCGCGTACGTCTCCCTCTTCGAAGAGGTGGGCGTCGACGTCGCAGTCAACCCGCGCGAGGTCACCGCCGAAGAGATTACCCGATTCACCCGCGAGCGCCGGGCCGAGAACGTCGCGATGATCGAGCACGACCGCGCGGAGGTCATCGAGTTCGAGGTCGACGCGGAGAGCGTCCTCGTCGACCGGCCGATTCGCGAGTCCGTGCCGGAACTCCCCGACGGCGTCGTTCTCGGTGCGATCACGCGAGACGGCGAACTCATCGTGCCCCGCGGTGACACGATCATCGAGGAGGGCGACCACGTGGTCGTCTTCGTCGACACGTCGGTCCTCGACGAAGCGCAAGCCATGCTCTGAGCGCCGGATACCCCCGATCCGGTCCGACGAGGTGTCGATGGTTTCATTACTCGACCCACCAACGGCCCCACCGTGACCGAGCCACGCAGGTCGATCCGCCGGGAGGGACCGACGTGATCGACCTCTACGTCGACTGGCGAAAGAGCGTGGCCCTGACCGGGACCGTCGCGAAGTGGCTGGCGGTCGCGATGATCGTCCCACTGGCCGTCGCTGTTATCTACGGGGAAGACCTGTGGGTCTTCGTCGCGTCAACGGGGATTTTTGTCGCCGTCGGCCTCCTCCTGGAGCGGGTGGATCCCGGCGGCGAACTCGGCCCCCGGGAGGCACTCCTGCTCGTAACGCTCGCCTGGGCCGGCGTCTCCATACTCGGCTCTGTCCCGTACGTCCTCGCCGGGTGGGGGACCGAGTCCGCGCTGGCCCACCCGGTCAACGCCCTCTTCGAGTCGACGTCCGGCTTCACCACGACCGGGGCGACAGTGACCGAGGAGATATCCTTCCAGCGTCACTCCCACGCCCTGCTCATCTGGCGACAGCTCACGCAGTGGCTCGGCGGAATGGGGATCATCGTCCTGATGATCGCTATCCTACCGGAGGTCGCCGTCAACGGCGCCCAGCTCATGGACTCGGAGGCGCCGGGTCCGGAACTCCAGAAGCTCACCCCGAAGATCGCAGAGACGGCCCGGGTCCTCTGGCTCGTCTACCTCTTTTTCACGCTCCTGTTCGTCCTCGTGATGGTCCTCATCAACCTCGTCGGGTTGGGGGACGAGATGGGGCTCTACAACGCCGTGGCCCACGCGCTGACGGCACTCCCGACGGGCGGGTTCTCGCCGGAGGCCGACAGCATCGGTGCCTTCGGACCCGTCGTCCAGTGGGCGGTCATGCCCTTCATTCTCGTCGCTGGGACGAACTTCGCGCTGTTCTGGTTCCTCCTGAACCGGGACGTCGGGAGTTTCTTCGCCGACCGAGAGTTCAGGACGTACGTCGGCGCGACGATCGTCGTCTCCCTCGTCGCGGCCGCGCTCCTGTACCTCGGCGCCGCGCCAGCGATGCGCCTCGGCGGCCAGACCGCCGGCGCGATCGAGAACTCCCTGAGACAGGGAACCTTCCAGGTCCTCTCGCTGTTGAACTCCACCGGTTACGCGACGAGCGACTTCGCGCACTGGGACACCGCCGGCCAGATGGTCCTCCTGTTCGCGATGTTCATCGGGGGCTCGGCCGGCTCGACCGGTGGGGGCGTGAAGATCGTCCGCTGGCTCGTCGTCGGCAAGGTCGTGAAGCGGGAACTGTTCACCACGACCCACCCGGAGGCCGTCAGACCGATTCGGATCGGCAAGAACGTCGTCGACGAGGGAGCAGTCCGGGGTGTGCTCGGATTTACCCTGCTCTACCTCCTCCTGTTCGGTCTGGCCGCAGTGGTCATCGCCATCGACACCAGCAGGGTCGCCACGATGGAACTCACCGCACTCGAGGCGGTGAGTGCGAGTATCGCCACGCTCGGGAACATCGGCCCGGGCTTCGGTGACCTCGGTCCCTTCGGCAGCTACGTTGGGTTCCCGAACACGTCGAAGTTACTCATGATCCTACTCATGTGGATCGGCCGGCTGGAGATTATTCCCGTGATGGTCCTGTTCACGGGCGCGTTCTGGCGGAGCTAGGGCACGGACCGTGGCCGCCCGAACGCCGTCGGGTCGCCGTCGCCGTCCTTCCGGAAGCGACAGGTATTCACGCGGTCGGTCGAAGCCCCGGGTATGAGCACAGGGGTCGTCCTGCTGAACTTCGGTGAGCCGGCCGAACCAGACCGTGACGCGGTGGTCGACTACCTCGAGCGGATCTTCTTCGCCAACGCCGACCTCGAGGAGGCCGACTCCGAGGCGGCCGCCCGCGAGCGCTCGCGCCAGCTCGCAGAGCGCCGCGCCCCGGCGCTGATCGAGGAGTACGAGGCAATCGGCGGGTCGCCGCTCAATCCCCAGGCCACGGCCCAGGCCGAGGCCCTGGAGGAGCGTCTCCGGGGTGACGGCTACGACGTCCGGACCTACGTCGGCATGCAGTACACCGAGCCGTTCATCGGCGACGCCGTGGACGCCGCCATCGACGACGGCGTCGACCGCATCCTCGGCCTGCCGATCTACCCGCTCTGTGGCCCCTCGACGACGATCATCGCGCTCGAGGAACTCCAGGACGAGGTCGCCGACCGCGACGCCGACCTGCCCGTCCAGGAAGTCACCGGCTGGCACCGCCACCCCGACTACGCCCGCCTTCGGGCCGACACCATCGCGGACTTCGCAGCCGACCACGACCTCGACCTGACCGACCCCGACACCGCCCTGGTCTTCTCGGCCCACGGCACGCCGACCCACTACCTGGAAGAGGGCAGCCGCTACGACGTCTACGTCGAGGAGTACTGCTCGGTCCAGGCCGCGCTGCTCGGCGTCGCCGACTACGAACTCGGCTACCAGAACCACGAGAACCGGGACATCCCCTGGACCGAACCCGAGGTCGAGGACCTGGTTCCCGATCTCGACGCCGAGCGTGTCGTCGTCGAGCCTGTCAGCTTCCTCCACGAGCAAAGCGAGACGCTCTCGGAGCTCGACGACGAACTCGCCGAGGAGGCCGAGGAGGCGGGCCTGGACTTCTACCGCGTGCCCATTCCCCACGACGACGACCGAATCCTCGACGTGTTCGCCGACCTCGTCGAGCCCTTCCTCGCGGACTTCGACCCCGGCTACTACCAGCTCCGCCAGTGCCAGTGTCGCGACCGACCCGGCACGATGTGTCTGAACGCGCCCCGGAGCGACTGACGCGATGCGCGTCGGCATCGTCGGGGCGGGGATCACCGGGCTCGCACTCACCCACCACCTCGCCGAGCGCGGCGTCGACGCGGTCACCCTCGAAGCGAGCGACGAGCCCGGCGGCGTCATGCGCTCCGAGCGCGTGGACGATATCGTCCTCGAGCGCGGGCCCCAGCGTCTCCGTCGGACGCCCGGCGTCGACGAGCTAATCGACGCCTGCGGCCTCGACGACGAGGTGATCGAGGCCCCGGACCTCCCGCTGTACGTCTACGCCGACGGGCGCCTCGGCGAGGTCCCCTTCGACCGGTCGACCTTCGTGGGAACCAGCCTGCTCTCGTGGCCGGGCAAGCTCCGACTGCTCGCCGAACCGCTGACCCGCGCCGGGCGCCCCGAGGAGTCCATCGAGCGGGTCTTTCGCCGGAAGTTCGGCGACGAGGCCTACCGGAACGTCTTCGGGCCGCTCTACGGGGGGATCTACGGGTCGGACCCGGGCCGGATGCCGGCGAGAGACGCGCTGGCGAGCCTGCTGGATCGCGAACGCGAGACCCACAGTCTCCTCCGGGCCTTCCTCCAGCGGGTGGGAAGCGGTCACGAGTCCCCGCCGGCCTCCTTCGCGGACGGGCTCCAGGTGCTGCCGCGCGCTCTCGCCGAGCGGTACGCGGACCGCGTGCGACTCGGCACCACGGCGACCGGTGTCGAGTCCGACGGAGACGGCTACCGAATCAATACCCACGAAGGGAGGGAATGGGTCGACCACGTCGTCGTGACCACTCCGGCTGGCAGCGCCGCCGACCTCCTCGCCGACGTCGCAGACGGAGCCGACGCCCTCCGGGAACTTCGGTACAACCGCCTGGCGATGGTGTACCTCCAGGCCGACCTCGCGACGGAGGGGCTTGGCTACCAGGTCGGCTACGGCGAGTCCCTCCATAGCCTCGGGGTCTCCTGGAACGCCAGCATGTTCGGGCGGGACGGGCTCTACACGGCCTTCCTCGGCGGGATGCACGACCCCGACATCCTCGCCAACGCGGACGAGCGACTGGGCGAGATCGCAGCCCGGGAGTTCGAGACGGTCACCGGCGCGAGTGCGAGCGTGGTCGACGTGCACCGGCTCGACCCCGGCTTCCCGGCCTGGGACGAGTCCTGGGACGCCCTGGACCGCGTCTCGACCCCGGACGGCGTCCACCTGGCCACGAACTACGCCGCGCGGATGGGAATTCCCAGCCGGGTGCGGGAAGCCGCCGCGCTCGCCGAGGAGTTCGCTGCCGCAGAATAGCCTCACCGATCACCGCTCGATCGACTTCGCAGTCTCCACGAAGGCCCGGACGCCCTCGACGGGCGTGTCCTTGTTGACGCCGTGACCGAGGTTGAGCACGTGACCCGACGGACCGGCCTCGTCGATGACCTCGCGCGTGCGCGACTCGATCTCCTCGGGCGGGGCGAACAGGACCGACGGGTCGAGGTTCCCCTGGACCGGCGTCTCCCCCAGCGTTTCGCGAGCCTCGCCGAGGTCGACGGTCCAGTCGAGCGCGACGACGTCCGCGCCGCTCTCGGCCAGGAGGTCCAGCCGGCCGTTCATCCGCCGGACGAAGACGATCGAGGGGGCCTTCAGGTCCGCGAGGATCTCGCGGTGCAGCGGCAGGACGAACTCGCGGTAGTCCGCCGGCGGCAGGACGCCCGCGTAGGTGTCGAACAGCTGGACGACGTCGGCACCGTTGCCGATCTGGAACTCCAGGTAGTCCCGGACCACGTCCGCGAACGACTGGAGCAGTGTCCGAAATGCCTCGGGGTGTTCGGCCTTGAGTCGCCGGAGCGGCATGTTGGTGCGACTCGGGCCGCCGGCGACGGCGTAGGAGGCGAGGGTGAAGGGGCCGCCAGCGAAGCCGATGATCGCCGTCTCGTCGCCGACGCGTCGGTTCAGTTCCACGAGGAGGTCGCCGACGTAGTCGAGTTCGCGGGCGACGTCGCCGTGGCTGCGATCGACGTCGTCAGGGCCGGAGACCGGGTCGTCGATGACGGGTCCGACGCCACTCTCGATGTGATACGAGAAGCCCAGCGGTTCGAGGACGGTCAGGATGTCCGAGAACATGACCAGCCCGTCGGGCTCGTAGTACTCCCAGGGCAGCATCGTGACGTCGGCGGCCACGTCGGGCGTCTTGATGGCCTCGAGGAAGGAGTAGTCCGCCCGGATCTCGCGGTACTCCGGGATGTGGCGGCCGGCCTGGCGCATCAGCCAGACGGGGGGTCGCTCCGTGCGCTCGCCGCGCGCGGCGCGGACCAGAAGCGGGTCCATTGCCGGTGACTTGGTCGGTCGCGGACTAAGGGTTTCGATAGGCAGGCGGACGTGACCGACTGACCACTCAGAACGCGGCGGCGATCTGGGGCACGAGCCGGCGACGGGCGACGACGACTGCGGCGGCGATGCCGACGGCACCGAGGTAGACGAGCCAGAGCGACTGCGCGTCGGCCCCGCCCGCGACGCCGGCGAGTCCGGTCAGTTCGGCGCCCATCCCGACTGCCGTCAGGGCGGTGACGATGGCACCGTAGAGGAGCACCAGGAGTGGTTCGGCGAGTTCCGGCAGGAGTTCGCGCATGAGTCACGCCGGGGCCCCGAGTGCAATCAGGATTTGGATTTCACCGCCGGATCGAGAGTGATTTAGGCGTCGGTAACGTGGCGTTCGAGCATGCAGCGCTACGGCGACCTGGACTACGCCACGTTCGCGAAACGCGGCTTCCTCCTGGGACTGGGCCTGTTCGTCCTGGGTGGCTTCGGCGAGATCGTCGGCCACGCGGTTCCCGGCCTCCTCTCGGGGACCGTCGAGACCGTCCTGTTCGACCTCGAAGTGCTCGGCGTCCTGATCGGCCTCGTCGCCCCGCTTGTCTTCGGGATCGTCCTTCCCCTGACGGAGTAGCCGGGACGTTTGGACAACCCTTTAACGGAGCGCCGTGGACACCGTGGCATGAGCGCCCCTCACGTTCTCATCCTGGGTCCGCCGGGTGCGGGAAAGGGCACGCAGAGCGCGAACATCGCCGAGGCCTTCGACGTCGACCACGTCACCACCGGCGACGCGCTCCGGTCGAACAAGGACATGGACATCAGCGACATGGACACCGAGTACGACACGCCGCGGGCGTACATGGAGGCCGGCGACCTCGTCCCCGACGCGGTGGTCAACGCCATCGTCGACGAGGCCCTCAGCGGGGCCGACGGGTTCGTCCTCGACGGCTACCCCCGCAACCTCGACCAGGCCGAGGAGCTCGAGGGGATGACGACCCTCGACGTGATCCTCTCGCTCGAGGTCGGCCGCGAGGAACTGATCGAGCGCCTCACCGGGCGGCGGGTCTGCAGCGAGTGCGGTGCGAACTACCACGTCGAGTTCAACCAGCCCGAGGAGGACGGGGTCTGCGACGACTGTGGCGGCGAGTTGATCCAGCGCGAGGACGACTCCCGCGAGTCCGTCGAGAACCGCCTCGACGTCTTCGAGGAGAACACGGAGCCGGTCATCGAGTACTACGAGGACCACCCCGGGTACGAGCCCATCGACGGCGAACAGACGCCCGACGGCGTCTGGCAGGAGATCAACGCCGCCGTGAAGCGCCACGTCGAGTAAAAGGTTCATAGGCCAGCGACACCCACAACACACCAATGCCACGCACCGCCCAGAAAGTCGACGACCTCGCCGCCGAGGGCGAGGAGATGACCGACGCCCTCGCGGCCGTCCTCGACGTGGCCGAGGCGCAGGGAACGGTCACCTGGGGCGACGTCAGCGAGGACCTCACCAGCGGCCAGTGGGGTCGCCTCATCGAGACGGGACTCCTGATCGACCACGACGGCGAGGGGTTCGTCGTCGACGACCCCGAGGGCGTCCGCGAGGCGCTCGGGGAGGCCGAACCGGCATCCAGCGACGAAGCGGACGGGAGTTGGACCATCTACGACAAGCTGGCCGGGCTCGCCGCGCTGGGCATCATGGTCGGGTACATGGACAACGGCATCCGGAGCGCGGTCGGGTCGGCCGTCGACGTCGTCCTCGGTCCCATCGCGGCCTCGCTGCCGTTCTACATGATGATCCTCGTGCTGGCGGTCCTGACCGGCCTCTGGTCGACGATCCTCCAGGACAACCTCATGGACATGGACATCATGAGCGACTACCAGGAGCAGACCAAGGACCTCCGGGAGCGTCGGAAGGCCGCCAAGGAGCGCGGCGACGACGAGGCCTTAGAGGAGATCCAGAAGGAACAGATGGAGATGATGTCCGAGAACGCGGGCATGTTCAAGGCCCAGTTCCGGCCGATGGTCTGGATCATGCTCCTGACCATCCCCGCGTTCCTCTGGATGTACTGGATGATCCTGGACCGGGGCGTCAACGGCGGGATGGTCATGCCGCTCGTCGGCGAGGTGAGTTCCTGGGACACCGGCGTCCTCGGCCCGCTCCAGGCGTGGATCCTCTGGTACTTCGTCTGTTCGCTGGGCTTCGCCCAGATCATGCGAAAGGCGCTCAACGTCCAGACGTCCCCGACCTGACGGACGCGCCCCGATCGACTTACACAACCTCTTTTACCCACGCTGCCGGATGGCAGATATGTTGATCACGGTCTCCGGACCGGCGGGCAGCGGCAAGAGCACGCTCGCCGCCGCCCTCGCGGAACGCCTGGGGTACGACCACGTCTCCGGCGGTGATATCTTCCGGGACATCGCCGCCGAGCGCGACCTCACGCCCCTCGAACTCAATCGCCAGGCCGAGGAGGACGACACCATCGACCGCGACCTCGACCGACGCCTCCGGACTACCGCCCGGGACGCCGACGATCTCGTCCTGGAGTCCCGCCTCGCGGGCTGGATGGCCGGGGAGTACGCAGACCTCAAGGTCTGGCTCGACGCCCCCCTCGCGGTCCGGGCCGCCCGGATCGCCGACCGAGAGGACAAGTCCGTCGAGACGGCTAGCGAAGAGACCCGCGCCCGCGCCGAAAGCGAGGCGCTCCGGTACGAGGAGTATTACGACGTCGACATCGCGGACCTCTCTATCTATGACCTCGTCGTCAACACGGCCCGGTGGGGGCCCGCGGGCGTGGAGGGGCTCGTCGCCGACGCCGTCGACGCCTTCGATCCAGCTACCGACGAGGGCAAGACCCCAGTGACCGGCATCCGCTACGAGTTCGACTGAGATGGCCCTCCGCGACCCACCCGAGGACCGATCGCCGGCCGACCTGCTCTCCTTCGGCGTCGTCAACCTCGACAAGCCGCCGGGGCCCTCGGCCCACCAGGTCGCGGGCTGGGTCCGGGACGCGGTCGCCGACGCTCTCGACGACGCCGGCGTGGCCGATCACGGCGTCGACCGCGCCGCCCACGCCGGGACGCTCGACCCGAAAGTGACCGGCTGTCTGCCGACCCTCCTGGGCGATGGGGCCCGCATCGCGCAGGTCTTCGACAATAGCCTCAAGGAGTACGTCGCCGTGCTGGAACTCCACGGCCCAGCGCCCGCGGACTTCGAGGCGGTCCTCGCGGAGTTCGAGGGCGAAATCTACCAGAAGCCACCCCGGAAGAGCGCCGTCGTCCGCCGGCTCCGGACCCGGACGATCCACGCTCTCGACGTCCTGGAACGCGAGGAGCGCCGCGCCCTCCTCCGGGTCCGCTGCGAGGCGGGCACGTACATCCGGAAGCTGTGTCACGACGTCGGGCGAGCGCTGGGAACCGGCGCCCACATGGGCGACCTCCGCCGGACGGCGACGGGTACCTTCGACGACGCCGACCTCGTCACGATGGAGGACCTCGTCGACGCACTCGCCTTCTGGGTCGAAGACGGCGACGACGGCCCGCTTCGGGAGGTCGTCGACCCCGCGGAGCGAGCGCTGGCCCACCTGCCGCGCGTCGTGATCGCCGAGAGCGCCGCCCGGGAAGTCGCCGAGGGCGCGCCCGTCTACGCGCCGGGCGTGCTGGAGACGAGGCCAGCAGCGGTTGGCGACGAGCAGCCAGCGCGGGGGACGCTCGTGGTCTGTGTCACACCGGGTGGCTCGGCCGTCTGTCTCGGAACGCTCGTCGGCGACGCCAACGCCGACACGGGGACGGTCGTCGACCTGGAGCGGGTTCTGGTCTGAACAGGCACCGTCAGGGACGAAGCGGACGAACCGAAGGCCTTAATCACAGCACCGTCCTCTCGGAAAACGCGGGGCCGTGGGGTAGCGGTATCCTCGGCGCATGGGGTGCGTCGGACCCGAGTTCGACTCTCGGCGGCCCCACTTTCGTGGCTGGAGCGAACCTGTGAGCGACAGCGACGAAAGTGGGGGCACGCGGGGCGACGGAGTCGTCCCGCGGCGGCCCCATATTTTTCGGAGAAAAATTGGGGGCACGAGATCGAACGCAGTGAGATCTCGGCGGCCCCACGTTCGTGGCTGGAGCGAACGTGTGAGCGACGCCCACGAAAATCGGAACACGCGTCGACTGATGTCTTTCGTCATCAACAACAGATTGTTTCTGACACTGACTAGAACAAGCCTCCGTGACTGAAGAGAAGGCGTGGGAGGAGGCAATCACCGACGCGAGACGGACGCTCCAGGCACATTTGGACACTATCGACGAGTTGAATCGACACGCATCCCATACGCTCCGGCTCAACGCAGTGGTTATCTCGCTCGTCGTCGCGGGCCTCTACCAGACCTCGCCGCCCGCATTTGTGATTCTCATCGTCGCAGTTGGTGGTGCTTTCCTCATCGCGAGTTCGTACTTCGCGTTCCGAGTCCTGCACACCGAGCCTGTCTCCGGAGGAATTCCCCTTCGATATATGAGGACCTCACACAGCAAGATGTTAGCGCAGCAGAATATTACGATCACATCGGTGGCGTCATCTACCCACGAGCGATCCGGGACGCCCGTGAGCAGTCGAACACCTACTCGGAAGAGTTGGATCGAGTATACACGTTTGCGGCCATGGGTATACTGGTCCTCACTTCCGCTGGGGTCATCATGTGGTTCAACAGTTCGATGGTGCCGGAGATTATAAACAGCAGTAGCACCTTTCTGAAGTCATGAGCAGAAACACCGACGAACAGAGCGTCGACTGGTCCACCGACGACCCGGAGCCGGTGTCGAAAGGACTGACGTCAGAAGACGACGACGAGTAGAGACCCGGTCGAGGGCAGCGGGATACACGGTTTGGAGTCCAATTACTCTCCGCTAAACGTCAGCATCGGTCGCGATCACGGCAGTATTGAGTAGACCCTCTTGGTCCGTTCACACGTACCCCCGCGAACCGGGGTCTTACCGATCGTTCGACCACGTCATCTCGACCGACGAATCGACAATCGGGAGCCTGCCAAGCGCAGTCGCACTCAGTGTAATTTGGCATCCCCAGGCCCAGTCTGCCAGCGTGGCATAGACCGCACCGAAGACCTGGTGTGCAATGGCCAAGCCCGCTCCCGGAATGTTCGAAGACGAACGGGAGGACCGCCAGCGAAACGGCCACAATCACGACAGTGAAGGTGACCGCTCCCAGGTACGGCAGGAGTCCTGCGGCGAACCCCGCGAGAAGTCCACAGATGGCGCCCGAGCGGCCGGCTCGCTCCCCAGGTATCAGGAGTCCCTCGTCGTGGTCTGTTTCACCCATCGAGGGGCTGTGAGGGACTTCACCAGGAGTTCCGATGGCCTGCGACAGCAAGTCCACACCGCGACAGCCGAATGCCTTCTCTCAGTTCGAGGTTCGACAGCGCCAGAGCCCGCGCTCGGCGTCTCGGGCGGCGCTCGCAGCTGCCTCGAACCGCTCGCGCTGCTCGAACGTCGAGGGATAGACGCCCGCGTGGCCGCGGTCGAGGAGGACGTAGTTCAGATTGCGCCCGTCGTGGTGGACGTACGCCAGGAGTCGATCGTAGCCACCTCGTCGGTCGGCAGTCGGGTCGGTCTCGACGCGAACGCGGTCGTCTGCGATCCGTCGCTCGACGAAGGCACTCGCGTTCTCGCCCGCCCGGCGGAGACAGGCGTGGCCCGCGTCGGTGTCGGGAACGCCCACGAAGTGTTCCGGTTCGGTCTCGACGTGGACCTCCGGCGTGTCGACCCCCAGGAGGCGCACGCGGTCAGTCGATCCGTCGGCGAATCTGACGTCGACGGTGTCCCCGTCGACGACGTGCGTGGCCGTCGCGTTGCGGACGTCGCCGGTCTCCGTCGTGGCGATCAGATCGACACAGCCCGCCGAGACTGCCAGGAGCACGAGGACCAGGGTCATGACCGCGGGACGGCGCATGGTCCACGGTCAGGCGACCAGCCAATGGGTGTTTCGGCTCTCCGTGCGAACTTCCGACCGATTCGGGGGCTACGTTTGCCCCACCGGATAGTTTTGATATAGCGAATTCTGATGTAATATATAAAACCTACGTGCATCGGCACCACAGAGGTGGCCCTCGTCGCCGGACGAAGACAGGTCTATCGAGGGCGAAAAACGGGTACTCAGTCCCAGGTCGCGCTGGGATTCGTCACGGCGCCGTTGGCCGCCGACCCGAAGTCCCGGGCGTACTTCGCGAGGACGCCGTCGGTGTAGTTGGGTTCCGGCTCGGGTCGTTCCTCGAGCCGCCGGTCGATCTCCTCGTCGGTGAGGTCGACCGACAGTTCGTGCGCGTCGACGTCGATGGTGACCACGTCGCCGTCCTCCAGTGCTGCGATTGGCCCACCGACGAACGCCTCCGGCGCGACGTGACCGATGGAGAAGCCGCGGGTCGCCCCGGAGAACCGGCCGTCGGTGAACAGCGCGATGTCCTCGGCGTGGCCGTGGCCGGCGACGGCACTCGTGACGCCGAGCATCTCGCGCATCCCCGGCCCACCGCGCGGGCCCTCGTTGCGGATGCAGATTGCGTCCCCGGCCTCGGCGTTGCCCTCCTGGACGTACGCCATGGCGCCCTCCTCGTCCTCGAACACCCTGACGGGGCCCTCGTGGTGGAGGTGGTCCTCGCCGGTGATCTTGATGACGGCGCCGTCCGGTGCGAGGTTCCCGGTGAGGATGCGGATGGCGCCGCGCTCGTGGATCGGGTCGTCGACCGGTTCGAGGAAGTCGACGTCCAGGTCCGCGATGGCCGGCGGGTCGAGTGCCTCGAGTTCCTCGCCGATGGTGTTGCCGGTGACCGTCAGCGCGTCGCCGTCCAGCAGGCCCGCCTCGGAGAGGGCCTTCAGGACGACGGGGACGCCGCCGACCTCGTGGAGGTCGTTCATCACGCGCTCGCCGCCGGGCTGGAGGTTCGCGATCTTCGGCGTGCGCTCGCTGATCCGGTTGAAATCCTGGATGTCGAGGTCGATCCCGGCCTCGGCGGCCATCGCGAGCAGGTGGAGGACGGCGTTGGTCGACCCACCGATGGCGACCTGTAGGGTGATGGCGTTCTCGAAGGATGCCTTCGAGAGAAAGTCCGAGGGTTTGCGTCGTTCCTGGACGACCTCGACGGCGAGTTCGCCGGCCTCGCGGGCGGCCTCGTAGCGTGACTCTTCCTCGGCCGGGGGACTCGCACTCCCCAGCGGCGAGAAGCCGATTGCCTCCGAGATGGAGGCCATCGTGTTGGCGGTGAACATTCCGCCACAGGAGCCCGCGCCGGGGCAGGCGTGGCGCTCAAGGTCGTCGAACTCCGCCTCGGTCATGTCGCCCTCGGCCACGGCCCCGACGCCCTCGAAGACGTTCTGGATGGTGACCTCGCGGCCGTCGTGTTCGCCCGGCATGATCGACCCGCCGTAGAGGAAGACGCTCGGCAGGTCCGTCCGGATCGAGGCCATCATCATCCCGGGCATGTTCTTGTCGCAGCCGCCGATGGTGACGAGGCCGTCCATCCGCTCGCCGAAGGCCACGAGTTCGACGGAGTCGGCGATGATCTCCCGCGAGATCAGCGAGGCCTTCATCCCCTCGGTCCCCATCGAGATGGCGTCGGAGATAGTGATAGTGCCGAACTCGATCGGCATCCCCCCGGCGTCGTCGATACCGTCGTAGGCAGTATCCGCGAGATCGTCGAGGTGGACGTTACAGGGCGTGATGTCGGCAGCCGGGTTTGCGAGGCCGACCATCGGCGAGGAGAGGTCCTCGTCGTCGTAGCCCATCGCACGGAACATCGCCCGGCTCGGGGCCTGGTCGCGCCCGTCGGTGACCTCCTTGCTCGGGAAGTCGTCGGGCTTGTCTCCCGGAGCGTCTCGCTCCTGGTGTTGCTGACTCATACCGGACCGTGGACCCGGCCGGCCTTAAGTTCGGCCGTCCGCTCCCACGAATCGAGACGCCCCGTCGTCCGGCCGAGACCGCACGTTGAAATCCCCGCCGCGCGCATGACGCCCATGGTCACCGTCGAGACCGGCGCCAGGCTCCACCTCGGCTTCCAGAACCTCGCGCTGGCCCACGAGCGCCTCTACGGCGGGGTCGGCCTGGCGCTCGACGAGCCCCGGATCCGGCTCTCGGCGGAGCGGTCGGAGACGGTGGCGTGCGACGACGAGGCCGTCGACCCCTACGTCGCCGACGCCGTGGACGCGCTCGGGGTTCCAGGTGCCACAGTCGAGGTCGAGACACGCTTCGAGCGCCACGTCGGCCTCGGCAGCGGCACCCAGCTGGCACTTGCCTGCCTCGTCGCGGTCGGGCGTGCCTACGGCCGAAGGGTCGACACGATGGAGCTCGCGCCGGATATCGGCCGTGGCGGGCGAAGCGGCGTCGGCGTGGCGACGTTCGAGTCGGGAGGGTTCGTCGTCGACGCCGGCCACCCGACGGAGCGGTTCACGACGGCGCCACCGGACCCCGGGGACTGGACGGTCCCCCGCCCGATCGTCGACGCGTCGGTGCCAGCCGACTGGCGATTCGTGCTGGTCGTCCCCGACGGCGAGCGAGGACCGAGCGGGGTGCCCGAGGACCGGCAGATGCGGGCCGTCGTCGAACGTGCGGACCCCGGCATCGCCGACGAGATCGCCACGCTCCTGACGCGACGGCTCCTCCCGGCCCTGGCCGAGGGAGACCACCGCGCCTTCGGTGCCGCGGCCGCGCGCCTCGGCAGACTCAACGGCGCGTGGTACGCGGACGAGCAGGGGGGCGTCTACCGACCGCCGGCGGGCCGCCTCGTCGAAGCGCTGACCGACGCCCCCGCCATCGCCGGCGCAGATCAGTCCTCCTGGGGCCCGGCCGTCTACGGGATCACGACAGAACGCGACGTCGCCGCGGCCGAGGCGGCCGCACACGACGCAGTCGGTGCCATCGACGCGACGGCCGAGGTCTGCGTCGTCGCACCTCGCAACCGGGGCGCGAGCGTCGAGTAGGGGGCGACGCGCGAGTGGCTCGTCGAGCGACTCCGCGAACAGTTTTATGCGGCGGGCTCCGCTTGCAGGCGTATGGATCGGGTCCCGTTCGGCATCAAACAGCTCGACGGCATCGTCAACGGCGGGGCGCCGGCGGGCAGCGTCGTCCTCCTGTCGGGCGAGGCAGGGGCCGGCTCCCGGGAGTTCATGTACACCTGCGCGGTGATGAACGGACTCGCGTCGCTCGATCACGACCTGTTCGACCTCCACTACGGTAACCTGGCGGGCAACGCCGAACTCCCCGGCGGGATCCACTACCTCTCGTTCACGGCGACGGAGGAGCAGCTCTGCGACGAGATCACCATGGCGATGGACCCGGACGTCGCCGAACCGGCGCTGGACGCCATCGAGTTCGTCTCGCTCACGCGCCAGTACTTCCACGTGAGTCCCGTCCCCCGGGACTGGTACGCCGAGGAGACCCCGGACATCACCGACCTCCGGAAGCGCCACGAGGAGCGCGAAGGGCTCCTCTCTGCCCTGGGAACCGAGTTGAGCAAGCGCGCTCCTGGCGGCATCGTCGTGATCGACTCCCTGGCGGACCTGACCGGGGCGATCGGGGACGACGTCGACTGGGCGGACGTCAACTACCTCGTGCGCGGCCTCCAGCGGGCGGCCCACGAGTGGAACGGCCTGATTCTCCTCCACGCCAACCACGAGGCGCTCTCGCCCCGGCGACACGCCCAACTGGTCGACGCCTGCAACGGCGCGATGCGCTTCCAGTGGGAGACTGGCGGAAGCACGCGCGCACGGACGATGATCGTTCAGTCGTTCCGCGGCGTCCTCTCGCAACTCGAAGACGAGGACATCGTCCAGTTCGAGACCGAACTCGGCGACGCCGGGTTCGACATCAGCGACGTCCGCAAGATCCGGTAAGCAGATCCTACCTACTGCCGGGGGACAGATCGCGTCGTGGGGTCGACGACCTATCGTTTCTCGAAATTGGCGGCAAACCCTTAACTACCCGCTAGCGTTAGCGCACCCGTATGGCGAGTGAGTCGACCGAGGAGGCAGCCGTCGCGGTTTCCCTCGGCCCCGAGCTCGAAGCGTGGCTCGACGAGCGGGCCCGGGAGCTGGGGGTCGACCGCGAGGCCGTCCTCGTCCGACTCCTCACGGCCGCCCGCGAGGCAGATGCCGTCGACGGGACCGCGGACGTCGACGGCCTGGCGGCCGCGGTCGCGGATACGGACGCCTTCGGGGACGCGGTGGGCGACGCCGTCGACGAGGCCCTCCACGCCCACGAGGACGACTTGGAGGCAACGGAGGCCCGGCTCGCAGAGCAAATCGAGACCGTCGAGGCGGACTTCCGCGAGAAGATCGAGGACGTCCGCGAGCGGGTAATCCAGGTCAAGCAAGAGGCCGACGAGAAGGCGCCCGCCGACCACACCCACGAGGAACTGGATCGGGTCGACGCCATCGGACGGCAGGTGGACGATCTGGAAGGCGAGCTGGCCGCCCTCGAATCCCACCTGTCGGATCTCGAAGCCACCGTCGAGGCCCTCGAACCGGGAGCAGCCGAGGACGTCGAACGGACCGTCGAGGAACTGCAAGAGCGGCTGAAGACCGTCGCGTGGGTGGTGAGCGACCTCCGCGAGGCCCACGAGAAGCGAGCCGACTCCGCGACCCTCGAACAGCTCAAGCGCTCGGCCGCCGAGGCCGACGTCTCGCGGGCCCGGTGTGAACGCTGTGGCGAGGGCGTCGAAATCGGGCTCCTGACCGAGCCCACCTGCCCCCACTGCGACGCGACGGTCACGGAGGTCGCGCCGTCGAGTGGTTTCTTCGGCAAGCCACGGTTGCTCGCGGCCTCACAGCTCGAATCCGGTGAGGAGCGATGAGTGACGACGAGCCGGACCGCGACCCCTTCGGCAGGCTCGAGGAGTCCGCGGGCGACCGGGAGGGTGATCCCTTCGAGTCCCTGGCCGACCCGGACGACGACGAGCGGGCAGACAGCGACCCGGTGACGTCAGCGGACGACGACGAGCGGGTCGATGCCGACGCGGGGGTGCCACCGGACGAGGGACGGCCCGATTCCAGCGGAGGGGCGACACCGGAGGATGACGGTAGCGGCCCCACCGACCCGGCAGGAGGGCCTGACGCGGAGTCCGGATTCGACCCGGCAGGACGTATCGGACCCGGGACGTCAGAGGTCGACAGCGACGGGCCGTCGTCGGACGACCCGTTCACCTCGCCGGAGAGTTCGTTGCGACACGTCGACGTCGGCGACGTCGACGAGGACGAGGTCTGGGCGGCCATCTCGGACGCCCAGGCCCGCGGTTCGGTCGCCGACGCCGGCGGCCGGACCTACGCCGAGGTGTCCAAGCACCGCTACTGTGAGACCTGCACGTACTTCTCGGCGCCGCCGGACGTCGCCTGCTCTCACGACGGGACGGAGATCCTGTCCTTCCTCGACGCGGAGACGGTTCGGCTGGTCGACTGTCCCGTCGTCGCCGAGCGCCGGGACCTCGAACGCCGCGATAGCACGGATCGCTGAGAACGATCGAGCGGTCCCCGAAACGTCTTTCTCGGTGGCTCCACGAGTCAGCCTACCGATGTCGAGCCACGCAGCCGCGGTGACCGGGCCAGGGAGGTGTCAGCGTGCAGTTCTGTGAGGAGTGCGGGTCGCTGATGCACGCCGACGGCGACGAGATGGTCTGTTCGGCGTGTGGCGCCCGCGTCGCGAAAGACCAGGACCGCGCGGACGACTTCGTCTCGACCGAGGAGCAGTCGGGCGACGAACTCATCGAGACCGAGGAGGGTGCGGACTTCGAGGGCAAACCCACTGCCGACGACGTCACCTGCGAGGAGTGCGGGCACGACGAGGCCTGGTACACGATCAAACAGACGGGCTCGGCAGACGAGCCACCGACGCGGTTTTTCAAATGTAAGGAGTGTGGCCACCGCTGGCGGGAGTACAACTGACCGTGTTCGAACACGCACTCGGCAATCGCCGCCGTCCTCACGCGCCCGAGACGAAGTAGACGGCGAGCACGGCGAAGACGATGCCGAGCGCTTTCCGCGCGGTGAACTCCTCGTTCAGCACGAGGAACCCGATGATCGAGGAGAACACGAGGAACATCGCGAAGATTGGCGTGACCACGCTCACGGGGCCCAGCGCCAGCGACCGGTAGAGTGCGAGGATCCCGATGCCCAGAAAGAGGCCCGCCGCGAGCACGTACACGATCTTCGGCGAGGACAGATGGGACGCGAAGCCCTGGTCCGTGTACCACAGGACGGCGAACGCCATCGCGACGAGCAGCAGGTTGGAAACGGCGACGGCGACGTCGCTGGGAACCGAGCCGGGACCGGTCGTCGCGACGCGCATGAGCGGGGAGACGAGCGCGTACGCGCCCATCGCGAGAAGCGCGTAGGGCAGGTACGAGGGAGCCATACGGACGCCTCGGCCAGTTCGGACAAGTGTTTGCTGGTCTGGGGCCGATCCGGACCCGATCGAGGCGACTCCGCTCGTGGTGCCTGCCAGATGGGGCCGCGGGGCACGGCGATCGAACCGCAGGCGTTCAGGTAGTGACTGCAATTGGTGGCGGACCGCGGCCAGTCTTCGCAGCCGCGGTCTCGAGGCCAGGGCTGCCACGTGGATCGGTGCGGGTGCGGACGGAGGAAATCGCCGGATGTGAGTCCGATTTCGGCCGGTACGCGGCCGGTGACCGCAACGTCTATATATTTCTCCGGATGACACTAGTTCTATGACCTTCCAGGACGCGGCCGCGACCTGCGCACGGACGACCTGTGCCAGCGTCGCCATCGTGGCGCTCGCCATCGCCGCGTTCGTCGTCCTGCCGGAGTCGTTGCTGTACAACGACTACGTCTCTGGTGCGATCTTCGGGACCACGATCCTCCTCGTAAGCGGCGTCGTCCAGGTGACGCACGACGACGCCGACGGCGGGAATCCGTCGACGACGGACCGGTAGCCAGGGGAGCGGGAGAGTTTGGGGAGCGCGGCCTTTTTCGCGGACGGTCCACAAGTGACAGCCGTGTCGTCCGACTCCGCGCCCCGCGTCGAAGTCCACCCCGGCAAGGAGGCCGTCGTCGACTTCGATCCGGCGCTGACCTTCGAGTGCGTCGATGAGTGTACCTGGTGCTGTCACCACGGCGTCCTCCTCTACGAGCCCGACTTCCTGCAGCTCGCCGAGTGTGCCTCCCTCGCGGAGGCGACCACGCAGGTCCGGGGCGCGGACTTCGTCCGGAAAGAACCGAAGGATCGCGACGAACACGTCGGTGCGGACGGCGAGGCGTGTTTCTTCCTCCGGGACGACGGGCTCTGTGCGCTCCACGACGAGCACGACTGGAAGCCGGCCCGCTGCTCGGTCTTTCCGCTGCACGTCAGCGTCGAGGACGGCGACATTCACGTCTCGATCCGCGAGGAGGCCCACGAGCACTGCGACGGCCTCGACGTCAGCGAGCGTCGCGTGATCGACCACCTCGATGCCTTCCTCCCGGCGGTGCTCTGGGACCTGGACGACCCCGAGACCCGGCGGGCGCTCTGAGTCAGACCGGCGTCGTCCCGACGGCGAGCCAGGCCACGAAGACGGCGAATCCGCCCAGGACCGTGCTGGCGACCGCGTGGATCCGTAGCCGGTCGAGCAGGGCGTGGGAGTCCTCCGTCAGGCCACAGACGTCGTGGACCTCCCCGCCGACCTCGCAGGTCGGGAGGAAGTCCATCGCGACGTGGAGGAAGACGCCGGCGGCGAACCCGAAGACGGCGGCGCTGACGACGGGCACCTGCGGGACGGGCAACATCGCAGCGGGAATCGCGGTCAGGCCCACCCCGGCCGCGGGGAGGAGGAGCGACGAAATCGGTTTGTCCGCACGGCGGAGGCGGTTGGCCGCGGCGTAGCCCGCTGGCCCCTTGTGCGAGACGATGGCGAGGCCGAGCAGGAGTCCCAGCGCGGGCATCGACCCGTAGACAAGCCCGATGATGATCCCGGCCGACAGGGCGTGGGCGGTGATCTGGGCGGCGGTGATCTCGAGGCCGACGTCGACGTGCGCCAGGCGGTGGCCGACGACGTGGCCGCCGTAGCCGGCCAGGAGGCCGGCAGCGACGCCGAACCCACCGACGCGCGGATCGAGCCCGATCGCCTGGGGGAGCAGGAAGACCGCGGCGCTCGTCACCATCGCCCCGCTGGCAAGGCCGTAGCCCCAGACGAGTCGCGTCGGACTCGTCGTGCGCGTCCTGGCCCCGAGAAAGCCGCCAGCGACCATGGCGACGAAGGCCACCCACGAGATGACCAGCACCTTGGGGACCGGCGCCAGGAGGGTGACCCCCGACAGTGCGACCAGGAGCAACGCCCCGCCGAGACCGGCAGCCGACCGCCCCCACGCGGAGTTATTAATTTTCCCCGAGTTGTTAATAGCCATTAGCTATTTGTCGGGCATTGGTTCACATAAGTCCAGCGGTTCCTGCGGTCGGCGACGGCCGGCGCGAGAGGCGACGCGTGACCAGTCGCGACGACGAGTCGCGCGACCCCAACAGTGTGGGGCTGTGTCTTTTGCGTGGCGCGCCCGAACACACGCTCGATGAGCGAACTCGCCGGGACGCCGGTGACGGTGGTCGGTGGCGGCGTCGGGGGGCTCTCGGCGGCAGCGTACCTCGCGGACGCCGGGGCGGACGTCCGCCTCCTCGAGAAGAACGACCAGTTGGGCGGCCGCGCGAGCCGCCTCCACCGCGAGGGCTTTCGCTTCGACATGGGGCCCTCCTGGTACATGATGCCCGACGTCTTCGAGCGCTTCTTCGCCAACTTCGGCCACGAACCCGGCGACTTCTACGACCTCGAGCACCTCGACCCCCACTACCGCGTGTTCTTCACGGACGGCGATCGGGTCGACGTCACCGGTGACCGCGAACAGCTGCGCGCGGTGTTCGAGTCCTACGAATCCGGGGCAGGTGACGCCCTGGCGGAGTACCTCGAGACGAGCCAGCGACACTACGAGACGGCCATGCCGCAGTTCGTCTACGAGGACCGCCATCGGCTGCGGGACTACGCGGATCCCGACGTCCTCCGCGCGGCCCCCGTCGGGCTCTCGCTGCTGGGGTCCATGGAGGACCACGTCGCCAAATTCGTCGACCACCCGAAGCTCCGCCAGCTCCTCCAGTACACGCTGGTCTTCCTGGGCGGCTCACCGGCGACGACCCCCGCCCTCTACAACATCATGACACACGTCGACGTGAATCTCGGCGTCTACTACCCCGAGGGTGGCCTCGGATCGGTCGTCGACGCCCTCGTCGATCTGGGCCGCGACTTCGGCGTCACCTACGAGACCGGCCGCGAGGTCACGGGCATCGCCGAGCGACCGGGCGGCGTCCGCGTCGAATCCGCCGACCTGGCGTCCCACACCGCCGACGCGACCGTCGTCAACGCCGACTACGCCCACGTCGAGCGGGACCTCCTGCCCGCCGACCAGCGCGAGTACGGCGATGCCTACTGGGACTCGCGCACCTACGCGCCCTCGGCGTACCTGCTGTACCTCGGGGTCGAGGGGGACGTCGAGCCACTGGCCCACCACTCGCTCGTCTTCCCGACCGACTGGAACAGCCACTTCGAGCAGATCTTCGAGGAGCCCGCGTGGCCGGAGGACCCCGCGTTCTACGTCTGCGCGCCGAGCACCACCGACGACACCGTGGCACCGACCGGCCACAGCACGCTGTTCGTCCTGGTGCCGATCGCGCCGGGCCTGGAGGACGGTGAGGAGGCCCGCGACTCCTACCGCGAACTGATCCTCGACCGCCTGGCCGCCCACACCGGGGTCGACCTCCGCGACCGGATCGTCGTCGAGGAGGACTTCTGCGTCAGCGAGTTCGCCGAGCGGTACAACGCGACGGAGGGGACGGCCCTGGGCCTGGCCCACACCCTGCGCCAGACCGCACTGTTGCGCCCGTCGAACCGCTCGTCGGTCGTCGACGGCCTGTACTACGCCGGCGCGTACACCACGCCGGGCATCGGCGTGCCGATGTGCCTGATCAGCGGCGAACACGCTGCAGCGGCCGTCAGCGAGGACCTCGGCGGCGCATGAAGCGTCGATCGCTATACGAAAGCGCAGACGAGCCGAGCAGGGGATCGCTCGCCCGGTACCTGCTCGCGGCCTCTCGCCCACGGTTCTGGCTGTATCTGGCCGGCCCGGCGCTGGTGGGCGTCGCCTGGGCGGCACGAGATCCGGGTGACCTCCTCGCCGTCGTCCCGCTCGCCGTGATCGGCTACTTCCTCCTCCCGGCGAACCTCTTTCTCTACGGCGTCAACGACCGCTTCGACGTCCCCGTCGACGCCCACAACCCCCGAAAGAGCGAGTCCGGGCCGGAGGTCCAGTACCGCGAAAGCCGGTGGGTCTGGGCAGTCGTCGTGACGGCTGGGGCGCTCGGGCTCGGGCTCGCCGCGCTCCTCGTCTCGAACCGCGGCGGCGCCCTGGCTGCGGGCTCGGTCCTCGGCTTCCTCGCGCTCGCGGTCGCCTACAGCACACCGCCGTTCCGGTTCAAGGGCCGGCCGCCGCTAGATTCGGTCTCGAACGGCCTGTACGTCCTCCCCGGCGTGGCCGGGTACGTCGCCGTGGCCGGCGTCGCCCCGCCGCTCGTCGTGGTCGCCGCGGGCTGGCTGTGGACGATGGCCATGCACACGTTCTCGGCCATTCCGGACGTCGATCCGGACCGTGCCGCCGGCGTTGCGACGACCGCGACCGTCCTCGGCCCCGCAGGCGCGCTGGCGTACTGCGTCGGGTGCTGGCTCGCGGGCGCGCTCCTGGCGGCCGTCCACGCACCGGCGCTGGGGCTGCTCTTCGGCGCCTACCCCGTCCTCGGGGCCGCGGTGGGACTCGCCGACGTCGAAATAGACCGCGCGTACGCGTGGTTTCCGCTCGTGAACGGGCTGCTGGGGATGGTCCTGACGCTCGCTGGCCTGTGGAGGGTCGTCGGTGTCGCCTGACCGTCGGGCCCTCGAGGCCCGCCTCGATCGGCTGGTCACCGACAACCGCGTCACCATCGCCGTCGTCTTCCCGCTCGTCGGCGCGGCGCTCATGCTCGCCAGCGCCTGGGGGTGGCTCCCGCCGGCCCTCGCCTTCCAGCCGCTCTTGCTCGTCGCCGGGGCGCTCGTGATGCGCCTGCCCGTCGTGGCCACGATCGCTCCCCTCCTGGACCGGCGGGCCGTCACGGCCCTGGGGGCGCTCGGGAGCTACGCCTACCTGATCGAGTTCGTCGGCGTCCACACGGGCTGGCCCTACGGCCGGTTCGTCTACGAGGTGGCCCTCGGCCCGATGCTGCCGGGCGGGGTCCCCGTCGGGCTGCCGCTGTTTTTCGTCCCGCTGGTGATCGACGCCTACCTCCTCTCGGTGCTCGCGCTCGGGCCGCGCTCGCACCTGGCGCGCTACCGGCTGCCGGCGACGGTCGCGGTCGTCCTCGCCGTCGACCTCGCGCTCGACCCCGCGGCGGTGGCGGTCGGCCTCTGGTCGTACGCCGAGACCGGGGTCTATTACGGCGTGCCGCTCTCGAACTACGCCGGCTGGCTCCTGAGTGCCACCGTCGGGGCCGTCCTCGTGGACCTTGCCCTGTCGGGTGAGGCGCTTCGCGAGCGACTGGCCGCCTGTCCGTTCGCGCTGGACGACCTGCTGAGTTTCGCGCTCCTCTGGGGCGCGGTCGCGCTGGCCACTGGGCGCTGGATTCCCGTCCTCGTCGTCGGCGGCTTCGGGGTGGCGCTGGCGCGGCTCGGACGCCTCGACTTCCGGGCGACCGAACGGCCGGGAGCGATCAGCGAGTAAGGTCCGGCGTCGCCTCGTCCGTGACGGCGGTCCGGGGGAGGTCGTTCACGGGTGCATCCAGCGGTGACTCGGGGACGGCGCTGGCCCGCTCGAAGGCCCGAACCGGGTCGCGCGTGCGGCGCCAGTGCCACCACGTCCGGGCGACGACAGCGAGCTTCCGGGGGGTGGACAGCGACGGTGGCTCGGCGAGGACGTCGAAGTCACGGTCGCGAATCAGGCGGTGGTGTTCGGCGTAGAGCGTCGCTGCCAGGAGGACCGGGAACCGACAGTCGGCGGGGAGATACTCGATGCCGGCGACACCGGTCTGGTAGCGCGCCTCCGCCCGACGGAGTTCGTCCCTGACGGCCGCCCGGAGTGCCGGCGATGCGGCCTCCGCCGCCAGGTCGGCCTCGTCGACGCCGTGGGCGTCGAGGGTCGACTGGGGGAGGTAGATGCGGCCGAGGTCCCGGTAGTCCTCCCGGACGTCGCGCACGAAGTTCGTCAACTGGAGGGCCTCGCCGAGGGCGGCGGCGTGGGGTCGGGCGGGACCCTCGGGGTCGATCCCCATCACCGCCGAGAGCATGTGCCCGACGGCCCCCGCGGACCCACGGACGTAGCCGTCGAGCGCAGCCGGCGTCTCGTAGCGGTCGGTGTCGACGTCGGCCAGCATGGCGTCGACGAAGGCGTCGACCTCCCGGGCCGGGATGCCGGCGTCGTCGACCAGGTCGGCGAACGCCGCGACGACCGGGTCGTCTGCGGGCCCATGGCCGAGAGCGGCCGCGCGCAGGTCCTCGAGGCGCTCGCGTCTGGCGGCTGCCGACGTGACCTCCTCCCCGTCGACGACCTCGTCGGCCAGCCGGAAGAACCCATAGAGGACGTAGACCTCGTCGCGGACCCTGGCCGGGAGCAGCCGGGTGGCGTAGTAGAACGTCGTCCCCGTTTCGCGGTGGATGGTCCGCCCGCGGCGGATCTGGGTCGACTTCACGCCACTACCTACCGCCCGAGGCGGGCAAAGTTACGTACCCGATTATTTTGGGTAAGCGGGCGTGACCGTGGCGCCGGCCGCGAAGGCTCCCTGGAACTCGGCCAGGTACTGCTCGCGCGTCGGTCCAGGCAATGTAGTTTTAAGGGCCGTCCCCTCGAAGCCGGATCCATGACGCGACTGCTGGTCGGGACCGACAGCGTCGAAACGAGCGAAAAAATCCTCGAGTACCTCCTCGACACCCTCGAGGACGGTGACGAGGTCTACGTGATCAACTCCCAGGTCGGTGGCGAGGACACGAGCGAGGACGAGATCCTCGAGGGCGAGGAGGCCCTGGAGGTCCTCGTCGAGGGCCTCTCCGACCTCGCGCCGGTCGAACAGCACCAGCTCGTGCGGGGCAAGGCGCCCGTCGAGGAGTTCCTCGACTGCGCCGACGACTGGGAGGTCGACGAGTACGTCATCGGCATCCGCAAGCGCTCGCCGGTGGGCAAGATGGTGTTTGGCTCCACCGCACAGAACCTCCTCCTCGAGTCGGATCTCCCCGTTCGGTGCATTCCGCTGGTCTCCGACTGATCGGCGATCCGACCACAACGGTTTTCGCAGGTCCGGCCGACGGTCGGACCATGACCCGTTCCGAACTAGCGACGGCAGCAGCTCGGCTGGACGCGGCCGGGGACGCGACGGACGACGATGCCGCAGCTGACCGGCTCGGTGACGTGGCCGCTCAGCTACGGGACCTCGCCGAGGCCGACCGCGATCCGGACCACGGCCGTCTCGCGCGCATCGAGTCGAAACTCCACGACGTGGACGCCGACGTCGGCGAGAGTGCCGCCACAGAGATCGACGAGGCCTTCGCCGCGATCCGCGCCTTCCGGGAGACGCTGGACGGCGTCTGAAAACACGATACTACAGTCCTCGCCTCGACGGCCTCAGCGCTCGTCGAAGAGGTTTTCGGCGAGGATAGGCACGAAGGTCCCGATGTCGGTGACCATCCCGACGGCCTGGTCGCTGCCGCGGTCGAGGAGCTGCGTGACCGTGGCCGGATTGATGTCGACGCAGACGGTCCGGGTCGTCGAGGGGAGGCAGTTGCCCACCGCGACGGAGTGCAGGAGCGTCGCGAGCATGAGCACGAGGTCCGCGCGGTGGGCCTGCTCGCGGATGGCGTTCTGGGCCTCGATGGCGTCGGTGATCGTCTCGGGCAGGGGCCCGTCGTCGCGGATCGAGCCCGCGATGACGTAGGGGACGTCGTTGGTCTCGCACTCGTACATGACGCCGGAGTCGACGGTGCCGTTCGCGACGGCCTCGTCGATCCCCCCGGCGCGGATGATCTCGCTGATGGTGTAGATGTGGTGCTTGTGGCCCTTCCGCGGGTGGTCCAGGCTCTCGGTGTCCATGCCCAGGGACGTCCCGTAGAGGTCCCGCTCGAGGTCGTGGACGGCGAAGCCGTTGCCACACGAGAGCATGTCGACGTAGCCCTCACGGACGAGGCGGGCCATGTCCTCGCGCGCGCCGGAGTGGATCAGCGCGGGCCCACAGACCGCGAGGACCTCTCCGCCCTCGCGCTTGGTCTCCTCGATGGCCTCCGCGATGGAGGCGATGGTCGACTCGCTCGGGCGTTCCGAGGAGACGCCACCCTGCATGAATCCGAAGGCGCCCTCCGTCCCGCGAGGGCGCTCGGGCGGGCGCACGCGGATCCCGGTCTCGCCGGTGACCACGAGGTCGCCCTCCTCGATTGCGTTGAGGACCTTGGTGACGGCCCGGGGGGTCTCGCCGTCCGAGACCACGACGGCACAGTCCATCTCGATGTCCTCGACGGTGAGCCACTCGCCGTCGATCCTGACGTCGGTCGGGTGGTTCGTCGTCGAGTAAAACCCCTCGGGGACGACCTGGTCGTCCGGCGCGGGGACGAGGTCGGCGTCGCGCGGGTCGGAGGGGTTGGCGCCGTTCTGGTGGAGTTCGTGGACGATCGACTGGAGCGTCTCCTCGTCGGGCGCCTCGACCAGCAGTCGCGCGTAGGAGTGTGCGGTCTCGTGGCGACCGATGGTGAACTCCTCGACCTCGAAGGACCCGCCCATGTCCATGATGATGCCCATGGCCGTACCCATCATCCCGGAGTCGATGATGTGGCCCTCGAGTTCGACCTCGCGCGAGACGGTCATGCACGCGAGAACGTGAGGCGGGCCTATACCGGTTATGGGTTTGGCGCGGGATTCACGGGAATGAAAACGGCTTTCAGACTGACGCGAGCCCTGGGGCACATGTCGGAGGGACGGACGACCGTGCCGCTGAGCCGGCCGCTCGGACGGGTCGGACTGGATCGTCTCGTGAGCGCGCTGCCGGGCGCAGGAACCCCCCTGGTCGGCTACGCGCTCCTCGTGGTGATCGTCGAACTCGGCGTCCTCCAGGGAGCGCGGTTCCTCACGGGCCACGGCCTCTCGGTCGTCGAAAATCCGCTCTGGCTGCTCCGGCAGCCGACCCTGATCGGGGCCGCGCTCGCGACGGGACACCTCCACCGCCGGTACGACCGGGCCGTCGCGGAGACGAACCTCCTGGACCGCGCCGAGAACCCGGCCGCCTTCCGCCGACTCGTCTCGCCACGACTGACCGGGACCATCGTCGTCGTGGGCCTCGCCTTCACGCTCGCCAACGCGGTCGCAGTCATCGGAATCTCGCAGTTGTACGGCCAGGGCGGTCTCGCGGACGTCCTCCAGTTCCTCGTGGTGATCCCGTTCGGCTACGTGCCCGTCCTCGCGGCGTTCCTCGCGACCTACGCGTCCGTCGAGGTCGCGCTCCCGCGGCGGATCTTGCGCTCGGACGTGCCGCTGTACTACCTCGACCCGGAGAACCTCGGCGGGATGCGGCCCGTCGGCGAACTGCTCAAGCTGGCCTACTACTACCTGCTCTCCGGGCTGGTGATCTACGCCGTCGCGCTCTACGGCCCGTACATCCTCGACGGCGTCCTGTCGTTTACCGCGGCCACCCCGCCCGGACTCGTGGCGAACGCCGGCTTCACCGCCGTCTGGGCGGCTTCGGTCGGGACGATGCTCTACGGGATCCACACCCTCCATCGGTTCATGCGCCGCCAGAAGCGCGAGAAACTCCAGCGCCTCGACGCCCAGGCCCGCGAGTGCGTCGAGGACCCCTGGGACGTCGAGCGCTTCGAGGTGCCCGACGAGGCCGCCGAGACCTACGACGACGTCCGCGCCCGGATGGAGCGCGTCTCGGCCACCCGCGAGTACCCGGCCACGTTCACGATGTGGGCCCAGCTGGCCGTCGGCGTCATGATCCCGAAGGCGGTGCAGATGCTGCTCGCGGCGATCTGAGGAGGCGACGAGCGGGCGGTGGCCGTCAGTCCAGCACCTCTCGGTCCACCGTCCAGTCGCAGTCCGTCGCGTCGCGGAGGCGGTCGTAGAACCCCCGGAGGCCGCCGGACTCGGTCTCCGGCAGGACGTGCAGCCAGACCGTCCCGTCGCGGATCGCGACCCGGAAGACGTCGGTCGTCTCGTCGTCCCGGACGAGGTACAGGGGCATCGGCAGTTCGAGGAAGTCGCCGTGTCTGTAGGGGCCCGAATCGAGGACGGACTCGACGAGGACCTGCAGGGAAGTGTCGAGCGACGCCGTCGGCTCGAGACCGAACCGCGTCCCGCCCTCGTACTCGACGCCGCCCGGTCCCGGGTAGCGACGCGTCGGGCGCGACGGGATGTCGAAGGCGGGCTCTGCGGCCATCTCGGGCGTGGCTTCGTCGCGACCCTACAAAAAGCGTCGTGCGATCTCCGACCGACCCCGCGACCGCCGGTGGAACGCTTATGCGAGGCGGCTGCCAACCCCCGTCCATGTGTGGTCGGTTCAGCCTCTTCGCGCCGGCCGAGGACATAGAGGAGCGCTTCGGCGCGACGTTCGACTACCCCCACGAGCGGCGGTACAACGCCGCGCCGGGGCAGGCCTTGCCGGTCGTCACCGACGAAACACCCGAGCGCATCCAGGCCGCAGAGTGGGGCCTGATCCCCACCTGGGCTGACGACGACGGGCACGCCCCGATCAACGCCCGCGCCGAGACCCTCGCCGAGAAGCCGAGCTTTCGGGACGCCGTCGCGGGCGTGGAGACCGCCGGGGAGTCGGCCGACCCCGGCGAGGCGGCGGGCCGGTGTCTCGTCCTCGCGGACGGCTTCTACGAGTGGGGCCAGGACGCGGACGGCGAGCGGCGCCCCTACCGCATCACCCGCGTGGACGACGAGCCGTTCGCGATGGCCGGGCTCTGGACGCGCTGGCGGCCACCCGGAACCCAGACCGACCTCGGCGAGTTCGCCGGCGACGGTCCGACCGCCGAACCGTCACTCCGGACGACGTTCACCGTCGTCACGACCGAGGCCAACGACGCCGTCGGACGGATTCACGACCGGATGCCCGTGATACTGGCGCGAGCCGACGAGCGGCGGTGGCTCTCGGCCGACCGTGCGAACGCCGGGGACCTCCTGGTCCCGTGCCCGGCGGGGGACCTGCGCGTCTATCCCGTCTCGCGGAAGGTGAACGACCCGTCCAACGACGTGCCGTCGGTCGTCCAGGAGGTCGACGCGCCGGGCTGAGCGACGGACGGACGCAGACCGGAAATGGGGTGGCTCGTCAGTAGACGGCGTCGCGAATGTCGTCGGCGAGTGCCTCGAACTGGGCCAGGTACTCACGACGCTCGGCACGCAGGTCGGCGAGTTCGGCCTCGAAGTCGTCGTAGTGGTCCGGCGGGTAGAACGCCGCGGGATCCATCCCCTCGACGTCGCGAGGGAGGTCGAGTTCGAGGACGTCGTCGTGGTACCACTCGATCTCGCCGCGCGCGGCGGCGACGAGGATGTTCACCGACTCCTGGACGCCGACGTCGGCCTGGTCGGGGCCGACGTGGCCCGTGTTGATCACGAAGCACTCGACGTCGTTGGCGTCGATGAGGTCGTAGAAGCGGTTCCCCTCCTCGCCTTCCGGGCCGACGATGAAGGGGTTCGTGCCCACGACGCGGATGGACTCCCCGGCGGCGTCCGGATCGCCGGCACTCGTCTGGATGGACTCCCCGAGCATGAACGCGACCGCGGCCTGCCGGGGCGTGAGTCGGGCGACCGGGGGCATCAGCGGATTGCGCGTGATGAAAAAGACCTGGTCGACCGAGTCCATGTCGATGTCGTCCGCGGCGCTCTCCAGGCACTCGCGCTGGATGACCGCCCGGCCGTTCGTCGTCAGCGTGTCGTCGTCGAAGTCGACGGTGCCGTCGTCCGCGACGGTCACGTTCTCGAAGACCGCACTCTCGTGGGTGGCGGCGCGGTAGAGTTGGGGCTGTTCGGCCTCGTCGAGGCCGATCGTCTTGATGTAGAGGCCCTGGCCCTCGCTGCCGGTCACCTGCCCGTCCTCGAGGAGGGCACAGACGTCGTCCTGGAGCATCTCCGCGCCCTCGGGGTCCTCAAGCCAGCAGCCGTGACCGGTCAGGGTCGACTTGCCGGTCGCCGACAGGCCGAGGAAGGCCTGGCCGACGGTGGTCAGGTCGCCGTCACGCTCGATTGTGAGGCGCTTGCTGCCGGCGTGGATGCCGAGGCCGCCCTGCTGTTTCGCGCGGTACATGTAGAGCCGGAGGAACGACTTCTTGGCCTCGCCCGAGTAGTCGCTGCCCAGCACGAAGGTCAGGCCCTCGTCGGGCAGGACGCGAATTCGGCGCTGGCGTCCCGCGCCGTCCTCCCAGCCGGGAAGCTGGAGCGTCTGGAAGTCGGGTTCTCCCTGGGCGGGTTCGAGGAGCTTTGCCCAGGCGAGGGCGACGCGGGCGTACTCGACGGGTACGAACAGCCGGCACACGAAGGACGTCTCGGGGTGCCGGCCGACGGTCCGGTCGAGACAGAGCATGTCCCGCTCGCGACCGACCGCGAGTGCCTCCGCGATGGCACCCCAGTCCTCGTCTGTAAACGCGTCGTCGACGAGGTTCTTGGTGCGGTCCGCGCTCCGGGAGCGCTGGTCGCTGACGTAGCTCGGACTCCCGAACTCGGTTGTCGTCTCGTCGTCCGCAGCGAGTTCGCGCAGCCGATCGACGGACGGATTGTACGTCACGTTGGCCGCGGCCTCGGGATCAGGGAAGTCGTCTGCCAGGCTCGACGCCTCCACCCTCTGCGTGGTCATGTACGAACGACGTCGCCAGCCCGGGGCATAAAGCCACGGAAATGCCCCCGAGGTGACGCAAATTCCATGATAAAGTATGCGTCATTTACCGCCGCCGCGGTAGTCTGTTCCCCGGTCCGTCGCTTCCAACGTGACCGGTCCGACAGTCAGCCGTCTCGAATTAGCGCCGTATTTCCGCCGATAGACTGCTCCCACACGATGATTCCCTCGTGGAAACGATACGGAACGATCGTGACGGTTGCGAGCGTTGCACACACGTATCACGCAATATTTACGACGGATTTCGTATATGTATAGCCGTCGGCCAGCACCGTCACGATGTAGCTATCAATTCGCACGTGGGTAGTAATTCGTTCCTGTGGAGAGCAGACGCGGCCCACGACCCGGCCCTCACTCCGACGCCGGGTGGCCCCTGAACCGTGCAGCCACACACCCACCTTTTTCGTCCGGACGCCCGAAGACGCTCCATGGATCGGCAACGCGTCTTTCTCCTCCTGTTCATCGCGGTCCTGGTACTCCTGTCAGTCCTCTTCGTCCTGCCCTTCCTGGATTACTTCCTGCTGGCCGTGATCCTCGCGTACGTCCTCTGGCCCGTCCAGCAGCGCCTGGAACGAATCACGGGCCCGACCGTCGCGGCCGCGAGCATCGTCCTCGCCACGGCGGTGGTCGTCGTCGTGCCGGCCCTCTTCGTCGTTCGGACGACGTTTTTCGAGGGGCGCCGACTCCTCGAGCAGATTCGGGCGGGCGAGGTCACGTTCGCCTCCGTGGAATCGTCCGTCCTGGAACTGACCGGCATGCGTCTCGACCTCTCGGGGCTCCTGCAGCGAGCGGTCGACGACGTCGGCATCGGCGCCTTCGGCGACGTCGTCTCGCTGGTCGGGACCCTGGCCCACGTCGCCATCGGCGTCGGACTGACGCTCTTTCTCCTGTATTACTTCCTCAAGGACGGGGAGTCCTTCGTCGCCTGGCTCCGGGACGTCCTCCCGCTCTCCGAGGACGGCGTCGAGGACCTGTTCACGGCCATCGACGACATCACCTGGGCCGTCCTGGCCGGCCACGTGTTCGTCGCCATCGTCCAGGGGATCCTCGCTGGCCTCGGTCTGTGGGCGACCGGGGTCCCCAACAGCGCCTTCTGGACGGTCGTGATGGTCGTCCTCGCCCTCTTGCCGATCATCGGCTCGTTCATGGTCTGGGGCCCCGCCGTCGTCTGGCTGTTCGTCACGGGCTCGCCGGTACCCGCGGTCGCCTTGCTCATCTACGGCACCGTTATCGTCGGCATCTCCGACGACTACCTCCGGCCGATCGTCGTGGATCGCTACGCCGAGGTGAACCCCGCAGTCATCATCATCGGCGTCCTCGGGGGCATCTACGTCATCGGCTTCATGGGCATCTTCGTGGGGCCCGTGATCATCGGGTCGCTCCGCGCGGCACTGACCGTCTACGACAACGAGTTCGTCGAGAAGGCGTGAGGAGGGGGATCACGACCGCGCGCCCGTCCGGCGCAACGTCAGCGGGGCGTCACAACACGAGGACCGGTACTCCTCGTGTCGTCGGACGAGTTTGCAGTCCCGGTAGCGACGGGCGACCACCTCGTCGCACGCCCCGCAGTCCAGGACGTACCGGGGCTCGGCGAACCGCTCGCACCGGACGGTCGTGTCGAGTGCAGCGGCCCGCTCCCGGAAGGCTTCGCCGTGGCCCGTCGCCCCGAACCGCTGGAACTGCTCGACGTGGATCAGTTCGTGCCGGAGGGTGCGCGCCCACGCCGAGCGGTCGAACTCGTCGGCGGCGCCCCAGGTCAGCCTGACCGTACAGTCCGGCGGGGAGGTGCCCGCGCCGGCCTCGCGAGACGTCCAGTCGAGCGGTTCGCCAACAGAGGTGTCCCGGACGCGCGGGTGGAGCACCGCGGCGGCGCGCCGCTTCGCCCGCGTCGAGACCTCCCAGTCGACGCGGTCGAGGGTGAGATCCAGCGCCGTCAGTGCGACGATCCGGCGCGCATAGGCGCGCGACCACGCGACCAGGTCCTCGTGGGACGCAATCGCGGCAAAGGCCGGAACGCCCGCGTCCCCCGGCGGACGGTCCGGAAGCGTCGTCACGCCCACCACCCCAGGCTACGCGCTGGCATTCGGCCGAGCGTTCCGTAGCAATGGCCTTCCCTGTTCGGGTTCCGGGGAGTGGACGCGTCGCTCGTCGCGATGAATCCAGGGTACGTCTGGCCACTCCGAGTGAGGCAGTCGCTCGCGCTTCGTCCGGGCGACGTCCGGCGATCAACCCTCGAGTGGTCACTCGGCGAGGATGTCGAGGACACCCGCAGCGAGGCCACCCGCGATGGCGTAGGTGGCGACCTCTCCGGGAATGTTGACCTCCGGATCGCCGTACGGCGGCAGGCAGGCCACTTCGAGGTCGGAGTGAGTCGCCCGCACGAGCGGTGCGAGCCCCGTCCGGCGCCGCAGTGTGTCGGCGACAGATGCGTCCATACTACCACGTGCCGACGGGATGTGCACCGTCTTAAAACCACACCCTCGGTAACGCCCTCCTACCTCTGGCCCGACGTCGCCGGTCAACCACCCGACGCGCCGGGTCCAGTCACCGCCCGGAACCCCGCCCACCACCGTGAGCAAAGCGACGCCCCATGCTCACGTCGCCCACACGGACTCGCCTTCGGGCGGCTTACCGCGTCCCTTCCGGCTCCATACTAAAGTGGCGAGCAGCGCGACTCCCAGGCGACGATGGCGACCAAAGAGAAACAAGCACGAGCGGAAGCGGCGATGGAAGCAGCCGAGTCGACGGGCCGTGATCCAGCAGTACTCGCGGCAGCCGCCTCTGTCGGCCTCTCGCTGTACCTCTTTTTCGCGAGGGGCGACCGGGAGCGCGGTGCGTTCGTCGGCCTCTGGCCGCCGACGATACTCGCTTTCGCGAGTTACTTCCGGCAGACGGAGATGAAAACCGAGTTCCAGCGAGCGATGGGCCAGTCCGAGGGGATGCGGGGCACCGTCGAGCGGATCATCGGCCAGTAACGGACCACCGACCGACCCCCTTCCCGTCTCGCGGCCCACCACTCCAAACGGCTTTTCGACGGCGTCGCTGCCCCGGCTGTCACAGTCTCACGGCGCTCCTCGCAGTCTGATCCGTCGAAGCGAGCGCTACTGGTTCGCCGGCCGCTGCGATGGCCACAGGGACAGGCAGGTGGTGCCCGATCGCCCTCGAACCGGCGTGTCCACGGTTCGTCGAGGCCGCCGTCGCCTGTCGGTTCGGACCGAGGTGTTTAAGCACGGCGAACCGGTTGCTAGGCCAATCGTACCACCGTGACGTCGCCGATCGAACTCGTCGCCGCGGTCCTCGCCCTCCTCGCAGCGCTCGGTGTCGGCACCGTCGTCCACGAACTGCTCCACGCGGGTGTTCTGCGAGCGGCCGGCGCAACCGTCGACGTCCACTGGGGGAGCGACGGGCAGTCCGAACGGCACTGGGCCGCGCTCACCGGTTCACTGGCGGCCGTCCGCCTCCGGCACGTCCCACCGACTCTCTCGGCCTGGCACCTCCGGGTCGCCTCGCTCGCGCCGCTCGTGCTCGCGACGCCACTCGTCGCAATCGGCGCGGGTATCGTCCCGGACCCGTTCCGCGGCCCGGACTACCTCGTCCAGTTCGCGCTGATCGGCTGGCTGGCCTGCGCGCTCCCGAGTCCCGACGACTTCTCGGTGTTCTGGCACGCCGCCGCCGTGCTGGACGACGAGCGGTAACCGGCGCGGGGAACGCGTCCAGACGAACCTTCGTGCGCCTCGAGCGGGCTTGCGGGGCCGTCTGTTCCGTCCCGCGCGAGCAGTCTTCGGGTGGATGCTGGCAGTGCCGGGCCAGGATACAACCGTCGCCAGCCCGTCGGCCAACGTGGAATCGACCGTCGAGCGACCAGCGGTGGGACTACCGAACCATGTCAGGACCGAACTCCAGGAACGCGGGACGGACAGGACCGACGACGAACAGCGACGCAACCACCGGCGGAGGTCGGCTGCGCTCGGTGAGTGACCACACGGGGACGATATCGCTCGTCCTCGGTGGCGCTCTCCTCGTGCGTGCCTACCGGGCCGGGACGACCGGCCGGCGCGCACTCCAGGGACTCGCGGGCGTCGGCCTCCTCGCGTTCGGCCTTCGTCAGCGGCTGTCACCCGGGAAGTCCGGGGTTGATCGAGCGGGCCGGGCGGCCGAGACGAGCGACAGTGGTGCCGGATCGACCGGCACCGACACGGCGTCCCGGACCGCCCACGCCGTCGAAGACGCCACCAATCCCCGAGACGTGACCCAGGCGCCGGACGTCGAGACCCAGACGGAGCCCGACGAGGGCGACATCCAGTTCACGACCAGTGGCGAGGACGAACCGCGGTCCGAGCCACAGCTCGACGAGGCGGCGGGCGAAGGGGATTCGCGCCAGCGCGACGCGGGCGAGGAGACGTCCGTCGACCTCTCGAAGACGTCGATGGCCGACGAGCCCAACGAAGCCGTCGGTCCCCAGCCCGACCAGGCGGAGCCAGCGAGCAGCGAGGCGACGGAACCCGACCCGAGTCCGACCGAGGACGCCTCGCACGTGCAGGCCGACGAGCCGGCGACCGACGTCGGGGGCGAGGACGCATCTGGGGAGGAGGGCGAAGGCGAAACTACGGCCGACCGGACCGACGAGGGGAACGAGGAAGAGTCGTCCTGACGAGGCCGGACGAGCCGTGGTGGCGGTCGGTCACGCCCTTTTTTGCTCCCGGGTGCCGATGAGGACCCGATGACAGCCAGGCAGCGACGTGTCAGCCGGCCCCGGGTGGGATGCGGTGGACCGCGATGAAGGTCCTCCTGACCAACGACGACGGCATCGACGCCCCCGGACTCCGGGCGATGGCCGACGCGCTCTCCGACCTCGGGGCGGTCACCGTCGTCGCCCCGGCGCACAACCAGAGCGCAGTCGGCCGGAGTCTCTCCTACGGCCGGATGGACCCCGACGGGGGCGTCGCCGGTGACCTCGGCATGGACGACCCCGACGATCCCTTCACGGTGACGCTTCCCCACGAGGACCACGACCTCGGGTACGCGATCCACGGCACGCCCTGTGACTGCGTGATCCTCGGCGTCAACGCCTTCGACCCGGACGTGGTCGTCGCCGGGTGCAACGCGGGCGCGAACCTGGGCGTCCACGTCCTCCCGCGCTCGGGGACGGCCAGCGCCGCCACCGAGGCCGCCTCCCTGGGCGTCCCCGGCGTCGCGGTCTCCATGGACATCATCGAGATGGACCGCGAGGACCTCACCGTGGCCCAGTTCGAGCGGGCGGCCGCCGCGGGCCGCGACGTCGTCGAGGCCGCGATGGCCGAGGGGGCTTTCGAAGAGGTAGACTACCTCAACGTGAACTGTCCCCGGCCGGACCGCGAGGTGAGTGGCCTCTCGATCACCCACCCGACGCCGGTCTACGACATGCACGCGGACCTCGCCGACGGTCGCTTCAGCCTCCACAATCCACTCTGGGCGGGCTTCGCCGCTGGCGACATCCCCGACGAGGAAGGGACCGACCGGCGGGCCGTCCTCGACGGGCGCGTCAGCGTCTCCCCGCTGACCCTCCCGCAGACGGGCGTCGACGACGCGGTCGTCGACAGGCTGGAAGCCGCCTTCGCGGGAATTCCTGCCGGCGAGTAAGGGGGGTTCGAAGCGATCGTGCCCGAACGCTCCCCACTGTCGCACCGCTCCAGGAGAGTTCTGGAGCACGTCGCTACGCGAAACCACCGGAGGGAACTGACGCTACCCACGCAACTGCGTGTCGCGACCCGAGCGGGACGCTCGGGAGTCGATCGTGCTGCAGAAACGAAGTACCGCGTCGCCGGAGCGACGGTGGGAACTCCTTATGCGCGGACGACGTTCGTCGCGCGGGGGCCCTTCGGGGCCTGTTCGATGTCGAATTCGATCTCGGTTCCCTCCGTCAGATCCTCACCGCCGACGTCCTCCATGTGGAAGAACACGTCGTCGTCGGAATCGTCAGTCTCGATGAAACCGTAGCCGCCAGTGTCGTTGAAGAAGTCGACCGTACCGTTTACCATTGCATCCTAACGGATGGGGACTCCACGGTTAAGGGTTCCGACATCGGCACAGAAGTCCCGGCACCTTCGATACATGTGTTCTGCATTCCCGCGAATATAGTAAAATAAGTTCGATTCCTAAAGGCAGTGTGGGGGCGACTGGCGGGAACGGACGCGATTCGCCGCGGCCTGATGGGATAGGACGATTCCGCCCGACCCGGTCGTCCACGATGATTTGCAGCCCGTCGATCGACGCGGTGACGACGGACAGGGGCGCTCGACCGTGTCGTCGGCCTCGGAGTCCTTTTCCAGGGCCACTGGGAAGGTGAGTCGTCAGCAAACCTGGGCGCCCCCGATCCGGGGCTGGAAGGTGGCGACCAGCCGAGAATTATAGAGCCCTGGGACGTACTGTCGTCCATGACGGAGTTCCGTGGTGCCTGGGACGAGGACGACGTGGAACAGTTCCTTCGAGAGGCGACCATCCCGATCAGGCTCTGTGCCAGGAGACCAAACGACTCCCTCTGGCTGGTCGCCCTGTGGTATCGCTACCGCGACGGACGACTCGAGTGTGCGACGGGAGCAGGGTCGGACCTGGTAGGCTTCCTCCGCCGGAATCCCGAGGTGGCCTTCGACGTCTCTACGAACCGGATACCGTACCGGGGCGTCCGGGGAAGCGGGACCGTGACGCTCGCTCCAGATGCCGAGAAGACCGTCCTCCGGTCGCTCCTCGACCGGTACGTCGGCCGGACCGACACCCCGCTCGGCCGGGAGCTATTGCGAGACGACAGAGACGAAGTGTGCATCACGATCGATCCCGAGGAAGTCTACAGCTGGGACTTCTCGAGCCGAATGCAGACCGACGGGGAGTGAGATGCTCCGAAGGGTGTGTCGTGCTCCGCCGAGACAAGACAGCGTCCGTCCACCGCCCCGAAGCGGAGGGTGATTCGGCCTCGGTACTCATAGGGTTCGTCACCGCCCGGCACGGATTGTCCCCGCACCGGGCTCGGACCCACAGATGCTCGTCATCGGCCGGGTGTGGGTACGCGCCACCGGGCCAAGTGACTTGCCGTCCACGGACGGGCAGCGCCGGTCACTCGCCGCCGTCGGCGATCCGCTCTCGGGCGGCGGCGACGAGGAAGGGGAAGGTGATCGTCGCGTCGGCGTAGACGGAGACGTTCTCGGCGTCGGGCTCCAGCTTGCCCCAGGAGCGGGCCTCGTCGAGGGTCGCACCTGAGAGCCCGCCCGTCCGGGGTGGGTCCATCGTCAGCTGGACGGCGTAGTCGTAGGCGTCCGGCGAGACGAGCATGGTCTGGAGGACGAAGTTCTTGGGCACGCCGCCACCGACGACGAGGGCGCCCGCGCGGTCGGCGTGGTAGGCCTGGTCGGCGATGTCGTCCATGTCCGCGAGGGCGTCGAGCGCGAGGTCGGACGTCTGCCCGTAGATCCAGGTCTGGATGCCGAGCACGGAGTCCTGGACCGCCGGACAGTAGATCGGCACGTCGTGGTCGTGGGCCACGGCGGCGATGCCGGGATCCGCGTCGATGCCCTCGGCCTCGTTGACGGCGGCGTTCGCCCGGCCGAGTTCGGCCGTCAGGTCGCGAATCGAGACGGTCCCCTCGTCGGCGAGCGGCGGAAAGACCTCGTCGCGGAGGTGGGCCTCGAAGGCCGCAAAGTGCTCCTGGGGGAGGTAGACGTCGTAGATGCGGTCGACGCCCTCCTCGCGGAGTTGCTCGTCGTGCTCCCGGGGGTCGCGGTCCGGTGGGGCCTCGCGGCCGTGGTGATGGTGTCCCCCGATGGCCTCGATGGCGTCGTGGGTCAGGTTCGCGCCGGTGGTCACCAGCGCGTCGACGTGGCCGTCGCGGATCAGGTCCGCGACGAGCCGGCGCATTCCGGCGGGGACCATCGCGCCCGCGAGACCGAGGAAGTTCGTCACGTCCTCGCGCCCGAGCATCTCGGCGTAGACGTCGACGGCCTCCGCGAGCCGGCCGGCGCCGAAGCCGGCGTCGGCGTAGGCGGCTGCGAGATCACCGACCGTCGCGTCGGCGTCGACGGCGACGCCGGCGACGGGGTCGTGGTCGAACTCCTCGCGGTCGGGAGCGTCGGTCATTGGCACGTCGTCGCGCCTGCGCGGGCTTGAACGCGACGGTTGCGGGCGGTGGCGGCACCGCGCGGGGCCGCGGTCCACGGCCCGCGGTGCGGCGCGGTCCTAGAGCCCCGTCGGGTGGTCGACGAACGTGGTCTCCAGGCCCCACGACCCCACCAGTTCCGCCAACGACCTGACCCCGAAGGTCTCCGTCGCGTAGTGGCCACCCAGGATCACGTGGATGCCCGCTTCCCGCGCCTCGTGGTAGACCTGCTGTTTACCCTCGCCGGTCAGGAGCAGGTCCGCACCGGCGTCGACGGCCTCGTCGAGCCAGTCCGCGCCGCTGCCGGTGACGATGGCCACGTCGCGGATCGTGCTCGGTCCGAAGTCCAGCGTCTCGATCGATCCGTCCCCCGTGTCGAGGGCATCTTCGAGCGTCTCCCGGAGGGCCGGTAACGGGAGGGGGTCGGGAAGGGTCCCGCGCTGGCCGACGTACTCTCCGCCGTGGGTTCCGAAGGGCGCGCGATTGCCGAGGTTCAGTAACTCGGCCAGTCCCGCCGCATTGCCGCGTTCCTGGTGGCCGTCGAGCGGGAGGTGCGAGACGTACAGGCCCACGTCGTGTTCGATCAGGGGCGCGATGCGGCCGTACTGGAGTCCGGTGACGCGCTTGATGCCGCCCCAGGAGAGGCCGTGGTGGGTCACGAGCAGGTCGGCGCCGGCCTCGACCGCCCGGTCGATCGTCGCTTGCGCGGCGTCCACTGCGAACGCGACGTGGTCGACGGGCACCTCCTCACGGCCGACCTGGAGGCCGTTGGCGCTCGCGTCGACGTCCGCGTAGGCCGCCGTGTCGAGTTCGTCGTCCAGCCGCGCGACGATGTCTGAACACTGCATGCGCTCGCCTTCGACGGCCTCCCTGTTAGGCGTTCGCCGTCGCGGCCGACCTACGCGTCCTCGGGTTTGACCAGTTGGCCGTTTTCCTCGGCGATCAGGCCGCGGTCGACGGCCACGTCGATGACCGTCGCGCAGTCCGAGCGCGCGACCTGGTAGGCGTTGGCGGCGACGATCTCGATCTCCTCGCGGTCGACGGGAAACTCGCGGTTCTGGAGCAGTCGCATGACCTTGTTGTACTCAAGCGCCGAGATGTCGTGCTTGCCCTCGACGACCGCGCGCTCGGCGTCCTCGGCGTCGTCCGCGTTACTGGCGTCGTCTGCATCACCGGCATCGTCCGCCGCCGTCGAATCGCCGGCCGCTCCCGCGTCGGGTGCAGCCGCCGTGGACTCGGATGTCCCTGGCTCCGTGTGCGTGCTGGACTGCTCCTCGGGCCCGGTTTCCGTCGCTGGCTCGTCGGTCTGGCGCGGGTCCGGAACCGCATTCACGTCCGCGTCGGTTCGGGGTGACGCCGAGGAGGCCGTGGGTTCCGTGTCGGGGTCGACGAGCAGGTCGTCCGCGTCGGCCTGTGCGTCGACGGTCGGGGAGTCGGACTGCGCGGTCCGGAACGCGTCGCCCAGTTCGGCGACGACGGCGTCGAGTTTCTCGTGACAGGACTGGCAGAGAGTTACCGTGGTCGGGTCTGCGTTCTCGGTTCGGAGGTCCTCGGGGACGATCGGGTAGTCGTCGACGGGGTCGTCGAGGGCGGTGCCGCAGAAGTAACAGGCGGAGAGCTGTGGCATACTCCCACCTCCGAGTGGGCCAGTAAAAACCCCACGGCCTCCGTGTGCGGTGGGTTCCTGTGGTTCGGTTTGGTCGGTTTCGGTTGGTGCAGTCTCGTTTCGTAGCGAGTCCTCGTCCCGCTCGGTATGGAGGTACCGAGTATCCGCGTTCGACTCTCGAAAGCCCTCGGCCCGCTCGCGACGTGCCGTCTGTGGCTTCGCAGACGCTGACACCAGAAAGCCCTCGGCCCGCTCGCGGTCGCTGGGTGACATATCCTCACTGCTCACGGCTTCGCCGTTCGCACACCGTGACCTCCCGTTGGTCGGTCACGCACCGTTCGGATAGTGGTCACTCAGCGACTCCCTTCGCTTCGCTCAGCGCCACCGGGCCTCGCCCTTTCAGTCCGCCAGGACCGCACCGCGTCAGCACCACGAACCTCCCCAACCGACTCCCTCGCTCCGCTCGGTCGTCCCTCGCACAGTGTCGTCTCACCGCCTCGGCCCGCCAGGGCCTCGGCGGTTCGACAGCGCGCGCCACGCGGGTGTTCTGGCGTCCCGTCACTCGTCGCCGGCCGCGTGCGCGAAGACGAACTCACGGAGCAACTTCGCGGCCAGCGTCGCGGCCTGGCCGTCGTCGCGGTCGTTGACCTCCACGACGTCGAACCCGACGGCGTGGGGCGCGACGGCGCGAAGGGCGTCGCGCATCGTCGCGGGGTCGAGGCCGAAGGGCTCCTTCGTGCCGGTTCCCGGCGCGAACCCGGGATCGGCGGCGTCGACGTCGACGGAGAGGTAGGCGCGGCGGCCGTTCAGGTCGGGTTCCCAGTTTGGGACGTCCTCGGGCGGCACGGCGGTTACGTCCTCGGCGTCGGCGCGGTCCCATTCGGCTTCGCTGCCGGAGCGGGCCCCGAGGACGACTGCCTCGTCAGCCTCTTCCAGGGCGTGGCGGGTGACGGTGGCGTGACTCAGGGAATTCCCGCGGTAGGCCTCGCGGAGGTCGAGGTGGGCGTCGAGACAGACGAAGACGTCGAACTCGAGCGCACGGCAGGCGGCGACGCTGACGGTGTGCTCGCCGCCGAGGAGGAGCGGCCGAATCCCTGCGGCGTCGAGGTCGCCGACGGTGCCCGCCAGGAAGGTGAGGTAGGAGTCGACGTCGTCGGTGGGCCCGACGTCGCCGTGGTCGTGGACCGCACAGTCGGTGAACTGCTGTCCGGTGCGGGGATCGTAGTCCTCGAAGCCCCCGGCGTAGTGGCGGACGCGGCGCGGGCCGAAGCGGGTGCCGGGCTCGAAGGTCGTCGTCGCGTCGAGGGGTGCGCCGACGACGGCGTAGTCGGCGGCGGACCGGTCCGCGCTCGCACCAGGGAAGCCCATCGGGGCCTAGTCGGTGAGGATCTTGCGCTGCTCTTCCATCTCGAGGTACTCGATCTCGTCGTCGGGCGAGAGGGAGATGTCGTCGGGCACGCGCATCGTGAAGGTGTCGTAGGTCTCGAGGTCCATCACCTGGGCGTCGTCGTCCTGGACTGAGACGACCTGTCCCTGCTTGCGGTTGATGATCGGGACCCAGATCTTGGCGTCGACGGGCTGGGAGAGCGAGCGCTTCTTGCCGTCGAAGACCCCCGCGGCGTCGATGCGGGCCTTCGCGCTGCCGTGTTTGCCCGGCTTGGCCGTGCTGTAGGAGTTGATCTTGCAGGGGGCGTCGTCGATCATGACGTAGCTCCCCTCGTCCAGATCCCGGACCTCGGACTGCTGCTTTGCCATGGTGACGTGTCGTCCACCGACCGGTATAAACGGTTTGGAACGTCAGAGCCGGCCTCACTGCAACCCGCGTGGCCGATCCTCACTCACGCCGTCTCGTCTCCACCGTCCGGTCGATCCTCGGTCTCCCGGCCCGCCGTCTCGGTGTCGGGTCCCGCTGGGCCCTCGTCGTCGACGATCGGGACGTCCACCGATCGGGCCGTGGCGGTTCCCGACTCGTTCGCGCCGTCCCGGTCGGTCCGAGACGTGTCGTCCGGCGCCACGACGTCGACGTCGCCGTAGCCCACGGCGGCCTCGTCGGCCTCCCGCTGGCGCATCTCGTGGCGGGTGAACTGCGGTTGGGCGCGAATGCCACCGCGCTCGCGGAACGAGCGATAGAGCAGGCCGAGCGCGACGAGCGTCAGCGCGAACGGCACGGCCGCCGCTTCGACGGTATCGAAGGCGTACAGGACCGTCGTCGAGAGGACGCCCGTCGCGAAGGTCATGCCGTAGACGAGGCGGCGGGCGAGCGACGTCAGGTGGTCGTCCGAGTCCTCGATGTCAGCCCGGACGCGGAGGTCGTCGCGCTCGACGCGGTCGAGCGTCGACTCCAGTTTCGGTGGCACCCGGAGGATGGACTCGCCGGCCTCACGAACCTCGGTCGCCCGGTCGGCCACGAACTCGCGGGCGCCAGCGGTGAGATAGCCCTCCTCGCGGAGGAAGTCCGTCGCCACGTCGATGAAGTCGAAGTCGGAGTCGAGCGAGACGCAGACGCCCTCGACCACCGTGGCGACCCGGAGGACGAGCGCGAGGTTCGAGGGAAGGCGCAGCGGGAACTCGTAGATGGTGTCCTCGACCTGGCCGATGATCTGCTGGACGCGGTAGTGTTCGATGTCCTCGCCCCGGGCGTCGGCGATGGCCAGTTCCATCACGTCGCCCATGACCTGGCGGTCGGCCTCGGGCGAGAGCGTGCCCATCTCGATGAGGGCGTCGAGGATGGCGTCGATGTCCTGGCGGGCGACGGCGCTGTAGAAGTCGACGATCTTCTCCTGGACGAACGAGTCGACGTACCCGCTCATGCCGAAGTCGTAGAAGACGAGCGTCCCGTCGTCCTGGACCGCGAGGTTGCCGGGGTGTGGATCGGCGTGGAAGACGCCGTCCTCGATGATCATCTCCATGTACGACCGCTGGAGCGTCCGGGCGAGGGCCGTCCGATCGACGCCCGCGGCGTCCAGGGACTCGACGTCGGTGATCTTCGTGCCCTCGACGTACTCCATCGTGAGCACGCGGCCCGTGGAGTGGCTCTCGACGACGCCCGGCATCCGGACGTCCTCGCGGTCCTGGAAGTTCCCGCGGATCTCGGTGAGCATCCGGGCCTCGCGGCGGTAGTCCATCTCCTGGCGGATCGTCCGGGCGAACTCGTCGGCCAGCGTCTCCAGGGAAAAGGAGCGCGCCTCCCCGACGAACCGCATCACGACCGGGAGTGTCCAGCGGATGACCCGGAGGTCGGACTCGACGAGCGTCTCGACGCCTGGTCGGCGTACCTTGACCGCCACGGGCTGGCCGTCGACGTTAGCCCGGTAGACCTGGCCCAGGCTGGCGCCGCTGATGGCGTCGGTCTCGAAGTCGTCGAATCGGTCGTCGACCGGCCCGAGTTCGTCCTCGAGGACCAGTCGGGCATCGTCCCAGTCCGCGGGCGGGACGCGGTCCTGGAGCTTCGTGAACTCGTCGACGTACTCCGGGGGCAGGATGTCGGGCCGCGTCGAGAGGAGCTGGCCGAGCTTGATGAACGTCGGCCCGAGGGTGAGCAGCGAGTCGAGCAGCGCGGCCGCGCGCTCGCGGCGCTGGGCCGCCGTCACCTCCCGGGAGCCGCCGAACAGCAGGAAGCGACGCCGGTCGCGCGCGTAGGCGAGCGCCAGCGGCAGGAACTGCCACGTGACGACGACGAACCGCCAGTACGCGCGGGGGTTCACCGGCGGGCCACCCCGTTGTCAGCTCCCCTCGATGGGTACGGACGAGGCGGGCGAGGCGGACCGTTTGGGAATCCGGAGTTCGAGAACGCCGCGGTCCAGTTGCCCCTCGGCGCCGGAACCGGTCGCGTCGGGCGGGAGCGGCAGCGCGACGTCCAGGAAGACCGACCGATCCTCGTCGACGTACTCGAAGCCCGTCGGCACGTCCTTGACCCGGCTCGCCTCGATGGTCAGCCTGCCACCGGCGATGGATGCGTCGACCGTCCCGGGGGTGGTCCCCGGCAGGTCGATCACGAGCAGGTACTCCGTCGGACTCTCCCGGAGGTCGGCGTACACCGGACGAGGCAACGTGCGCAAGGCGTCGCGCAGCGCGGACATGCTCCGTGGTTGGGACGCTGGGGCGAAAAAGTCCCCGGTACCACTCGTTGGCGAATTGTCATCGACGGCGCGATCACGCCGGCCCAGTGTGGGAACTCAGGTGTCGACGTCGGTCAGCGTCGTCACCCGGTGGTCGCCGAGCGACGGCGTGGACTCGGCCAGCCGCTCGTGGCGCTGGACGTGGACCGCGTCCAGACCGGCGTTCCGGGCCGCGCCCACGTCAGAGGGGGCGTCCCCGACCATGACGCCCCGGTGGCCGTTCCCCCCAACGTCGAGTCCGTTCATCGCCAGTTCCATCGGACGGGGATCGGGCTTCCATCCGGTCTCCTCGGTACAGCAGACGACGGCGTCGAACCAGTCCGCGATGTCGAGGGCGTCGAGGATCGGCTCGGTGAGGTAGGGCTGGCAGTGGGTCACGAGGCCCACCGGCCGGTCCCTGGCGGGGACGAACTCCGCGGCGTCGTCGTAGACGTACGTCGCCTCGGCCCGCGAGACGGGGTCCTCGACCGCGTGGAAGGTCTCCCAGAACGACTCGGGAGTCACGTCGTGGGCCTCGAGGACGGCCTCGCGCTCGGCATCGACCTCGTACCAGAGGCGCTCGGCTTCGGCCGGGCTGAACGCACTGCCCAGCCGGTCCCCGACCTCCCCCATCACCTCGTGGACGTACGACTCCTCGATGTCCACGACGGTGCCGTCGAGGTCGAGCAACCAGAAGTCGTAGGGGCGACCGGGCATCGGACTGTGTCTGTAGGAGACCGCCGGGCAAGTACCTTCTGGCGAGTGGATCACTCGGCGAGGTCGTTCAGCCGCCCCGCGAGGTCGACGTCCTTCTCGGTGATCCCGCCGGCGTCGTGGGTCGTCAGCCGAACCTCGACTTCCGCGTAGCCGATGGTCATCTCCGGGTGGTGCCAGGCCTCCTCGGCGAGGCCGCCGGCGCCGGCGGCAAAGCCCACGCCGTCGAGGTACCCGTCGAACTCGAAGGTCCGGACGAGTTCGTCGCCGTCTCGCTCCCAGCCGTCCGGGCACTGTGCCTCGATTTCGTCGTCGGAGAGCAGGTCCGCCATACGTACCTCGACGAGTGCCGGCCCGTTGACTGTTTTGGTGGGTCCGAAACGAGGGCCTTCGCCGATTGCGACGAGCGATCCCGAGGGTGGAAATCGCCCACATAGATCAGCCATAGAGATATCCTCTCAATCTGTTCGTACCGAGTTCGGGGCTGCGCCCGGTACCACCCACACTCAATCGCAATTCACAGTCCATAGGACCTCAATACCGGAATTCCCACTCTCAACCTCACGACTCGGACTTCGTTCGCGAAGCGCGATTTGCGCCCGGTGTTCTGGAGTCAATAGCCTATTTACGGCGTGTTCGAGGCCATTAGCGCAGTTTCCGGCGAGATACTGCCGTCCACCAGCGTGATCGGCGATAACGGTATGGAAACTGTGTAGAATGATGTTTTATCAGTTTTCATTCATCAGTCAGTGCCGTCGTCGCGACGACTACGAGGCGAACGGCGGCTGCAAAAATAGACGGACCACCGACGGGTCAGGTGGTCCGGCAGTGATCGGTGGGACGCTGTCGGTCGTCGAGACGGTCGGCCGCGCAGTGGCCGGAAACGGCCGGCCCCTGCGGCCTCACTGGGTGCTGGCTGGCTGCGTCTCCGGCTCCGGGCCGGAGTCGCCACCGGGGGTCTCCTGGTCACCGACGGCCGCGCTCGGCTGCTCCTGCTGGCCAGTCCCGGGGGCCTGCCAGGGCTCTGGCTCCGGCGTCGGCGCCTGCCCAGTCGGCGGTTGTCGGGGCTGTCCCCCCGAGACCGGCGGTTGCTGGGGCGTTCCTGCCTGGGACGGAGGGCCGTAGCGCTGGGAAGACAGGTGGGCCTCGCGTCGTGGTGGCTGCTGGGCGTAGCTCTGCTGTGGGGCCTTCGGGGGCTGCTCGGACCCCGTTTGCGTGGGATGGCGACCCCGGGCCGTTGCCTGGGGCACCTGGCCCCCCTGGTGGGGTGACTGCCCGAACTGGGCGGTCTGCTGGCCGAGCTGCGCCGCGGTCTGCTGGCTGGCATGCTCGGTTGCCTGGCCGGCCTGCTGCATCGACTGGACGCCCTGCTGGACCCTTGACTCCGACTCCCGGGCCGTCTCCTCGAGGGTCTGAATGTAGGTGTCGAACAGTTGCTTCGTCAGGCGGAGGCTACGGGACTGGGCCCACTCCGTCATTTCGAGGCCAGTGCGGAACAGTTGCGCCGCCCCCTTCTGAGCCTGAACGGTCTGCTCCAGCGGATACTGCATGGCCTGCTGGATGGCCTGTTCGTTCGTGCGCTCCGCGGACTGCGATCGTGTGGATTGGGTGGGGTGACTCATGAGTAGGTCGACCGTCGTCGGGACGCGTTCGGCGATCCGGCACCGAAACGAAATCGGCTAGCTCCGCACCGAGTGACGGACGACGAACTCGAATAAAGGGGGTGAATCGTTCAGCCGGGTAGCGTGCGTCCCGGCCGCCGGGTCGCCAGGAAACCGGGACTTTCCGCCCCGGTCGGCGGGTGACGACAGGGTGGCCCCGCGGTCGGGAACAGCTATCCCTGGACGGGGGTCCCGACCGGGACGATCGTAATCTGGCCGCTGGCGTAGATCGTCGTCTGGTAGCCCATGACGGTGAAGGAAACGTGGCCGTTGACGCGGGGCGTCCCGTCCGACTTCGGCGTGAAGAGCCGGTTCAGGGCGTCCGGATCGACGTAGTCGTAGAGCGCGAAGTCGGCGTCGGTGACGTCCATGCCGGTGACGTCCGAGAGCGCGTGGACGACCGTCTCGGTGACGGTCGCGACGCCGTCGAAGTCGTGGTGCACGGTGTAGGACTGTTGCGGGGCAGGCTGTGCTCCTGCCCGAGAAGCGGACCGCGCGGCGGTGCCGTTGTGGCGCATGCTGTCGTAGCATCGAGGACCGAAGTAGAAAAGTCTTACCTCAGAACGCCTCGAGGAATCGGGCGGTTAACACCGTCATACCCGACGAAATATGGATAATTCGGTCACTGACTGGTAACTACTCTGCATAAAAATGAGTGGGGACGTGTCGAACCACGATACCAGCCGATCACGTCGGGCGGACTGCCCAGGCGCGTCAGAGATAGGCGCCGTCCCAGCGCTGGGCCGTCCGCACGTTCTCGCAGTGGGCACACTGGACCCGTCCGTCGGCGTCCATCGACGTCTCGGCCGATCCGCAGTTGCTGCACTGCCACCCGTAGCGATCGGTGAGGGATTCGTCGGAGTACAGGGGGTAGAAGGGCGCCTCGGTCCCGGCCTCGCCGCCGGAGTAGTCGACGTACAGGTCCGCGCCGTCCGGCCCTGCGACGCTCTCGACGATCTCCTCGCCCACCTCGTCGTCGAGGCGGTGCTCGTAGATCGTCTCCTCGTAGGCCTCGCCATCGATTTCGACCGGCTCGGTGTCGCGGCGGTCGAAGCCGTAGGCCCCGAAAAAGTCGCCGCCGTCCTCGTTGCCGGCGAGGACGCTCCCGCGGACGAAGGCGGCCTCGTCGGTCTCGAACCGGCGGACGAGTTCACCGAGCAGGCGCACCCCGACGTCCTGCCGGCGGTCGTCGGGGTGAACGTGGAGCCAGCGCACGTCGCCGACGGTCGGCTCGTCGCCGATGAGGACGCCCTGGGCGAAGCCGGCCACGCCCTCCTCGTCGACCGCGACGAGCAGCCGCTGGTCGGCCTCGTCGTCCAGTGCCGCGATGCCCTCGTCGTCGAACCGGTCGTCCACGAGGCGGTCGATGGCCGCCTCGTCGAACACGGCGTCGTACGACGAGGCGAACGAGTCGCGCGCGACCCGTCGGATTCCCGGCGCGTCGTCGAGACGAGCCTCTCTCACGTCCATGCACAGCGTTCCCGTCGTGGACAGTAAACGCTTCTGCCGGGAGCAGCTTTTTTCGCGTGTGTCACGTAGGCCCGATCGATGGGAGACTCCCAGTCGGATCCCGGCCCGCAGCGAGACGCATCGCGCATGGAACTCGACGCCGACGCGTTCCACGAGGACGAGGACGGGCTCTCGATCGACTGCCCCCAGTGTGGCGCGACCGTCCCGCTGTCCATCCTGGCCGCCGACGGCCGGTGTCCCAACGCGCTCGATCCCGACGACGTCGAGGTCGAGACCGACGCGACGACGCCACAGGAGGGCGCGTGTTCCGCCCGGCTCGGGCTGGAACTCGTCTGGTGGGCCGACGAACCTGCCTAGTCGTCTGGCGACGTCGACTCGCTGCCGTCCGACTGGCGCTGGTCGCGCGACGGCAGAGAGGGACGCTCAGTCGGGTAGTTGAGACGTGTGGCCCTTCAGCCGATGGATCAGCCCGTAGCCCCGTCGAAGCGCCTGCGAGGGGTACCATTCCCTGACGCGGTAGTCGATGCGCCCGTTGCGCAGCGCCGCGACCACCCCCTCGGGCGTGAGCGGGTCGTCGTCGACGACCGTGTGTGCCCGACCCACCTCGAAGGGATAGTGTGCGTCGCTCCCGCCGATCAGCGGCCGGTCGTGGTCGGCGGCGAAGGCCGCGATGCGCTCGATCGACGTCGACCGCTTCCCGTTGACCTCGATGGCGTCGACGTCGGGATTCGAGTCGATGACGGTGCTGTTCCGGAACGGGTGCGGGAGGACGACCGCACAGTTGCGCTCCCGGGCCAGGTCGACGACCTCGCCCGGCGTGAGAACGTTCGGTTTGGTCCGGCGCGGCGGATCGGGCCCGATGACGAGCATGTGCCCCGCCGTCGACGTGACCTCGATCCCGGGAATCACGGTCAGGTCGCCGGTGTCGACGTCGAAGCGTTCGAAGTAGTCGTGGTTCGTCGTGGCGAGGGCGTCCAGGCCACGGCGCTTCGCGAGGGCGACCAGGAGACGGGCACCGTACGGGTCGAACCACGTGGGACGACCGGCGAAGCCGTGGAAGAACCGCGTGTGCGTGTGGAGGTCGACCAGTGCCATGGGTCTCAGTCGACGGTCGGCGTCGGGTCGTAGTCCTCGCCCACGGGAACCCGGAGGGCCCGGTGGCGCGTCGAGAGCGACAGCGAGTCGAAGTCCGACATTTCGCCGTCGAGGCTGAAGGAGACGGTGTCGTCGGCCGCGAGGGAGAGGTCCAGCGACGAGGCGAGCAGGCGAGTGACGTGGTCGCCGTCCTCGCGAAACAGCCGTTCGGCGACGCGCTCCCGGAGCAGCGACTCGGCGGGCGCCTCTTCGACGATGGTCACGTCGAGGAGGCCGTCCTCGACGTTCGCCTGCGTGCTGCCCGCGTGGGCGAATCGCCGGCCGTTGCCGACGAGGACGATCGCGGCCGACCCGTCCCAGACAGTCTCCCCGCCGTCGCCCTCGGGTTCGACCGACGCCGTGAGATCGATGGCGTCGAAGGAGGCCGCGGTCCGGAGGGTCGCGACGGCGTAGGCCAGCACGCCGATGCGTGACTTCAGGTCGTCGGACGTCTCGCTGCTGGCGTCTGCCGTCAGGCCCGCGACACAGGAGTTGACGAACGGACGGTCGTCGGCCATCCCGACGTCGAGCCACCGCCGTTCCCCGGACTCGAGGACGTCGAAGGCGGTGTCGAGGTCCGTGACGCCGACGTTCGCGGCGAAGTCGTTACCCGTGCCGGCCGGAATCACGCCGACGGTCACCGCGTCGAGGCCGTCGGCGTCCACGACGCCTCGGACCACCTCGTTGAGCGTGCCGTCGCCCCCGGCGGCGACCACCTGCTCGGCGCTCGCCGCGGCGGACTCGCGAGCGAGGTCGACGGCGTGACCGCCGTGGTCGGTCTCGACGACGTCGTACCCGAGGACGGCCGCGCGGTCGCGAACCGCTCGTCGGTGGTCCGCGCTCCCGCTCTGGGGATTGAGAATCACGACCGTCTCCGAGGGCGCGTCGATTTCGGGTGCCATGGAAGCGTGTGAGTGTGACCGGCTTCGTTCCGACACCGTATGAAGCCTGTCCCGGAGAATGTCTGCCGTCTCAGTCGACCGCGTGCCACTCCCCCGTCGCGTCGCTCTCGGCGACGGCGCCCAGCGCCTGCTGGACGGCCAGGCCGTCCTGGAAGGTCGGCCGGTAGTGCGCGTCGCTGGCGACGGCGTCGAGAAACGCGTAGCTCTGGTGGACGAAGGCGTGCTCCCAGCCCAGCGCGTGGCCAGGCGGCCACCAGGCGTCGACGTAGGGGTCGTCGGGATCGGTGACGAGGACCCGCTCGTACCCGCGGTCCTCGGGCCCGCAGACCGCGAGTTCGTTCAGCCGCTCGAGGCCGAATCGGAGGCTGCCCCGGGAGCCGTGGACGGCGATCCGGAGGTCGTTCTTGTGCCCGGCAGCGACCCGGGAGGCCTCGACGGTCCCCATGGCGCCACCCTCGAAGCGCACCTGGGCCGAGAATGCGTCGTCGACCGTCACCGGGAGGCGGCCGTCCCCCTCCGGGTCGGGGCGCTCGTCGACGAACGTCCGGCGGTGGCCACTGACGGCAGCGAGGTCCCCGACGAGCCACCGGAGGAGGTCGAACGCGTGCGAGCCGAGGTCGCCGAGGGCGCCGCTTCCGGCGAGGTCGGCGTCGAGTCGCCAGGACCAGGGCGCCTCGGGGTCACGGAGCCAGTCCTGGAGGTACTGGACCCGGACCTCGCGGACCTCGCCGATGGTCCCGTCGTCGACCAGCGACTTCGCGAGCTGGAGGGCTGGCACGTACCGGTAGACGAATCCGATCGCCGCCCGGGCGTCGCTCTCGCGCGCGGCCGTCGCCATCCGATCGGCGGCCGCGTGGTCCTGGGCGAGGGGCTTCTCGCAGAGGACGTGCGTGTCCGCCTGGAGGGCGGCGATCGACGGGTCGGCGTGGAGGTGGTTCGGCCCGAGGTTGTAGAGGACGTCCACATCGTCGATGGCGTCCCGCCAGTCCGTCCGGGTCTCGGCGAAGCCGAGCCGGTCCGCGGCCCGCGCCAGCGCGGCCTCGTCGCGCCCGATCAGAATCGCTCGCTCCGTCTCGGGGGCCTCCGGGAAGAACATCCGAAGGCGGGCGAGGGCGTTCGCGTGGGCGGTGCCCATGAACCCGTACCCGAGGAACCCGACGCGACGTGTCACGGGTGGTCACCGCCGTCGGTGTGGAAGGGGTCGCCCGGCTGGGTCTGGAAGACCGCACGCTGCAGGACGTCGACGGCCTTCTCGAGGCCTTCCCGCGTGGAGGTGAGGTCGTCCTCGTGTTCGATGCTGAGCGTGCCGTCGTAGCCGACCAGCCGGAGGGTGCTGACGAGGTCCTTCCAGTGGGCCTCCCCGTGGCCGTAGCCCACCGAGCGGAAGAGCCAGGAGCGGTCGGCCACGTCGCCGTAGGGCGTTGTATCGAGGACGCCCTTCGTCCGCGCCTGGGACTCGTAGATGGCGGTGTCCTTGGCGTGGACGTGGTGGATGGCGCCGCGCTCGCCCAGCAGGCGGATGGCCGCCAGCACGTCGATCCCCTGCCAGTAGAGGTGCGACGGGTCGAGGTTCGCCCCGACGTACTCGTTCGTGGCCTCCCGCAAGCGAAGTAGCCCGTGTGGCTCGTGGACGAGGGTGTTCGGGTGCATCTCGATGGCGACCTGCACGCCACGGTCGGCGGCCAGGTCGGCCACCTCGGTCCAGTACTCGATCGCCACCTCCCACTGGTAGGCCAGCGCCGCCGCGTGTTCGGGCGGCCACGGGGCGGTGATCCAGTTGGGCGTCTCGTCCGCCGGCGCGCCCCCGGGCAGTCCCGCGAAACACGTGACTGCGTCGACGTCGAGCTGGGCCGCGAGTTCGATCGATCGCCGGAGGTCCGCGTCGGCGCTCGCGGCCCGGTCGGCGTCCGGGTGCAGCGGGTTGTCGTGGGTCGCGAGCGCGCTGACGTGCACCCCGTGCTCCGCCAGGGTGTCACGCACCTCGTCGCGCCGGTCGGCGTCGTCGACGAGCGTCTCGGGATCCAGGTGTGCGGTGCCCGGGTGGCCGCCGGTACCGAGTTCCACCGCGTCGACGCCCAGCCCGGCGAGGTACGACAGCGCCTCGTCCAGCGAGACGCCACCGAGCGGGACTGTGAGCACTCCGATCTCCATGTGCGGTGTTCGCGGTGGACACGGTAAAGGGTGGCGCGAATCCCGAGGACTGACCGGCGGTCGGCACGAACCGTGCCGGCATTCACAGGCCACAGGCTTAGGACAGTGCGAGGCGACTCTCCGGCTGCAGCGGCTGTTGCCTACCCCCACGACCCCACCACTCCCACCCCCATCCAGGGACGCCACGACCGCTGCACTGCGAACGGATGCCATCGACTGTGACATGGTCCCTGCGTCCGTCCGTACCCCGACACTCCTCCCCACCCCTTCCGTTCCCGTCTGCGCCAGTCTGTTGCGGACGCCAGGTCACTCTCGTCGCCGAGCAGCGACGCGTAGGGAGTGGCTCGGACCGCGCGGCCGGGTCGCTCGTGGGGAGGGGCGTGTGCCGGCACACGCAAGCACAGTCGGAATCCCCGTACGTGGCGGGGATACGACAGCAGCACCAGTGCAGTGCTGATTCGTCTGGACCATGAACGAGACGCCATCGCAGCGACGGAGAGCAACAGCGCATCGGACCGACGGCGGACGCGTCCCGTTCGGGGAGCGGGACCTCGTCGTCGTCTCGAATCGGCAACCGTACAGTCACGCCGACTCGGGGGACGGCCTCGAGGTCGATCGGCCGACGGGGGGCCTGACGGCCGGACTCGACCCGGTCATGCAAGCGACCGGCGGGACGTGGATCGCCTGGGGCGACGGCGACGCCGACCGCCGGGTCGTCGACGGGGCTGACCGCGTGTCCGTCCCGCCGGACGATCCGAGCTACGTGCTCCGGCGCGTCTGGCTGTCCGACGACCAGGTCGAAGACTACTACTACGGCTTCAGCAACCGGGTCCTCTGGCCGGTCTGTCACGGCACGCTCGGGACCGTCAGCGCCGGCGCCGACCACTGGGCGGCCTACGAACGGACCAACCGGCAGTTCGCGAGCGTCGTCGCGTCGGAGGCGAGCGACCGATCGACGGTCTGGTTCCACGACTACCACCTCGCGCTCGCACCGGCGATGGCCCGCCGGACGCTCGGGGGCGGACCGACGTTCATGCAGTTCTGGCACGTCCCCTGGCCGGGCTGGGACACGTTTCGGGCCTGCCCGCACCGCGAGGCACTCCTCCGGGGCCTGCTCGCGAACGACGTTCTCGGCGTCCACGTCCCCCGGTATCGGTACAACTTCTTCGAGTGCGTCGACGCGTGTCTCGAGGACGCGGCGGTCGACCACGACCAGGCAGAGGTCACCTATCGTGGATCGGTCACCCGGGTCGTGGCGAGCCCCATGGGCGTCCCCTACGACGACATCAGGCGCCAGGCAGCGACCGTCACCGAGTCCGACCTGGCCGACGTCCGCCGGGAGTACGGGGTCTCGTCGGACACGGCCCTGGCGGTCGGCGTCGATCGTCTCGACTACACGAAGGGGATCGTCGAGCGGATCCGCGGCCTCGAACGGTTCTGGGAGCGCAACCCCGCGTGGCGCGAGTCGCTGACCTTCGTCCAGAACAGCAGCGAGAGCCGGTCCCGGATCGACGCCTACGCGCGGACCCAGGAGGGCGTCGCTGACGCCGTCGAGCGCGTCAACGACCGGTTCGGGACGGACGACTGGCAACCCATCGTCTTCTTCACCGACACGCTCGACCAGGAACGGCTCTACGGCCTCTACCGCCACGCCGACGTGGCCCTCGTGACCCCCATCAGGGACGGCCTGAACCTCGTGGCCATGGAGTACGTCGCCGCACAGGTCGACGGCGACGGCGCCCTGCTCCTGAGCGACCAGTCCGGCGCCCACGACCTGCTCGGCGAGTTCGCGTACTCGATCTCCCCCTTCGACGCACCCGGAATCGCCGATCAGCTCGCCGCGGCACTCACGGCGCCCGCCGCCGAGCGCACGGCGCGGATGACGCGCCTCAGACAGAGCGTCGCCGGGGTGGACCTCCGGACCTGGTTGCAGCAACACGCGGATCTCACCGCCCGGGCAGACACGAGCGGATTTCGGCAGTCGGGCCATGAGCAAGTCTGAGGCGTCCCTGCCGGTCGTCGACGGGGCCGACGACCTGGCCGCACGTCTCCGGTCGGCGTCGGGGCTGCTACTCGGCCTCGACTTCGACGGGACGCTCGCGCCGATCGTGACCGATCCTGACGCAGCCACGACGTCGCCCGCGGTCCGCGAACCGCTCGAGCGGCTGACGGCCGCGAGTGACGTGCAGGTGGTCGTCTGCAGCGGTCGCGCCCTGACCGACCTGCGCGAGCGCGTCCCCGTCGACGACGTCGTCTTCGTCGGAAACCACGGCATCGAACTGGCCCGGGGCGGGGAACGGCGGGTCGCGCCCGTCGCCGCGGACGCCCGGGACGCAGTCGCGACCGCCCGCGACCGTCTGACAGAGACGGTCGAGCGCGTTCCCGGGGCCCGCCTGGAGGACAAGGGCGCGACCCTGACCGTCCACGTGCGAGCGACGCCGGCGGATCGGATCCCCCAAATCGAGGCCGCGGTCGAGCGGACCGTGGACGAGGTGGCGGGGGTGGGACTCGTGACCGGCAAGGCGGTCTTCGAGGTCCGACCCGCGGTGGCGCTCGACAAGGGCACGGCGATGACGCGGCTCGAGGACGACGCCCCCGCCGGGTGGACGACTGTCTACGTGGGCGACGACACGACCGACGAGGACGCCTTCCGGGCCGTCCAGCCCGACGGCGTGGGCGTTTACGTCGCCGGGGGCAACGAGGATCCCAACGGCAACTTCGAAACGGCTGCGAACTACGCCCTGCCTGGCCAGGAGGCCGTGGCTCCCTTCCTCGCCTGGCTCGCAACGGAGCGGTGACGAGGGGGGGTGGGGCCCCGTCTTCGAACCGCAGTGCGAACCGAGGCGGCCGACCGCCCCAGCCGCGGTTCGGGTCTAGAGTTCTTCCAGGTGGACCGCGTCGTCGGTGACGCGTGCGATCGCGTCGGTGCCCAGGGGATAGTCCGACTGATCCACGTCGTCCCAGCCCAGTCGCGCGAGCAGGCGGTCGTCCAGCCCGGGGTCGAGGTCGACGTACATCGTGTTGCTGCGGACCCCGGAGACGATGCCGAACTCGTCGCCGTCGTTCGCCACGACGCGGTTCCCCTCGATGGACTCGTCGAGCGTCATGCTGGAAGCCATCGTCCTGTGATCACCGGGAGCGCTGCTCGGTGCGGGATCCGCGGCCGCCCCGCTGTTCGGGTTCGCTGCGCTGGCCGTACTGGAGTCCGGCGCTCTGGCCGCCTCCGGACCGGTTTTGCTGCCCGGACGCCTCTGGGCGGCCGCTCTCATGGCTGCCGGCGCGACCGAACTGACGCTCCTGCTGTCCGGGGTGTCCGGTCTGGGGTCCGCGAGGGCCCTGTTGTCCCATTCGGGAATCCTGCTGTCCCGGCTGACCCATTCGAGTGTCCTGCTGTCCCGGCTGGCCCGTTCGAGTGTCTTGCGGATCCTGTTGGCTCGTCCGGCCACCCTGCTGGCCCTGACCGGGGGTACTCTCGGGCTTCTGCCCGTGCCTCTGGGAGGCCTGTCGACGCTGCTGTCCGGGCTGCTTGGATCCCTGGCGACCGTACTGTCCGGTCTGTCCACGCTGGGATTCCTGCTGACTGCGTCCTCGTGCTCCCTGCTGGCTTCGCCCTCGTGACCCCTGCTGGGAGCGACCCACCTGGTGGCCCTGTTGCTGTGACTGGTGGCTTCGGCCACCGTACTGGCCGCCCTGCTCCCCAGCACGGCGATGCTGGGTGTCCTGGTCGAATCGAGTTCCCTGTTGGCCGGGCTGTCCCTTCTGACCTCCCTGCTGGCCCGGGTTCCCGCCCTGCTGACTGGACGCGCTCTCGAACTGGGTGCGCTGGCTTTGGCCGCCGTGTCGCCCCTGCGGGCCCATCTGCTCACCGTGCCGTCCGCGCTGGTCCTGCCCGCCCCCTCGTCCTCGGTGGCCGGGTTGGCTCCCGGGCTGTGCGTGCTGGCGCTGTTGGCCGAACTGACTCCCCTGTTGGCCCTGCCGGCGTTGCTGGCCGGCCTGTCGCTGCTGTTGGTCCTGCTGGCGTCGCCCGTGCTGTCCGGAGTGGTGTGTGCCGTGATTCATGGGTGTGCACCGGGCGCGGCGTGCTACCGGTCGCTCGACGGGTAGCACCACCGGCCGCCCGTTGGAGCGCCACACGACATCGGTCCTAAGTAATGCAGTTCCTGTCCTCGAGCGGCCAAAATAAGCCGAGGTTGTCGCGGGACGTGCCGGAGGAAACGGGGGGCCGCGGGACGACGGGCCCCGGCGGACTGTCGGCAGTTAGATGCGGGGCGACTGCTCGCGGATGACCTCGACGGCCTTGTGGAGTTCGCCATCCAGCAATACGAGGAGGTCGTCGAGGGTCACGATCCCCTGGAGCGTGCCGTCGTCGTCGACGATCGGCAGCCGTCGGATGCTCGACTCCTCCAGTCGCCGGATCACGTCGAAGACCGATTCATCCATGGTGCCCGTCGTGAGGTCGCCGGAGACGAGGTCGCTCGCCGTCTTCTCGGTCACGTCCGGGTCGGTCTCGAGGGCGAGGCAGATGCTCCGGTCGGTGAGGATGCCGATCGGGCGCTCGTCCTCGACAACGACGACGCTCCCGACGTTCTGTTCGGCCATCTGGGCGACGGCAGTTGCGATCGGCGTATCCGGCTCGACGGTCACCACGTCCGTCTGGACGATCCGGTCGACGGTGACCGTCTCGAGTGGCCGGCCCATCCGTTCGGGGCGACCGGGACCCATCGCCTGCCCGGCCTGGACCTGCTGACCGGGCTGCATCTGCTGGCCGGGCGGCGTCGCCCCACCAGCTTGCACGTCCGGACCGGCACCCATGGCCCCCTGTGGCTGTGCAGCGGGAGTCCCTGTGGGTGGCGCGCTCGGCCCACCGGTCGGCCCGGGATCCGCCTGAGTGCCCTGGCGCGGTGCGTGCGCCGGCTGACCGGTCGGGGGAACGCCCTGCGGAGGTTGGCCGCCGGGCCCCGGTGCACCCGTCCCCTGGCGCGGCTGCCCGGAATCGCCCCGCCCCGCCGGGCCACCCTGCCCGGCTGGCGGCTGTCCCTGTGTCGCTGGCGCTACGGGCGGTTGCTGGCCCTGCCCCGAAGGCTGGATCTGTGGTTGCTGGCCTCGTCCCGGCGGTTGTGTCTGCGGTTGCTGACGCTGCCCCGGTGGCTGTGTCTGCGGTTGCTGTCCCTGGCCGCGCTGCTGTTCGCGCGGTCCGTTCCGGTTTCTGTCCTGGTTGGGTCTCATAGGTGAGCCTGTCGGTGGACGCAGTGCTGGCGCCCGACCTGACGTGCGGTGATACTGCTGCACTACAGTTAAAACATGGTGCCCGTCAGACCGGATTCCCGGTGGCGATTTGGGCGCCCGACCGGTCGTGCCTTACTCCCGAGCCCGGTCGATCAACGGCTGGACGTCGACCGGTTCGGACGTCTCCGCCGCCTCGTAGATCGCCTCCGTGAGTGCGGTGACCGCGACGCCAACCTCGCCCGGGACGGCGGGGTCGGCAGTACCGTCGATGGAGGCCGCGAAGTTCTCGATCTTGCGTCGGTTGAGCGTCTCGAAGTCAGTGCCGCCCTCGACCTGGGTCGTGTAGGTCGGCGCGTCCGTCTCGGCGATGGTGAGGTCGTCGCCGTCGTAGCTGAGGCGCCCCGCCGCTCCCCAGTAGACGTACCCCTCGTGGGGGTCGACCTCGATTCCGTCGCCCGTGAGGCCGACGCTCGCGACCATCGATCTGTCCGGGCCCTCGAGTTCCATCGAGATGGCGCTGTTGAC